>VFSW01003353.1_pt1 | contig 24060 bp, 27 predicted proteins | sample 5358111 | NCBI WGS metagenome assembly VFSW01 (sample SAMN11554181, study PRJNA540505) | mine drainage metagenome | isolation source: sediment from site ElyBrook_90M | place: USA: Ely Copper Mine, Vershire, VT | collected 2017
CGGCGCTCGGCAATCCCGCGCTGCCGCCGGCGCTCGGCAATCCCGCGCTGCCGCCGGAGCTCGGCAATCCATTGCTGTTGGTACCGATATGGGCATTCACCCAGCTTTGGATCGGGTCATGGGCTTCTTCATACTCACTCTCGCGCGTGTTCATCTTCATCATCGCCGGGCTTTCACTCCACTGGTTGCCGATTTTCAGGTTGAGAAGTTGCCCCAGGTCTTTGAGTGACCCGCCGGGTTTCAGCGCGTTGAGCACCATCTCGCCAGGATAGGTCATCTTCGCAGCACCTTCCCCTACCTGGATTGCCTTGTCGATTGCCGGGCTTCCCTGGTGGGCGATGGAGCCGCCAAACGGCGTCATATTGTAAAGCATTTCGTAGCCGGCAGCAAGCGCGGGTGAAGCGTCCGCCAGTGAAGAAGTGAACCCTGCCCATCCCTGCTGCCCTTTGGTGAACAGCCCGGCTGCTTGGCTGAGCGGAGCCAGCGGGCCGCTCTGGCGCCACCACGGCGCGTAGATCGCCGCTCCGATCCCGAGTGCGCCGAGTACGGTCAGTTTCCCGATGGCGTCGATGCGGTCCTGTCCGGTGAGCGGTTTCACGACATCCCGTACCATCAGCGCAAGCGAGCGTGTCAGCCCGTAGTGCCAGCGGCCGAACATCGTGGCGCGTCCGTCCGTGATTGCCTGCGACAGCGCATGGCTGCCCATGATCTCCGTCGGCGCACGGTAGGACACCATATCTTTCTCGGCGCGGTGGATCGCATCGTCAATCGAGAACCCCTGTCGCCGCAGTTCAAGTTCCCGCTGGAATTTCAGGGTATCGTTGAGAAGCCACATGGCTTTCTTGGACATGGCGTACTCAGCTTTGACCAGCGCCTTCACACCGCCTTTCAGGCCCAGGCTCCGCGCGTAGCTCCTCCATGTCTTAGGGTCTTGAAGCTGCTCGTTGTAGAGCTTGTTCGCCATCACCTCATGGAAGTTCGCGACCTGCGTTTGGGCATACGGCATACCGCTCCCATGCTCCAGGTGTTCAAGGTAGTCGGGCGCCATCGTGTAGACCGAATGCGCCGCGTGCAGCCCGTCGTGAACCAGCGAATAGATCCCGCGCGGCCGTATCCACTCGAAGCCGCGCCCGCCTGCCCAGCTTGTCGTCACATTCGCCGCGTGCGGGACCGGCGTGACGAACATCATGTGCGTCAGAAGGTTGTTGGTCCTGATCAGGAACTTGTCAAGATCGCCGGGATCGCGGTGGTAGAAATCGTTGAGCACGTTGGCGATGCGCGGATGCGCCCATCCTTCCATCCCCGGCAGATCAATACGCTTGAACCCCAGGCTTTGTGGAGTTTCCCCCGGCTCCATCCAGTTCGGTGTAACGCGATCCGGGATGAACAGGCGCTCCATCTGTAGCTCAGGTTTGAACTCGTCCAGAAAGTTCAAGTTCCGCAATGTGCGCTTCAGCATGCGCCGGTTTTCGAGCGTGTTGCCGAGGAAGTTCTTACGGTACTTGATGCCAGTATTCTTCTCGATTTCTTCCGTCGTCGCGGGTTTGATCTTGAACTCGCGGCCGGTGGCCGGATCGGTAACGGTCCCTCCCATCTTGAACTTGTCGCCTAGTTCTTCCAGCGGCACTTTGCCCCAATTGCGCGTCTCGCCGTGCTGGAAGACATAGAAGTCCTTACGGTCGTGCAAGCTGCTCGGTGCCCGTGCTCGCACCGAGCGTTGTAGATTGCCACTGAGCGCGTCGTTATCGCCCAGGTTCGGGTCCGCCGTTGATAGTCCTTCCTGGTTTTCGTGACCCTCCACCACCCGGCGCGCATATCCCTGTTCGACCGTGCGCAGGCTTTCGTCCATACCGGCGAACTTCGGCCCGAGCTTGTGGGCCACTTCCGCGGCGAGCGCGTGCTGTTCATCAGTGATCGGCTTCATGTAGGCGAGGACCGCCTTGGCCTGATCCGACCACGCGGCGCGGCCATCAACCAGGCGCTTCTCGACTTCGGCGTGGGTATGTTCCTGCACCTTGTTCGGCAGAAGCTCAGGCGGGAAGTGTTCTACATATTGTTGATCCTCGATCTTGTCCTTCGTATCGTTGGTGCGCAGCCGGTTGATCGCATCGTCCATCCGCGAGATCATCGGCGCTATGTGGTCGGTTGCATCCGCAACCGCCGGCGATGGTTTGATGGTCGCGGGCTGTTGCCGCGCATCCTAAGTTCCATCCAACGGCTTGAACTTCGGGCCGAAGTCTGCCGGCGCGTGGAAATTGAAATGGTTGTCCGGGTGGGACCGGGTCGCCGCAGCTAGAGCCGGATGATCCTCCGGGACATCGAGGTAGTGCAGCCGGTTCCCGGGGCGTTTCGCATACTCGCGTGCAAAGTCCGGGTTGGACGTCACGTGCGGCTCGGCGCCGGGGTGGTCGAGCGCGCCTCCATGATAAAGCCTCACGGTTTTTGGCGGTCGCATGGGTTCGCCTCCCATATCATCGGCGCCGAGCAAGTTGGGTCCGGACCCGCTTTCGTCGCCCCAGATATTCCGTAGCTGCTCAGCGCCATCGGCCAAGACGCCCTTCACGACGCCCGCGGCCTTCCCGACTTCATCGCCCAGCTTGGTCTTGTCGACGACACCGCCGACGTGCGGCTCTTCCGGGAATATCTCTTCACCGGAGCCCAAGCCTTCCCAGAGACCGCTTTCCAGATCGGCCGAGGCGCGACGGCTGCCGAGCCCCATATCAGGCGGCAAGAGCGCTTGCCCCAGCTTGCGCAATCCCTCGCCGGCAGCCTCTGCGCTCTCGCTCAGGTAGTTCTCAATCGCATGCGGAAACGTGAGAGCCTGCTCAAGCACAGGATTGCTTTGCGCCTGTCCCTGGATCTGCTTGGGATGGACGCCGGTGTGCGCCCAGAGGGTAAGAAGGTTCTGGCGGGTATCACGGGCCGCATCCACCGATAGCGGTCCCAGCGCGCTGTGGAGCGTCCCTATGGCACTGTCAATCGTGTCGTCGGTCGGCGGCAATTCCGTCGCCATATCCGAGACCGTCTTCTGCGACGCGGCGGGGTCCGGCTCTGCGCCGGGTTTCGTCTGTGAGGCCGCGTAGCGCGTGGCAAAGTCCACCGGACCAGTCGTGTAGCCGTGGGTCATTGCGTGCGCGTAGACGTGCCGTACCGCGGGCGGAATGGGCTTCTTGGCTGGTACGCCGGGCGCGGCTTGCTCGGACGCACCACCTTGGCTGTCGGCAAGCCCCGGCGTAGGAGAGCCCCCAGTGAGATTGACAACCCACGGCTGTTGGCCCGGCGACGGTTGCTCGTCGAGCGGAACGCCTGCGAGGCTACTTGCCGGTAGACCGCTCACTCGTCTCTCCTTCCGCCATCGCTCTCAGGGTGCCGTCCAGTGCAGGCGAGTTATTATACCCCAGAAACGATTTGATTTCATCATCCGAATATCCGGCAGACGCCGCGGCCTGCTTTTTCTGATCGATGAAAGCGTGGATATCTCCCCACGTATGCCCGGCGAGCCGTGCTTCCGTCATCTTGTCGTGGGCGAAAACGGGCGGCGCGCTCATGCTCCGCCTCCAGTGCGCATGCCAAAGATATCAGCCAGGGATGGCCGCGTAATCCTGGCGGCGTGCTGGAGATAAAGCTGGGTTTCGTGCGGGAGGATTGATACATCGTGGCCCGACTTGACAAACTTCTCCGCCACGCCGGGACCGGCGTTGTAGCCGACAAGCTGAGCTTCACGATCGCCGGGGAACTGCTGTTGCAAACTTCCCAGCACGGCGGATGCGGCTTCGTCATTGTATGCCGGGTCCGTGAGTTTCGCCGGGTCGAACCCGAACTCGCGCGCCGTTGACGGCATAACCTGGCCACGGCCGATCGCGCCTGCGGGGCTCACCGCGTCCGGGCCGCTCCCTTCAAGCTGGTGGATCAGCGGAAGCGTCGCATTGCCGCTTGGCCCTCCCGTCGCGGCGCCCTCCGGCATCTTGAAGTGGTAGAGAAACTTGGAAGACGCTGCCGTGGGGCTCGCAGCCGCACCGGGCGTCGCCGGGAACGCTCGGGACCGCGCACCTGGTAACACCGCGAACGGAGTTGAGTTGTGCTCCAGGGTCGAGAGCGTAGCCAGCAGGTTGCCCTTAAGGATGTAATCCTGGCTCTTGGGGTCCGTGAGTTTGACCGCCGGTATCCCAGCGGCGAGGCCACGACGGAATGCAGCAACGATGAAAGCCTGCGCTCGCCCATACGCCGCCATGCTGCCCGGCGTCCGCGATGCCGGATCAGGCCCGGTGAGTGCGGTCTTTGCACTCGCCAGGACGCCGGCTAGCGAGACGAGTTCTCCGCGCGCTCCGGTAGCTTTGGCGTTCGGGACCAACGTGGAGAGCCATTGAGCGTCGGATGCGGAGAGCCCCTTCCCGGCCATGCCGAGGATTGCTCCGTGGCTCATGGTCCCCGTTTCCACGTCCCAGAGTACCTGATCCATTGTCGTGGGATCGGTGTGCTGCATCCGCGCCTGGCGCAACTCGGCCGGGGTGGCACCACCGGCTTCCAGTTTCTGCGCGCGTTCCTGCGCAAGAAGGAGCTTCTGCCCGAACTGCGCCATCGACCGCAGGAGTGAAAAGCTGCGTTCGGCCCCCGGCATCTTGCCGATCTTGTGCAGGTTCGTCATGTAGTCCGGCGGCAGCATCTCGCCGTTGGGGGTTTCTGTCGATTGTTGAAGGCTCAGCGCCGCGGCCTTCACGTTGTCGTCTTGCTGTTTCGTCTGGAACACGGTCTCTGCGTGAGACGCCATCGCGCCCATGTGCGCCGCGTGCTCGGCGTACTTCGTCATGGTTGGAAGCGCATTCGGCGGCAGGAACTTGTCGTACTTCCCCGAGTTTAAAAGCGCCAGCCCGGCTTCGGGGTTCTGGTCGATAGCGCCGCGGATCGTGTTGAGCGCGATCTCTCCTTGCATGTGCGCAAGACGCTCAGTCGTAAACTTGGCCGCATCGGCCGGATCCATTCCGCTATGCTCGACCATCCCCTGCACGATCGCCGGCGCTTCTGCCAGGGCGTGATCGCCAAAGTCCGGGTTCTTATATGCGGTAGCCGCAAGCTGATCCTGGGTCTCCGAGAGATTGGTGATCGCGGCATCGCCGGCGCGGCGCATATCGTCCGCGGCTGTCGTATGGTAGAAGTGCATCGCCAGGCGCGTGGCGCGCTCGGTCGCCCACTCCTTGCCCTTCTCGGTCTGGAACCCTCCTACGAACTTGTCGAGCGCCGGCTGTAAGATATTGGTGCGGAAGTCGCTGCTGACCGACGTATCGTTTGGCGCCGCATTCGTGGCCATCGTGTTGTATTGGGTATTAAGATTGTCGGCCATACCGGCGAGTTGAGCCGACCCGTTGAGGATCTCCTGCTGCGTCTGGTGCCGCTGTGCTACCTTGTGGAGCGCGTTAAATTCACGCCCCGCGCCCTGAAGGCCAGCGCCGATCTGATCAAGGCCCACTTCTTGCGACCTACCCGCCTGGTCGATCATCTGGGCCTGCTCGTTACCCTCGCGGCCGAGCATGTAGCCGGCGCGCTGATAGGCTTCGGTGCCTACGTTGCTCGGGTTGACGCGATCAACCGGGCTTGTATACTGAACGATGTTGGGCATTTATCTCACAAGAACGAGAAGATGGAGGTTGCAGCTTTCAGCACTCCGCCGATGGCACCCATCGCGCCGCCTGACTTGGCGCTCTTGGCTGCGGAATTGGCAGCGGATTGAGCCCCAACCGCGCCGGCGGCCAATCCCTGATCGGCGGCTGCCTGCTGGGCATAGGCATTCTCGTTGATGCTTCCTTGCAACCCCAGGACACCCTGCGCCAATCCCCCTTGCTCGGTGGACGCACGCATCAGGTAGAAGCTTGACCCACCGGCTCCGAGCCCGGCAGCCCCTTCTTCTGCCTTCTGAGCGCTCAGAGTAGCAACCAGCTTGCGGCGTTCCTGCGCCTGTTGGATGGAGGTAGAGGCGGCTGAAAGCGTTTCGTTTTCGTTGGCGATCGCGGAGGCTGTATTATACGCTTGGGCTTCGCCGGCATAGCCTTTGGCCGTCGCAGCATCCGCAGCCGCTTTCGCGTTCCCCGCCTGGAAGGAGCCAAATGCGCCGAGAAGATCTCCCGCTGCGCTGAGACCCCCGCCGATGCCGGATGAAAAAGACATCTATCGGTCCTGCGCCTGGAGGAAGCCGCCGACGCTCAGCACACGGCACGGATACGGATCACTCACCTGCCACGCCAGCATCCCGTCAAACGAATATTCGTCGATGATCGGAGACCATAGAATGCCGTTATACGCCAGAGGGTGGGAGATGAGAAGCGCCGGGAAATCGAGGTCCCCGGTGTAGGCCGCGCCGTCCGGAAAGATGACCGGGATCGGCTGGATGGTCCCAAGTTGATACACATTCCCGAGATACTGGAAGGACGGGTTGTTGCCGAGATCAGGCACCACAATCGCTTTGTAGGGATCTGTCCCACTTCCCATCCCGAACTCGACCGTATCTTGCACCTGAGCGCCGATCATATGGAAGCGGCGCGTCTTCGCTACGCCGGGTCCAGTAGGCGATTGCAGATCGCGCTGGTTGTTCGGCCGGAGAAGCTGGCCCTGGGATTGGTACTTAAACCCGGTCGCAACGAACTCTCCGTACTGATACCCCGGTGTGGCCGAGGTCCACTGGCCCGGCGCGGGGAGCGTCGCGGAAGCTGTGTAGGTGATGGAGCCATCCGCGGCGACGACATAATCCCCCATGTAGGTTCCCTGCATAAAAAGGGAACGGGTCTCGCCGACGTGCGCGGCCATGCCGTAGATCGTGACGACATTGGGAGATCCGTTGGTTTGAGACCACGACAGCCCATCAATGCCAGCCATGATCATGCCGTCCATGAACGCCGCGGCACCGAGATGGCCGTTCGGGCCGTAGCGCGGCGTCAGCATTTCAAGCGCCCATATGCCGGCGGGGCCGCTCGTTGCGGCACCGAAGAGATGGTCGACGGTTGCCATCATCAACACGTCGCCGTAGCCTGGCACAGCCCGTGCGTTGGCGATGCTGAGCACGTACCGATTGGTCAGGACATGCGAAGACCATGCGTCAAGCACAGGCGCCGTCTGGCCGAAATGGCTGAGCCGGCGATAGAGACAGCCGGCGAGCATCCCGTCTTCGCCACACAGCCACACATATGGGATCGGTTCGCGCTGGAAGGCGAGTTGCCGCGCGGCCGCCGGATACCATGTTTGAAGCGACGTTTCCCAATCCTGCCGAAAGGCTCCGTTGAGAAGGTGCATCGCACGCTCGTTGAGCGCCTGCCCGAGAAACCTCTGAGAGAACACGTCAGCCACGTACTCGATAATCCGCGTACCGGCGAGTTGCACAAAGATGACTGCGAGCCCCGGCGTCAACGGGGCCACGCGCCGCGATCCGTAAGTAGTCTGGCGTTGAGCCTGGATGCTGGTGGGCGTGAGCGGGTCATTCAGTGCGGACGCCGTAATCAACCACTCGGCCGAATTGGTTCCGACGAGGATGCCTCGAGAGTTCGGCTGCATCCAGTTGAGTGTTTCAGCCGTGTTGGAATTCAGATGATAGCTGATCCCGTTGTTGTCGTTGACGTTCCCGTAGTAGTCGGTAGGCGAAAACATCGGCGGATTGATGACGGGAGCCTGATAGGGGTTGGCGGTGAGAATGCCGCTCACGACTGGCCCGGTCAGAACAGGACCGCCAACAGCGATCGTCTGATCCGCCATCGAAGCGTCGAAACGATTGTAGCCGATCGCTGTTGCGCCACCGAACGGGTAGCCGACCGTTGCGTTCAAAGTCAGCCACGGTCCTGAGCCTGAGCCGAGCCAGAGACGCCCTTCGTGCCAGCATCCCGACAACGGGCCACGTCCGACAAAGCTTGTGCCCTGGCTGTACGCGAGAAAGTTGAACCCAGCCTGGTAGAGCGGGATCGTGTTACCGTAGCCGGCCGGAATGGTTTGCGGTGAAGTGACTTGGATCTGGCTCACGCCAGTTGTGCCGTCATACCCGACAACCATCCCCGTAACCCAGATCCCAGCATTCGGCTGGATTACCCATACGGGAATTTGGATATTGGCATATGTGCCGTACCCGAATGCGCTGCCGCCGGGCTGCACGCCGGTCGAATTGGGCGCGGCAAGCTGGCAGTACCAGGCGGCGTTCTGATAGGAGACGAGATCCCCTGCGGCATAGGCGGTCGCCGCGTCCCATGCCGGCGGCTGAGACCACATGCGGATCGCGCGGCAGATGACGTTCTCGAACTCCGGCATCTGCGCGCCGGTGTCCGGGCATTTGACAGAGATCAAAGTCATCGTCGCGGGAGCCGCCGCTTCGTTGGGAACGATCGTCAGCGGGTAATTGCCAGTCACGCTTGGGCCGTTCACGCGCGGATCCATCCACGGGCCGTCCACGCCGAAGTTAAACCCGGCGTCCGTGAATGTCGGCTGGGTCTTCGTCGCTACATTGAGTACCCAGGGCATGATCTTGGGAAACAGAAAGAATATCTGATTACCCGCGGTCGGGATAATTACCAGAGATCGCACGTCGTCCGCATCGATCTGCGTACCACCATACTGATTATACTGCCCGTAGACGGTCCCGATCGTGTCAAGGAAGTTCGAGCCGCCTGTCAGGTAAGCCGTGATATTTTCGATATACGGCGCATAGTCGATGATCGACGGGCTGCGCCACCGGATATGGTGCCCGACCCAGATTGCCTGATAGCCGGTGCGGTTGACGATCGCGCTTCCGTCGATTGGCGCCGTCGACCCTCCCATCCCAACAAGCGTGAAAGTCGTCGCGGTCAGCATCTGCACCTTGAAAGTCTGCGCACGCAAGATGGAGGCTGTCGAAGCTACCGGGTCGTCGATGTAGATTGTCACGCGGTCATTGATCGCCCACGGTATTGACGGTGCCGCGCTGAGGGTGAAGATCGCTGGGCTGCTGGTGTCGATGGAGGCGACGGTCACGAACTCGTCGAACACCGGCACCATCGGCGCGGTTATATTGGAGCCGTTCAGGAACGTAGGGATTGCCACGCCGACAGTGCCGGGTGGTGCGAAAAGATGCAGTCCGCCCGAAGTGATGTATATGTCGGGCGGCGCGCTTCCGCCATAGCTGCGGTAATACTCGCTGGAAACCGGCGCGAACTCAATGACAAGCGGGGTACCGTCGTCGAGAATTACGTCGCGCAACGTGGCACCGCTGTCGATATACCCAAGCCAGCGACTTCCCTGACGGCGTTCTACTGAGCCGGTCGGCAGCACGATGTTGTTGCGGCAGAGCGCAAGCGATTGGCTATACCTCGGGTCGTTGAAATCGCCCTGTGTTTCCGGGCTTATTTCGCCGCCAAGGAAATTGCTTTGGAAGAAAGCTGCATCAGACATATCAATATCTGACCGTTATGTACTCGTCCTCATTCGGCTCCACCGGCCCGGTCTCGATGCTGTCGACCGTCCTGGCGTCACTCATGGCGCGCTGATAGGCGATCATGCACGCTTGCAGGCGATCGGGCGCGAGCGTTGGCGCGCTCTCCATCGCCAGCCGCGCGGCCAAGCCTTCACAAAACATCGGGTCCATCGTGGTCACGTCCTGCACGTCGCAGACAAAGCGAAAGACGATCGCCGGCATCTCGAAGCTCGTAATGATGTAGCCGCCCTGGTATATCCAGCCGCTCGCTCCCATCCCAACATGCGCGCCAAGCCAGGCATTCACGCCGGCTTTGGGATCTTGCGGTGCCGGGCGCAGAAAGCCGGACGGCAGCCGGAAAGCATTCCGGGTATCGGTATCGCTGTACGGTCCTGCGGTCAGCGGGTAGACGATCGGGTTAGTCGAGAGCGTCGCACCCGTAATCTGAGACCATGAGCCGGACACCGCGGGGTTCGTGAGAACAGTCGTCCACTGCGTCGCGTTCACGTCCGGCTCAAAATCGTAGTTGAGCGCGACGCGACTTTGGTAATTGATCGAATTGTAGCTGACGACGGCGCCGACCGAATACATCTGGGTCGCGCTCCACACGTCTACCGTATTGGGCTCATTCTGGTTGCCTTCGACAAGCGACGCGTAGACCTTGTATGAGCCGTCTCCGGGTGTCTGGTAGGCAAGCTCGCCGAGGTGATAACTCTCGTTGTTCGAGAAACTGTTCTCGGTATTGAAAAAGTTCCACGGGTCGGCAGAAGTGGGACCGAAATAAACGTCCCATACAAGCGGACCGCTCACGGCGGCGAGCCCAGGAAGATTGCCGACATTCCCGTCAACCAGCGAGATCCACGTCAAACCGCCGGACGTCACGATCTGGCCGCCGGCGTAAATGGTAGCCGAGGAAAAGGCCGGGAACGAAACCAGGCGCGAGGCGGTGTCAAGCGCGCGGAGTGCCGTCTGGCGCGTGGCGAACTGCCAGAGGTTCCGGCGCAGCTCGGCCTGCCGCACTTTGTCATAGGAGAATACCATCTCCTGCGCACCGGGGGAGTTGTCGGTGAAAGCGCCGATCCGCGGTGCGCCTAGATGCTGGAGCGCGCGATTGGCGATGTCCAGCGGGGTCTGAAACACGGGCTTACCGTTGCTGCTGCGGCTGCATCGCACCCGGCGCGTTGGCGTCCGTCTGGCGCGAGAACTGGTATTCGCTGTCCGGCGGTTCCGTCGAGCCGACTTCGATCGCGCTGATACGCCGCGCCTCGGTCATAAAACGCTCATACGACTGTGTAATCATCTGCATTTTCTGTGGGCTTTGGGTGAGTGTTTCCACAAGCCCGAGCGCCATGCGCGCGGCAAGCCCTTCGCAGAAAAGATCATCCATGCGCGTGACATCTTCGATATCCGCGGCAAACCGGAAGATGATCGGGCTCGGAACGGCCGAGATCAGGTAGCGATCTTCGATCTCGAAATCCGACCATTGCATACCGCCGGAGGTGGCGAGATAGTTGACGCCAGCGGCTTTCACGTCTTGCGACGCCACGCGGAGAAACCCGGCGGGCAAACGGTACGCCAACCGCAGAACGCCGGCCTGGTTAGCGGTGATCGGGTTCGGCAGGAAAAGCGTGGATGGTATCGCGTTGGAGAGATACAGCCAATACGCCGTCGTCGTCCCGGTGCTCGGCGGCAAGTTGTTGATGTTGGAATTGACGAGCGACAGATAAGGAAAGCCACTCGTCGGATCGAGAACAAGTTCGCCAGTACTATACGACAACGTCGCCGACCATGTATCGGCCACTAGCGGGCCGAAATACTCTTGCCAGTCCAGCGGGGTTGCATTCGGGGTGTTGCCCGTGGTTGCTTGGATGGCGATCCATGTCGCGGTTTCGTCGCCGCCCAGATTGGGCGCGGTCACGACGGACCCTGCGGGATATGCGGTCGCCGTGCTCCATGCCCCGAAGTGGATATTCTGAGATGTTGCCGTGATCGGGCGCAGCGCGGTACGGCGCGTCGAGAACTGCCAGATATGCCGGCGCAATTCGGCGCGCCTCACCTTGTCGTAGATGAAGCCACTCTCGGCCGCAGCCTTGCTGTTGTCCTGGAAGGTTGAGATGCGCGGCGAGCCGCAATGCTGGAGTGCTCGGTTGGCAATGTCGATTGGCGACGAAAAGCTCACTTCCTCAATCCTTCTACGAGCGACAGCAGGTGCGCCAACTGCTCCCGCTGCGCGGCTTCCTGGCGTTCATTGGCGATAAGCAGCAGCGCGACCGAAAGACTGGCTTCGACCGACAGGAAGAGATTGAGACGCCCGAACTCGCTGTCGTCAAAGTGTGGCAGGAACGGGCAGCTATTCCAGATCGTCCAGAACGCCACGATCCCGGCGAGCGCGAGGAAGAACCATTTGCCGCACCGGAAAGCGGCGTAACGGCGCGCGATCGCCTCCCGGTCAAGTTTGACTTTCAGCGACAAGCGCGGCATAGGCACCTCCTAGTCGCGGTACGGAATGCGGGTCAGCGCAAAGGCGATCGCAGCGGTGGTGGAAACGACAACCTGGTAGACGCCCGCCGGAAGGTCGACCACGCCGTTGCCGGCGGAAGTCGTGAAGGTTGTCGACGTGCCGACAGGCGTGTAAGTCGCCTCGTCAGGCTGTAGATAGTTGAGCGCAACACTCGCACCGGCGGCCGTAGTCGTGAAGAAGTACTTGCCGCCAAGGATCGTGAACGGCCCGTAAGTGCCTGTCGCGGCAGCGGTGACGATGAACCCGTCGTCGTATGCGATCGTCGCCATCAGGGGATGCCGATGGTGCCGCTGGTAGCAATCACGGCATCAAGGCCCCCGTCCATGACCCACCGCTCGAACTCGATCAGCGCTTTCACCACGTCTCCCTTGTTCATCCCGGTGAAGTAACCGGTCCCGACCGTCGAGATACGCAACTCGATCGGGTCGTTCGCCGAGGATGCGGTGCCACTATTGAGGCTCCCGATCACGGGCACCCCGATCGTGGCGCGGGGAGTGTCCTGCGAAGGGGCACTCGTCGACACATAGTAGCTTGCGCCGGCCATCGCTTACTCTCCGCCGTCGAACTCGACTTTGACGGTGACGTTCGCCGCGCCACTGGTAGCAGCCGTCACGACCGTCAGTACAATGTCGTAATAGCCCCCGGTGTCCTGAGTGTACCCGGCGTTCTGCCAGATCGGGTAGCCCACGCCGGAAGGCTTGAACGCGCCTCCCGCAAAGGCGATTTCCTGCCACTCGACAATCCCGGCCGCGGCGAGCCCGGTTGCGAATGTCGTGGCGTTGATGACGGTGCCCTGGTCGAGCACGGGTGTCCCGTCATTCGGGCTGTCGCTAAAGTAGAGCCCCACGTCCAGGTCGAGCGTCGTGACCGCGGCGTCCAGCGCCAGCATGACGCTCTTGACCATCGCGTTGCTCGGAATGCGCACCGCAGCAGCCGTGGCACCAATCGCGGACGCGGTGGGAATGGCAACGGTGCCGACCTGGGTTTTGACGCGCCCCGAGGCGCCCGCGCCGGCGCTGGGACGTACCAGCGGCACGGCGTCGAGCCCGGTAAGGACGGAGGAATAAATCGTGTATGCCATGTTTGGTTCCTTGCCTTACGGGGTAATGTCGGCGCCGGTCGTATCGGCACAGTTGAGTTGGATGACCTTCCCAAGCTGGGTCCGAGCCGCGCCAAGCTGGATCATGCAGTAAAGCTGCCAGGGATCGCTTTCGAGATCGTCTCGCTGGCTGACACGGGTGTCCATGTCCTTCCAGATCCCGAGATGCAGCCCTGACTTCACGAAGCCGATGCAGTTGCGCAGCGTGTTCGAATTGGATGTCTGAAGCCGCTCGCTGAAGACCATGTTGCATCCCAAGATCCTCGGGATGACGGCATTCTCGACCACGCTGTCCCCCGAGTTGAAGTCTTTGTCGGTAACTTCCACCTGGCCGAACAGGTCGCTCTCTTGCTGCGAACCGGCGATGATCGTCACGCTCTCGGTGCCCAGACCGTTCTCATAGTGCTGAAGCACTCGGCGAAGCTCGCGGACCTTGTTGAAGGTCATGCCGACGCTGGCACCGGCTCCGAAGCTGTCGGAAACCACGAACCCGCCGTAGGGCGCGCTGGCGCTTGTCGTAGTGCTGAGCGTGGTCGGGAAGGTCTCGGCAGTCCACGCCGACTTGTCCTCGCCGCGCTGGGTCGTGCCGAAGGCCGAAGCGATGATCGTGTCATCGTAGAGCCGGTTGGCCGCCGCGACGGCGGCCAGGCTGATCGGCGCCTTGGGGTTGACGATGCTGTTGAGCAGATCGAACTCGTCAACGGGAATGGTCAGCGAACGCGGGGTGGGTTGAACCCAGGGGCGCGTGAACTGCGCGAACTGGAACTGCTTGGGGGAATATCGACCAGCGGGCATCTTGAACTGCACCGCGCCAAGCTGGTTGATCATCATGGCCGTCTGGCCCTTGTACGCGGCGCTGTCCACCAGCCCGCGAAGGATCGACAATTTCTGCTGCAAAAGCAGTTCGAAGGTGGAGTTGAACTCCATCGTGAACATGCTGGTTTCGAAGGGTGCGGTCGCCATCTGAGCCTCTTCCGAAGGGTTAAGCCGGTTTCGCGGCCGTATCCTTGCGGGGGCCAGATTTTAGAATATCGGCGTATCCTGGCGGGGCCGATTGGCGCACTCTATATCATAGACACGCTTATAATGTCCAGTGTTATTTTGACGGTAGGATACGATTTCTGCCGTGCCACAATTCGATGCGTGCGGCGCGGTGCCGATAGACCGTGAATACCCTCCATGCCTGCGCCGCGGTGAGGCGTCCGCGGGTATGGCGTCGGGCAATTTGCAGCCCCTTCCACTTGCCGCGGGCCGGCTCGATCATGAACCAGAAGACGACGGTCCAGTTACGCTTCGATAAGGATTTCATGCCACGATCCTCGGTTGACGGACCGGTATCGCGCATCAGTAGAACAGGCAGATGAACAGATCCCTAACAGAATGGCTTGACACCGTGCTACGCTTGATATAGCTGGCTCGCCCCAATACAACCCATAATATATATTATGCGACATCTGGCGACACTGCTGCGCGACAAACCCCCATGGTCACACAGTCGTTGTGGTCGTGTCAAGGCGCATGTACGGGCCGAGCAGCAGAAACAGGTCCGCCGGGTCGACTTTCTGCGGCATGTACGGGACAACCCATTTCGTATCCCAGAAACCGCCCTGCTCGAAAGCCCACGCTGCAAGCTCCGAGCAGAACCAGCTATCTGTATCGCGCCAGTTTCGGCCGCAGACAAATCCGATGATGCCGCGGCGATCGTATGGCTTGCCGATCTGGCTTCGCGCCGCTGCGTAAATGGCTGCCGCATGCGGCGTCTGAATGCTGACGCGCAAAACAGCTGAGAACTTCGCGTAGTTCGCTGGACGGATTTGCACGCCAGTTTGACCGGATACCGGGGCGTCGGTACGCGAACCAAGCAGCCTGCCGCCAGGGAGTACAAAATCCACATGGCTGTATGGCTGACCATGCCCGAACCAGCGGATCAACCCGGACGCCCACCCGCGCTGGGTCGAGAACTGGAGCGTAACGGCGCCCATCAGGGGGTCAGGTAGAGAGCGCGCTCGCGCTCGCGTCGGTCGCGCAGCCCGGCAACGGTCACAAGTTGGCCGTCAACGTGTGTCTTGTCCCACATGAGGAAAGCATCCGCAGCCCCCGCGAAATCGCCGGCCTGGTGTTTCCGCAATACGGTTGAGTGCAGGAATGCGTTCGGCCCGATGTTATATGCGAGACACACCATTGCGGCGAACTGGTTATCGGTCGCGGACGGCGCCGCGTCGTTGACCACTTCCTCGAACCGGGTCAGGTCGTACCGCAAGAGCCAGTCGCACATTGCTTGCGTGATCTTGACCGGGCGCAGCGGCCAGCCGGCAGCAACGGCACTCGCCGGCAACCCGTAGGCGTGGCCCACGCCGATTGTCCAGATCCCGGCTTGGTCGTGGTAGGCGTCCAGTCTTACCCCCTCCGAAAACTCCAGGCTGGAAAGCCCGGCGGCGTTGATCTGCCGCACCAGATGCGGGTCAACCGGAGTAACCGGCACACTGGCTTGCTGGCCGAGGGATTGCAGACGCAACCCCGCCGAAACCAGAAACTCCGCGTCGTCCTGGGTCACTTGCTCCACTTCCCTTTGGCCTTTGACTTCTTTTTAAACCCCCGCTCGAAAATCAGCCCGAGTGTTCCCTCCTTCTCTCGGGTAGGATTGGAACTCTTGCTGTCCTTTTCAAGCTCCTGATGGGTACTGATGCCCGCAGCTTTCGCGCGAGCTTTCTCAATACCTGGTCGTTTGACCCCGAACATATTCTTCGCCATCACACTACCTCGATATGCGGGCTCTGGTACTTCGACCGGAGCCGGTTTTGAAGTTCGCGCTTTAGGTCGTCGCCTTCACGCTGATTGTCTGTTTCGTCCTGCGCCTCGATCTCCTTCTTCTCGCCTGGGCGCACTCCCCAATGATCCCGGCGATAGACGAAATCGGTCTTGGCTTCCTCCGGCCGGTTCAGGGCGTTGCACACGTCCTGATCCTCGGTGCCGCTGTTCACGACCGTCAGGGTCCCCACATTGAGCCGACTGAAATTCGACATCGTCGGAGTTTTCTTCCATTTGTCCGTCTGAAGACCTGGCGTCGCCGCGACTTCGGCCGCGACCTTGGCCCAATTGGTCGACGTGACGAACATGCGTGTCCTCACCGGGTACACCAGCGCCGACACGCGCTTCACGTAATCAAGATACGTCGGCATGGGACTTCTTCGCTTCGCGCGCTGCTTTCAGCCGCTCACCGGCTGCGTGGCGCTCTTCGTCGGTCCAAACGTGCTTCTTTCGCTCCGCAGGTTGATCTTCCGGCGCGGCATCCCGCGTCCCTTCGGAAGCAACGTCAACGCTGGTTGTGCGCTGCGCCAGGGCGCTCAAGACCGCCGCGACGATCGAACCGATATCAGTCTGCTGCGGCTTGGCTTTGTGCGGCCAGCCGCCGCCCTTGGACCACCCGTTCGCGGCGGCGTACCGGAGAACGTCCGCATGCCGGGCGTACATGCCATCGTCGGTCTCCACCGGGGCGGCCTTCTCGACGATCACCTCTTCGGTGTCGATAACCTGGCCGCGCTCGTTTTTGATCTCCTTGAAAGTGCGCAGGTTGATGTTGCCGGGCTGCGTGCTCTCGTCGTTATACGGCACCCGCTGCCCCATGTGGTTCCCGTGAACGAGAGACCAAGCGCCGAGTACCCGGTTGTCGCCGATACCCACGTCCTGCATGTCGATCCCGAAATAGCGGGCGATCTCGCTGGCGTGGACGATCTCCAGATTGTCGAACTTGCGCTGCGGAAGCTCCTTGCCGTTCTTGTCGAACCTTTTGTTCATCTGCTTCACGACGAGAACTTTCATCCCGTCGCGGTCCATGACAGTGTGATTTTCGGACATCAGCCAGTTCCGTTAATAATGCGAATAAGATCAGTTTTGAGCTTGGCTTCGTCGGAGCCGCCGGCGGCCCACCGCCTCAGCCATCCTTGATCCTTGCCGAGCGACGACAGACGCTCCTGTGCTTGCTCTTTGGTCATCGCCCCTTGCTGACCGCCGGACGGCACGAAACGTCCTTCGCCGGCCATCTCGCCGATCGCCTTGAGCATCTTCATCACTCCCGCGTAGCCGACACCCGGCGACTTCTGCAATTCGTCCATCGCCGCGGTCACGTCAACGCCGCTTGCCGCCTGGAGCATGTCGGCGGCGCGTCCAGCGACAAACTTGTTGCGCATGGCATTGACGCCCCACTCCGCATCGAGCGCCTGCCGGCTGGCCGTAGCCGCGGCTTGCGCGGCCACATTGCTGTTTGCCTCTTCCGCTTCCATGTGCGGGAGCATCTGCTTCATGAAGCTGTTCAGCATGTGCGCCGGCATGTTCGACGCTGCGGCGGCGGCGCGGACCTGATCCTGGAAGGACTGATCCGGGCTCGTACCGTCCGAGAACTTCAGGTCGTCGAACTTGTAGCCGGATGCGTCCGCCGGTGCGCCGACGCGCTGCCAGAACGCCTTTAGCTCTTCTGGCGTGGCCGCTCCCTGCGGATGATCAGGTCCGCGCGGGAGTGCCACCACGTCGCCGGCGGCCAAGCCGCCGCGCAATCGCTCCGATCCGCGGTAGGCTTTCGCCAACTCGACCGCAGCCTGAGCCGGGTCCATCGTGTGCAACCCGCGGGACTGGAGCATCGACTGATGCTCCGCGTCGAGCCCCGCATACCAAGTCTGAGCGTCCCCTTCAGCCATTCTTCAACTCCTCGAAATATGCCTGAATGGCGCCGAGCGTATCCAGAGCATTTCTCTCGTTCCGGAGGCCCCCGGCAACGATCTCCAGCACGTCGTCTACGATCCCGTCGAGACTGATCTCGCGGTCGCCGATATCAGTCTCGTCAACCTCCTCATCGACGAGCATGTCGACGAGATCCTCCAGGTTCTCCAACCGAACCAGGATGTCGCTTTTCCTAATTTTCATCTTCGTCTCCCGTTGAAAGGCGATATCCCCGTCCCGCAACCAGATCTTCCACCTGGCTCGGGTCCAGGCCGAGAAAGCTGTTAATGTAGAGCCAAACCTGTTGGCGCCCGATATTCACGCAAGTTTGTCGTTCGCTGTCCGCAACAAAGACGGTCTCATGCGCAAAACAGGCGGACGCCAGATCGGCCACGATCTGCGGATGCAGCCGGCGGTATTCCCGGCATAACTCGGCCGGATCAAACGCGCGTCCGCGGGATGTAAACGCCTTCACTCCATATCTCCGTAGGCGATCTCAGGCTCAGGGAAGAACCAAAAGAGAAACGTCTGCGACCCCGCGGTCACGAAAATGAAGGTCACAACCCGCCTCCGTTACCCTGTTGCGGCATCGGCATGCCGCTCGGCCCTTGCGGCGGCGTGCCGCCGGGTTCGGTCTGACCCGGCATCATCGGCATGCCGCCTTCGGGCGTGCCGCTCAGAGTGCCTCCGGTGTTGCCGCCGGTTGCCGCTTTCGCCGCGATCGCCTTGGCCTTCATGATCGCCGCCTGCCCCGGCAGCGACTTGACCGCATCCGACTGTTGCTGCGCTTGTGCGCGCGCCTGCCGTTTGGCTGCAAGGCTCTTCGGGCCGGAGAACCATTCGGGCGGTGCACTGCCCTGACGCCCGATCGCCGGCAACGCGGTATCCAACTCGAAAATATCTAGGAGCGCCGGGTCGGCTCCTGCCTGGACGGCTTGAGCGGCAAATTCAAACGTCCGCATGTACCCAGCACTTTCCTCAGACTGCATCGCGCGCGAGATCGCATTAGTATAGACAATCTTGCACTCAGCCCGCGATGCCTCTCGGCATATGGGAGGCAACGGGGGCAACTTGCGAAGCCAGGATAGAATATCAAGCTCACGATCAATGAGGGGATCGCAATAGCTAGGAAGTAATCCGCCGACTGTTGGGGCAAGGAGGATACCACGTTCATTGATATACTCCACCACTTGTCGAGCACCCATCTGGCCCGTCTTATCGCCCAACACCTGCTGAAACAAATCAACCAGAAAAAACCCTTGGATGATCGCATCGTCTGCTTCCATCATTTCCTGGGTGACTTGGATCTGGCCGGTGGGCAGAATGCCGACGAGCGGTTTGCCGTCCGCGGACATTCCACCGGCGTTCCAGGCACCGGGTTGCGTCTTCAGGTCGATCAGTCCCGTATCCGGTACGAGATAGGCCGGATCGCCGGCGCGGTGGCCCTGTTTCAGAAAAACGCGCTTTTCGGCATTGCGGGTTTTCAGCATGTCGAGAGTTTCCATGCCCGGACCACGGGCATATGTCTCGTCGGGGGCGCGACCATATCGGCCATAAGCCAACGGCAGCGTCCGGTATCCTCCGCGCTCGATAAAGCAATATCCCTCGACCGAAATGTACTTGCTGACGTACCGTTTGCCCTTATCTGAGAAAATCGCCGAAGGATCGTAATCAGTGCGCGGCCGAACTACGTGCAAAACACCAAAAAGCTGTTTGTCGCTGATTGCCAGTGCGGCTTCGATGACAGGAATTTTGCTTTTCGGCCACCGGGTCTTGAATTGCTGCGCATCAAGCTTGAAATACCGCGTACCGCCGACAACACGCTTCTGGTGGTCTTCCTCGATGTACCATTCTCCGATCGGGCAACCCATATAGCGCAGCCCGCGCTCGCCGGGATCAAGGTAGGTATCCAACTCGTCGGTCCACATTGCCATATTGCCGAACGGGCCGAGACCGAGCAAATTCTGCTGGTTCTGATCGACGAAATTGGCGGATCCCTTATATCGCGCTTCCCAGAGGATTTTCGTTACCTCGGAACACCAGAGTTGCGCGTCGCGATCCTTCATAAGATCACGGCTCTCGAACTCGACCTGCGACCAGATCATGTTCGTGGGCATCGTCAGCCACTCGACAATCGCCGCGTGGCGCCGGTTGTAAAGCGCGGCCGTGTTGTCAATCTGGAACTGCGACCGCTTCTGACCCGGCGCCAGATCACGGCCGAAGAAGAAGCTGCCGCGGTAGCCGGGCCAGATCATCGCCGCGGTTTCTTCCCACTGCAACTCGAAATTGACCCGGCGAGTACGCTTCTGGGCGAAGTCGTTCATCTCCCAAGCGAGTTCGGCCGCGTCGTCGGCTTCCTCGTCCCCGCCGAAAGATTGATCCCCCCTCATTATCGGACTAGCCCATCAAATTCGTACAAAAGCGCAAAACAATCGTCCGGTTCCAGATAGACCGCCGGCTTCATACGCGCGTTTGCGCTGAGATAACCGTCGCGGTCAAGCGCCCGCAGCGCCCGGATAATGGGCGCCAACGCGCGCTTCTGCCGCTCCGTAAGAGGCTTCATCACCAAGAGCATGTATCACACCACCTAGCCAATGTCAATAGAATTGCGCCGCGGGATGGCTGCGCCGGTGAATGGATCGAAATCCTGGGCCATGCCCGATTGCCGGCGGGTCGCGGTAACCCCGCGCGGATCGTCGCCGAGCGCCACCGGCTTGGCATAGCGTTTCATCATCAGGCCCTTGAACACCGCGGAGAGGACGTCGTCGTCGATCTTGACGAGCAATCCCCTCTCGCGGTGGTACTGGCGGTATTCCTCAAAGAACACCGCATTCTCCGGCACGTCCATGACGAGGAAGCGTCCGGTCGCGCAACGATCGTCCAGTTCCGCCACGGCCGCCTCGGTTGAGAAGCCACCATCCGGCCAGGTCGCGTGCTGCGGTAGCATCGCGAGCCCTAACATCCCTGGTAGCGGGGTTTTGTACTGTTCCGCGATCGTCTGTCCGTCGCGCTTCTCATGCCCGTCATGCGGCCACGCCACGGGCACATTGGCCGCGATCTTGCGAATGGCCGGCACATGCTGGATCTTGGTCTGGTTCTTGAGCCGCAGGCAGCGAAGCAGGTAGAGGATATCCGTCTCGCGATCCCATGCCATAAGCGCCGCGGCGAAAGCATGCGAGGACGTACTCGATCCACCGAAGTCGATGCCCCAGATCTTCGCCCAGAATTGCGGGATGTTGTCCGGTCTCGGCGTTTTCAGCATTTCCTCGCCGGTAAGGAAGACGCGGCCTTCGCCCATCATCGGGACGCCGTGGGCACGAGCATCCCGTTCATGCGCCGGGTAGCGTGCCACTTCCGCGTCCGCCTGCTCCTTCGTGAAGTGGCCGGCGTCGTAGATGCCCATCTGCACGGATGCCCGCTGAGGCGCGTCCTCATCCTTGAACCGGCGCACCAGAGAGGTTCGGCCTTGCAGCGGCGTGAAGGTGACGATCGACAAGCCTTGCGTCGTCGCCAGCCGGGTGGTCGCTTCCGAATAGATGTCCTCGGGCGGCTCCTCGTCGAGCCAAAGCCAATCCAGCGTCGCCGACTGGAACCCCTTGCGCTGCTCGCCGTAGGTCTTGAAGGTCAGTGTCGAAATGCCCCCGGAGGAATGGCGCACCTGGATCGTGTCGTAAAGGTCCGTGGTGCCGCGGGCGAGGCTCGGCCGCTCGATGAACGCATCTCGAGGTACATAACCGCTGCCAAACTCTTCCTGCACTCCTGGAGGCCCACAGAGCTTTGCCTGGCTGACGTCCCGCGTCAACTCGCCGTCTTCGCCGGCTGCCCATGCACGGATCGGCCGCGTGAACTTGTGACCCTTCCAGTCGGGAGGGTATTGTCCCGTCAGGTGCATGGCGGTTTCGGCTGCGGCGCATTCGGACTTGCCGACCCGGTTCGCCGCGATCAGCCCGCGCTCGCGATGAGTGGCGCCGAGTGCATGAAACTCGGCCTGTTTCGGGTACGGCTCGTATGCTTTAAGTTTATGGAAGCGGCGCACCTCCAGCAGCGCATTCAACATGCGCCGAAGTTTCTCCCGCTCGGCTTCCGAAAAGCCTGTCATCGGGGCGTCCATTTTTTCGTTTTTGCGTCCCAGTGTAACGAGCAGCCGTCGCTGCGTGTCCAGGGACCTTGACGACTATAGCTTGTTACCAGGCGGTCTTCGCCGTCGACAGAAACGGCCGCGTAATAGCATCCCGCGCTGTGCGCGTAGCTTGGGGGCTGCACCCATTTTTTCATCAGAACAGGTCCGATATATCGGTGGCGGGATCATATTCAATCTGAGCGGGTTGAGGCGTTACATCCTTCATGCGGCCACGCAGGAGTTTCTCCGGGTCAAGCCCGAGGATTGCGGCGCCGGCGCGTATGTCGTCCATCAGGCTGTCGTGGTGGATCACGTGCTGCTCGCTCTTGCTGACCGTCACCGCCGAGACGCCCGACATTGCCGCGAGGGTGGTCGCGGCTTTAAGTGCATCCTTGTGCGCCGTATCGCCCGCAATGGATGATATAGTGCGCAAAGCCATTGGCAGATACAGATTGACCCGGCGCTTTCCTTCCTCGACCAGCGCAGCTGAAATCGCCGGCGTGTTCCGCAGCCGTGACGCGGTGATCCGCAGCGCATCATAGCTGCCGTCCTTGCTGTAGCCGGCGGCCTTGCACGCCTCCGTGAAATTGTCGCTGCCGTGGTCCAGCAAGTAGCACACTACCGCGCGCTGGCGGTCGTTAAGTTCACGCATCGCCGGCCCGAGACGCTTCTCGTCGCCGGTGTAGTACAAGGCTGGTACGTTTGGGCTTCCCATTCTAAATTTCCAAAAATGAGGCTATGAAGGACGCCGCAACTTGCGGGACGATGGCGTTGCCATAACCGCGCAGTCGTCCCACTCTGGCGGGAACCCCATGAGCCAACGGGAATGCGCCGGGTTCAATGCGCCGCGCTTTCCCGTCGAGGCAGCGGAGCCAAACGCCGTCTTGCCACGGCTGTCCGGTTCGCCCCACTTGTTCGCACGCGGTGTCGCCCAGCCGGCCACAAGCTGAACCACCACCTCGTTCAGCGGGCGCGAGTTGCGGCTCATCGTCTCCGCGCTCGCCTGCCCATTCTTCCAGTCGCGGGCCGAGGGTGTGGGCCACCCAGAAAAGGCGCTGTCGGATATGCGGCGCGCCGACGCCCGCAGCGCACAGATCGGCCCCCCCGACAGCATATCCCAATGCTTCCAGGTCAGCGCGTACCCCGGCGAGCCACTCACGTCCATCCTTGCTCGCAACCTGTTCTCCAAAGATCGTTGCAGGTCGGCACTCGGCGATGAGACGCCGGAACTCGGGCCAGACGTGGCGGCTGTCGGCGGTTCCTTGCCGCTTGCCGGCTGCGCTGAAAGGCTGGCACGGGCAGCTTCCGGTCCAGACTTCCCGGTGCGCAGGCCAACCGGCGAGTTGCAACGCGTAGGGCCATCCTCCAATCCCAGCGAAAAAGTGACATTGGCTGTAAGGCCCGAGATCGTGCGTCTGTACGTCTGCGATGCTGCGCCGGTCGATTGTGCCTTGTGCCAGATATCCGCCAGCCATGAGCGCGTCAAGCCATCCAGCGGCATTCGTGTCCCATTCGTTCAAGTAGGTTTTCATGCTCGAAGAGTTAGCACATGTGATTTTGGAAGTCAACCTGAAAATTTCCGAAAATGGCGGATTTCCTGATGTTAGCATGAGCTTTTAAAATCGCCGCGTGCCTTATCGAACAGATATATATTTTTTTATCGAAAAATTTAAATCATACCAAACTATGCCCCCGGTCTCTAGCGGTATATCTCGATAAAATAAGGATGCTCATTATATGCATGTGATATGATTTTAATCAACCATCCTAACGCGCGATCGTGTCAATTGATATGATATGTGATTTATATGATCGTGATAAATTTATGTGATGGCACTAAACCTGATTGATACGGTGTTTGATACGGTGTTTGATACGGTGTTTGATACGGTGTTTGATACGGTGTGTATGACGACGGCATTTGATCAGATAATTGTTGACACGCCAACACCGGCCTCTAAGATCAGCAGCAACGCAACGACACCGCAGGAAGCCGGAGAGTGACATGAAATATTACGTAATCGAGGAATACCCACATGGATGCGTGACACTGCCACACCTGTACGACCGCAAAACGGCGGCCGAGCGGGCGCGGGCAAGTCTAGCCGCGTCAGTCGCTTTGATCAGTGTCAAGGTCGCGGCACGCGACGAGCGGCACGGAGACCATGTGGTCGAGCGGTTCACGCGCCGAT
>VFSW01003354.1_pt1 | contig 24052 bp, 20 predicted proteins | sample 5358111 | NCBI WGS metagenome assembly VFSW01 (sample SAMN11554181, study PRJNA540505) | mine drainage metagenome | isolation source: sediment from site ElyBrook_90M | place: USA: Ely Copper Mine, Vershire, VT | collected 2017
GGGCTTCGCCTTTCGGGTGAAGGGCTTCGCCTTTTGGGTGAAGGGCTTCGCCTTTCGGGTGAAGGGCTTCGCCTTTTGGGTGAAGGGCTTCGCCTTTCGGGTGAAGGGCTTCGCCTTTTGGGTGAAGGGCTTCGCCTTTTGGGTGAACGCGATCGCCGGATCGGCCCTCACGAGGACCTGAACGGCCTTCGCCGGGTTGTCTCACCTCGTCCGCTCGGCCCCGCAGGAATCCTTGATCGACGTTCGCTTGGACGATAACTCCCCGCGCGGGAACGCCTTGGTACACTGTACAGGTTCAATGTTTGCGATCTGGTGGATTGCCGGTGTTGTCTCGGTCGCGGCGTGGATCGTCGCGGGGGTGCTCCCCCTCGGCGCCTTTGGGTGGATCGCTGCGGGGATCGTCACCCTCGTGGCCGTCGTCACGGCTTTTCTCCTCCATCGACGTATCCGCGGCGGGGGCGGCGGCCGTACGCCCGACCTCGACGCCGTTGTCCTCGCGCAGATGCAGTCAGCCACGCAGGCCCAGCAAGTCGCGTTGCAAACCCTTGAAGAAGACTTTCGCGAGGCCGCCCAGCGGATGACCGGCTCGGTACCCGGGCGCGCTGGCACGCAAGCGATCGATACAGCGCCATGGTACCTCGTGCTGGGACCCACGGGCGTCGGCAAGAGCAGTCTGCTGGCGGCTTCGGGCCAGCCCTTTGCGTGGGCGACGGCCGCCTCGGGCCCCCGGGGGCAGCATCCCTGCCGCTGGTGGGTCGCTGACGAAGCTGTCTACGTCGACACCTCGGGCACCTGGTGCGCGTCCGAAGTCCCAGCCCCCGAATGGCTGGCGTTTCTTGGACTCACGGTCAAAAACCGACCAACGCAGCCCATCCAGGGTGTCATTCTCACGGTTGCTGCCGACGCGCTCGCGGGAGCCTCCAACGACGACCTCGACGGCCTCGCACGTATCTTTCGCGCCCGCCTCGACGAGGTCGTCGGCTACCTCGGGGTCGATGTTCCCGTCCACGTGGTGGTCACACGGGTGGACATGGTGCCTGGCTTTTGGGAGTTTTTCGGGGATCTACGCCACGACGATCGTGGCCAGATCTGGGGCACCACCCTCCCGGTCATACCCTTTCGCACAAGCTCCATCTCCGACCGTGTCGGCCCGGCCCTCGACGAACTCGTCGCCGTGCTCACCGCCCGAAGGCTCCGCCGTCTCGCCACCGAGCGCGATCCCGTGCGGCGCTTTACCGCCTTTCAGTTTCCACAGTGGTTCGCCGGGCTGCGCCACAACCTTGTATCCCTCACCGCAGCGACCTTTGCGCCGTCGGTGTACCAAGATCCCATTCTTCTCCGCGGCGTGTACTTTGCGACCGCCGCGAGTGACCCCACGTCCCGGGATCCCTCCGCGGGCGGTGCCTTCGCCCGTGATCTTTTTCGCGCGGTCATCGTCCCTGACCGGGACATCGCCACCCGCAGCACCGCCGAAGCACACCGCCGTCGCTCGCTTCGCAACACCCTTGCCGCATCCGTCGCCACCCTGGCGATTCTTACCGTGATTCTCCCCGGGTGGAGCTACGTCGACAACGATGCCTTGGTCACCCAGCTCGACGCCGCGGTCGCGGGTGTCTCCCTCCCCTCGGATATCCCTTTGCCCATTGCAAGTCTCGACGCTCTTCGCGTGCCCGTGGTTGCCATGCGCGACGACAGGGACAACGGCCCGCCCTTGAGTGCCCGCTTTGGAATGTACGTGGGCGAGGCCCTCCTCCCGCACGCAGCAACCTTGTTTGGTGCGTTGACCTATCGTGACGTCGTGGCCCCCATTGTTGCCCGAAAAACGTCGGAACTCCGAGCGTTTGTCCAACGCTTTGGCGGGAATACCATCGCGCCGGGCCCCGACGAGCGGACGTACTACGCCGATGCCTTGCGCTTGTACGTTTTTCTCACGACACCGCGGATGCCCGACGACATCCCCTGGTCAGACCCCGCCGAGAAGCTCTGGGCGAAGCAGCATCTTGCCCAGGCGTGGGCCCATATCAATCCCACGGCGCAGGCCACGGCGTGGCAAAGCATGAACGCCATCACGGATCTCTATGCTCGGCTGATGGAATCCGACGCGAGACTTGCATCGCCGAGAGACATGGACCTTGTGGCGCGTGTACGGGCTGTTCTCGCACGGTGAAGGGTGATTACAACCGCCCCTCGGTGGTGCCGGGCCCAGGCCGGGACTTTCGTGGGCGACACGACGCGGGTGCGCACACGTTGGTGAGTCGTTTGATTTGATCGGCAAGGCCTGCGGCGTGGGCCCTCGCAAGGCGTACCGCCAGTCCGTTGGCTTCGGGAGAGTCTTCAAGGGTGGCAAGCCGACGTTGGATCTCGGCGACGAGACTCCCAAGGTCCGTGAGGCTTTGTCGGTCGAACTGTGACATCAAGGAGTCCCTCCAAAGGCCATCGCGGACATGTTTTGACGCGTGCGCAGTGCAATCCAGGGACCATGCTTTGGCATGGGGGGTGTACGCTTCTCGCAGGGTAGCTTCGGAGCGAGGTGATGCATGGCGCCAAGGATTCTGGTTCCCTTTGATTTCAGCCCAGCAGCGGAACGTGCGTTGCGCTGGGCGTCGGCGTACCGCCGGGTGACCGATGGGTCCGTGGTTGCGGTGCATGTGATGACGCCGGCGTACATGGCCGCGGCTGCAGGTTTTCCCGCGATGCTCCCGACGGACGATGACATGGAAGCCGTGCAACGCGGTTTACTTGCAGCCGTCCAAGCGATTGATCCCGTGGCCACCGTGGACGTCCGCGAAGCCCCCGCCGTCGGCCCCGCGCTGCGAGAACTTCAAAAAGAACTGCACTTTGACCTCATCGTCGTGGGCACGCACGGCCGCGGGGGGATCACCAGGGCGGTTCTGGGCAGTGTCGCAGACGATCTTGTGCGACTGGCGGACTGCCCGGTTGTGACCGTGCGGGCAGACACAAAAGTCTAGTGTCGCAGCCCCGCGGCGTCGGCAAATGTGTGCATGGCGTGCGGTCGTGCGCGAACGGCTTGCGCTAGAGTCAGGGATACGTGAGGGAGGGGACGCCCGCGGGGGACGGTCCGGGATGACGACTGTGGCACGGTGTCGCATGGCGACGCGGAGGGTGCCCCAGTAGAAAGCTTGGAGGAGACAAGAATGTACGAAAGTGTTTCAGCCGAGGCGGCGGTGTCGGTCATTCGCTCGGGGGACCGTGTGTTTATCCAGAGCGTGGCCGCCGCGCCGGGTCTGCTGGTCGACGCGATGACCGCCCGCGCGCACGAACTCCGGGATGTCGAAGTGATACATTTGCATACCGAAGGGACGGCGCCGTACGCGGCCCGTGGATTGTCCGAGAGCTTTCGGGTCAATGCCCTTTTCGTGGGGGCGAATCTTCGCGAGGCCGTGGCCGAGGGGCGGGCGGATTACGTTCCGGTGTTTCTGAGTGAAGTGCCTACGTTGTTTCGCAGGGGTGTGCTCCCGATCGACGTGGCCATGGTGCAAGTGTCCCCGCCGGATCGTCACGGCTGTTGTTCACTCGGTGTTTCTGTCGACGTGAGCCTTGCCGCGGTACAAACCGCCAAGCGTGTCATCGCACAGGTGAACCCGCGGATGCCCAGGAGCCACGGAGACGGCATGGTTCACATCGGGAGGTTTCACGCCGTGGTGTCCTGTGACCAGCCCTTGCCCGAGTGCCCGTCGCCCGCGCCCGACCCGATCGAACACGCCATCGGCCGACACGTTGCTTCGTTGGTCGAAAACGGCGCAACCCTGCAAATGGGGATCGGCGCTGTCCCCGACGCCGTGCTCTCTGCGCTGGTGCACCATCAACGCCTCGGGGTGCACACCGAGATGTTCTCCGACGGGTTGATTGATCTCATCGAGCGCGGCGCGGTGACGGGTGAATGCAAAGCCAAGCACCCCGGCAAGATCGTTGCGGGCTTTGTCATGGGTACGCAAAAGCTCTACGACTTTATCGACGACAACCCCATGGTCGCCTTGCTGGACATCGCCTACGTCAACGACACCGCGGTCATCCGCAAGAACCCAAAGGTCACAGCGATCAACAGCGCCATCGAGGTGGACCTTACGGGGCAGGTCTGCGCCGACTCCATCGGCACGAGACAGTACTCCGGCGTCGGTGGCCAGATGGATTTCATCCGTGGCGCCGCGCTTTCTGAAGGCGGTCGGCCCATCATTGCCCTGCCGTCCACCACCCGCACGGGAGCCTCAAGGATTGTGCCGATGCTCCATGTCGGCGCGGGTGTCACCACCACCCGGGCCCACGTTCACTATGTTGCCACGGAGTACGGCGTGGCGGATCTTTACGGCAAAAACCTCCGGCAGCGCGCCCGTGCGTTGTGTTCCATCGCACATCCCGACCATCGAGAAGATCTTGCGAGAGCCACCCGCGAGCGCTTCGGTGTGACCTCCCTGGGAGACTAACCGTGGAAGCAAGGGTGTACGGTGCACACACAGATGTTCCTCGGTGCGTCCTGCGCGCACACCCTGCACGACAAGATGTCCAAGGTACAGAATCGCACGGGATCCCGTGTCGGCACGGTCCCTGCTGTGTACAACCTCGACCAAGGAGGACGCCCGATGGAACCGACCCCTACGCCTTCTGTGACACCGTCATGGGCCTACCCGATCGTGGTGGGCGTGGATTTTCAGCCCCTGACCGATGAAGCGTTGCGCGAGGCGTTTCGTACCGCGGCGCTTCACCCCGGCGCGACGGTCCACGCGGTCCATGGAATTACCAAGGCACCCGCACATGCCCGCGGGGCGGGCGCCATCAGCGAGACCGAGGCTCTCCTCGAGAACAGCCTGGATAAACTCAAAGGCTACGTCTCCAAGGTTGCGACCGCGTGGCCCGAGGCAGGGGGACAGCGGGTGCAACTGCACTATCGTATCGGCGACCCTGCCGAAGTGCTGGTTCAGGTGTCGGTCGACGTCAACGCCGAGTTGATCGTGGTGGCGACGCATGGGCGTCACGGACTGCAGAAACTGGCGCTGGGGTCCGTGGCGAGCAAACTGATCGAGATCGCGCGGTGTCCCGTGATGATCGTACGGGCCAGGGACTACACCGGACTTACCCCGACGCCCACGATCGAGCCGGTGTGCCCGGACTGTGCGCGGGTGCGTCGCGAGACGGGCGACGTGACCTTGTGGTGTGACGCCCATAGACACACCCGTCCGATGCCGCACGCCGTGGGGTACAGCGAAGTGTTTCACATCGGGCGATCAGGCGGGTCGATTACGGACGGTACGTAACGTCAACGCGCGCGAAGGTGCCGTCGTCGGTTGTGCAAGAGGCGACGGTGCAACCGCGCGGTGAGGGACAGTCTCGGGAGGGGCGTTCCCGCGGGGGTTGTTTCCCAGGGAAGGTCCATCGAGGCCGTCCATGGGGTCTCGCGGCGGCGATCCAAGGCTGTTGGGAGGGGAACATCCTCGCCGGTGTCCCCGGGGCCTGCGTGGTTGATCCACGCGTACGAGCGATCCCTGCTGTCAAGGTGCACAAAGTGACTCGCGGGATACCATCCGACGCCTACGTACGAGAGCGTACGGGCGTAGGCGGCGACTTCGTCCGTGGGGATATCCGGGAGACTGAAGTCAATGGCCGATCCGTCCCCGTGGTGGCCCTGGCGGTGCGACGCTCCCGTGGCATCCCGGGTGCTTCGGTAGCCCGAAACTATGATGACGCGGGTGACGTCAAAGTGATGGGCGACCCGGACGATGAGTTGCAGCGTGCGGGACACCACCGGGGCGTCGACGCCCGTGGCGGGGTCGCGAAGAAAATGTGCGAGGGCCCCGAGGCTCCGTGGATCCAAGGATCCGTCTGGACGGTACAATCGTAGGGTGAGCGTTTCGTCGGTGTTGGGGCTGTGAAAGCTCACGGCGGGCAAGGCGATGTACCGGAGGTCGGACGGGCGAGGGGGCAACTGCCCCGCTGCGGGCGTGACCCTTGAGAGGCCCGCGATGAGAGCCAGCGGAAAAAACGTGCGGCGGACGCCCATGAGTTTGCGGGAAGGTATCCGGGACTTGCAGCGGAGGACAACCCTGCACAGGGCCGAGGGTCTGTGCGAAGGCCACCTAGGGTGGGATGGCCACGGACATCTCTTTGGGAGGTGCTTGCGTAGCGAGCGAAATGCTTGCGCAACGGGCGGAGCAAAGGTGCGATGCCAGGGCGGTGCCCGGCTTGAAGAAGTCCGGGGTGTGCGAGGGAGACGGTATGACGACGCGCTCGGCGTGGGATTTGCTGGCAGGGTCGGGTGGAGCGTGGATGCGATCGGTGGTGTGGCTAGGGGGTATCTTGCTTGGAGGCTTTGGATGTGGCGGGACGGCGAGCCCGTCGGGCGTGGCGCTGGCACAACTGCGCCATCCGTGGATGCACGTGGAGCCCTTGGACATTCTCGACGCACACGACGACGATGTCATGGGGCTGGTGGTGGAGAGTGACGGTTGCACGGCGCTCAGGTCGTCGGTGACTGCGACGGTCAACGGTGAGCCCATGGCGTTGTTGTACCCGGGCGGAGTGGCCGGACAGGCTGCGGACGGCGGGTGCACCCGCACGACCTTTCGCACGCCGAGCTTTCTCGGACACCCGCCGGGCGACGTGGACTTCATGCTGACGGACGGCACGACGACGTGGCGGATGACGGTGACGGCGTTGTACGCCACGCGCTCGGTGGTGATTCCAGCGTCGTATACGTCGTCGGGGCAGGCGGGACAGATGTTGGTGCTGCAATGGTTGCCCGTGAGCGATGTTTTTGACCCGCGGCTCGGGACGGGTTTTGACTTGCAGTTTGACGCGGTGATGTCCGCGACACCGACCTGGGACATCACTGACCCCGTGGCGATCACGGTGGACGGATCGTTCATCCGCACGGTGATTCCCCCGCCCGTGGCAGATGCCATTCGGGGGGTTGAAAACGGTGCGTTGCACTTTAGGGGCTATGCACACGCCGGGGTGAGCCATTGCACGGGGATCGGCACGTGTGTCGCCGATGTGCGCATCGTCAACGCCCCCCCGTTGCCGTTTCAGGTCACGGTCAACTGAAGTGTCCCGACGCGAGGGTTCATTCCGCTGCGGTTGACACCGGGACTGAGCATCCCGGGGCGGCGCTGCGAGCGTTTGGCCCTGGCAACGGAGGGATCACCAGGGGATGGCCTTGGCTTAGCGTTCGGGAATGGTGTTGTCGCCAAAAGCATGGACAAGTCGTTCGAGCAAGGCGATCTCACGGCGGATGTCCGTTCCGCGTTCGGTGTCCCCTACGCAGCGGGGCGGTGCGTACGTGCGCAGGGTTTCGACCGTCGGGATGATGTCTGCGCCGTGGGTGATGGCTTCGTCCACGGAGTCAAAGTGATGGTGCTGGGCGAGGTACACCCTGTCGGCGTCCAGGACGAGGGTGTACCCACGGTCGCCGTACGCTTCAGAAAAAGCGCCGTCGATGGTGACGGCCATGCCCGAGCGTTTGAGCGGCGACTCGCCGGCTTCGACCTTGACGGGGACGTGTCCGTTCACGATCAGCACCCGTGCGGGGTCCACACCAAACTCCACGGCGATCTTCTGGCAAAACCAGGGTTCGTGAAGAAGCTTGAAGTACGGGTTCTTGGTCTCGGTGTGGGGGTTCTTGTCGGCGATGAGGTGACTTTCAAGCGTGGCCATGCGGTCTTTGCCGAACATCGGCGAGCGAGGCCCGGTCCAGAGGTAATACAACGTGTCGAGGTCGGACATCGACCGAGCGCGCATGGACCGCTGGACGAGTGCAGCGATCGCATCCATCAGTGGGCGTCCCTGGAGCGCCCGCCCGTCAATGGGCATCGGTAGAAATCCACCGGCGTCGTCCACGGGGACGCAGCCATGAAAGATCAGCACGTCGTCGCGGCGGAGCCATGCCGTGCCTTTGCGAGCGACAAACCGCATCTGGTCCCACAGGGTCGTGCTTTCAAGAAACGCCGCGGTCAGTCCGTCCATGCACAACTGTTCTGCGGGAGACAGTGCGTACGGGTCGCTGGGATCCACCGTGGGAAACTGGAGATCCAGGGAGGGATAAAGCTTGCCGTCGACCGTGACGGTGCCCGTGACCGGATCAAGGGTGTGCAGGATGCGACGGTTACCCATGTTCCACGCGGGATTGCGCGCGATGGCCTGCGCTTCGAGCTTGCATTGCAGCACCAGGGCGGCTTTTTGCATCCTGGCCATGAGCAAAGGGTCCCTGAGGGGATCAGGGTGGGTGACAAAGCGCTCGGCAGGGTCGTCGCCGTAGGCCGCACGGGCGAGTCGTTCGAGATGCTCGATCGGGATCCCGTAGCCTTCTTCGAGTTGGGCGAGTCGGCCGTACCGTAGAGAAATTCTTGCGACGGTGGCGATGGCCGCGGGGTGGCCGAGGCAGGCCGCGAGCCAGTTGCAGTCATGGTTGCCCCAGGTGATGCTGACCGTGGGCTGGTGCATCAGTCCGTCAATGACTTTGTCAATCCGCGGGCCGCGGTCACCGAGGTCCCCGGCGACGATGAGTTCGGACACGGACAAGCCACGGATGACATGGGCGACCATGCGAAGAAGATCTACGGCACGGTCGTGGGAGAGAAAGGGTGTGAGCATGGCGTCGAGGTAGGCGTCCGTGCGACCAAGCTCGGGAGCCATCACGAGCTCTTGAAACAGCAGTCGAAAGCGCGGTGGAAAGGCTTTTTCGCACTGGCGAAGGGAGTACCGCTGGGCAAGTGCGCGGAGTACCGCGAGCTCCAGGTGCAACGATCGCTGTAGGAGCTCTCGGCGGGGAACGGCGTCGAGGTCGCGGGACAAGAACACCCAGGCTTCGCGGGGATAATAGATCAGGGCGAGGAGATCCAGGCGTTCGCGCTCGGTGGTGTAGGGGGCGAGGGTGGCTTCGACGAGGGGGCGGAGGCTCCCAGAAGCGTTGGCGAGGATGTGCCGAAGTTTTTTCCATTCGCCGTGGACGTCGGAAACGACATGGACGGTCCCGCAGGGGAGGGTCAGCACGGCGTGGAGGTGAAGGATCTCGGCCAGCGCGGCGTCGGCGTCGGGAAACCTCTCGGAAAGTGCACGGAGATACGTGGTGTCGTCCGGGCGTTCCAGAGCCTCGGGATCGGTCATCCGGGCGATGGTACAACACCCCGTCGGGGGGAACATCGACCGGACAGATGCTGACCGTGCTTCCAGAGTGGGGCTTCAACGTGCATCATCCCGCCCTATGGCCGTCAAGGTTCCAAAAGGCGTGAAGCTCCCCTGGGGTGGAGGGCGTGCGATTGCGTACGATGGTGAGACTGACTCCGTCGTCGTGGGTGGAGAGTCCGGTAGGCTTGCCAGGGTAGACACTTCCCGCTGGAAGGCTACGCCCGCCACGCCCGTCCGTGGCTTCGTGAATTCCCTGTCTTTATCCCGCGGGGGCGAGCGTCTGGCCATCGGTGTCGCCGGTGCGTCTCCAGCGGTCGAAGTCCGGGATCCCGCGGACCTCGTGGTGGCCACCTGGCCCACGCAAGGCCGCAACGCCCGCGTCGGGTGGTCCCCCTCGGGCGAGCGTCTGGTTGCCGTGCTCGAACCCTCGGTCGATCAACCCATGATGGACATCGTGGTGTACGACACCTCGGGCGCGTTGATCTCCCGACCTGACATTCCAGGCTGTGAGTCCATTGCCGTGTGCTGGCTCGACGAAGACACCCTCCTGGCCCTGGGCCGTCGGGCCGGTGTCGAAGGCCGGGAGGGACACCGTGTCATCCGGGTGGACGTATCGAGCGCTGCGGTCGAAGACCTTGGGGTCACCGAAGTCTGGGACGTCTACCGTCGCATCGACCGTGTGGCCCCCGACCGGGTGCTTGTCACCACGTACAACTGGGGATGGGCGTTGCTGGACGACCACGGGCGTCCCGTGGCCGTGCGCGAGCGACCGTCCATCAGTGCGGCGTGCGTTGACGGTGACGGGTTCTCCGTGGCGGCGGGGCGGCAGGTGCTGCACTTTGACACGTCGGGCGTGCAGACGAAACAGTACACCGCTCGGAGGACCGTCGCGGCGATGGCGAGGGCCCGCGAGCGGTTGCTGTTGCTGTCCAACGGCACCGAAGGGGCACTTGAACTCGTAGACTTTGACGCCGTGACCGAGCCCGAGGTCTGACGTACGGGCCGGGCGCGAATGCACCGGTCATTTTTCGGTGGGCCCAACGATCGGTTGGATCCAGACAGGCCATCGGAGTACGTTCTCCACGCAATCGCTGCGCGAAGCGAGGGATCCTGCGATGAGCCTTGAGAACATTGCGCAGATGGAGTCGTCGCTCTGGGAGGCTGCGGATCAGTTGCGCGCGAACTCGAAGCTCACGTCGAGCGAGTACTGCATGCCAGTGCTTGGCGTGATCTTTCTCCGCCACGCGACCAACCGCTACAACAGCGCGCGGACCGCAATCGAAGCGGATCAGGCGGTCGGCCGGATGCCGAAGCGGCCACTCCTCGCCGCCGACTTCATCAAGCGCCGCGCGCTGATGCTGCCCGACAAGGCCCGGTACGACGCCCTGTTGCGCCTGCCGAAGGGAACCGACCTCGGGCGCGCGCTCATCGAGGCGATGGACGCGATTGAAGAGCAATTCGAGCCGTTGAAGGGCCAACTCCCCAAGGAGTTCGACCTCTTCGAAGCAGACCTGCTCGAAAACCTCCTCCGCATCTTTGACCGCGACGACCTACGCAAGGCTTCGGGCGACGTGTTCGGTCGCATCTACGAATACTTTCTGATGAAGTTCGCGATGCAGGGCGCGCAGGACAACGGCGAGTTCTTTACGCCGCCGTCGATCGTGCAGACCCTTGTGAACGTGATCGAACCCGATCACGGCACGGTCTTCGATCCCGCATGTGGCTCGGGCGGCATGTTCGTGCAGTCGAGTCACTTCATCGAGCAACACGGCCACGACACCACCCAGAAGGTGACCTTCTTCGGGCAGGAGAAAACCGCCACCACCATCCGTCTTGCCAAGATGAACCTGGCAGTCCACGGGCTTGAGGGCGACATCCGCGAGGCCAACACCTTCTACGAAGACGTCCACCCGATCTTCGGCCGATGCGACTTCGTCATGGCGAATCCACCCTTCAACGTCGACATGGTCGATGCCGAGAAGGTGAGGGACGACCGACGCCTGCCCTTCGGTCTGCCGGGGGTGAACAAGGCGAAAAAGGTCTCGAACGGCAACTACCTGTGGATCTCGTACTTCCATTCGTTGGGCAACTCCTAGTCCTCGCCCTCGCAAACCGTCAATTGCGCACCGCCCGCGACCTCCTCCTCCCCCGCTTGATGAGCGGCGAGCTCACCGTATGACCTCGCCCGCATCGCCGATGCTTTTCGACCGCCAGAAGTGCCTCCTCGCGCTCCTTGGCGCCCTCGGCGGCCGTGTCGGCAACCTGGACTTCCAGAAGCTATTGTTCCTTTATTGCACCGAAGACTCCCAGCCCCCCGCGCCCTACGACTTCGTCCCCTACCGCTTCGGCGCGTTCTCCTTCACCTCGTATGCGGACCGTCGCAAGCTGATCGAGCGTGGAATGCTGGTCGACGACGAACACGCCTGGCATCTGACCCCCACGGGCCAGACGGTCCTCGATGCGCTGCCGCTGCCGACGGCTCCCTTCGCCGCTTTTGTCCGCAAGCATGGCGGGCTCCGTGGGGATGCGCTCGTCGCCGAGACCTACCGACGCCATCCCTACTACGCCACCCGCAGCGAGATCGCCGAGCGCGTGCTTCGCGGAGACGTCTCCGCGCTGCAACGCATCGAGGACGCACGGAACACCACCCCCCACGCGCAACTCGCGACCATCGGCTACGAGGGCCGCACGCTCGAACGCTACCTCAATGCCCTCCTCGCGGCAGGCGTCACCCTCCTCTGCGACGTGCGACGCAACCCGCTGTCGCGAAAGTACGGCTTCTCGAAGGGCACGCTCTCCAAGGGTTGTGAAGGTGTGGGCCTGCGCTACGAGCATCTCCCCACCCTCGGGATTGCGTCGGACGAGCGGCAAAACCTTAAGACACAAGCTGACTACGACACCCTCTTCGCGCGCTACGAACGCGACAGCCTGCCCCTGCAGACTGCCGCACTCGACCGCATCGTGGGATGGATTGGCGAAGGTGAGCGCGTCGCGTTGACGTGCTACGAAGAGCTTCCACAGCAGTGTCACCGACACTGCGTGGCAGAGGCGCTGGAGCGCAGGCTTGGCGCGGGGGTCCACGCACTGCATCTGTGATCACGAGCCCGGGAGGAGCCCATGGCGAAGGAGCGTGTTCTCGTTACGGTCAAGACGTACCCGACGCTGTCGCGGAAGTACGGCGAGACCGTGTGCACCGCGGGACTGCGCGAGGACGGGTCGTGGGTGCGCATCTACCCTGTTCCCTTTCGCCGGTTGGACGAGGCCGAACAGTACCGCAAGTTCGATTGGATCAACTGCCAGTTGGTCCGCAACACCTCGGACCCGCGACCCGAGACCTACAGGCCGATTGACGTGAGCGAACTGGTGCCAGTGGGCCGCATCGAGACGACGGACAACTGGCGCGAGCGTCGGCGCATCGTGCTCAAGACGGCAAAGGTGTACACCCGCCTCGATGATCTCATCGCGGGCGCGAAGGCGAGCGAGTTGTCTCTCGCGGTGTTCAAGCCGACGCGCATCCACGGCTTCGTGTGGGAGAAGGAGACCCGCGAGTGGGATCTCGCAAAGCTGCAGGAGATGCGCAAGATCTCCAACCAGCTTGATCTCTTTGCCGACAATGCGTGGCGCGAGACCTTCCGGGTGATCCGGAAGCTTCCGTACAGCTTCTCGTACGACTTCGAGGACGCGACCGGGCGACGGAGTACGCTCCAGGTGCTCGACTGGGAGGTCGGCGCCCTCTACTGGAACTGCCTGCAAAGCGCCGGGGGTAACGAGCCGAAGGCGCTCGGGAAGGTGCGCCACAAGTACCTCAACGCATTCCGCGACAAGGACCTGCACTTCTTTCTTGGTACGACGCAGCAGTTCCACTTCGTGGCACCCAATCCCTGGGTGATCATCGGTGTGTTTCCCATTCCGCACGAGCGCCAGATGGGGTTGTTCGAGCCATGATCACGGACATCAACAGCGAAGACCGTCTGGTCCAAGAGACCTTTGTCAACCACCTCCATCGAGAGCTCGGGTGGGAGAGCGTCTACGCATGGAACGATGAGACCTTTGGCCCGTCGGGAACCCTCGGGCGCACGAGCACGCGCGATGCCGTGCTCACCCGCGATCTCTCCGCGGCCATCGCCCGGCTGAATCCGACGCTGTCCCCTGCTGTGTCGTCGGAGGCCGTCGAGATCCTCACCCGGGTAGACTTCTCCCGGTCGCTCATGCAGCACAATCAGGCCTACTACGGCTACATCCGAGAGGGTGTGCCGGTGGAGCACCGACCTCTGCGACTACATGGACGAGAACGTCATCGCCCACGCCTTTCACCACAACGCTTTTCTCGCGGTGAGCAACGGTGACCACGCGCGGTACGGCTCGATCAGCAGCGAGTGGGACCACTTTTCAGAATGGAAGCGGAACGACGAGAGCGACAAGGGCACGCTCGACGCCCTGTACCTTTTGAACGGCATGCTCGCCAAGGACAGGCTGCTCGACATCGTTGAGAACTTCGTGCTCTTCGACGCCAGCAAGCCCGGACCGGTCCGCAAGGTGGTCGCACGCAACCAGCAGGTGCTGGGCGTGAACCTCGCGGTTGCGTCCGTCGAACGTCAGGAGGCGCTCAGGTTGTAGTACCCGCCCGCCGAGCGGGTGACGTACCGAGCTGCAAAGCCGACTGCACCCGACTACAACGGCATGCTGAGCAGCCTGCGGGCCGCCCTCGCGCAGTACGCGTTGGGCGACGAGGGTGCAGGGACGAGCGACGAGATCGTCGCGCCGATCGAAGAGAGGGTGCACGCACTTGTTTACGCCATCGAGGAGACCGAGAAGCACCTGCTCGGACTTGGCTTTGATGCCGCACGCTTGAAAGGCGCCAAGGGTTTCGAGCGCATCCAGGCACTCAAAGACGCGGTCGAAGCGGTGTACAAGTCCGACGAGGCAAAGCGTCGGTTCGAGATTCTCGCGCGACAGGTCTTTATCCGCTTCAAGGCCCTGCTGATGGAGCCTTCGGCGCTCCCGTACGCCGAACGTCACGACAACATCGAAGCAATCTACAAGAAACTGACCGCGCGGCGTGACACGTCGGACGTGACGGCCGTGTTGAAGGAACTGCACCGGATCGTGAACGACGCGATCCGTGCGCAGGGTCCCGGCGAGGACCCCACGGCATCCAAGCTCTTTGACCTGAGCGAGATCGACCTCGAAAAGCTTCGCGACGAGTTCGCGCAGAAGGTGCACCACAAAGCGAGCGCGGTGCAGGACGTCCGAGAACTGGTGGAGAAGAAGCTCGCACAGATGCTTCAGCAGAACCCCCTTCGGATGGATTACTACCGGCGATACTCGGAGATCATCGCGGACTACAACCGCGAGAAAGACCGCGTCACGATCGAGGAAACCTTTGCGAAGTTGATCGAGCTTGCGAGGAGCCTCGACGCTGAACAGCAACGCGCCGTGGAAGAAGGTCTTCAGGAAGACGAACTGGCCCTCTTCGACCTGCTCAAGATAGACAACCTGGGCAAGACAGATCGGGAGAAGATCAAGGTTGCCAGCCGGAATCTGCTCGCGACGGTTTATGCTGACCTTCTGAGCCAGACCTCCCGCGGGGCCCGCGCCGGCTACGCACGGGATGTCTCGCGTGTGTCGGAGACGATGCTCACGGTGCGTTCGGGGTGGGCGAGGGCTGTGCCTTCACGTTCGATGACGGTAAGAAAACCCAGAAGTACATCTTCGCGGATGCGGGTGTAGGCATTCCAGTCCGTGGTGCGAAACCATGCGGTGACTTCGATGTCGAGGGAGGACTCACGGATCGCGCGGAGGTTGACACTGACGCCTTCGGGCCAGAGATCCGGGTGGGCGTCGAGGACGTGACGGCAGCCGGCGATCACCGCGCGGATCTGTGGGACGGAGGTGCTGTGTCGTAAGCCGAGGATGGTGTAGAGACGGATGCGGTCGCGCGGGGCGAAGGTCTCGACGTGCAGGTCGGCGAGCTTGCCGTTGGGGAGGGTGACCACGGTGCGGTCGAGGGTACGGATACGGGTGGATCGGAGACCCACGGCTTCGACGGTGCCCGTGAGGTCGTCGATCTTGACGAAGTCACCGACGCGAAAGGGTTGATCGACGCCGATGGCGATGGAGCCAAAGAGGTGTTCACCGGTTTTTTGCGCGGCGAGGGCGAGGGCGAGGCCGCCGATGCCGAGACCGGCAAGGAGACTGGCGACGGGGTAACCCAGTTGGGAAAACACGGCGATGACTGCAATGACCACCACGACGACCTTGGCGATGCGGGTCACCAATGGAATCAGGGTGACGGACCCGGGATGGCTCCGCGCCCAGGGTGTCGTTCCGAGACTCTGTCCAAGGGCCTCGGTGGTCTGCCACAAGGCCGCGAACACCACGCCGTAGAATCCAGCTTGGATCACCTGGTGGATGAAATCCTGGGCCGAGCGGTACAGGGACAGCCATGACGTGCCGACGTAGACAATGCCCAGGGCCCAGAGGGCGGTCACGGGCATCGACGCCCGGCTGAGGGCGACACGGCGGAGGGTTCCCTGCCGGACAAAGAGTCGGGCGAAGACACCGAGGGTGATCCACGCGAGGGCGCGACCGAGGGTCCACCCGCCGAGGGCAAGGGCGAGGACCGAGAACCATTGCCAGATCAAGAGATCACGCGGGCCGCGACGGAGCATCCACGGGGGGAGGTGTTCTCTCGCCCAGCGGCCGTCGAGTTGGTCGTACCAGACGTCGACCCGGGCGACGGTGTCCCGGGTAAACATCCAACGGACGCCATCGAGGTCGTCTCTGCGAACGATCCGAACGTAGCCCGGCGAGCCGTCGGTCTCGGGAATCCGTCCGACGATATCAACCCGCGGCGGTTGCCCGTCGTCGGGATCTCCCGTCGCCAGGGGAGACAAAAGATCCGGTGCAACGCCAATGTACCGATCGACAACTTCGTAGAGCTCTCGCGCGAGTGCGCCCGTGTCCCTGGGGGATCCCCTGGGGACTTCAAGAAAGTGCCCGGCTTCGCTCCATTGTTGGCGATGACAAAGGTCGATGAAGCGGGTCATCGACGCGCGGGGAGAGTCCGGGGACGGGTGTTCGTCGTCTCCCGTGGGACTCTCCGGCGGGGGGGTACCGCCCGGGGGTCTTCCGAGCGAGGGACGGACAAACTGGCCCCGCGCGGGGGAGGCGAAGAGCGCGGTCAGCAAGAGTACGACAAAGAGCAGTTGCGGCCGTCGGTGGAGCACGTCGGGCATGATGGCGCCTGCGGGCCCTGCAATCCATCCGTGACGCCACGGCACGGTGTGCCATGCCGCTGGCACAGTCCCGGGCGCCGTCGGTCACACGACACCGTCGGGAGGTACCGCAGAAAGAAAAAGGTTTGGCGTGCGATGGAGGGTTACGGAGCCCTGGCACGAAGCTGGCACTCGCGAATCCGTCCCGCGGGCTCCGCGGGGGAAGGTGGCCCGATGACAAAGCAGTACGGGATGGTCCTGGCTCTGGTGGGTGTAGGGGCGATGATTCCGTCGGGGGACGCGCGGGCGTGTGGCGGATGTTTCGCGCCGCCGGGCTCGGATCAGGTGGTGACCGACCACAGGATGGTGCTGGCCCTGTCCGAGACACAGACAGTGCTCTGGGATCAGCTTCGATACGCGGGCAATCCAGCGGACTTCTCGTGGATTTTACCGTTGCGTGACGGTGCCGGAGCCCACATCGAACTGGGCGAAGACCTTTTTGTCACGGTGATGGACAACCTCACGGCGCCGTATCTCATCACCCCCCAGGGCCCGACGCAGCCGTACTGTGGCAGCGGCAACGAAGAAGACTTTGCCGGGGCGGCGACTTCGCCCTCGGTCGCAGCGGACGCAGGGGTCACGATCGTGCAGCAGTCGGTGGTGGGACCGTACCAAACGGTGACCCTCCATGGGACGGACCCGATGGCGCTTCGCAACTGGCTTGCGGGCAACGGGTACGATGTTCCCGCGGCGACGCAGCCGGTGATTGATTACTACGTCGGGCTGCAGATGGATTTCATCGCGCTGAGGCTCCGTCCCGGAGAGGGAATCTCGGCGATGCAGCCCGTGCGGATCACCACGCCGGGGTACAACCCCACGTTGCCCTTGCGAATGATCGCCGCGGGGACGGCCGACAAAGTGGGCTTGCTTCTCATGGTGGTCGCCGGATCACGGATGGAAGCGCAGAACTTTCCCAACGGGGAGGTTTCTTCGTCGGAGTTCACCTACGACTTCAACCATCCGACAAACGCTTTGACGGACCTCCAGGCAGCGTTTACCGCACACTTTACCGCCGCGGGCGGTCGCATCTGGATGACCGAGAGCGCCCAGAACCTCGATCCAGAACTCGTCCAAGGCCCGCTCCAGGCCCGCGGGATCGGTACGTCCGACGCCGCACTGGCTTTTTCGACCGCGGGTCCCAACGCCGTGGTCACCAGACTCCGTGCGGATCTTCCGTTGGGTAGTCTCAACGCCGACCTCACCCTCGCGGCGAGTGACGGCGCGTTGCTCGACCGGGCGTACACCTACGGCCACGTGCTCAATACCCCGCCGCCGTACCCGCCCTGCGGGGGTTCGTCTTCGTTCATCGCAGCGTGTTCCGTGGTGCATCCCGGGGCGCATGTCCGGGACGGTGGATTTTTGGTGCTGGCCCTCGGAGCGGTCGTCACGGGGATTCGTCGGTTGCGTCGCCAGGGATGATACCCGGCGACGGGTGAACCATGCCTATCCGGTCTGGACCTACAGCGCTCCGACGACCTGATTTCGCATCTCGCACCCCCGTGCGATGGCTCGATTTCCTCGTGAGTCGAACACATAACGTAGGTGATCGCGGAAGGATCGGGTCGCAATGCCACGATTTCTTCGGTCCATGGCAATCTGTAGGTCCAGACCGGGTAGGCCGCTGAGGGTGTTGGACCGTCGAGCGTACGAGCAACTCGACGAAGGCGTTCGGGGACCTCGTCTGCCCCTGGTGTTCGACGTCGACGGCCTGCGGCCAAGGACTTCGTTGGCCGAGGTGCCCAATCCTTGGAAGTGGATCGCTGAGATCAGGCAGAACGGTTACGCCTTTGGCGGGTATCATGACCGCGCGTTGGTGCTCCTGGCAACCGAGCGTCCGCCGACCCAACGCGCGGATCCGCACCGTTCGGGAAGGTCGCGAGGAGCCGTTTCGGGGCTCGCTCAGCAAGGGGTCGCGAGCTCTCCAAGATCAGCGCCGCGAGCCCTTGGTCGCCTTTCTGTACTTGGGTGACTGCCGCTCGGCGGAGCGCTCGTGTCCGTGGCGACTGCGGCGCTGGTAGTCCTTCTGCTTCCAAGTCGCGGCGGAGGATCGTTCGGGGCGCCGTCGAATCGTCCTTGGTTTCCCCCATGGACTGCGTGATCATCCGCGCCGATCTGTAACGCCAGGGGACCCATGAAGACCTTGTTCGATCTCTGCACGCCCAGACCCGATGTCCTCGGGGGGCACTTGAAGGACTCGGACTTCGCCGCCGATCTTGCCCAGGTGCTCTCGGGAACTGCTCCTCGCGAATACGCCGACCCGGCGATGTTCTTCGCGAACACCCACCCGACGCAGGGCCTTCGGTCGCTTCTCCACAACGTCCTCGTACGGCTCTCAGGATCAGGAGGGGAGGCGGCGAGCATCTTCCGCCTCGACACCCAGTACGGCGGTGGAAAGACCCACGCCTTGATCGCCCTCAGTCACGCCGCGAAGGGGATGCGGGGCGTAGCAGGCGTCGCCGAGTTCGTTGATCCGAAGTACGTCCCTCAGGCGCGCGTACGTGTCGCGGCCTTCGATGGCGAGAACTCGGACCCGGTCAACGGGCGCGACATGGGCGGCGGTGTTCGCGCGTTCACACCGTGGGGTGAATTGGCTTTCGCGCTTGCGGGTGCCGAGGGGTACGCGACCGTTCGGGCGAGCGACGAGCAGCGCGTCGCACCGGGCGCATCGACCATCGCAGCACTCTTCGGCGGAGAGCCCGCGCTCATCCTCCTCGACGAGATCTCGATCTACCTTCGCAAGGTTGCGCGGTTGCCAGATTCGGGGCAGTTCTCCGCGTTCCTCACAGGGCTGTTCAAGGCCGTGGAGTCGTCGCCAGGTGCGGCCCTCGTGTTCACGCTGGCCATCGGTCGTGACCGCCGTGCGCACGACGCCTACGCCGAGGAGAACCAACGCATCGCTGCTCAACTCGAAGAGGCGGAGTCCGTCGCGGCGCGAAAGGCCACTCTTCTCGATCCAACGCAAGAAAGCGAGACGGCGCTCGTTCTTCGCCGCCGCTTGTTCTCGGTCATCGACGGTGCAGGGGCCGAAGAGGTGATCCGTGCCTACGACTTCCTTTGGCGTGCCAACGGATCGCAGCTCCCTGAAACCAGGGTCAACGAGGACCGCGCCGACGAGCTACGCGCAGGCTATCCCTTTCACCCAGCCCTCATTGCGACCCTCAACGACAAGGTTGCCACGCTGGGCAACTTCCAACGCGTGCGTGGGATGTTGCGTCTGCTCGCACAGGCCGTTGCGAACCTCTGGCAACGACGTCCATTGGCGACCTACGCGATGCACCTCCATCACCTCGATCCGGGTTTCGGATTGACCCGCGAGGAGATCGTCACACGCTTGGAGATGCGGGCACTTGACCCTGCCATCCGAAACGATGTGTCGGCCAACGACGGCGCCGTTTCGCTGGCCCAACAGATCGACGCGAAGGACTTCAGCGGCATGGCGCCGGTCGGCTCCTTCGTGGCTCGCACGATCCTCTGGCACACCCTTGCGTTCAACGAACACCTGAAGGGCGCGTCGGTCGAAGAGCTTCGGTACGCGATCGCCGCACCGGAGATCGACCTCGCATTCGTCAACCAGGCGCGGCAGAAGTTCGTCGATGCTTCGGCCTACCTGGACGACAGGCCCGGCGCACGCCTTCGCTTCCTCACCGAAGCGAACCTCACGATGATCATCCGGCGTCAGGAGCGGGACGTCGATGCTGGGGAGATGCGCACTCAACTCCAGAGCCGCATCCGAGACACCTTTTCGGGGAAGACGCTCAACCTCGTTCCCTTCGCGAGCGGGCCGTACGAGGTCGATGATGCCGTCGGTGACGGTCGTCCTTTGCTGGTGCTCCTGGGGTACGAGGCCGCGACGGTCCGGGCGGAATCGCTTCGGGTGCCCGACCTGGTCGAGCGGATCTTCAAGCAGGAGGGCTCCCAGGGCGGGTTCCGAAAGCTCAAGAACAACCTGGCTTTCATCGTTGCCGACGAGGTTCTGTGCGAAGAGATGCGCGCGAAGATGACTCGGAGGATGGCGTTGGAGTCGCTCCGCCACCCCGAACGAATCAAGGACCTCGCCGAGCACCAACAGTTGAAGGTCCATGAACTCTTTCAGCGGTCCGACATGGAGCTCGCGACGGCGATCCAGCAGTGCTACCGGCACCTCTTCTACCCGAGCCGCAACCAGCGCATCGAGGGCGCGGGGGTGGACCTTGGACACACCGCCTTCGAGGTCTCGTCTGCCTCGGAAAAGCCGGGGCAGGGCCAGCAGCAGGTGCTACGGGCACTTGCGGACAACCAGAAACTGATTCGGCCCGAGGACCCTCCCCCGTCGCCGAGCTACATCCGCGACCAGACACCGCTGAAGCGTGGGCAGATCAGCACGTTCGAACTTCGGGGTGAGTTTCGCAAGGATCCGCGACTCTCGATGATGCTCGGCGACGAGCCCTTCGTCGCCTTGGTGCGTCGAGGGATTCGTGACCAGATTCTGATCTATCAAAGCGTCGATTTGCTTTGCGGGCCGGGCGATCCCGATGTCGAGATCCGCATTGATGGGCAGTCGTTTGTTCACACCTTCGCTCACGCGAAGGAAGTTGGCATCTGGCCTCGGGTGGTGCCGTACGCGGAAGTTCTGAAGGAACCGCGGCCTCTTGGTGATGGACCCGGTGGGGAGCTCCCTGGCAGCGACGAGCCAGGCGACGTCAAGAAGAAGAGTGCCCCTGGCGTCCGCACGTTCACCGCGGAGGCTCCCCTGCGCGAAGCTCTCACGCGGGTCTGGGAGCAAGTGCGCGCCGCGAAGATTGCGCGGGTCACGACCTTGAGTCTCCGGGTGTTCGATCGTACCGACGTCTTCCGTCTCCTGGCAGCGGTGGGCGCAGTATCTGGGGCGACGAAGCGAGTTGATCTCATGGCCGAGTACGAAACGACTGACGGAGGAACCTTCGAGATGGAGTTCCGCGGACCGCCCGGGGACGTGTTGCCGATCAAGGAGTTTCTCGAACCACAGCTTCGCGCCGCGAAGGAACCGCACCTCCAAGCCACTCATCACCTGGCGTTCGACGTCGGCCTGGCAATGGACGGCGACGCACCGGAGAAACTCGCCGAGAAGCTCACTCGCTTCGCAACAGGGGCAGCCTTTGTCGAGGCCATGGCAACGGCAGCTCCACCGGGAGCCGCACCGTGAGGCAATCCAAGATGGTCGCCGTTGCCCGGCCCGACAGCGGGACGCAGCCCCGGTACGAACTTCGAGCGCAAGCGCACGGCGCGGGCGATCTTGAGCTCTCCGTCTGGCAAGTGCCGTCGCTCGCAACGCCGAATCTGATGGAGCCGAGGCGGGTGGCTGGTCTGCGGGGTCGCAACCTCGAAATCGTGGAGTACCGGCTCTTCAAACTGTTGAAGCAGGCCCGCATCCAGGTCGCGGGGTTGCGCCGTGGCGACGGGCGGAGCTTTGCACTGGATGAGGTGGATGCGCTGCGACTCGGGTTGATGTTCCGGGCGCTCGCACCCATGCGAAGGCGAGAGAACATCGCGATGTGCGCGGTCGGCATCGAGGTCATGGGGCGCGAGGAAGCTGGGTACTGGCTCGGCATGGCGATGCACCGGAAGAATCCGAGGCGTGTGCTGTCGGCGTTGCGGGTGTTGCTCTCCGCCCCGGTGGAGTAGTCTTTGGAAACCGTGAACGGAACACCTTCCTCCTGCTGATCGTTTCTGTACGTGGCATGGGAGCAAGTCGATGACGGCGGATTCTGCGCGGGTCCTTGAACCATTGGAGAATCCTCCCATCGTCGAGGCGGTGTGCGGGTTCCACTTCGATCCGCCAGGGGGGCTCGATGCCATGGCGCTGGGTGAATTCCGCGCACAGCTTCGGGGGCAGTTCCCGAGCCACCAACTCCTGCCCCCACTCTCGGACGGGCCGATCTCGTTTGCTCCAGCAGGTGGGCTTCGACTACTGATGACGTCCGAGGACACCGAGCGGGTGGTTCAGGTGCAGACTGATCGCCTGTACTTCAACTGGCGCCGCGTGAAGGGCGGCGAGTATCCCAGGTTCTCCGATCATGCTGGGGGGCAGGGCGTCCGATCCCTCGCGATCGGTGCTTTCGAGCAGTTCAGGGAATTCTGCGTGGGGCGGTTCGGGCAGCCTCCCGTTGTTCGCAAGTGCGAGCTGACCAAGATCAACCACCTCGTGATGACCGAGCACTGGCGAAATGCCGATGATCTGGCTGACCTGCTTCCCCCCCTCGGGCCGTGGTTGCGCCTGGGGACCGGGGAACTTCCAGGATTCCAGTGCATCTTGCAGCCCTCGCGGACCGACGGTGAGGCGGTGGTGACAGCCCGGTCGGCCATCCGTTGGAACATCGGCGGAGTTCAAGAGAACGTCGTCGTGATCGAAATCCGTTTTCAGTCACAGCGCGATGCGCAAGTAACCCTTCAGGACAGCTTCGACCACGCGAACGTCGCGGTGGACGAACTGTTCGTGGCGCTCATTCCAAAGGCCCAGCACCACCGCTTTACGAGAAAGAACTAGGATGTCCCAATCGCCGATCACCTGGTCTGCGCGCGCCTTCGACGGCTCCAGTTCGTCTGGGACAGTTTCTCGCTCCACCGTCGGCAACATCGAGACCGTGCGCCCGCGGTCGGCGGCCGTCGCGGCGACGCCGGAGTCTCAACTCTGTCACGATGAGCTTGAAGACCTGTACCAACGGCTCGGACGGACCCGCGGTCCATTTGGATCACGTGAGGGCCGCGCCGCCACGCGGAAAGCGTGGGGTGAAAAGGGATGGACGGGAGCGCTGTGGCTACTCGAACGCGCACGCCGCGAGAAGCACTTGGACGTCCTTGACGCTGTCGCAGAAGTCTTGGAGGAGCATGGTGACCGTGTCGTCTCAACCGTGGCGACTTACTTTGCGAACTCCTCCGCAGCGGAAACCAACTTTCGGACGCTTCTGCTTCGGACTGCAAAGCTCGCCCGAGCTGGCGTTCGCGACGACACGACCCTCTGGACGATGGGACGCGACGGAGCGCGCAGCCCCGACGTCGAGGTGCGGGAGGCCGCGTACCTGCTTTTGGGTCGCGTAGGCAATTCGGCGGCGCGCGAGATTCTCACGGATGCACTACTGGCCGAGCGCAACGATGCTGCCCGCGAGACAGCCCGCGAAGCCCTCGAAGGATGAGCGGCGGCTGGTGGCTGGATGTATCTTCTTCGCAAGGTTCGAGGGCCTCGTTGGGACAGGGTTGATCCCAACGACCCTTCGGTCATCGTCAGGGCCGCCGAGGATTTGATACTTCGCCAGGGGGAGGACGGACTCTCCGTCAGCCAGGTGACAGTCGAGGAAGACGACGCGCGCGCCGTGGCCATGCGTTGGATCTCGGTCCATCAGGACTCGCTCGACCGGGCGCTCGATTTCATGCTGATCCCGGAGTCACTGATCCCGGCGGGTGCGCTCGTCACCACATCCGACGGCTCAGGCGACTTGTTGCTCGAAGAGCGCCACAGGGAAATCAAGTACGCGGGTACGTTCACGCGGGAGACGCTCGCAGCAGACATTCTTCGGTTGGGATGCCGTCCGATGAGGATTCCAATGAAGGACCTCCAGGTCATTGCAGCGCAGCGGAGTCGCGATGCGTAGCCCTTTCCCCTTCCCCCCTCCGCGCCCTTCGTCCAC
>VFSW01003355.1_pt1 | contig 24048 bp, 14 predicted proteins | sample 5358111 | NCBI WGS metagenome assembly VFSW01 (sample SAMN11554181, study PRJNA540505) | mine drainage metagenome | isolation source: sediment from site ElyBrook_90M | place: USA: Ely Copper Mine, Vershire, VT | collected 2017
TCCGCCGCCTTGCTGGCGGCCGCTCCCGAACCGGGGATCATGCCGGACGAGCCGCCGGAGCTTCCGCCCGGCGTGCGTCCGGCGGCTTTGCCCGGGATAGCGGGAGCGGCGCCGGGCGCCGCTCCCGCTATCCCCAGCATGCGTAGCAGCTCCTCGGCATCTATTACCGGCGCCAGTGTCGCCATTCTGACCGCCGCCATCTCCAACAGCAGGTCGGGAAAGGACGAACGCGCGATCTGCTCCTGCGCGTCGGCCATCAGCTTGAAGAGCCGCATCAGGTCGCGGCTCGAGGCCTTTGCGGCAAGCCGCCTGAGTTCCGACGCCTCATGGTCGGGAAGGTCGGCCAGCGGCGTCGTCCCGCCGGTCTCCGGCAGTTTGGCGACCACCAGATTACGAAGTGTTTCGAGAAGGTCGCGCCCGAGCGATTCGAGATTGGCGCCACGCGCGCTCTGTTCGCGCACGGAGCGCAACGCCGATGCGGCGTCCTTGGACAGAATCGCCTCGGCCAGCCCGAACACGGCCGTCCGCGCGGCGACGCCCAGCGACGCGGCGACTTCGGCCTCGGTCACCTTGCCACCGTGCGACGCCAGCGCCGTTTCGAGCATCCGCTCCCCGTCGCGCATGCTGCCGCCGGCCTCGCGCGCGAGCAGGCGAATCGCGGCCTCCTCGACCTCGAGTTCCTCGCGGCGCGCGAGCTCGGTCAGCCGCTCGACAATCGTGGTGAGCGGGATTCGGCGGAAGTCGTAGCGCTGGAGCCGCGAGAGGATCGTCTCGGGCATCTTCTGCGGCTCGGTCGTCGCCAGGATAAACTTGACGTGCGGCGGCGGCTCTTCGAGCGTCTTGAGCAGCGCGTTGAAGGCCTGGTCGGTTAGCTGATGCGCCTCGTCGATTATGTAAATCTTGAAGCGGTCGCGCGCCGGCCGGTAGCTCAGATTTTCGATTATCGCCCGCGCATCGTCGATTTTGCGATACGTTGCGCCGTCGATCTCGACCACATCGAGCGCGCGTCCCTCGCGGATTTCGACGCACGCCGAGCATTCTCCGCACGGAGCCGGAGTCGGGCCGCGTTCGCAGTTGAGGCATCGCGCCAGGATTCGCGCCGCCGTGGTTTTGCCGACCCCGCGGATTCCCGAGAAGAGGAACGCGTGCGCAATCCGCCCGCTTACGAGCGCCTGCGCAAGCGTCCGCGTGACGTGCTCCTGTCCGACGAGATCCTCGAAGCGATCCGGGCGCCATTTGCGCGCCAGCACAAGATGCGATTGGGACGTGGCCATCGGCGATGCTCCGGCGCGGCTGCCAGTCGAGTGATAGCTAGGCACCCCTGCGGCACAGGGTGGCGGCCGGTACCGTTGCTTCCTTCCGGACCTGGCGGGGTTCGCGACCTTCCCTTGCGCAGGACCCAGCTATCATCGGCAGGCAGCCATAGGTCAGAGCGCCGGTGAGCCTCAATTAGATTCCGCTTGCGCCCAGCTTGCAACCACCCCGCGGCTAATCCCTCGAATCGGTAGCCCACATCCTCACGCGCTCGCGATGCCCGGCCTTCTCACGATAGCAATGCTTTACGAAGATTCGGCCCGTCAATTCAGACGCCCACCCGCACCATAGGACCAAGGTCCAATTTCCTTACCTGTCTTCGCTATGCAGAGTAGCCGAACGCCGATCTGCCTCCGCCCGATTGAGATACCGATGACAACGCCATGATTACTCGCGCACTAGCTCTGATCCTGGCGGCGTGGGCCGGCGCTTTTATTGGGGCGAGTGCTGCCGCCGATCGAATAATCAGCCAAGTCTTACGCTGCGATATCAGTCGCCGCACCAAGGCGTCCGCGTCATGAGGATTGAAATTTGGAACTCAGTTCGGCGGCTGCGCAGGACCCGCAGATACATCGGTGATCGCAACGTAGAGGTGCCGAGGTTCCTCGGCACTCCGGATTCAGTCAGTACCGGTTAGAGCGGTTTGGGGGCGTTGGGGTCGATCGGCTGGGTGTCGGCGGTCTTCGCCGGGGGCTGCGCTGCGGTGTCGGGCTCGTTCATCGCGCGCTTGAAATCCTTGACCGCACGGCCCATCGCGCCACCCACGTCGCCAAGCTTGCTCGGTCCGAAAATGACCAGGATGATCAGAAGGATAATTAAAAGATGCGATGGCGCAAAAAGGTCCATATTGGTCTCCGTCCCGGCCCTTCGACAATGGCCCGAGCTTGAGCTTCAGAGAAGTCTATCTCTAGCGGCCGTCGATTGCTATCGAGCTGTTTGGCCGCGCCGCTCCGCCTGAAACTCCGGACGGCCGTGCACGCGCCGGGCTTATCCCCCGTGCGAGGCGCTCTCGACCGCAGCCTCGCCGACCGTTTCGAGCCGATAACGCTGGACCTTGCGATAGAGCGTCGAGAGATGAATCCCGAGCATCTGCGCGGCGCGCACCTTGTCGCCCTGCACGCGGGTTAGCACGCGCCGGATATGCTCGCGTTCGAGTTCCTCGAGCGTCATCCCAAGGCCGTCCGTGGTCGGCGCCGCGACGGTCCGATCCGAAAGCTTGTCGGGCAGGTCGTGCGCGTGGATTATGTCGGTCTCGGCCAGGATCGCCGCGCGCTCGACGGTATTTTCGAGCTCGCGCACGTTGCCCGGCCAGGCGTAGGTGACCAGCACGCGCATCGCACCCTTCGAGAAATGCATCGCGGCCCGTCCGAGCTGCTTCTCGTACTTGCGCAGGAAATGATTGGCGAGCAGCGGAATATCGTCCTTGCGTTCGCGGAGCGCCGGTAGCACGAGATTGATCACGTTGATCCGGTAGAGCAGCTCCTCGCGGAAGCGGCCCTCGCGCGCCTCGCGCTCGAGATTGCGGTTGGTCGCGCATAGCACGCGGACGTCGAAGCTCACGGGATCGTTCGATCCCAACGGATAGCATTCGCGCTCTTGGAGGGCGCGCAAGAGCTTGACCTGCAAGGCGAGCGGCATCTCGCCGATCTCGTCGAACAGGACGGTGCCCTTGTCGGCGGCCTTGAGGAGCCCGATCTTTTCATTGGTGGCGCCGGTGAAGGCGCCGCGCTTGTAGCCGAAGAGTTCGCTTTCGAGCAGATTTTCGGGCAGTGCGCCGCAATTGATCGGCAGGAAACGGCCGTTGGCGCGCTCCGATCCGAAATGGATCGCGCGCGCGACCAGCTCCTTGCCGGTGCCCGATTCGCCGGTGATGAGCACGCTCGAATCGGTCCGCGCGACCTTTTCCATCATGCGGAAGACCTGCTCGATCGAGTCGCTTTTGCCGATGATATTTTCGAAGCGGTACTTTTCGCGCAGCTCGCGGCGCAGGAAGCGGTTCTCGCGAAAGAGCGCCTTCTGCGCCAGCGCGTTTCGCACCACGGCCTTCAGATGGTCATTCGCGAAGGGCTTGGTGATGTAGTCGTAGGCGCCTTCGCGCAGCGCGTGCACGGCGGATTCGACGCTGGCGTAGGCGGTCACGATAATGCCCATCACTTCGGAGTCGAGGCTGCGCACGCGGCTCAGCAGGTCAAGCCCGTTGCCGCCGCCGCCCAGGTTGACGTCGATAATGGCGAGGTCGATCTTTTCGCGCTCGAAAATCTGGAGTCCGACCGCGGCGTCGGCCGCCTCGATCACCTCGTAGCCCTCCGAGCGCAGCAGTTGCACGAGGATCGATCGCATCAGGTGCTCGTCCTCGACGATCAGGACTCGATAAGGGGCCGCGACAGCCGCGGGACGCTCCTCGACGGGCACGGTGATTGCCGTTTGCGCTTCGGTCATTGCGCGCTCGATCCGGCGGCGTTGGCCGGGGCTTCGGCTTCGTGCACGGGCAGGCAGATCATCACGTCGGTGCCCTTGCCAAGCCTGCTATCGAGACGGATCGTGCCCTTGTTGGACAGGATGATGCGCTGGCAGAGCGAGAGGCCCAGGCCGGCGCCGGCGCCCGCCGGCTTGGTGGTGAAGAAGGGGTCGAAGACACGCTCGAGACTGTCGGAGGGAATTCCGATCCCGTTGTCGACGACATGCATCACGACCCGCTTGACGCGCTCGCCGTTGTGGCCGGCCGGCTGATTCTCGGTGATGATGGTCACTTCGCCGCCGTCGGGGCGGGTCGCGTCGGCGGCATTGATCAGCAGATTGAGCAGCACCTGCTGAATCTCATTGTAGTCGGCGAAGGTCGGACGCAGGTCGGGCGCCATCCGCGACTCGAGCGTGATGCCGTTGAAGCGGTTGTTGTAGGCGACCAGGCGCAGGGTCTCATTAATAAGCGAGTTGAGGTCGAGGCTGCCGCGATGGGTCGGCGCGGGGCGGGCGAAGTTAACCAGGTCCTTGAGCGTGGCGGAGATGCGGGTTATCTGGCCGAGAATCGTATGCATCGTCGAACGCCGTTCGAGATCGGTCTCGGCCGGCATCAGCGCCTGCACCAACGACGAGATGGACGCGAGCGGATTGTTGACCTCGTGCGCGACGCCGGCGGCAAAGGTGCCCGCCGCCGCCAGGCGCTCGGCCTTGAGCAGCTCGTCGAGCATCTCACGGCGCTGCGAGACGTCGTGCATGATCACCTGCACGAAGCGCTTGTTGCCGTAGGGGACCAGCGCCGAGTTAAGATCGAAGAAGCGGCCCGCCATCTCGAAGTCGAGCACATGATCCGAGCCGTGCTGGACGACCTTTTCGACGTGGCGCATGAATTCCGCGCGCCGCTCGGGTATTCCAAGTTCGCCCAGCCGGCTGCCGACCAGCGGAATATCGCTCTCGACCGGAATCGTCTTGTGCAGCGCCTCGCCGGCCGCGTTGGCGCCGAGGACGGTCCACGTTCCGGGCTCGACCTCGTACATCGGATCGGGCGCGTGGTCGATCGAGTTGCGGTACTTCTCTTCGGACTCGCGCAGCAGATGTTCGCGGGACTCGATGTAGAAGCGCGAGACCATCATGCGCCGCTCGTCGATTTCGGCGACCACGGCGTCGCGGATTTTCTCCATCCGCCGCCCGCGGCTCTTTGCGCGTATCAGTCTGATCAGGATTTGCTTGAGCGCGATATGGATAACGTTGAGTTCGGATGGATTGGCCTGCGCGAGCATCCCTTGCTGGCAATGATGTCGCAGATAGACGTACGTGCCGAGGTCGGTCTCCTCGCGCAGATGGTCGATAAAGCGGATGAGCGCGTTGTGAAGGCTCCGCACGAGCTTGGGCGAGGTCGGCAGGTCGTCCGGCTTGAAGAGGCCGCGCACGGCCGCGGTCCATTCGATAATCACGCGGTCGAAATTGCGATCGATTATATCGGCGGCGGCAGGCCTGAGCTTGCGGCTTTCCGGATGCGGCGGATAGACCGACCCGAAGAGCTTCGCGAGCATCGGCATGATAATCGCGCGCTGGCCGCGGATTATCTCGAGTTCCTCGGCCGACAGGATGATCGGCTGATCGGTGGTTGGCCTCGGCGCGGGCGGTGCCGTGGATCGCCTGGGCTGTTTGCGGCGGACAGGCGCCGCCTGGGGTTTGCCGCGCTGGAGGGCGCGGGCAGTATTAGTATGCTGTTCCAACAGAACTTCGCTTAGCTAATGTCGTCGCCGATCTTCAGCTTTAAATGCCCTTGGCATCTTTTGCAAGCCGCGAAGACCCGCTCTGGTACGCCGTCAGTCCCAAAACGGTTACGGGCCATCCCAATTCGTTGGGCGCCGGATCGCCTCGATTGCGAAAAAGGTAAGCATTCAAAGCCGTTTTGTCGTGGCACAGCTTTGGCTCATCACGATCGTTCGTGCTCTCCGAACAACCGTCTTCAATGGCGATATCCGTGCACGGCAAGTTCTTCGCCCGTGCGGGCCAGAAATTCTTTCTCAAGGCGATGCGAATTCCGGAGGTGGGGCCGGCGCTCGATTTCGGCGCCAAACTCGCGCTTCGCAGCCGCCTCGAACAATTGCGCTCATCGTACACAACCGGCCTTATTCTGAGCGAGTCTCAGGCCGACGCGGTGCTCGATTTGGCTGGGATGACCGGGCTGGCCGCGATGGTCGAGGTGGAAATCGACCCGAAGGCGCTGGTCGACGCTGATTCGCGGCGCGCGATGGTTTCGCGGATAGCGACGTCGGTCAACGCCAATCGGGGCGGGTCGGCGCTGGCCGGCTACATCCTCGATTGCCCGATCTCGGCCGACCTGCTTCGCGAGCATGGCGTCGAGAAGATTCGCCGCCGCCTTGGCCGTATCGCGCGCGAGATTCGGATGCGTGATTCGCGGGCGCTGGTCGCCGTCAGGCATCGCCCCGACACCGCCGCGCTTGCGGCACCCTGGCAGGACTTCATCTATGCGTCGATGGCGGGACTGGCGCCGGCCGAGATGGCGAATTATGTGACGGCGCTCCATAACACCGCGGCACCGCGTCCGGTCGTCGTCGCGGCCGCCGCCGCGCCGGCGGGGCTGGACGAACTGGTGGCGACGGCCTTCGGCCTGGGAGCGGCGGGCGTGGTCGCCGCGCCCCGGCGCGCCGAGAACACGGGATGGCTGGGTATCCGGATGATGACCGCGAACGAGGCGATGCCGTTCGTCGCGCTCAATGGCACCTGCCCGCCGCGCCCGCCCGCGATGCCGCTGGTGTCGGTCGTGATATGCGCCTACAACGCCGAGCGGACGATGCGCGCGTGCCTCGAATCGTTGCGGGCGCTCAAATATCCCAACTATGAAGTGGTTATCGTCGACGACGGTTCGCGCGACGGCACCGCTGAAATCTCGATGGACTTCCCGGAGTTTCGCCTGATCCGCCAGCCCAACAAGGGGCTCAGCGTGGCGCGCAACGTCGGGATGCAGGCCGCAACCGGCGAGATAGTCGCCTACACCGACTCGGATTGCGTGGTCGATCCGGACTGGCTGACCCTGATGGTCCGTGCCATGACATCGGGAGGCGTCGACGGATGCGGCGGCCCCAATTACGCGCCGCACGAAGAGGGCCGTATCGAAGCGTGCGTCGCGGCCTCGCCCGGCGCTCCGTGCCATGTGCTTGTGGCCGACGATCGCGCCGAGCATCTTGCCGGATGCAACATGGCTTTCACCAAGAGCGCGCTGGTCGCGCTAGGCGGTTTCGACCCGCAGTTCACGTCGGCCGGCGACGACGTCGACATCTGTTGGCGGATGCTTCAGGCCGGGTTCAGGCTGGGCTTCTGTCCGGCCGCCTTCGTATGGCATTTTCGGCGCAACACGGTTAAGGCCTACTACGGCCAGCAGCGGGGATACGGACGCGCCGAGGCGATGCTCTACGTCAAATATCCCGAGCGCTTTAATTCGCTGGGCCAGATTAAGTGGCATGGGACGATACCGGGACTTGCCGACACGGTCCCCGGCGGTGCGCAGAAGCGAATCGGCTGGATGCGGGGGCGGCGCGCTTTCCAGACCGTCGGCGAACCGATGCTCGGGCTGATCAATTTTTTGCCGCAGACGCTCGAGTGGACATTGGTTTGGAGCCTTATCGCCATTGGGCTCTACTTGGTGGGCTGGAGCATCATACCGGCGCTCGCGATGCTGGCGCTGGGTCCCGTGTGGGCGCTCTATTATGCGTGGCATGCACCTATTGAAAAATCTCACGATTCGATAGGGTCGAGGCTGATTGTGGCGTTTTTGGCATATACTGGCCCGATAGCACGCACTATAACTCGCTTTAGGCTGCGTATGCGCGCGGGGAACGGAATCACCTCGGACGCGCCGCCGCGCCAGCGCCCCTCGATTCGGTTTCGCCGTCGCGCGCTCCATCTTTCGTACTGGAACGAAACCTGGACCACTCGCGACGTCCTGCTCGACCGCCTATCGCGGCTCTTCGCGCGGACCAGCCGCCCGGCCGTGGCCGACTCCGGATGGCATGACTACGACCTCGAAGTCCGCCCGGACCCGTGGACGCGCCTCGAAATAAAGACTGCGGACGAGGAGCACGAGGGCGGCCGGCTGTGCAATCGCGTCGAGGTGCGCGTACGGTCGAGCAATCTCACCCGCGCAGCGCTGATGGCCGGCGCTATCTGCGCGGCGGGCTGTGCTGCTCTCGGGGCGACCGCAATCGCCGCCGTAATCGCGGCGCTGACCGCGGCGGGGGGCGTGTGTGCGGTTCGGGAACTGATCGAATCGGGGCGGTTTGCGTATCGCGCGGTCGAGAAGTGCGCGCAGGAGCTGGATCTTGCGCCGCTGGGCAAGCCGACTGCGGCCGAGCGCCCGGTCCGCGCCGCCGCTCTGCCGAAAATCGTGCGGCCCGCGGCCGTGCACGTCACGTCAGTGGAACTTATCGCCGAAAATCAGCGCGCCGAATAATCGGTGTCGCCCGAGCCCGGCCCCGCGCCCTTGGGGCGCGGCTCGATGCATGGGGTGGGGATGGGTTGATGAAGTGGGGCGGTCGGCTATCAAGCCGCCCGCCCCACAGGATTTAGAGGGGCCGTGCTCGCTCGCGGGCCGTGCGGATTGAAAAATCCCGCGCGGGCCGTTCACGATCACATCTTCAAATTCATTTCAGCTTTGCCGGTCGCCGGGTCGGTCGGAACCGAGATGTGCGAATGGAAAATCTTCCACTGGCCGTTGACCTTGTGCCAGCAGTCGGTGACTCGCACGGTCGCCGCCATCGGCTTGCCGTCCTTGCCGGTCCAGGTGAAGTGCTGGATGCTGTGGGCGACGCCGAGCCTGCCGTCGGTCACCACGTCGAGGTCGAGGAACTCACCCTTCACATCCTTGGCGTTGTCGAAGAAATTGTTGAAATCGGCGAGGACGGCCTTGCCGCCGACGTACTGGAGCGGCGGGACGAAATCGTAGAGCACGATATTCTTGTCGTCATAATAGGTTATGGCCTGGGAGCCGCTGGTTGCGGCGATGAGCTTATGTTCGAGCGCCGTTATGTCGGTCTTGGCGTCGCCGGCCGCATAGGCGGTTAGGCCAAAACTCGCGGCGAAGACCACGGCAGCGATCGGAACCATCAGAAGAGCAAACTTTTTCATCATTGCGACTCCTTCACGTAATAAGCACGATACGCCGCCCGATTGCGGACGCATTTACAAATTGAGATTTATTGGCCGATGTCCGCCACCGCGTATCTCGAGATTTTCCATGTTTCCCGGACAATCGCGACAATCGATAGGTCTTTGGCTATCGAATTGTCAAGAAGGCCGACGGCATTGATGGGCACTTCCCCGCCGCGAGGAAATTGGATAGGTTCATGAGCTAGCTTCTGTCGCCCCACCCGGTGCGAGGCGGAGCCGCAGAGATCAGAAACAGATGGAACGGATAATGTTTGCGGTGGCAAAGGCGTCTTAAAATGCGACCTCGCGTGGCGTTGCTGTTGCTAGCTTTCGTTATCCGACTGATGCCGATTGCCGGGCATCACTGCCTTGTAAGTTCATACTCGGCGCCGGGCCGCACGATGTCGGGCTCGACGCATCATGGCGGTTTGGACGTGGCCGACGACCGAACTGCGAGCCAGGTTTCCAACGTTGCGCTTTTGCCCGTCGGTGACGAGCACGTGCTGCTGGTCGATTCGACCGATTGCCCGATGTGGACTCAGGCGGCTAGAGCAATCTCCCCTCCCATCCGTCTTCTTCTACCGCGTCGTCGACTTGGGTCCGGCAGTTCCGGCGACCCAGACTCGCTCATCTAACCAAGCAAAGCCGCTCAACGGCGCGGGCTTCGGCCTGCGGAGCAATTTGTTCGCGGCGGCGATCCGGATTGGGATTGCCTCCTTGGAGTCCGAGTAGAGTTTGGATTGATCGAACATGCCTAATTTCTCGCTGCGTAATCCCTACACGATCATTGTAGGGGCACTGATAATCGTTCTTCTGGGCGTCACCGCGTTCAGCCGGATGCCGGTGGACGTGTTCCCCGACATCAAAATACCGGCGGTCGTGGTGGCGACGTTTTACCAGGGGATGCCGCCGCTCGACATGGAAGACAACATCACCTTCCGCTACGAACGCTTTTTCACGCTCGGGAGCAACATCGAGCATATCGAGTCGCGCTCGCTGTCAGGGGTGAGCATCATCAAGGTGTTCTTTCAGCCGGGCACCGACGTCGAGGCGGCGGCGGCGCAGATGGGCACGCTGGCGATGGCGGATTTGGGAATCATGCCGCCGGGGACGCTGCCGCCGCTGGTGCTGCAATACGATGCGTCGTCGCTGCCGGTGGTGCTGGTGACGGTCGAGGGCAAGGGCTTTTCGGAGACGGAACTCGAGGACGAGGCGCGCTACAACATCCGCAACCAGTTGGCGACGGTGCCGGGCGCGTCGGTGCCGATCCCGTTCGGCGGCAAGTTCCGCCAGGTGATGGCCTACGTCGATCGCCAGTCGTTGCAGGCGCGCGGGCTCTCGCTGATGGATGTGGTGAAGTCGCTCGACGCCTCGAATCTGATCCTTCCAGCGGGCGACGCGAAGATCGGGCCCAAGGATTTCTACATCTATTCCAACAGCATGATTCCGACGATCGCCAACATCAACCGCGTACCGATCAAGATCGGACGCGGCCAGGCCCCGGTGCTGATGGGCGATATCGGCCATGTGCAGGACTCCGCGCAGATTCAGTACAACGAGGTGCTGATCAACGGCAAACCCTCGGTCTATATCCCGATTCTGCGCCAGGCCGGCGCCAATACGCTGTCGGTCGTCGATGGAGTCAAAAATCTGCTGCCGCACGTTTTCGGCTTGCCGCCGGGATTGAAGCTGAAAACCGCCTTTGATCAGTCCACCTATATCAAGGAGGCGGTCGAGAGCCTCGAGCACGAGGCGGTGTCGGGCTCGGTGCTGGCGTCGCTGATGATTCTGGTCTTTCTCGGCAGCTTCCGATCGACCTTCGCGATCTTCCTTTCGATCCCGCTGTCGATTCTGGCCGGCGTCTTCGGCCTCTATATGAACGGCTCGACTATCAACATCATGACGCTGGGCGGCTTCGCACTGGCTATTGGGCGGCTGGTCGATGACTCGGTGGTGGTGCTCGAGAATATCAACCGCCATCTGGCCGAGGGCAAGGAGCCGTTCGAGGCGGCGCGCGACGGCGCCGAGGAAGTCGCGATGCCGGTGCTCGCGTCGACCGTCACCACCTGCATCGTCTTCTTCCCGGTGATGTTCCTCTTCGGGGTCGCCAAGTATCTATTCAGCGCGCTGGCGCTGGCGGTAGTGCTCTCGATGGCCGCCTCGTACCTGGTCGCAATGAGCGTTATCCCGATCTATTGCGCACGCTTTCTGAGCGTCAAGGACGCTGAGGCCGCCGAGCGCGTCGAGGGTCCCGGCCTGCTCGCCGGGTTCAACCGCGTGTACGAAAGATTCGCCGATCGCTACGAGCGATGGCTGACGCACGCGCTCGATCACAAGCTAATCGTGATCAGCGCGGTCGCGATACTATTCGCGGTCAGCATGGCGATGTATCCGCTGCTCGGGACGGAACTCTTTCCCGAAACCGACGCAGGTACTTTCATTATCAACTTTCGCTCCCCCACGGGCACCAGGATCGAGCTTACTGCCGACGTCGCGCATCGGCTCGAAGCGGTCGTGCGCCGGGTGATTCCGCCGCACGATCTCGATATGACGATGACCAACATCGGGCTTGCGCCGAGCATCTCGGCGATCTACTCGCCGAACGCCGCCGAAGACTCGGGGTTCATGGAAGTTCAGCTCAAGCCCGGTCATTCGCGATCGACATTCTATTATATAAATGAGCTGAAGCGGCAGTTTCCGCGCTACGTTCCGGAGGCCGATACCTTCTTCTCCTCGGGCAGCATTATCGACGCGGTGCTCAACTTCGGCATGATGGCGCCGATCGACGTCCAGTTCCGGGGGCCGCGCTTCGGCCCGCTGTTCCAGGCCGCGCACCAGGCGCGCGAAATAATCGATGGGCTGCCGCAGATTTCTCAGACTTTCATCTCGCAGGAGCAGGACTATCCGACCCTCGATATCAACGTCGATCGGGTCAAGGCCGCGCGCCTCGGCCTTAGTCAGAAGGACGTGGTCTCGGATGTTATCACCGCGCTGGATTCAAACCTGTTCATCAAGCCGTCGGTCTGGATAAACGAAAACAACAACAATGACTATTTCCTGACCGCTCAATACGCGGACGCCGCCTCGGGATTCTCGTCGCTCGAATCACTCAAGAACATTCCCGTGCACAGCCATGCGCTCGAAGAAGGGCATGCGCAAAGCGTGCTGCTGCGCGACGTCGCCCAGATCATTCCGGAATTCCATCCTTCCGAGGCGAACCATTACAACATCCGGCGGGTAGTCGATCTGCTGGTTTCACCGAGCAGCCAGAACCTGGGCGGAACCCAGGCCGCTATCGCCCACGCGCTCGCTAATCTCAAACTACCGGCTGGAACCAATGTGGTGTATCGCGGATCGGTGGCCGCGATGGACGCGTCGTTTTCGAGCTTCCGCTTTGGCTTGAGCCTCGCGGTCGTGCTGCTGTACCTCGTGATGGTTGCGCAGTTCAAATCATTTCTGGATCCGTTCATCATCATGTTCGCGGTGCCGATGGGACTGATCGGCGTCATCTGGATACTTTGGGCGACCAACACCACGCTGAATATCGAGTCGTTCATGGGCATCATCGTCATGGTCGGGATCGTGGTGTCGAACTCGATTCTGCTGGTCGACTTTGCGAATCAACGCCGGCGGCTGGGCGAACCGCTGCGGACCGCGGTGGTGAAGTCCGCGCGCATCAGGATGCGCCCGATTCTGATGACGGCGCTGGCCACGCTGGCCGGCCTTGCCCCGATCGCGATGGAGCTCGAGTCGGGCTCCGAGGCCTCCGCGCCGCTGGCGCGCGCCGCAGTCGGCGGCCTTGCCGTATCAACTATTCTCACGCTGATTCTGGTGCCCTCCATCTACGAGTTTTTCTATTCGCGGGTGAAGGAGACGGGCGAGTCAAAGAGCGATGAAAACACTTCGGGATGAGCGATGCGCGGAGTAAGGCGTGCGCGAAGGGACACTGTAGATGCCAAGTTTCTCACTGCGTAACCCTTATACGATAATCGTAGGGGCGCTGATAATCGTGATTCTGGGCGTTACCGCGTTCACCCGGATGCCGGTGGACGTGTTTCCCGACATCAAGATACCAGCGGTCGTGGTGGCGACTTTTTACCAGGGGATGCCGCCGCTCGACATGGAAGACAACATCACCTTCCGTTATGAGCGCTTCTTCACCCTGGGGAGCAATATTCAGCACATCGAATCGCGCTCGCTGTCGGGGGTGAGCATCATCAAGGTGTTCTTTCAGCCGGGCACCGACGTCGAGGCGGCGGCGGCGCAGATGGGCACGCTGGCGATGGCGGATTTGGGAATCATGCCGCCGGGGACGCTGCCGCCGCTGGTGCTGCAATACGATGCGTCGTCGCTGCCGGTGGTGCTGGTGACGGTCGAGGGCAAGGGCTTTTCGGAGACGGAACTCGAGGACGAGGCGCGCTACAACATCCGCAACCAGTTGGCGACGGTGCCGGGCGCGTCGGTGCCGATCCCGTTCGGCGGCAAGTTCCGCCAGGTGATGGCCTACGCGGATCGCCAGGCGATGCAGGCGCGCGGGCTCTCCCTGATGGATGTGGTGAAGGCGCTCAACGCCTCGAACCTGATCCTGCCGGCCGGCGACGCGAAGATCGGGCCCAAGGATTTCTACATCTACTCGAACAGCATGATCCCGAATCCGGAGGATATGAATCAGGTCCCGGTCAAGATCGGGCTCGGGCAGGCGCCGGTCCTGATGGGCGATGTTGGCCACGTCGAAGTGTCGTCCCAGATTCAGTACAACAAGGTCATCATCAACGGTAAGCCCTCGGTCTACATTCCAGTCCTGCGCCAGGCCGGTGCCAATACTATTTCGGTAGTCAACGGGGTGAAGACACTTCTCCCCAGCGTGTTCGGACTGCCCGACGGAATGAAGCTCCGGACCATCTTCGACCAATCGACTTACATCAGGGATGCGGTCTCGAGTCTCGAACACGAAGCCGTGTCGGGTTCGGTGCTGGCCTCGCTGATGATCCTTATTTTCCTCGGCAGCTTCCGCTCGACGCTGGCGATCTTCCTGTCGATCCCGCTCTCGATTCTGGCCGGCGCCTTCGGCCTCTACATGAACGATTCGACCATCAACATCATGACCCTGGGCGGCTTCGCACTGGCTATTGGCCGCCTGGTCGATAATTCAGTAATCGTGCTCGAGAACATCAACCGCCATCTGGCCGAAGGCAAGGCGCCGTTCGAGGCGGCGCGCGACGGCGCCGAGGAAGTCGCGCTGCCGGTGCTCGCCATCACACTGACCACATGCATCGTCTTCTTCCCGGTGATGTTCCTGTTTGGCGTGGCCAAGTATCTGTTCAGCGCGCTGGCGCTGGCGGTGGTGCTCTCGATCGGAGCCTCCTACCTGGTCGCCATGAGCGTCATTCCGATCTACTGCGCCCGCTTCCTTACCGCCGAGGACGCGAAGGCGGCCGAGGACACCACCGGCCAGGGCAACGTGTTCGGCGTCTTCATGCGCGCGTACGATCGCTTCTCTCATCGCTACGAGCGATGGCTGACACACGCGCTCGATCACAAGCTAATCGTGATCAGCGCGGTCGCGATACTATTCGCGGTCAGCATGGCGATGTATCCGCTGCTCGGGACGGAGCTCTTTCCCGAAACCGACGCAGGCACGTTCACTATCAATTTCAGAGCTCCCTCAGGCACGCGCATCGAGTTGACCGCCGCGCTGGCCGAACGGATCGAACAGGTTATCCGCGGGTCAATTCCGGCGGCCGAAATCGAAACGGTGGTGTCCAACCTGGGTCTCGCGCCGAGCATCTCGGCCATCTATTCGCCCAACGCCGCCCAGGACTCGGGCTTCATGATGGTCGCGCTGACGGCCAAGCGCGCGCACTCTACATCCTTCTATGTCGGCAATCTCAAAGTCCTTCTGCGCCAGAAGGTTCCCGAGGTCCGTACGCTCTTTTCCTCGGGCAGCATCGTCGACGCGGTGCTGAATTTCGGCATGATGGCGCCGATCGACGTCCAGTTCAGAGGGCGCGACTTCAAGCGCCTCTATCCGATCGCCTTCGAGGCTCGCCATATCATCGGCAGGCTGCCCGAGGTCTCGCAGACGTTTATTCCCCAGGAGTCGCAGTACCCGACCCTCAAGATCAACGTTGACCGGGTCAAGTCCGCGCGGCTGGGCGTCTCGCAAAAGGACGTCATATCCAATGTCATTACCGCGCTGAATTCCAACTTATATATCAAGCCGTCGATTTGGATCGATCACAAAAACAACAATGACTACTTCCTGACCGTTCAGTATCGCGAGGCTGATGCGGGCTTCGCCTCGGTCGAATCACTGCGCGATATTCCCGTCCACAGCCATGCGTCGGAAACTGGCCATAACCAGAGCCTGCTCCTGCGCGACGTCGCCGATATCGCCCCCGAATTGCATCCGGCGGAAGCCGACCACTATAATATCCGCCGCGTCGTCGACGTCCTGGTGGCCCCGCGCGGCGACGACCTGGGCGGCGTCCAGAACAGCATCACCAAGGCCCTCAAATCGCTCCAGCTTCCCGACGGTATCTCAGTCGCCTACCGGGGATCGGTCGCCGCGATGCATTCCTCGTTTGCGAGCATGAACTTCGGCCTGCTCATTGCCGTGGTGTTGGTATACCTGGTGATGGTTGCGCAGTTCCGCTCCTTTCGCGACCCCTTCATCGTCATGTTCGCGGTGCCGATGGGATTGATCGGCGTCATCTGGACCCTGTGGGCAACCGGCACCACGTTGAATATCGAGTCCTTCATGGGCGTCATTTACATGGTGGGTATCGCGGTGTCGAACTCGATATTACTAGTTGACTTCGCCAATGAGCGCCGGCGCGGCAATGAACCGTTGCGCGAGGCGGTGGTCAATTCGGCGCGCATCAGGATGCGCCCGATTCTGATCACCGCGCTGGCAACCGTCGTCGGCCTGCTCCCAATAGCGTTGACGGCCGAGGCGTCGGCGCCACTGGCCCGGGCCGCCATCGGCGGCCTCGCCGTATCCACCATACTGGCACTGGTGTTGGTGCCCTGCATCTACGAGCTTCTGTACTCGAGTAGTGAGGTAAAGCAGTGAATCGCGTCTCTTTGATTGTGGCTTGTCTGGGCCTGGCGTCGCTGGCTGCGCTGGCGGGATGCGGCCGTCCCGCCGAAACGATGCCTGCGCCGCCCGAACCGATTGTGATGGTGATTCATCCGCAGCACCACGAGATGGTGACCGCGATCGATCTGCCGGGCGACCTCGTCGGCTACTACGAAGCCGCCTTGCATTCCAAAGTGACTGGCTATGCGGAAAGCATGTCAGTTGACAAGGGCGACTGGGTAAAGAAAGGGCAGGTCCTTGCGGTGCTGCAGGTGCCTGAGCTCCGCTCGAATCTCGAACATGCGCGCGCCAACCTCGCGATCCAGCGGATCACCTACGATCGTTTGAGGAAGGTCCAGCAGACCGACCCAAGGCTCGTCTCGCAGCAGGATGTGGACGTTGCCTACGCTAATTTCAAGCAGGCCCAGGCAAGCGTGCAGACCCTCGATACCATGGTCGGCTATACTCAGATCGTGGCGCCTTTCGACGGCGTGATTACCGGCCGCTTCGCCGACCCTGGCGCCCTTATCCGCGCCGGCGGCGGAGACTTCGGCCTCAACGAGACCTCCGGCCTTGTTTCGCCCGGAGCCACCGAAGGCGCTGGCGGACATCGCAGTGGCGGCGGCCCCGTATTCACGCTTGCCGATATCGATAGCTTGCGCGTCTATACCTACGTGCCGGAAAAGCAGTGTCCGCTGATTCATCGCGGCACCCGGGCGATTCTGACCTTCGATTCGTTTCCCGATCAGAAGCTCATTGCCTACGTGTCACGCTTTGCCTCCGCGCTGGATCTATCGACTCGCACGATGCTCACTGAGATTGACATTAAAAATCCCGGCCATCGGCTTTATCCGCGGATGTATGCTCACGTCTCGCTCGAACTGGTCCGCCATCTAAACGCTTTGCGCATTCCCACTGCGGCGCTCGGCGGCGCTGGAAAGGACAGGTACGTATATGTGGTCGAGCAGGGCCGGCTGAAAAAGGTACCCGTGCAGATCGGGATCGAAAATGGCGACTTTGTCGAAATTACGTCGGGTCTTACCGCCGGCCAGGCGGTGGTGCAGACCTACAGCGACTCGCTTTCGAACGGCGAGCAGGTACAGGCTCAACCCTCGAATGCCGAGCAGGCGGGTTGACTTGGCGCATCGGCTTGATAGCAAGTAGCATATCCATGAAAAAGGCTGTTTATTCTGTTGTGATGGCGTGCGCGGCGATGCTCGCGCTTTGCTGCCGGTCCCGCGCGTTCGCGGCCGGCAGTGTGCTCCTGCCGGGCGCCGAGCTTACCCTGAAACAGGCGATACGGATCAGTCTGCAGAATCATCCGCGGCACAAGGAGGCCTTCGCTGAAAGCCTGGCCGCGGGCGAGCGGGTCGGCGAGGCCAGATCTTTCCTGTTGCCTCAGTTGTATGGCGCGTCTGAGTATCTGCGGTCGACTGACAACGGAATCGGCAATACCAGCTACTACGACCCCGGATTTTTCCCCCGCATGACCGGACGAAACCATAACCTTCCGGGCGAGGACTTCTCGCAGAGCACCGAGAGCAGTAACAACTATTTGGGTGGCCTGGCCGCGTCCCAGTTTCTCTTCGACTTCGGCCGCCGGCACGGGTTTGTCACCCAGCGCCGCTTCGAAGCCGCCGCGGTTGCGGAGCAGGCGCAGATGACCGACCTCGACCTCATGTTCGAGGTCTCGCAGCGCTACTTTGGCCTGCTGGCCGCCCAGCAGCTCGTCCGAGTCTACGAGAAAGCGGTCGAGCAGCGTCAGGCCCATCTCCACGAGGCTAAGGTCAGATCCGCCGCCGGCCTCCGGCCCGCCCTCGATATCTACGTCACCGACGCGGAACTCGAACGCGCACAGCTCCATCTGGTTGACGCACGCAACGCGCAGGCCGACGCGAAAGTCGCGCTTGACAATGCGCTGGGACTCACCGACGTCGCCCCCAACTATGGCCTGGCCGACGTCCTTACCTACCAGCCAGCCACGGCAAAGCTCGGGGACCTTTTGACCAGCGCCTTCGCGCGACGGCCCGACCTCAAGGTGATCGAAGATCAGGCGCGCGCGATGGGCGCGGAGATTAAGGAATATCGCAGTGACTATTTGCCCACGGCCAATATACAGACTGGCTACGTCGCGATGGGTACCGGACTGCCTGCCGTGAACAATTTCAGTATCGGGTTGATGATAACCTGGCCGATCTTCAACGGCTTTCTCACCACCGATCAGATCGCCGAGGCGAAATACCGGCAGCAGGCCCTCGGCCATGCGGTCGACGACCTCCGCCAGCGGGTCGTGCTCCAGGTGAAAACCGCCTTCCTCGACTGGCAGGCCGCCGTCGATAAGATCGATCGGGCCCAAAAGGCGCTGATCGCGTCACGCGTGGAACTCGAACTCGCCGAGAAGCGCTACCAAACCGGATTGACCAACATCGTCGAACTCGAGGATGCGCAGCGCCACTATACTTTCGACGATGCTGAATATGCCAACTCGCTCTATGGATACTCAGTGGCTAAAGCAACTGTCGACTATGCTACCGCGGCTTACCTTCCGCCGCTGTGAGCGGCAGGTCCGGGGAGCGCCCCGAGCGTGAGCCGGGATATGCACATAGACCGCGAATATACGCGACCATTTCGGCGATCTCGCCGTCGCTTAGCCGCCCGCCATACGGCGGCATCGCAGCGCTCATTCCGATCGACGGACCGCCGGCCTTGATCGCTGTGAAAATCGTCGCGGCGGACATCATTTTCATCCACGAGCAGTCCGCTAGACTATGTGACGGCAAATCCGCGCCGTCCGATCCGCCGCCGCCGCGCGTCCGGCCGCCGGCGCCGTGGCAGCCCGCGCACATGGCCACGTACTTGGCCCGAATCGGCGCGGGCGCCTGCGCCAGGGCCCTGACCGGAGCGAGCGCGGCCAGTGCGACGCACAGAAGCCGCAAAGGGAGCAGGGACAAATGATGCCGTTGAGGAATGCCTGTCATGCGGTTGGAATGCGCGCTCCGGACAGTACTACATCCAATCAGATTGCCGCCCTCCAGTCACGCGAATCCACGCCCCGAAGGCGCGTCGAGTAACCGCCGATGGCAAAGTTCAGCAACATCATGTGCCCGGTTGATTTTGATGAGGGCTCGTTGCTCGCGCTCGATCTCGCCATCGAAATAGCCAAAGAAAATGACGCGCTGCTGCGCCTCGTTCACATCGCGCGCGTGCCGCGCCCCGACATGGACGTCCCGCTGCCCTTCAGCCCGAAGCCGCGCTGGGAGCGCATCGCAAGGGAAAAGCTCGAGCGGCTTGGCGCGGCACGCGTCGAAGGCAGGGTCCGCTACCACCTCCATGTGCTCAGCGGTTCGCCCGATCAGGATATTGTGGCGGAAGCTAATCGCGTCGATGCCGATCTTATAGTGATGGGGACCCACGGACGCCGCGGTATCAATCATTTCGTGCTCGGCAGCGTGGCTGAAAGCGTGCTGCGCGCCGCGAAGTGTCCAGTGCTGGTCACCCGAATGCCCAGGTAAGAACGGTCCGCGCCCCCCGATTGCAGGCGCATCACCAAAGAGCGACAGCGCAGGGATTCGCCGCCCGGTCCGCCGCGCCAGATGCGAAAAACTTTCTAATCGATAGGTCTGTACCTATCGAAGCGTCAAGCCAACGGATGGCCGATACACTAGGGGGACCCTGTTTCGTTGGCTCACGCTCGCGCGTCGGAGATGAGCTTCCAGCTACCATATCGCCTGCGGACAAAGAGCATGTGATAGCCGACATCGCTTCAACGCAGGACCGGCCGTTAAAGGGGCAAATCCTCTATGGACCTTCCGAGAGAGGTGAGAAACTCGTTAAAGAATTTGCCGAGATATTGCAGAATAAAGAATCTAAACTGTTGTGGCGTCAACGACGCGCCGCTTATCAGTTGAACAATTCATTCATGAAGTCACCGACGATCGAGGCCGCCTCTTGAAGGTTCTGAGCCTCAGTCCGGCCAGAGCGCACTCTCGGCTTAAATGAATGATCGCCGTCCTCGATCCAGGCGAATCTGATCCGCTGCGACAGTTGATACTCGATTAGCTCTTCGCGCCGGCCGAAGGGATCGCGCGTACCTTGGACAATCAGGGTCGGAGTGCTCAGGTGTTGCAGATGAGCTGTTCGCGGATGATCTGGCTTTCCGGGTGGATGGAACGGATACCCAAGACAAACGAGCCCGCGAACTCCCATCTCGTCTGCGACCATACTGGCTATCCGTCCGCCGAGTGATTTGCCGCCAATCGCGAGTCGGGAAACATTGCCAAGCTCGGTTATCACCGCGTGCCAGGCCGCAAGCAATACTGTCTCGCGGTCGGGCGGGCGACGCCTGCTGTCCTCGCGGCACAACCTCATATAGGGGAACTCGAAACGGACCACACGCACGTTCAACTGCGCCACGCTTTGCGCTACCTGGTTCATGAAGGGCGAATCCATCGGCGCGCCGGCGCCAGGCGCGAGCACGAGCGTTCGCGGCGCGCTCTTCGGTCCGTCGATCAGCATAAGAGTTCTCTCAATTGGGATCACCCGGGTAAGCGGGAAGTTCACCTACCGATGACGCGCCTCTCCCGGACATTTTGCTGACTTTGCTGCCTGCCGCAAAGTGCCCGGTGCTGGTCGCCCGGATATATCGCCACATTCGCACAGCGTCGGTCCTTCGACCCCATCCTGGGCGTGAGAATCGGCCCACTACGGTGATAGACTGCCCGACGTGGCTGAGAAGACCATCGTCCTGCGCTCCGAGCCCGCCGACTCCCGCGCGGTCAGCTTCAAGCTGCCCTACGCTGAGGTTCTCAACGAAGCACAGCTCGCCGCCGTAACGCATCGCGAGGGACCGCTGCTGGTCGTCGCCGGCGCCGGCTCCGGCAAGACCCGCACGCTTATCTACCGGGTGGCGCGCCTGATCGAAAGCGGAGTCGCTCCCGGCTCGATCCTGCTGCTCACCTTCACGCGGCGCGCGGCTCAGGAGATGCTCCGGCGGGCCGAGCAACTGGTCGGCGAGCGCTCGCGCGCTGTTGCCGGCGGCACGTTCCATTCCTTTGCCAACCGGATGCTGCGCCGCTTCGGTGCTGCCATCGGACTCAAACCGAATTTCACCATCCTCGACCGCTCGGACATGGAGGACGTGATCAACCTGGTGCGGATGCAAATGGGTCTGGCGTCGCACGATCGGCGGTTCCCCAAGAAGGGCGCCATCTGCGAAGCAATCAGCATGGCGCGCAACAAGCAGCGCTCCCTCATGGACGAGATCGCGATCGACTTCCCGCATCTGCTCGAATACGGCGAGGACCTCGCGAAACTCGGCGGGAACTACGAATCCTACAAGCGCGAACGCGGCCTGCTCGACTATGACGACCTGCTGTTGCGCCTCGTCGAGTTGCTCGAACATGACGCGGCCGCGCGCCGCCGCATCTCGGAGACCTATCGCTACATCATGATCGACGAGTATCAGGACACCAACCTGATACAGGCCGCCATCGTCCGCCGCCTCGCCTTCACCCATCAAAACGTGATGGCCGTTGGCGACGACGCGCAATCGATCTATTCATTCCGCGGCGCCAACTTTCGCAACATCATGGACTTCCCGCAAATCTTCCCCGGCACGCGAGTCCTGAAACTCGAACAGAACTACCGCTCGCTGCAGGGCATCCTCGACCTCGCCAACCACGTGATCGCGCGCGCGCCGGAACATTACACCAAGGTGCTTGCTGCGACGCGCCCCGGCGACTTCCACCCGATCCTCGTGCGCGCGCGCGACGAGCACATGCAGTCGCGCTTCGTCGCCCAGCGCATCCTCGAACTGCGTGAGCAGGGCGTCGAGCTCGGCGAAATCGCCGTGCTGTTCCGCTCGAGCTTTCACTCCTTCGACCTCGAACTCGAGCTGCAACGCCGCGACATCCCGTTCATCAAGCGCGGCGGCTTCAAGTTCATCGAAACCGCCCATATCAAGGACGTCCTGGCGCATCTGCGGGTCATCGCAAATCCGGCCGACTCGGTCTCGTGGCTGCGGGTGCTGATGCTCGTGCCGGGCGTCGGCCATCGCCGTGCCGAAGGGATGATCGAAAGCATCGTCGCCAGCTCCGATCCAGAACGGGCCCTCAGCGCGATGGTTCAGAAGACGCCCGCGTCTCGCAACACCGCGGCCGCCGCCGGAATCGCGCGCCTGGCGGCGACGCTTGCCGAACTGCGCTCGCAAGCCGCAGCCCGTCCGGCCCATCAGATCGCGCAAGTGCTCGAGTACTACCTGCCGCTGATGCGCGAAAGCTATCCGGACGACTTTCCCAGGCGTGAGCGCGACCTGGAGCACTTTCAGGCGATTACCAGCCGTTTCAGGAGTCTTGAAACGATGCTCGCCGAGATGGCGCTCGAACCGCCCGGCGACTCGCTCGACGGCGTTTTGGCATCTGCGCCGGACGATGAAGGTTACGTGACTCTAAGCACGATTCATTCGGCCAAGGGATTGGAATGGCGCGCCGTCTTCCTGATCTGGGCCGCTGAGGGCCGGTTTCCCGCCGCGTTAAACACGTCTCCCGACGAAATCGAAGAGGAGCGCCGCCTGATGTACGTCGCCAGTACGCGGGCGCGCGACGAACTCTACGCGGTCTATCCCATCAACATTTTCGACCGCGCGATGGGCTATGTGATCGGTCGGCAATCCCGCTTTCTCGAGGATATCACGCCGGATGTTTTGCCGACGGCCGCTTTGGAAGAGGAAGAGCAGAAGTCGTAGTGAAACTGTGGATGCGCTTCTATCGAGAGGAACGGACTATCGCAGGTACGAAGCGAATCGACGACAACGCATGCGGTCCTCCGTCGCGAGTCGCTCGGGTCCTTGGCGAAGTCGGGTCTTTAACGAAGCGGTCAGGTCGGCTATTTTCGATTGCCGATGCCGATGGCGGCTCGATACCCGCGCTGGGATTGCGGAGCGCGATAACGATCGTCGAGCCGTAGTGACCGGTGCGGATGGAACGGGGAGCCACCCTAGCTCAGTTGGTAGAGCAGCTGATTCGTAATCAGCAGGTCGCCGGTTCGAATCCGGCGGGTGGCTCCAGAAAATCCAATAAAATCACATAGTTATCGAGATGGCCGATCAGGTAGATCGACCGTCTTAGGTCTGTGTCCGTGCTGTGTCCGTATCCGGTCGGACAACGGCGACCGAACCTGTCCTTCGTCCTGCTGACTGAAAATCAGCAGGTCACGAACATCACACCTACGATTGCGGCCCAACTCGATCGCACGATTCACAGGCGCGGAAATTGCTGAAGCTCAGAACTCAGCGAGCACGAATTTACAGTCCGTGCTCGATCGCTAGCAGTGAGGGATCGGCATGGAAGGCAGCGTCTATCTCAAAGCGCGGCAGGAATGGGACGAGCGTTACGCTGATCTGGTTCTTGGCAAACGCAACTGGCAGATCACCGCCGCCGGCATGATGGCGATCACGCTGGTGCTGGCCTTCGGGATGGTCTGGGTCAGCACGCGCAGCAAGTTCGTTCCATACGTTGTCGAAGTCGACAAGCTCGGCTACGCGATCGGCGCGCCGAGCGCGCTCACCGAGAACCCGAACCGGATCAGCACAGACCGGATGGTACGGTACGAGCTGGCGGCTTTCGTCCGCAATGCTCGCGAGGTGATCACCGATCCGGATGCCGAGCACCAGCTGATCGGCCAGGTTTACAGTCGCGCTCGCGGACCAGCCTACAAGTTCCTCGAGAACTACTACCACGAGAACGACCTCGAACATGATCCGTTCAAGGTAGCTCAACACCAATCTGTCAGCGTCCAGATCGATTCGATCCTCCCGCTATCGAAAGCGACGTGGCAGGTGCGATGGACTGAGGAAGCTTCAGGCCTCGACGGGTCTCCGGTCGCCACGACTCATTGGGAAGCGGCACTCGACACCACGATCATTTCCGAAACCTCGGACTCCTCGATCCTGGAGAATCCGCTCGGCTTTTATGTCACGCAGCTCAATTGGACCGAGCAGCGGAGTTAGGAGACGATCACCATGA
>VFSW01003356.1_pt1 | contig 24048 bp, 24 predicted proteins | sample 5358111 | NCBI WGS metagenome assembly VFSW01 (sample SAMN11554181, study PRJNA540505) | mine drainage metagenome | isolation source: sediment from site ElyBrook_90M | place: USA: Ely Copper Mine, Vershire, VT | collected 2017
CCGCGCTCGAACTCAACGGCGATGCGCTGGCCGATGACCTGCAGGATCTGCCGGTCCTCTTCGGCATACTCACGCGGCTTGTCGTCCAGAAGGCAGGTGACCGCGACCGCGTTCCCCTGGCCGTCCAGGGAAGGGAAGCCGCAGTAAGAATACGCTTCGCGGTCGCGAAGAAACGAACCCCGGGGGAACAGTTCCTGCACGCGGTCGTAGACGTGGATCTGCTTGTCGGCCTCGACCGCGGAACACGGGGAGATGTCGAGAGAGCACCCTCCCGCGTTCGAGGTGACCACGCCATCCGCATAGACCGCCCGGAATGCCAGCTCCCGGCCCACGATCTCCCCAAGACACACGAATCGCACCTCGAACAGCTCTCCGATCATGCGGACGACGCGTTCGAACACCGTGGCCGGATCGCCCGCCAGCATCATGCTGAGTTCGGAAAGCTGTTTCAGGCGCCGGAGCCGCGCCGCCTCGCGCGCCGCCGCCCGGGTTTCCTCGGTGATGTCGAGGATGGTGGCCGTCAGGCGAAGGGGCTGCCCGGAAGAATGAAGCTGGAGGATCGACCTGGTGCGGATGAAACGTTCGGTTCCATCGGGCCGCACGATGCGGTGCTCGATATCGTGCGAAGTCCGCGATTCATAGGCCGTCCAGGCCGCGCGCTCCACCCGCTCGCGGTCGCCGGGGTGGACGAACTGGAGGAACGCGGGAAGAGGGACGGGCGGAAACTGCTGCGGTTCGAAGCCCAGAATCCGGTAGACTTCGTCGGACCATACCAGCCTGTTCTCCGGGATTTCCCAGGTCCAGCTGCCGATATGGCCGATGCGCTGGGCATCGGCCAGTTCCCGCTCCCGCTTCCTGAGATCCTCCTCCGTCCGCTTGCGCTCCGTGATGTCGAGGTGAGTGCCGATCATGCGCAGAGGCCGGCCCGCCTCATCTCTCGAAACCACGTGCCCGCGGGAAAGAATCCAGCGCCAGTCGCCGTGACGCGATTTCAGGCGGATTTCGACCTCATGCCGGTCGCTGCGGCCGGCGACATAATCTTCCACCGCGGCATGGATGACCGGCAGGTCTTCGGGGTGGCACAATTCCACGAAAGCGTCGGTCGCCGCGAGGTATGTTCCCGGTTCGTAACCGAGCATCGTGTAGTACTGCGGATTGACGTAGGTCGCGCCGGTCTGCATGTTCCAGTCGATGAGGCCGTCATTGGTGGCGCTGAGCGCGAGGGCAAGCCGCTCTTCACTCCGGCGGAGATCTTCTTCGGCCTGGGCCTGGAGCCGTTCCTGCCCCGTGATGTCCGTCGCGACACCGAGATACCCCGCGATTGCGCCTTGCGGATCGCGCTCCGGAGCCGCGCGGCAAAGGACCCGCTTCATGACGCCGTCCCAGTGGCGAAACCGGTACTGCTTTTCAAAGGCCAGGCCGTTCGCGACGGCGGTGTCCCACGCCTTCAGCGTCTCGCTGAGATCGTCGGGATGAACGGCCGCGGTCCAGCCGGCGCCGAGGGCCAGATCCGGCTGGATCCCCGCCGCTTCGCACCAGTTCCGGTTGACGTAAATATAGTTTCCCCGAGCGTCGGCGCGGAAGATGCCCGCGGGAAGCAGATCGATCAGGGACGGTTCCATAGTCTCCGCCAATTCGCGCTCCCGGACGCGCGCCAGCCGATGGGCTGAGCCGGTTTATTGAACGCGGCGGCCCCCGGACGGGTTACTTCTTTCTGTCTTCGATAATGTAGATCTTTTCGCCGGGTCCGGCGAGTTTCAGGCGCTGGCGGATTTCGATCTCCTGCTCCCGCGGGTCGTTCCGCAGGCGCTCGATGCGTTCCTGCTTCCGGTCGATTTCCCTCTGCAGCTGCTCGTTGCCGGCTTCGTATTCGCGCACTTGCCGCCGCTTGTCGAGTAAACCGGGGATTCCGGCGGGTCCGCGAAGAGCCGCAAACGCATAAACGATGCCGCACAACACAATTAACGCATAAACCGCTTTGACAACCGAGATCTTCATCGAAGTGGTGGCGAGACAATGGTAACACCGAATGTCAATCATATTCCATTGGAAGAACCCCTCTTGACCGACGCGATTGTTGTTTTCTGCGCCTGCGGTTCGGCGGCCGAAGCGGAGCTGCTCGCGCGCAAACTCGTGGATGAGCGGCTGGCCGCCTGCGTCACTGTAATTTCGCCGGTGCGCAGCTTTTATCGCTGGAAAGGCGAGGTCGCCGATTCCGTCGAGTGGCTGCTGACCATCAAGACGTCGCGGCGCCTCTTCGAACCGCTGCGGATGGCGCTCGAACAGGCGCACTCCTGCGAACTCCCGGAAATTATCGCGATCCCCGTGGTGGAGGGTTCGCCGAACTATCTCTCGTGGCTTGAGCGCGAACTGAAACCCGCGGATGCCGAGTAACGCATGACTCAGATCCGCGCGCTTATCTTCGATATGGACGGGGTTATCGTCGATTCGAATCCATGGCATCGCCGCGCATGGAAGGAATACAACCGCAGGCTCGGAATCGAGACCACCGAGGCGATGCTGCAGCGCATGTACGGCAAGCGGAACGACGAACTCATCCTTGATTTCTTCGGCGACTTTTTCGGCGATTTCCTCGGCCCGCGCCTGGGCGCCGGGGAAGTTTTCGCTCATGGCGCCGCCAAAGAGGCGCTCTATCGGGAACTGATGGGGCCATCCCTCGACGCATCGCTGGTGGCCGGCGTCCGGGAATTTCTGGCGCGGCATACGGGCCTGAAGCTGGCGGTGGCGACCAACGCCGAACCGGCGAATGTGGATTTCGTGCTCGATAACACGGGTCTCGGACATTTTTTCCATGCGATCGTGAACGGCCATGAGGTGTCGAGGCCAAAGCCCGATCCGGAGATCTATCTGCGGGTGGCGCGGGAGCTTGGGGTGGACCCGGCAGCCTGCGTGGTGTTTGAGGATTCGTACACGGGAGTGGAAGCGGGCCTTGCCGCAGGCATGACGGTGGTGGGTTTGAGCACCACTCACGACGATCTTGCCGGAGTGGCGTTTTCGATGCGGGACTTCAACGATCCGGCGCTCGAGCCGTGGCTGGCCGAGCGCCGGGCGATCTGACTTAAAGGCTTCCGATATTTCGCGGTCTTACACCGCCATGAATATCTTGTTTCCGCCCCGGTTCACCAGCAGAAGGGATTCTCCATTCGATTTCTTCAGCGCGCCTGCGAAGTCGCTGGAGTTGGTCACCGGTTGCCGGTTTGCCTGCTGGATCACGTCGCCTTCCCTGAGCCCCGCCGCGGCGGCCGGGCTTGCCGGATCGACATTGGTCACCACCACGCCTTTGGTGCTCGCGGGAAGACCGAGCTGCTTAGCGCTTTGCGCATCGAGGTTCTCGACCGCCACGCCCTGCAGCGAGCTATCGCCGCCACGATCTTCCTGGAGGCTGGCTTTCTCGACGCGTTCACCCGGCATTTCGCTGAGTTGAACGGCGACTTCCTTCGTTTCGCCGTTGCGGAAGACTTTGAGATTCACGCTCTTGTCCGGCCGCATCATGGAAACCTTCATCCGCAGCTGATTGCTTTCCGCAACCGAGGCGCCGTCGATCGAGAGAATCACATCGCCGGTCTGCAAGCCTGCTCTGGAGGCGGGGCTGTTGGGGGAGACGTCGGCGACCAGCGCGCCTTCCGGTCCGTTCAGGCCGATTGCTTTGGCGATGGCCGGAGTCACTTCCTGTATGCTGACGCCGAGGTAGGCGCGAGTCACATGGCCGTGGTCCACGATTTCGTCCATGACCTGGCGGGCGAGATTCACGGGGACCGCAAAGCCGATGCCCTGATTGCCGCCACCCGAACCTTCGGACAGAATGGCGGTGTTGATGCCGACCAGTTCGCCGCGGTCGTTCACGAGCGCTCCGCCGGAGTTGCCCGGGTTGATGGGCGCGTCGGTCTGGATGAAGTCTTCATAGTCTTCGATCCCGAGGCCGGTCCGTCCCGTGGCGCTGACGATTCCCATGGTCACGGTCTGGCCGATGCCGTAAGGATTGCCGACGGCGAGAACTTCGTCGCCAACCTGCAGTTTCGCGGAATTCGCGACGGTGATGGCCGGGAGGCCGGTGGCTTCGATCTTGACGAGCGCGATGTCGGTCTTCGCATCGGTACCGATGACGGTGGCTTTGAACTGCCGTCTGTCGGGCAGGGTCACGTTCACGTCGGTGGCGCCATCCACGACATGGTTATTGGTGAGGATGTAGCCATCGGACGTGATGATTACGCCGGACCCGGTTCCGCCCTCGCGATGGGCGCGCGGCGCGGGATTCCGCCCCCGTGCACCGGGACCCATGCCGTTGCCGCCGCCGAAGAACTGCTGGAACAGCGGATCCATGCCCTCGCCCTCGCCATCCTGAAACGAAGCCGGTTGTTTGACTATTTTGGACGCGGAAATCTTCACGACGGACGGCATGGCGGCGCGTGCGGCCGGGGCCATCGTGATGCGGGCGGGCCCTTCATTCGAGTCCGCCAGCTTGAGACTGATGCGGGAGGATGAGAAACCGGCGCCGGCGAGGGCGAGACCTCCTCCCAAAGCCAGTGCGCTCAGAGCGATCAATCCTTTTCGGGGCGATTCTTTCAAAAATCGGAATGTTTTCACGGTAATCTCCTGACGTTGGGGCGGACGCCGATGCGCCGGTCTGGCCGGACATCGGGTCAATCGCCTCTGTGTGATGAGACTGGTGAAACCGCCATTGCGTTAGTCCCGGCGATTCGGTAATCCCGCTGCCGGAGGGTCGGTACAGGCTTTCGGGTCAGGACTCGGCGGGCGCCCAAACCGCCTGTTCGCCGAACTCGGTGGCCCTTTGCCAGCGGTCCTCGAACAGGTGCTTCATCGCTTCGCCCAGCCCCGCGTGATCGAAGACCAGCGACGTCCAGGCGGGCTTGCTGATGACCGGGTCGAGCAGCGCGATCAGCCCGTTCCTGCCGTCGAAACAGGCCAGTTTCAAGGGCAGCGAGGGCGCCTGGCGGATCTCGACCCCCGCCGCCGCGTACTCGGCCAGCCTTTGCCTCTGGTGCTCGTCGAGCGTGCCGGTTTCGATCAGCAGGCGGCACGAAACGCCGTTTTTCCGAGCTTGCCGGACCAGTTTCTCATCGAGCGGGTCGACCGCGTAGGGTGGGCGTGAAAACTCCAGGTATTCCGCTTTGACTTCGGCCAGCATCCGGCGGTATTCCGCCGCGGTTTGAGCCGGCTCGGCCACAATGCGCAGGAAGTCGAGCGTGCCGCGGCCGCCTTTCCCTTCGGAATAGAGGCCGTTGAGATCTTCCATCAGGTTGCCGGCGGCGCGCGCCTGGTCGGTCAGGCCGTGTTCCATCAGCTGCCTTTTCCGCGCCAGATAAGCCGGAATCGCGAGGTTTGGCTCGACCGCCGAAAAGAGCTTCGTGCGGTCCTGGATCACCCGGGCAAAGCCCTTGTCGACCAGGCTGTCGAGAACCTCGTAAATCTTCTGCCTGGGAACGTGCGCCCGGGGCGCGAGTTCGAGCGCCTTGAAGCGGGAGTGCCCCAGCAGCATGAGATACGACCTCGCTTCATAGGCGTTCAGCCCAAGCTGTTGAAGTCCCTTCCAGAACCGCTGATACTCGACTTCGGCCAGATCCTGTTTCATGTCTTTTTTGCGCTTCTCAACTCTATCCGATGCGCCGTCCGATGCGCCATCGCATGGAGAGCCCGGCCCGGGGAGTTTTTTCCGATTCGCGCGCTTTCAGCGGGTGGTATTGACTTCGAGGTACTAGAACCATAGAATTGTGAAGAAGAACACCCGCAATGAAGGCTAGCCGGGATAGAGTCTCCATTCTGACAGCAGACCCTGAAGCACCGATCGAAGATTTTTCCGTGGCAACCATTCGTGTTCTGGTAATCGACGACCAAAACCTCTTTCGGGACGGGATCGCCAACCTTCTTGGCGCTCAGCCCGACATGCAGGTGGCGGGGTGCGCCGATACGCTCCCCGCCGCCATCGAATCGATGCGCCAGCTGCGGCCGGACATTTGTCTTCTGGGATGGCCCGCGGGTTCGTCCAACAGCCAGAAAATCTTCGCCGCCATTCAGGAATCGAGGCTCCAGACGCGTGTCATCGTGCTGGCCGGCGAGGACGCGAGGGAAGATTTCGTCGAGGCCGTGCGCCAGGGATGCAGCGGAATCGTGCCCAGGCAGACATCCACGGAACTGCTGATCAAGAGCATCCGCAAGGTGCACGCGGGCGAGCTCTGGCTGGACCGGCTGACTACCGCCGAAGTGATCCGGCGTCTGGCGAAAAAGAGCCCCGCCAATTCCAATGTGGGCGCGCGGCTCGGCCTGCGCGAGCAGACTTCGGCGCTGAGCCAGCGCGAGCGGGAGATCGTCATCCTGGTCGCGCAGGGGTTCAAGAACAAGGAAATGGCCGAGCGGATGTTTATCAGCGAGCAGACGGTGAAAAATCATCTGCACAATATCTTCGATAAACTGGGCGTTTCGGACCGGCTGGAGCTTGCGCTCTACGCCATTCACCACAATCTGCACGAACCGTCGTAAGGCGCGGGCGCGGGCACGATGCGTCCGGCCGGCATCGGGCAGGATGTTACGCGGCGATTCAACGCAGACGGCGCGATCGCGGACGATGTACCGCGACAGAGTATCCTGACGGGTAGAGGATCGGCAGATGAATGTCAGCCAGGAAATTGCGAGAAAGATCGACAATTTGCCGCCGGACTTGCAGGCGCAGGTTCTCCGGTTTATCTCTTCCCTTTCCACCTCCGCGCCCGTGGGCGAACACGGCGCGACCCTGCGCCAATTTTCATCGTCTCTCGATTCCCTTTCCGCGCAACAGATGATTCAGGCTATCGAAGAGGAATGCGAGCGGGTCGAAGCCGGTGACTGGTAGATTTCTCCTCGATACCAACATCATCGTCGCGTTGCTGAATGGGGATGACGTTGTACTGTCGAATCTGGATCGGGCGTCTGAAGTATTCATCCCGGCCGTCGCGCTCGGCGAGTTGTTCTTCGGGGCCGCGAAATCCGGCCGCCCTGCCGATAACACGGATCGGGTGGAACGATTCGCATCCGGCAGAGCAATTATCTTCTGCGACCTTGACGTTGCTCGCGAATATGGACGTTTGAAGCAACGTCTGCACGAAAAGGGGCGGCCCCTTCCCGAAAACGACATCTGGATCGCCGCCGCGGCGAAACTTCACGGGATGACCCTTGTTACCCGGGACAGCCACTTTCAGGAAGTTGAAGATTTGCGTATCGCGGATTGGGGCGCGAATCCGTAAAAGTACCGTACCGCTGTTTTCGCTCAACGGCGGATACCGCTGCTCATTCACCGGGATTGGGCGTTGGACGGCCAAGTGTCGGGTTGGCGACCACGGGCCGACTTTATGCCGCTTTACGGGCGGCGCGCAAGGGCGAATAAATGACGAATGCGCGACGCTGATCCTGCGGGCGTCCAGTTAGCAGATCAGCCGCGGCCCTTTGAACGACGGTAGTTCTCGTGAACGACAGGGTAATCCCGGGCCGGCGCCGAATGCTTTCGAGGCACGCATCGACAGAACTGAGGAACTCCTCGCCCAGTCCGGCCCTGCGGCGCTCATACCAGCCGTACGCTTCCGTAATGTCCGACTCGGCTTCCGGAGCAACCACCAGCTCAACGGGCATAGCGGGCGCGTATTTTGAGCTTCACCTCGTCCCATGGCAGCCCCGAGTCCGGGTTCTTCAACAGGTTTGCTTTCCTGCGGGCCAGTTCTTGTTTTTGCCAATCGTGGACGGGCACGGTTTCCGGCACTGCAGCAAGGTCGTCCCACAGGTCTTCGACGAGTTGCAGCTTCTCGGAAGGGCTGAGATCGAAGATCGACGCTAAGTTCATTCGGGTCCCCACCGTCAATTCTCTCAAATTGCCCGGCCGCTTGACGTATCGCGCCCGACCGGGACCGACCACAACAATGTCTCACAGGTCCGTAGCCCGGCCCTCCGAAAAATCCTTCAGCGCCCGGTCGGCGATGGCGTCCAGCCTGCCCGCAAGAGCGTCCGCGTGGAACTGCCGGTCCCGGATCCCGCCATCGTATTCGGCGAGCCAGGCACGCAGTTCCTGAAATTCATGCGATGACAGGGCTTTGATCCGGTCTTGAAGTTCTTCCACGCGGCGCATCAACAGACCTTGCCCTATTCCCGCGGGGCAATTCCCAGCGCGCGCATTTTCCGATAAAGATTGCTCCGCTCCAGGCCCAGCAGTTCCGCCGCGCGGCTCACGTTGCCGTTCGCTTCTTCCAGTTTCTTCTGGATGTACTCGCGTTCGGCCGCTTCGCGAACCTCCTGCAGGCTGCCGTAGCGTTCGGCCGGCCGGTCCGCCGCGGTCTTGCGCGAGAGTTGCAGCGGAATATGCCGCGCATCGATCCTGCTTTGCGGATTGAGAATCACGATCCGCTCGATCAGATTGCGCAACTCCCGCACATTCCCCGGCCAGTGGTGCGCCTCGAGCGCCTCGAGCGCCTGCGGGGTCAGTTCCTTCGGCTTGCGCCCATAAGCGCGCGCGAACTCTTCCAGAAAGTATGCCGCGAGCGCCGGGATATCCTCTCTGCGCTCGCGCAGGGGCGGAACGTGGAAGGGGATCACGTTCAGCCGGTAAAACAGATCCTCCCGGAAATTGCCGCGCTCGATCTCCACTTCGAGGTTCTTGTTGGTGGCCGCCACCACGCGCGCGTCCACCTGAATCGACTCCTGCGCTCCCACCGGTTCGAAGCGCTGGTCTTCCAGCACCCGCAGCACCTTCGATTGCGTGCGCAGGCTCATGTCCCCCACTTCGTCGAGGAAGATGGTGCCTCCGTCAGCCTTTTGAAACTTGCCCACCTTGCGTTCATGGGCGAGCGTGAAGCTGCCTTTCATGTGGCCGAAAAGTTCGCTCTCGATCAGGCCTTCGGAAATCGCCGCGCAGTTGACCTCCACAAACGGCTTCGGCGCCCGCGGACTGAGAGCGTGCAGCGCGTGCGCCACCAGTTCCTTTCCCGTGCCGCTCTCGCCATAGATCAGTACGCGCCCGTTGGTGGCCGCCATCAGCGTCAGTTGCTGGCGCAGCGCCTTCATGGGCACGCTCTCGCCCACGATGTGGGGCTCGCCTTCCGCCGATTCGCGCAGTTGCGCGTTCTCGAGCCGCAGCCGCCGGGGGTCGAGCGCGTGGCGCGCGACCAACAATACCCGGTCGATCGAAAGCGGTTTTTCGAGAAAATCGTACGCGCCCAGTTTGGTGGCCTTCACGGCCGTTTCGATCGTGCCGTGCCCGGAAACCATCACGACCACCGGACGGTCGGCCTGCGGAATCCGCTGAATCCGGTTCAGCGTTTCCAGCCCGTCGATACCCGGCAGCCAGATATCCAGAATCACCAGCTCGAAGATCGAACGGGCCAGGGTGTCGAGGCAGGCTTCGCCGCTTTCCACCGCCGTGAGCTGGAAACCTTCGTCCTCCAGCACGCCGCTCAGGGACTGGCGGATGCCGGGTTCGTCATCGACGATCAGAATGCGTGGAGGCCTCATGCGCTCGCAACAATCACGCAATTGCCGCCGTGGTCGCGGATGCGGGCTGTTGCTTTTCGACCGCCGCCGCGGCTGGAATTTCGACGGTGAACCAGGCGCCGCATGGTTTGTTGTCCTCGACGCGGATGCTCGCGTTGTGTTCCGCGAGGATATGGCTCACGATCGCAAGGCCCAGCCCGGTTCCCCGGCCTTTGGTCGAGAAGTACGGCAGGAAAAGCTTCTCTTTTTCTTCCGGCGTGATGCCGCAACCGCTGTCGGCGAAGACGATCTCGACCGTATCCGCCAGGCCCGCCCGCGTCTGAATACTCAGCACCTTCGACGGCGAATCCTGCATGGCTTCGGCCGCGTTGTCGATCAGGTTCACGACCACGCGCTTGAACTGCTCCGGATCGACGAATACCGGCGGCAGGCCGGCCGCGAAATCCACATTGACTTCGATGCCTTCAAGACGCCCCGCGAACACCCCGATGCCGTTCGCCACCACGTCGTTCAGCTCGCAGGCCATTGGTTTGGCGGCGGGCAAGCGCGAGAACTGCGAGAACTCGTCCACCAGGCGCTTCACCGATGCCGTCTCTTCGAGAATCGTCTCGGCGCACTCCAGCAGGATCTTGTCGAGGGCTTCCGGGGGCGTCCGAATCCCCTGTCTGCGATTGATTTGCCGGAGAATGCGCTCGGCGGACAGCGTGATCGGCGTCAGAGGGTTTCTGATTTCGTGCGCCACGCGGCGCGCCACTTCGCTCCAGGCGGCGGTCTTCTGCGCCCGCAGCAGATCGCTCGTATCTTCGATGACGATGACGCAGCCGGACCCGCGGCGGCTTTCGATCGCCGACACGGTGACGGACAGATGCAGGGTCTTTCGCGGCGTTTTCACTTCGAGTTGCCGGGTTGCCAGGCCCGTTCGCCGCGCCCGGTTCATGAGGTACCGGATCTCGCCCGCATCCTCGCGCCCGAACAGATCTTCCAGGAGAACGGCGTTGCGCGGGTGGGATTCCGGAAAGATCTCGGCAAGGGCCTTGTTCACGAGCTGGATGCCGCCGCTCGCATCGACCGAGATGACGCCGGTGGGGATACTTTCGAGAATCGCCTCCGTGAAGCGCCGGCGCGCCTCGATCTCGGTGCGGTTGGCTTCCAGATCCGCGGTCATTTTGTTGAAGCCGCTCACCAGCAGCGCCAGTTCGTCCACCGCGGCGACTTTAACCCGGTAGCCGAGGTTGCCCTTGCCCACCTCGTCGATGGCGCGCAGGAGCGCCGAAATCGGTCCGCTGATCTGGCGCGCGAGATAATGCGCGAGCCAGCCTGCCACAAACAACACGAAGAGCGCGATCAGCGCCAGCAGCCACAGATAGTTGTGCCATACGGCCCGCCGCTGCGAACTGAGCTGATCGAAAGCCCGGTGATAATCCTCAATCGCTCTCTGCTGCTGCACCACGTTGACGGGCACGGCCGTCGCGAGGCGAACGGAAGCCCGGCCCACGGGAGCCTGGGCCACGATCGCCGGCGGATCCTTCGGCCCGGGAAACCGGCCGAAGGCGGCCAGGGGCTTGTCGCTGCCGGGGGGCATGAATCTCGACGCCAGGATCCCCCGCGCCTGGCAGAACCGCGCCAGCCAGTCCGCGGAAGGAGCGCTTCCCGCGAGCGTCAGTTTCGTCTCGGGAATGGCCGCCAGGAGCTCCGCTTCGGCCTCTGCTTTGTCCCGCGTCTGACGCGCCAGCGCGCGCGCGATCTTGTCGAAATCCACCAGTTCATGCTGCGTCGGCCGGTTGAACCATTTCCCGATCGTGTTGTTCAGAACGTCCACGCTGAAGAGCACCATGAAGAACACGGGCATCAGACTCAGCAGCAGCGCGCCCGCCACCAGCTTGGTGCGGATGCGCGACCCCAGACGATCGCTCCCGCGCTCGACCCAGAGTTTCCAGATCAGGCGCACCAGATAGAACCCGAGCGTCACCATCAGGAGGAAAATAAAGATGGAGATGCCGTAGAAAATGAAGGTTTGCTGCGGATCGTCGGGACCGAAGGAGCCGAAGCTTCCCGGAAAGCGAAACGAGCCCTGCCACACGATCAGCGTTACGGACAGGACAAACAGCACCGCACCGAGACCGTAAAGGAGCCTGGACATGGCAAGCGACTGGTCTCAGTATAGCCGGGCCGCCGCCCGTTCCTGTTATTCTCGCGAATGAAACGTTTTTCCATCTGGCGAAACATTTCGGCTTTGCTGACCGGCAGCGCCTCCGAGTGGAATACCCACAACGCGCCCCGGCTGGGGGCTGCGCTCGCCTTCTATACCCTGCTCTCGGTGGCGCCGCTCCTGGTCGTGGCAACGGCCATGGGAGGTTTCTTTTTCGGTTCGCGCAAGGCCGGGGACGAAATGGCCCGGCAGATCTATGCCGTGGCCGGTCCCGCCGGAGCGAAGGTGGTGGCGTCCATACTCGGCGGCACGCGCGACGCGAGGCACGGCATCCTCGCAACCGTGTCCAGCGTGGTGGTTCTCTTTTTCGGAGCGTCCGGAGTTCTGATCGAACTGCGCGACGCGCTGAACATCATGTGGGACATTCCCACGGCGCGGCGGACCCCTTTCGAAGACGTCCTGAATCTGGTGCGGGAACGGTTGTTCGCGTTCGCCGTGGTGCTTCTGATCGGATTTTTCCTGCTGGTTTCCCTGGCCGCGAGCGCCATTGCCACGGCAGTGCTGCATCGCGAGTTGCCGGGCGCCGCTCTGGTTTCCTTCGGGGTGATTACAGGTCTTTTCGCCGCCATTTTCAAGTTCATCCCGGATTATCCGCTGCGATGGAGGGACGTTCTGCTGGGGGCGCTGGTGACTTCGCTGCTTTTCACGATCGGCAGGTTGTTGATTGCATTTTATCTGGTGCGGGCGGACTTCGGATCGTGGTACGGAAGCGCGGCTTCGACCACCGCCCTTCTGGTCTGGGTTTATTACTCCAGCCAGATTTTTTTCTTCGGCGCGGCGTTCACCAAGGTCTTCGCCGGCCGTTCCGCATCGCGCCGGGTTTGATTTCAAACCGGCAAATCGAATATTTTTTCATTCGAGCCTCAAGTTTATGGCCTGAAGTGTCGATAATAAGGCCATGGAATGTCCGCATTGCAGATCGAGCCTGCTGATGATCAGACAGAATACGGGCCTCGAACGGCTCCGTTCTTTTCTGACCGGCCTGAGGGGCTACCGTTGCCGGGACTGCGACCAGAAGTTTCGCGCGCCCGACCGTCGCCAGACGCCACGGCATGAGGAACTCGGGATGAGCGTCGTGTCGAGGCACACTGGAGTAACTCGGGGGTAAAGCCCGCGCTTTACGGAATCTCTCTTCCGGCAGTCGCGCTGTTGTCCTTCAGCGCGGCCAGTTTCGATACGGTTTGCGTGGTGCTCCAGCCCGGTATCATCTCGACCAGCAGAAGCTTTCCACCCCAGTCTTCGATCGCGTCCGCTCCCACGACGTCTTCCGGTCTGTACTCGCCCCCTTTGACCAGGAGATTCGGGCGCAGCGCCCCGATCAACTCGATGGGTGTGTCTTCGCTGAAAATCACCACGCCATCGACACAATTCAGCGAGGCGAGGACCAAAGCCCGCGCCATTTCATTCTGCACCGGGCGGGACGGCCCTTTCATGCGCCGCACCGATTGATCGCTGTTCAGACCCACCAGCAGGCGATCGCAGTGCGAACGCGCCGCTTCGAGAACCCTGATATGCCCCGGGTGCAGCAGATCGAAGCAGCCGTTGGTAAAACCGACGCTCAGTCCCGATTGCGACCAGCTCCGCGCCAGAGCAACCGCTTCCGCCAGTTCGAAAACCTTCCCCGCAGCCCCCACGGCTGAACGCCGCCGGACCTCGTGGATCAGTTCGACGCGTTCCACCACCGCCGTACCGGCCCGGCCGACGACGATTCCGGCGGCGATATTCGCCACCTCCACCGCCTCCGGCACGGAGGCTCCCGAGCCGACCGCCGCGGCCAGCACCGCCGCAACCGTGTCGCCGGCGCCCGAAACATCGTAGACCTCCAGCGCGAGCGCCGGGAATCGAACCGCGGGGCCGTCGGCGGGAATTAACATCTTCCCTTCCGGTCCAAGTGTGATCAGGATGAACTCCGCGGCGGTATCGAGAAGGAGCCGGCGGGCCGCGGCCTCCTGCGCGCCGGCGCCGGAAACGGAAAGCCCCGTGGCCTCGCCCAGTTCGCGCAAATTCGGCTTGATCAGAGTGGCGCCGCGGTAACGGGTGAAATCGCGGCCTTTCGGGTCCACGATCGCCGGCTTCCCGGCGGCGCGCGCGGCTTCGATGAACTGCCGCGCGCGATCTCCGCTCAGGACGCCCTTCGCATAGTCGGAAAGCAGCACAACCGAGCAGCCGGGAAGGGCCGCTGTAAACGCCTGCAGCAGGCGTTCCGCCGTTTCCGGGCTCACCGGGTGGGCGGACTCGCTGTCGGCGCGCAGGAGTTGTTGCCCCTGCGCCATATATCTGGTCTTCACCGGCGTCTGGCGCGCGCTTTCGCGCTCCAGAAGGGCGCGCGTCCCGGGCAAATCCCGGAGCAGTTCCGCAATCTTCGCGGCCTCGGCATCGTATCCGGTGGCCGAGAAAAAACGAACCCCGCAACCGAGCGCGCTCAGATTCCGCACCGCATTGCCCGCGCCGCCCAGCATGGACTGGCAGCGCTCGATGCGCAGGACCGGGATGGGCGCCTCGGGCGAGATCCGGCTGACTTCGCCATAGACGAAGGAATCGAGCATCACGTCGCCGGCGCAAACCACCACGGCCGACGCGAGGCTCTCGATCGCGGGAACGACCTGTTCCTGGTTTCTCAAGCCAGTCCCAACCGGTCTTCGATCTCGGTGCACAGAACGTGTCCCAGCAGAATATGCATTTCCTGAATGCGCGCCGTGACGCTCGAAGGCACAACCACCAGCGGATCGGCGAGCCCCGTCAATTCGCCGCCCGTGTTGCCGCCGAAGGCCGCCGCGGTAATGCCCATCGCGGCGGCTTCCCTGAGCGCGCGGATGACATTGGGGCTGTTACCGGAAGTGGAGATCCCGATGGCGACATCTCCGGGCCGCCCGAGCGCCTCGATCTGCCGCGCAAAAATGGCTTCGAAGCCCCAATCGTTGGCGCAGGCGGTGAGCGCGGACATGTCGGCCGCGAGAGAGATCGCCGCCAGCGCGCGCCGGTTCCGCACAAAACGGACCGAGAGTTCCGCCGCCAGGTGCTGCGCGTCCGCGGCGCTGCCCCCGTTGCCGAAAAGCATCAGTTTTCCGCCGCTCTGCAGCGCCTTGACACACCGCTCGGCCAGGCGCGTGAGAGGCTCCGCGCAGCAGATCTCCACTTCCGCAAGCAGCGCGCGGTGTTCGTCAAAGCAGCCCTGAAAGATCTTCGTGGCGCCGGCTAAAAGGCTCATATCCCGTCAAGAGGCTAAAAAACGATTGTTTCACGTCGCCGCCGTTTCCCGATAGACTATCTATCGGGTGCGTACCTTCTCGAAGACCGCCTCGAAGACCGCGGCGGTGTGCGCGATCGCCGCGTTCCTGAGCGCCGCTCCGTTGCCGGCCCGCGTCGTCGAAGCGGACATCGACGGCATTGTCCACCCGATCACGGTGGAGATCGTCTCCTCCGCCATCGCGGCGGCGGAGCGCGAACATGCCGACGCTTTGCTCATTCGCCTCAGCACTCCCGGCGGTTTCATGGACGCCACTCGGGAAATCGTCGAGCAGGTGTTTCATTCGCCCGTTCCCGTGATCGTGTGGGTGGGGCCGTCCGGCGCCCGCGCCGCGTCGGCGGGCTTGTTTCTGCTCGAATCGGGCGATATCGCCGCGATGGCGCCGGGAACCAATACGGGCGCTTCCCATCCCGTCCTCTCGACCGGCACGCCCATGGACCCGGTGATGAATTCGAAGGTCGAGAACGATGCGGCGGCTTTGATGCGCACGATCGCCACGCATCGCGGGCGCAACCAGGCGGCGGCCGAGAAAACGGTGCGCGAGAGCGCCTCTTATACCGATCGCGAAGCCCTCGACCAGCACCTTATCGACCTGGTTGCGCCCGACCCCCCTTCGCTGATCCGGCAACTCGATGGACGCGAAATCACGCGCTTCGACGGCCGCCGCCAGACGCTGCACTTCGCTGGCGCGGCCATCGAGCTTTACCAGCCATCCCCGCGCCAGCGCCTGATGCTGGCGATCGCCGACCCCAACATCGCGCTTCTGCTCGTCGTGCTCGGGGCGCTCGGAATCTATCTGGAGTTTTCCTCGCCGGGACTGGTTGCGCCCGGCGTGGTCGGCGCCATCCTGGTGCTACTGGGCCTGACGGCGCTTTCCATGCTCCCGATCGACTGGCTGGGCGCGGCGCTGATGATTCTCGGGCTGGTTTTCTTCGTGCTCGAAGCGAAATTCGCCACGCACGGCGTGCTCACCGCCGGCGGCGCGGTCGCGCTCGCGCTCGGGGCCGTGATGCTGGTGGATACGAACGTCCCCGAATTGCGCATACGCTGGAGCACGGCCATCGGCCTCGCGATCCCCTTCGCCCTGATCACGAGTTTTCTCTTTTCAATCGCCCTGCGCGCGCGGCGCAACAAAGTGGTGACAGGCGCCGAAGGGATGATTGGGGAGCAGGCCGTTACCGTGGGAGAACTCAACCCCTCCGGCGCCGTTCTGGTTCGGGGAGAATACTGGAAGGCGCGCGCCCCGCTGCGCATCGAGGCAGGCGAGCCAGTTCGCATTACTGGAATCGAAGGGCTGATGTTGCAGGTAGAGCCGCGGGTTGAGCCGCGGGAAACGAAGGAGACGCCATGACTGGCTTACCGGAACTGCTGGTTTTTATCGTTATCGTGTTCTATCTGATGTCCTCCATCAAGATTCTGGCGGAATACGAACGCGGCGTGATCTTCCGGCTTGGCCGGCTGCTGCCGCAGGCGAAAGGGCCGGGGGTCGCGCTGGTTTTCGCGCCCATTGACCGGATGGTCCGGATCTCTCTGCGGGTCGACACGATCGAGGTGCCTCCACAGGACGTGATCACGCGCGACAACATCACCGTCAAGGTCAACGCGGTCATTTACTTCCGTGTGATCGAACCGAGGCTGGCCGTGACTGAGGTGTCGAATTTTCTTTATGCCACGTCACAACTGGCGCAGACCACCCTGCGCAGCGTTCTGGGCGAAGTCGAACTCGACGACCTGCTTGGCAAGCGCGACGAATTGAACGTGCGCCTGCAGGCCATACTCGATCAGCACACCTCGCCCTGGGGCGTGAAGGTGACGCTGGTCTCGGTCAAGCAGGTTGACATTCCGGAGCAGATGATCCGGGCCATCGGCAGGCAGGCGGAAGCCGAGCGCGAAAAGCGGGCCAAAATCATCCATGCCGAAGGCGAGTATACGGCGTCGACAAAACTCGCCATGGCGGCTGAAGTTATTCAGAGACAACCCGCCGCAATCCAGCTACGCTATTTACAGACGCTGGTGGAGATCGGGCAGGAAAAGAACACGACCATCGTGTTCCCGCTCCCCATCGATCTTTTGAGTTCGCTCGATCGCTTCCTCGGGGGCGACAAGCGTGACGAGACAGGCAAATCTTGAACATGGCGCAGACTGAAGGCGAAAAGGAACTGGTTCTCGGGAATAAACAACTGATCGGTCTTTTCTTCGTGGTGATAGCCCTTTGCGGGGTATTCTTCGCGATGGGGTACACGATGGGGCGTCCTGCGGCCAAAACGGCGGCCGCCGGCGCGGATGCCACCGCTGCTCCAGTCGCCGCGGCTCCGCAGCCGCAGGAACCCGAAACGCCGCGCGACACGCCGCAGGTGGACGTTCCACCGCCTCCCGCGGCCGCAACGGACACCGCGCCCTCCCAGGCTCCCGCGCAGGCTGCCGCGACGGAAACGCAACCCGCGCGCGACACGCCCGCGCAGCCGGCTCCCGTGGCGGCGATTCCCCCGCAAGCGCCTCCGCCCCCCAGTCCGGTGGCGAAGGTTGCCGTGCCGCAGGCAGGCGCGACCTATCTGCAGGGCACCGCGCTGCGACGCGGGGACGCCGACAATCTGGTCAAAACCCTGCGCGAGCAAAGTTTGCCCGCGGTGCTGGCCGATAGTTCCAAACCGGAGCTGTTTCGCGTCCTGGTGGGCCCTTATCGCCAGACCGCGGACGTGGCCGACGCCAAAGCGCGCCTGAAGGCTCTCGGCTTCGCCAACGCCTTCGTCCAGAAACAGTAGCGGGCTCTACTCCCGTCCGATCCACCACCAGATCCCTGTCCCGAGGATCGGGATCGCGCTCAGCGAGAGGAAAATCGCCCCGTACCACTGGCGGTCGAACCACCCGCCATAGATATACATCAGGATCGCCACCACGGCGGACCATGCCCCGGAACCGACCCCCGCCACCATGCCAGTCTGGTCCCTGGGATACGCGCGCGCGCCCAGGTGCAGCGACATCACAATGAAGCCGACCGCAATGAACATCGCCCAGGAAAAGCACGCGAGCACCACCGGCCAGGACGCGACGCGGGTGACATAAGCGGGCGGCAGCGCGAGCAGCGTCAGCAGCAGGTAAAGCCGCACCGGGCGCGGTTCCTCGCGCACGTAGCGATCCGCAATCCATCCCCAGAAGTAATAGCCAAGCTCCCAGATCAGGGCGGGAATCCACAAAATCTTTCCCAGTTGAGCCTGCGATAATCCCATCACGCGATTCAGATACAGCGGACTCAGATAGAGCGTCGGACCCAGCGCCGCTCCGCCCAGCCCGAAATTCACCACCAGCAGCCAGAAGCGCTTCTCGAACATGTCGGGCCACGCGATTTTGCCCGACTTGCGCGCCACCGGGGGCAGCAGGGGCGCGCGGGCCACGAAGCACCAGACGGCCAGCCACGCGAGACCCAGCAGACCGGTGGCGAGAAAGGCCGCGCGCCAGCCGAATCGCAGCGCGATCGGAGTCACCACCAGAGGGGCGACAATAGCGCCTACCGAGGCGCCGCTGTAGGAGATCCCCATGCCGCGCGACTGCCTGTCCGGCGGGAGCGAGTCCGCGGCAGTGCGCAGGCCGCCCGGAAACGTGGCGCCTTCGCCAAAACCCAGCAGCGCGCGCGCCGCCGCAAAACCCACGAAGCCGGTCATCCAGGCATGGGAAGCGCTGGCGACGCTCCAGATGCCCACGGCCACAATCATGCCGAGGCGCAGCCCGACGTAATCGAGCAGAGAGCCCCACAGGGGATTGCCGATCATGTAAGCGATGGAAAATGCCGAGACCGCGTTGGCGTAATCCGCCGCGCTCAAGCCCGTGTCCTTGAGGATCATCGGGGAAATCACGGCCAGCGCCTGGCGATCGATGTAGGAAAGCCACGAGCAGGTCATCATCACGATGACCGGCACCCACATGCGCAAGCCCGCGACCGGCCGCTTCGCTGCGCCACTGAGGGGCGCTTCCGTTGCCCGAATTCCGATTGCCATTCCTGGGAGCAAAGCGAGTCTATCAGATGGGCGTGCTAACTTAGCCAGTTTGGACATTGCATCTCTGCGCGAGTGGGTGGGCAAGGCCGAAACGCGCTCGGACCTGGTAACAGCGGCGCCGCTCTCCGCTCTCGCCGCCACCCTCGACATCGACGCGCCCGCGCCGCAACCCGGCGATCCGTTGGCGCCACTGCGGCATTGGCTCTATTTCCTGCCCATTCCCCGGCAATCCGAACTCGGACCGGACGGGCATGCGAAGCGCGGCGGTTTCCTGCCCCCGGTCCCGCTGCCTCGCCGCATGTGGGCGGGAGGGCGTCTCGAATTCCACCATCCTCTCCGCGTGGGCGAAACCATCGAGCGCACCTCGCGTATTCTCGATGTGCAGTTGAAAGAGGGGCGCGGCGGGCCGCTGGTTTTCGTCGTGGTGCGGCACGAAATCGCCAGCGCCGCGGGCATCGCGCTGACCGAAGAGCACGATATTGTTTATCGCGGTGAACCCGGATCCGGCGATGCCGCGCCCGCGCCGCGAACGGCTCCGGTTGGAGCGGCATGGGAACGGGAAGTGCATCCCGGCGATGTGTTGTTATTCCGGTATTCCGCTCTGACCTTCAACGGTCACCGCATCCACTACGACCGCCGCTATGCGACCGAAGTGGAGGGTTATCCGGGGCTGGTGGTGCACGGGCCTCTGATCGCCACGCTCCTGGCCGATCTGGCGCGTGCGGAGACACCTGGCGGGATCATGACGCACTTCACGTTTCGCGCGGTGAGCCCGTTGTTCGATACCGCGCCCTTCTCCATCTGCGGCAGCCCGGAAGACGGCGGCAGGACGGCCAGTTTATGGGCGAAGAACGCAAACGGGGCGCCGGCCATGACCGCCACGGCCCGCTTCGCGTAGCCTTACTTCCCGGCGAAGTGCTTCAGGTCTTTCTCGTTTTCGTTGCAGATGTATTCGATTAATTCCGTGTCCGTGAGCAGGTGTGGATTCTCTTTTACGGTCCACGGCTTCGTATAGTTTTTCGGATCGTCGATGGTGATCTCGATCTCCATGTGCCCGAAATCCGGGCGCCGGAATCGTTCCGTCAGATGCGTGGCGTCCGACATCGGGTGCCCGTTGCTGTCGAGCCAGGTCAGGCCGTTCATGTGCCGGGTCTCGACCACCAGCGTGTCGCCGTCCCAGTGGCCCACCGAATATCCGTCCCACGTCGGCTGCGGATCGGCCGGCATCGCGCGCCCGTCGGTAAAGACCTGGCGGAACGTGGTGCGCGACTCGTAAAGGAACACAATCTCACCGGGAGATTGCAGGATCTTGTAAGGGGACGTGATCGCGTCTTTCCGGGGCATGCCCGAGGGCAGGCAGCGCGCGTCGGGGTCGTCCTTCCCGAAAGTCGCCACGCGCATCTTGTAGAGCGCCTCGGCTTCGGGTTTGAACGGCACGTCTCCGGGCTTCAGGTCGGCGGCAATGTTGATCAGGTATTTGATGCCGTTGGGCTCCCAGATTCCGGAGAGGTCGGGCTTGCCGTCCGCCGTCTTCGGCGCGGGCGCGTTGAGGTCCGGCTTGCCGCTGGCGAGACGCGGAACCCCCGGCGTCCGAACTTCCCATTGCGCCGCGGCGGGCATGCATCCGGCACAGAAAATCACGGCAACCAGGGCATGCAACTGAAAACCTGCTCTCGATCGGGGCATCATGGTCGGAACGCTCTAATGAATGTACTGCCAGCCCGCTTTTTGCTTGCGGACCACTTCCGCCACGCCGGCATCCACCTGGGTCGCGAACGGCATCAGATCTTCCGTTTTCACGTTCATGAATTTCATCGCGTTCTGACACGCGGCGAGCGTGACGCCGCTATCGGCCAGTTGTTTCAGACTCGCCTCGGCGCCCGCGTTCTTCTTGAGCAGCATGCCGAGCCCGGGGCCGAAAAACACGACCTCCACCTGCACGTTGTCTTTCCCCAGCGCGTTGCGGAGATTGGTGACATGGGGCACGACCATGTTCCATGCTTCGCCCTGCGGCTCGGTGACCTGAAACACCACCTGGTATTTCGGTTGAGCCGGGGTCTGCGACCACGCGGCGAACCCGGCGGCAAGCGCCAGTGCGGCAACGGCAAAAATCGTCTTCTTCATGAGTCTCTCCTTTACGATGCTCCTGATCATCATAGTCCAGTTACGTTGAACTCAAGAATATCCACCGGTCCGGCGCTCACCGTGCGCCGCCATGCGAGACCGGCCGGGGCCGCCAGACCGATGTATTCGCGCTCCGTGCGCTGCCTGCCGCCGAACAGGGCCAGCATGAAAATATCCAGCATCTGGGTCCAGTTGGCGGTGGGCCGGTCGGGAATCAGGCTCTCGATGACCAGCAGCCGGGCGTGCGCGGGCGCGGCGCGGCGCACGGAGCGCAGAAGGCGCAGGGCGTCCGGATCGGTCCAGTCGTGGATCACTTCCATCAGGATGTAAGCGTCCGCTTCGGGCAGGCGGTCTTCGAAGAAATCGCCCGTGTGGAACCGCAACCGGACGGAAGGGGCGCCCGACGCATTGGCGATGACGTGCGGCTGGTCGAAGAGAATGCCGTGCGAATGCGGGTAGCGATCGAGCACGGCGCGCAGCAGATGGCCGCGGCCTCCGCCGATATCGGCGATGCGGGGGAAGCCCGAAAAATCCCACGCTTCCAGAATCGCCGCGATCTGGCCGTGGGCCTTGGCCGCCATGGCGGCATCGAACAGGCGGCTTTCTTCGGGGTGTTGCGCGAGGTAACCCCAGAACCCTTCCGGGTAGGCTTCGGGAGCGGCCGATGCGCCCGTGGCCACGGAATGGCGCAGGTGTTCCACGGGCCGGTAGTTGACCGGGGCGCCGATCATCCGCACCATCGAACGCAGCGACTCCGGGTGAGCCGACTGCAGCAGGCGCGACTCGGGCGTGTGCGAAACCATGTCGCCTTCCACGGCGAAGATTCCATGGGCGGCCAGCATACGCAAAACGCGCCGCAGCGCCCCGGAATCCACCTCGCGCGCGGAAGCGAGCACGTCCACGCTCACGGGATCGGCCTCGATCAGATCCGCGATCGCGAGGTCGGCTGCGATGAGCAGGCATCGCGCGGGCACGTAAGCCCCCGCGGTTTGGAGTACGCGTTCGATCGGCGCCACGGTGCTCAGTGAATGTACTGCCAGCCGGCCTTTTGCTTGCGGACCAGTTCGGCGATGCCGGAATCCACCTGCGACGCGAACGGGAAGAGCTTCGGCGAGTTCGGCGTCCGCGGCCAGGCCGCGAAACCCGCGGCCGGCGCCAGCGCGGCGGCGGCAAAAACGATTTTTCTCATAATGCATCATGATAGTCGATTTGCGCGGGGTCTCCGATTAGTGTCAGTATGTTCGATGCCTATGAAAGAAACCGTCGAAACGCGGCTGGTTTACGCGCACGGTCTGGCGGCCATTCTGACGCTGCTCATCTCGGTCGCATTCGGCATCGTGGCGTCGCTCGAACTGCTGGCGCCGAATTTCGCCGCGGGCCACGTTTGGCTGAGCTGGGGCCGCTTGCGTTACGACCACACGCAGGGCATTCTCTTCGGCTGGCTCGGCAACGCGTTCTTCGCCTTTCTCTATCACGCAGTGCCGCTGCTCACGGGGCGGCCGGTCACCGGCGCGCGGCTGGGCCAGTGGCTGTTCGGCCTGTGGAATTTCGCGGTGGTGGCGCCCGGGTGGGTGCTGGTGCTGGCGGGGTTCAGCCAGCCGCTGGAGTGGGCGGAGTTCCCGCTCGCGATCGACGCTTTCGTGGTGCTGGCGCTGGTGCTCGCGATCGTGCAGTTTCTGCCGGCGTTTTTCCGGCGCGGTCTGGAAGATCTCTACGTTTCCAGCTGGTACATCATCGGCGGGCTGGTGTTCACGCTGCTCGCGTATCCAATGGGGAACTTCGTGCCGGAACTGGTTCCGGGCGCGCGCGGGGCGGCGTTCAGCGGCCTGTGGATTCACGACGCCGTCGGCCTGTATGTGACGCCGCTCGCGCTCGCCATTATCTACTTCGTGATTCCCGCGGCCACGCGCCGCCCCATCTACAGCCACTTCCTTTCGATGCTCGGCTTCTGGCTGCTGTTTTTCCTCTATCCGCTGAACGGCACTCACCACTATGTGTTCTCCGTGATTCCGATGAGCGCGCAGATCGGCGCGATTACGGCTTCGGCGCTGCTGGGCGTGGACGTGATTATCGTGGTGGCCAATCTGCTGCTTTCGCTGCGCGGAGCCGGTGTTTTCCCGCGCGATGTTCCGCTGCGGTTCGTGGCGATGAGCGTGGTTTTCTATCTGGTGGTGAGTATCGAGGGTTCCGTGCAGGCGCAGATGGCGGTGAACCAGGCGATCCACTTTTCGGACTGGGTGATCGGCCATTCGCACCTCGCGATGCTGGGCTTCGCCACGTTTGCGGCGGCGGGCGGGCTGGCGCATGCATGGCAGAGGATTCCGTGGGCGCGCTATAACGCCCGCGCCATGGAGTGGTCGTTCTGGCTGCTGTTTGCGGGCGTGGTGCTGATGACCGCGGACCTGACCGTTGCGGGCATTGTGGAGGCGCGGCTCTGGCAGTCCGCGGCGCCATGGCTCGATTCCGTGCGGGCGGTGCGGCCGTACTGGATCGTGCGCACCGGGTCCGCCATACCCATCGCGGCGGGCTTCATCGCGCTGCTGGCGGGGATGACGACGGGTCCGCGCGGCTCGGGTCTGCTGGCGGTGGAAGAGACGATCGGGCTGGAGCCGGTGCGCGAAATCGCGCCGCGTCTGGCCGCGGTGGAGACTTCGTGAGGCGCGACGTGAACCGCTTGCTCCGCATGTCGTATGCGGTGGCGAGCGTCGCCGGGGTGGGTTTCTTCGCCATGTCCGTGGCGCTGCTCGGCATCTGGCCGGGCCGTGTGCTGGAAGACGAGACGCGCGCGATGTCGCCCGCGCATCCTCTGGCCCCGACCGTGAGCGAACTGCGCGGACGCGCCATTTATGGCCGTGAAGGCTGCGCCTACTGCCACTCGCAGCAGGTCCGTTACCTGCACGCCGACATGACGCGCTTCGGCGCGCCCACGCTGGCCGGGGAGACGCGCTTCGATTATCCGCAGGTGTGGGGAACCCGCCGGATCGGGCCCG
>VFSW01003357.1_pt1 | contig 24046 bp, 23 predicted proteins | sample 5358111 | NCBI WGS metagenome assembly VFSW01 (sample SAMN11554181, study PRJNA540505) | mine drainage metagenome | isolation source: sediment from site ElyBrook_90M | place: USA: Ely Copper Mine, Vershire, VT | collected 2017
ACTATATAGTAGGTATAATCAGTGGACCCTGTGGCGCCTACCACTTGGGCGTAGTTTCCTAGAAACGTGACCTGCTGTGTGGAAACCCCTGTAGTGTAGATTTCCGGGGCCGTCACAGAAAAATCAGCATTGATATACCCTGCTTGCCAAGTGGAAAGAGATGGGCTACTCGGGTATCCAGGATCAGCCGCGCCGCCATTCGTTACATAGAACCTGCCACTCTGTTCCCCGTTGCTTCTCGTGCTGGAACCGTAGTTTGGATCGTAATTAATGACGTCCCCACCATTGACGCCAGGGACCGTGTTCGGGAGACCTGGCCCCTCAAACAAATCAAAGTTACTGGCTGGCGAACTGCACCCAAACGTGTTCTTGCAATTGGCCACCATAATCACCGCCGCCTCAGGCGCTTCCCCTATGGCCAGGGTCCTCATCCATCTCCCGTTTGATTCATACGAGTCCCACGGTATCCAGGCACGCCCTCCGCGGCCTACGTAATAACTTTCGTTTGTATAGTTGTTTATGGAAAACCCGGCAAATGGGCCGCCCTGGGGCTCAACAAAGCTAATCCCCCCGCCCTGGGCCAGGGCCGCATCGTCAGGCGGGGAGAACCTGGTCACTACGGTTGGATTGCCCCACCCACTGATGGCCATCTGCTGATAATGCGGCTCGCGGACAGGGTCCCCACTGGCCCATGCCACAGTGTTTGGCTGTAAATAGAATGTACCATCCACTGTATTGTTTGATGTATCATACACACTGTTTACGCGTGCCTCAGGATACAGGGTGTACGCCATGTTCTGCATCTCGCTGATTGTGCCGCTGGTTGGCGCTGTCCCGCTGGGGGCTGATGGCGTATAAGTGAACTGGTTACCTTGTATCCATGTTATCTGGTAGGTACCATTATAGGTGCTGTTGGCCGTAGTGATTGCAGCACTGGTAAGGTTATAAACATTCAGGTTAATGTCATACGGGTTAGAATTCCATCCATTAAGGTTGAATGTGACCACGCCGCCGTTGTTGGCCATATTGGAAATGGTGGTTGTCGCAGGGATGAATGGGACCCCTATCCAGGCAGGCAGGCCATACCCTTCATTTGATCGCTGTTGGATGTAATAAATGGTGTGCGCATCCAGTGTCCCCTCCACCGGAAATACCTGGCTTTGTACTCCATTCCCCCCTGTACCGCCGGAATATATCCCCGATGCGCTTTCGATCGCGTATCCGCACAGGCCTCCAGTAGAGAAAACCATCCCATTTAGATGGCTGCTTGTAAGGTTGTTGAGCGTGATCTGCTGCGTGCTCTGATTGTAGGTGTAGGCGACCGTTTCATATTCCTGAAAGTCCGTAAGGCACCCTACTCCGCTGGCAGGCATATAACAGGACGCCCCGGAATTGCCCGATTGCAGGGTACTGTTCGTGCAAAATTGCGATGGAATGTTTGGGTAGGAATCCATCACATTGGTCACAATCGGGGTTGCTGGGGCCTGCTGAGTTGGAGAAGCCGTTTGCGGAGGGATGTAACCAGTCGGGGCCGTCCCATTCGTCGGGCACCCTGCTGCACCACCTGCTCCATTATCAGCCCCTGCATAACACAGGGTCACCAAAGTTGAAATGTTCCACGTGGAACCGGAATCAATAACGGCCATGGGTATCTGCGTATTGGCAGGTGCGGGAATGGTCCCATGATATACTCCAAGGGTGTCTATATATGTCCCATCAAAGGTGCCTGTCAGGTCCTTTCCGCTGGCAGTGTCTATCAACAGGCGGTCTTTTCCCTGGGTCCCACACCCATAAGTGCAACTTGTCGTGATTGTGACTGCGCCTGTCCCCGGTGTCCCCGTCACGGCCCCAGTCCATACATTGGGGTCTTCCGAGATGGAAACGTCCTGGTAATGGTTCCCTTCATCGTCCCTTCGGTTCAGCCCACCATCAGAAATCTGCTGGATGAAATTATAGATACAGTCACCGGTCCCATAGCAGCTTTGTTGGCCCCAATTGGCGAATGATTGTCCTGATCCCCACCTCGACTGTTTCAGGAACATTCCACCATGGATGGCCCCATACCCGCCAACCATGGGCATGCCCCCAAAGGTGTTCTGGGTATTGTTGGTATCAGTAAAATCATTCAGTATGAAGGAAGCAGCACCTATGACAGTATTGATCGGAACCAGATTAGACATCAATTGCGACTGTGTGTAATCAATATCATTTGTAACATACAGTGGCGTGCTCGTTTTGGGGTCATAACTCCACAGCATGTTGTTGCCGGACCGATGGTCCCATACTGAGGTCTCTGTGGGCCATTTGACCCCATTTCCCGACGTGGTTGGGGGGTATTCTATGGCAGCATATCCAGGGTCTGCAATCACCATACAACCGGTCCCGGGACAGAGGGCCGTGGCGTTGGCAATGCCATTGTTCCCCGTCCCTGATGGCGTCTGGTACTGGCTGGCCATGTAGGTATTGTTCAAATCATTCACCGCTAGCGTTGTTCCACTTGGCTGTGAAACGGTCTGTGTGGAGGTTGGGTCCTTGAAAACGCATGTGGGACACCCCCCTGTGCCGCTTATTGGAGGATAGAACACAGCTGTTGTCGGATCGTACCAATCATGGATCAGTTGATTGTTGGCCGCAATGCCTAATGGTCCACTGATGTTTGTCGCAGTCCCCGTGTTTTGAAAATTGATGTTGAATGCGCCAATCGAGCCATCAATTCCAGTGACCGTAATGTTGTACTCATTGGGGCTGGGAACAATCTGAGAAGTGTCCGCAGCAGAGATATTGAAACTTGCCCCACGGTCCAGGTTCCCAATGAAAGACTGCGTAAAGGTCTGTCCACAAATGGTGGGGCCCTGCGAAATTCCGCTGGTATTCACCCAATGGATCGCATAGGTCCCATACTCATAGTAATTGTCGACCGTGCCATTGAGTCCCGGCATGTTGGGGCTGGTCCCGCACGTCGTAATTTCCTGGGTTGTGGATGTTGCCTTGTTACCACTTCCGTCTACAGAAACCGCTTGATAGGAATACGGAGAGAGTGGAGTCAGAAAATTTATGGTAATCGAATGTGATGTAACCAGCGTCGAATTGATTGGAGTGGTCTGCATGATGCCATTGATACCATAATTTATCTGCGAATTGGAAGCGTTGTTGGTTGTCCACACAACCGTAATCGAACCAAATCCTTTGACCGGGACTCCGTTCGTTATTACCGCCAGATTAGTAATGGTCAATTGGCCGTACAGCGGAGTTACAAATCCGATCAGGCAAGCAACGAGAATGAATATCTTCTTCTGGATGCCCAGCTTCATGGATACACTTCTTTTCAAATGTAGAATATACATCATAACTAACCTTTTAATTGTGGTACGCATGGCATGTAAATACTATATCATAATAATTGTTCACTAAGAATTGAGATGAAAGCGCCGAATTGTTCCCAGAGTTTTCGTTGACGGTATACCCAGTGGTGGTCTTCCCGGAAATTACCACACTAAGGGAAATATCCAGATCGCTCGCCTGGTTATATGTGTGGGTGCAGGAAACAGAGTAGCTTGTGTCCGGCATGGTTTTGGTCAAAGTCACCGCTGTTGGGGTGGTACAGTTGATGGTCGCGCCGTCCGTCGCAAATGCACAGCCGTTAAAAGTGTTCCAGTCGTCCGTAATCGTGCTCGTGCAGTTCGCATTGCCATTGGCGGCGATCCCTGTCATTTGTCCCGGCGCGGCGCACTGTATTGGGGTAGCTGCCAGGGCGGTCGATGTCCCGGCATTTCCTGTAGTCGGGTTGCTGAGTGTTCCAGCGACAGCGATCTGCGTGGCCGTTAGTTGAGCATAGGTCACACTCCCGCTGGAATTGATGCCTGTGGCAAATTCGTTGGTCGGAGCGGCACTGGAGAAGACCCCGCCGAGCGTGCTGGCAGTCGGCGTCGGAAGTGCTGCTCCGGTAATCGCATTGCACTGCAAATCGCCTTGGGTATTGGTGTAGCCGGTAGCGAAGAGATTTGCACTGCATCCTGTCGGTAAGGCAGCAAAAGCTGTGGCTGTGGTCGCGTTACCGGCCAGATTCCCTGTAAATGTTGGCGCAGAGACGTTCCCGGAAAATACTCCCGTAGTGGCGTTTAGCGTTGGCGCAGAGACGTTCCCGGAAAATACCCCCGTAGTGGCGTTTAGCGTGGTTACGACAGCCGTGTTCGGAGTGGTTGCCCCTAGCGTGCCGTTTAACGCTCCAGAAGAACTATTCAGGATGTTCACCGTTAAACTGGTCCCTGCTGGCTGCGTGATTATCTGGTTTCCAGTCGGGTTCAACTGCACGCATCCTGGACATGTTCCTGCCGTTGCCACATAACTGTAAACAATTCCACCGCCTACAGAAACCTGGAGAATATATACCCCAGATTCAACAAAAAACGTGAAATTTCCATATTGATCTGTCGAATAAGGATTGGGAATTGGGTTCGATAGTGCAAGGTCAGAATAGAGCAAAGCAGTTGGCGTACAGGGTGTTCCCGTTGCAGTGTAAGGGCACACCAGCACGGTTGCGTAAGCCGCTACACCGCCATTGGCCTGGACCACTTGTCCATCGAAGGAAGCGCCGCCCTGTGCTCGGCAAATAGTTGGGAACAGAAATAGGCTAAGGACGAGTATGGTTCGCAGCCAGAAGCCGCAATCTACATTGTGGATGGACAGCCATGGAAACCGCCCTTCCTCTCTCGTCTTCGATCCTGTCGTCACGCTCACCCCCATGCCGAACGAGGGCCACTGTAGATAGCAACAGCGGTTCTCGGCATACCCAGCATAAGCCATTCTGCCGGGTCAGTACCACATCTTGAAGACGTATTTTTTCTTGTTTCCCAGCAGCATTTTTGGCGATGATCTCCCGTCCATCAGGCATGTATTTGACGGCTTGCTGCGGTTTCGTTTTGCGGAAACGGGACTTTATCTTCCTCAAAATACTTTCTCGTATGGGAACTGCCGCCGAATGTAGTTGAAAAAATGCTTGCCACTGCTGGGTGCTCGCAGCCATTCCTGTATTAAGTCTTCTCCAATCCCAGAATATCTAAAGATTGCGCCAGAATGAAAATGGATTTCCAGGCTCTTGGAGTCTTTGTCGTAGGCGGCGGATTGGATGTTGGTGCTGTCGGGAAGTTCCAGCGGTTCGTACATGCATCCGATTGTAATGCACTTGTGAAATGTATACAATATAATAGCGTCATGTCCATTAAATATCCCTACCGAATCAATGAAGTGGCCGACCTGCTTGGCATCGATCCTGGCGGAATCCGTAAGATCAATAGTAAATATCTTCCTCCCTTTGTGGCAACAGAGAACTCCACTCCAGAAAACGTGGAAATTTCAACCTCACGCCACTTTTTGCGCAGCGTCTCTCGCATCTTGCTCGATTCTCCTCATATGCCGCTTGTTCCATTGGCAACCATTTCCTCATTTCTGGGGGCCCCTGAAAAGGCATTGGTCTCCATCCTGACAAATAAAAAGTATGTTGTCCTGGATGTTCCCCATATAGGACGCTGCCTTCGTTTTGGAGATGCCCTATATATTACCAAGGACATTAAAGTCCTAAAATCCATCCTGACACGCCTGGATCGGGGTGCCCTTCTGTGGTGGATATGGGCAAAGGAAAACATTGGGCCAGTCATGCTTCCTATGTATAGCAATAATCTGGAGAGTGCAATCCGCCGTATCGCGCGTCTAAAAAGTCCATGGAGAGTGTATGCGGCAGGAGACTTGCTGGAAAAATATATGGAAGCGAAGTATGTTTCCGAGGCTGTTAAAAAAAAGACAATCCGCAGGGAGCAACATAAATCCGATCCATTCGGCACTCTGCCCAGCGTGGAACGCATCCATCAGGAATTCCAGAAATTGGCGGACGTACTCGATCTTTTTCCCAGCAACGAGAAAATAGCAAGCAGGCTTCTGGCCGCTAGACAAGCAAAACAGGCAAAAAGGGAAAAACGCGAAGACAATACATTTGGCGGAACGGCGAAACGGATCATGCAGGCCGCACCCGATACGCTATGGTCTGCCCAGCTTTTATACAAAACGATGCTGGCGGCAAATTATCCATTTCGAAAAGGTGCTTCCAGTTCGATCAACTCTCTCTCCGCGAGACTTCAAGAGTCCATGAAGAAAGGGGAGATCGTCCGTGTCTCAACAAAAGGCTGCTTCACCAAGCCAGCGGAATATCACTGGAATCAATCCGGTTCTTCCGCCAGGTAATCGTTGATTTCTTTCACTACGTCGCCTGCAGGCCGATGCAACAGGAACACTCCATTTACTTGGGACTCGCCTGCAAACCAGAGAAAACAATTGTCCTCGCCTGCATGTTTCACGGCAACAATTTTCTCCGCTTGGATAAATACATTCTCGTCAATTTCAAGGAGTGGCAGTCGACTCATGATCGCCCCCTTGAAGCCCGGATAGCAACCGCAACCGCTTGACGGTCTGCCCGATTTTTCCCATATTTTCTCCTCGTCCTCGCAAATGTTTTTCCTTTGTGGAACTCACGTATGTTTCTCCCGATATTGCGTTTACCTTTGCAAAGCGGCATGGGTCTCCAATCTGTATCCCTTCGGAGGGATTATTTCCATTTTACTCCCCAATAACTTGTCCTCTGCCAGTATACCTGTTTCCACGGCAGGCGGTAATCCGGGTGCGGGCGGAGTTAAATCTTTCTGCGTCATAACGGTCATCAACTCATTCTTGCCAGGAAGGCCCGCCAGTTGCCGGATATACGGACCATATGCCTCGTTTACCTTGTCCAGTAACGCAGGATCGTGTTTCTTAAAAGCCTCTTGCGTCTTTTCCTGAAAGTCTCTTACCATCTCCGCCTGCTGCTCCGGGCCAAAATCCGTAATTGTCTTGCGGTCACGATGTGCCTGCAATAGTCCTTCCATGCCTCCATAATCGTAGTCCCTCCTAATTTTGCCAGAAGCAAGGTTTTCTTCCATCCGGGTCAGAACTTCAGGGTTACGACTTAATTGGAAGACATGTGTTTCTTCATGCGTTTCCACTGGTAATGTAAACATTCCTGGCTCACGTACTTTGATTTCATTTGGGGCGGATGAATTGACTTGCGCAATGGCAATATCGTTCGATGGTGCAGGTACGATCTTCGATGTTGCAGATGTTGGCTGAAGAAATTCAGGCATCTCCTTGACTTCGAGTTTATAGCCGATTGGCGGAGTGGGCGTGCTCAAAATGGCACCCCCGTTTCGTGGTCAAACCAGTTCTTCCCATCATGACTGCCAATACGGTGTCCTGCATCGTTAATCGCTGTATGGGGATAAATCACGGAAGAAATCGGGCCAAATTCTTTTTCAATGTCTTCTACCTGCTTTTTCAATTCTTCTGGAGTAACTTCATTCGGCGGATTCAACTTGTATCCCGCTATTCCTCCCAGTAATCTGGCCCCTAACGCAGATGCCTCCCTGCTGCCTGTCGGGGTAGAAAGATACTCCTTTATCACTCTCGCCCCGATACCTGGATCGGCCAATGCGGATGCCAGAATGTATGCCCCGGCCAGGTATCCGGCGTTCCTACCAGCCTCCGCATATTTCCCTTCTGCTATATCGCTCGGCAATGCGTAGGCCGTATGCGCTGCGGTAATCATCAAACCCAATGCCGCAATTCTCTCTCCCACCCCAGACTGTCCGCCAAGTTTGGAATAGCGTTTGGTCAGAAAATTAGCCAGGGACTTCATTGCCTTTTGATCTTCAGGCGTATCAAATAGAGTTTCCAGGTCTGTAGGGGGTAAGACCCTTTCATTAAATTCATTAGTAAATGGCTTTTCTCTTGCCATATCGTTTACTATCCCCTGAAAAGCATCGGGGATTATCTTTGATGGTTCACCAGAAGCGGTCTTTCGATCTATGCTTTTGTAGAGTTCATTGGAAAATTCATCCATCACGTATTTTCTTCTCCACAAAACATCTGCCCGGTGTTTTATAGCTGCCTCTACTGGAGTCAAACCCTTATCAATGGCTCTGTCCAATCGGTTCCTGGCCGTATACAGTGCTTTCTTTTCCTCCCTATTAAATGTACTTTTTGCTGCAAGCGTCAACTTGCTCCGCGCTTCGATTGCATGTCGGATGGTGGGGTCTTCTGAGACTGTTTTTATTTCAGCATTCGAAAATTTGCTAACAATATCCTCAAACACTTTTCGGTTATTATTAATTGCTTCCTTTGCATTTTTGAATCCAAGGTTCTTGCCGATTGAATCCCAATCCGCTTGTAACATAGATGCTGGCTTTACAATGTCCTGCGGGGCCGCTTCCACCTGCTTCATGCCGCGAACAGCCAACTCTTCCAGCGCCGTTTTTGCCGCGGTGTGATGCTCCAAAATGGTCGCAATCCCGGGGTCTCCCAAAAGTTGCTGGGCCTCCTTTGACGCTTCTGGTGCAACTATCTGCCCCAATTCGTTGTACATCCCAGTGGCCATCTTCTGTGTGGCTATCGAAGCCTCCTTCCAGTTCGCGGAAAGTACATCTGGATTGAAATTTTCGTACCCAGAAAGTTTTCCAAGAATGTATCGGGACGCCTGCTCTTGCGCTCTCTTGACAGCAGTAATCTTGGTCCCCAGCCATGATCCGCCGAGATAGTGCGTTGCCTGATGGGACAGTGGCCCTGCTTTGTCCATCTGGCTCCTGGTCAATGGGATTTTTGTTCCTGCAATCTCGATACTTTCTTTTTCTACGGGCGCAGGGTGGCCTGCCATCTTCTCCAGTACCGTACCTAGCAGTGGAGCATTTGCAAGTGTTTCAAATTCCCGCAACTTCGATGCTCCAGCCCTTACGACTGGCCCAGCCAAATTCCCAAACGTTTCGTATATCGCCTGTTTTCCAGCTTCCCATCCTACATCTTTGCTGTCGGAAATGTCTTCATTGAATATCTTGTGTTTGGCGTGCTCCATCAATTCTTTTCCCAGAGCGCCGCCTATTGCAGCCCCAGCCACCCGTCCCGCTATAATTCCAGCGCCAGTCCCTATTCCGGGAGCTTCCGGAGTTCCACCTATACCTAGGGCCAATCCTCCCAGCAGGCCGCCTGTCTGTCCCGCAACATCTGGAATAAATCCAATGGCCTTATGTACAATCTCTGGCGACTTGAATGGGACCTTTTTGCCAGGGTTCTGCTCTAAAATTACGTTTGGAGGCGCGGGGACCGGTCGAAAAGAAGCTATTGGCTTAACAGAAACAACCGCCCAGGGATCAGACGGATTGTTTTCTGTACGATTTTGTATCGGTTTTACCGATACTACTGCCCAGGGGTTCTGGTCCATTAATACACCTGCTGTGCTTGTCCGTTCGCGTCAAGCGTCCATTTCTGACCATTGGAAAATTCTGTAATATGGCCAGGCTTCAACTGCTTTTTTGCGTCTTCTGGAAGACTTTCGCCTGTCGTTTGGTGGAGACCGAAAGACTGTAAATCTTTTTGCGCTTTTTCTTGGTTGGCCTTGGCATTCCTGTACTGTGCGGTTGCAAAGCGAAGATACATGGAAAGTTGCGCTGTACTCATCGTACCGCTCTTCACTTGGGCAATTCCACCTTCCAAACTCATCACCGCTCCTCCTGCATGGTTGAAGTCGTTGATCTCCGCCTGCGCTACACGACCTAGAGACGAATGGATACTAGTGTTCCTCAACTGTTTGCTGGCAACGGAGTTGGTTGGGTCATTGGCAGCAACTTGCGCTAGTTGTAATGTATTTCGTGCCTTTCGTTCCTCGTCAGATGTTCTGTCGTATTGTTTTGTAAGGACTGAAAGAGTGGCTTTATCGACAGGACTTTCTTTCCCTCCAACAATCTCTCCAGGTTGTATCGTCCTAGAAGGAACTTCCCTTCCTGGAGGGTTCTTGGAGCGTTCTCCCGGAATACCCCCCAATGTTTTAGTGCTTGTAGTTTCCGTCGTGAAGGCCCGGAAGGTCCCATCTGGTTGCGGGACTAGGATGGTGTGCTGTCCAACGGTGGTCCCAACCGTGGCTGCCGCCCATAGTCTTCTTGCTTCCAGTTCCTGCTTTGCGGTAGGATGTTGACCGAATGCCTGCGTCACAAATTCGTTGAAACTTCCAACCTTGGGGGCGTTTGCAGTTTTTGGGACAACTTCCGAACTGGAAACCTGTTCATATGTCGTTCCATCGGGATTTTCCCAAATTTCGTGGACTTTTCCGTCTTCCCCAGTATATTTCGTGATAAATTTTGGCTTGAGTGATGCAGAAATTTTTTGTTGAAAAATTCTGTTCTGAAATTCCTGTTCCCTTTGTTCCTGTGCCAGCTGTGCGGCCACCAATATTCCCTTAGAAAAGACTGGCGGCCCGGACTTACTCATCGCATTCAGCACTTCCGGTGCTGTCTCTAGCAAATCGGGCGTGGCCAGAGCACCCTTGATCCTCTGCCCAATGCCCTTTTTCTGCCCCTTTGGCGGTGCAATATGCCGTTCCAACTGTCCAAGATAATTCTCATAGGAAACACTGGTGGCATTCTTTGCCTTGACTACATCAGGATCATTGTCCGGTAAGCCAGCCGCTTTCAATTGCAGGTAGGCCCGGGCATCGTTATTGTAACTTTCATGCGCCCCCTGGATCAATTGCTCGTTTTTCTTCGCCTCGTTTGCAGCCTTGAGAGCGCGTCCCCGAATCAGGCCCGTCACAAAAGATGATGCTACCGCCAGCGGCGCTGTGCTCTTATATTGCGCTGCCGCTGCCCCTAGATTGTTTGAATCGAAGGCCTGTGGAAAAGGAAGTGTCGGTTCCGAGATTGCAACCGGATCGGGTGCGATATACGGCTCCGTAGATAGAGGATCATAGCTACCCGGGTTTTTCTCTGCCATATTAAAACTCCTGTCCTGTTACCTGGCCTTGCCACCGCTAGCTATTCCAGTACGATGAAATTTGGCCATTCTGCTACGCTTTGCCACCTATAGCGGTCCCCGCACCGGTAGCTATGTTACCAAGCAATCCAAGCTGTTGACCTTTCGCCTGCACGTTCTGCTGCTGTATCGTTCCAAGGCCCTGCGCGGCCAATCCTGTCCCGCTGAGGGCCAATCCAGACTGTTGGGAAGATTCCCCTATTCCTTGCCCTGCAAGTTGTCCCAGCGCGTTTTGTGCTCCAGTATAGGCACTTGTGGCCAGGCCGCCGATCTGCGCTCCCTCCTGTGTCTGGGCCTGCTCGATAGCAAGGTTCTTTTCGCCGCCAGACGGTGCGTTTTGCATGATGTTTTTGACTTGGTTTTGTGTTTGTTGCTGGATTTGTTGACTGGCGGGAGCAATGGCCGCCTGGATCTGCTGGGGATCGCCAGATGCAAGGGCCTGATAATACTGCTCGGACTGGGCCAATCCCGGCGCAGTTAGATTATACAATGATTGGGCACGAGTATTGGCCTCCGTGGCCAGTTCTTCCGCCACCTGCGTCTGTTGCAGCTGCTGCTGCTGAATTCCGCTATTGACTCCGCCGCCCATAGATTTTCCCTATCTTCCCATCAAAATTAAAGTCCTCACGCAGCAACGTCCCTACGGTCATGTCTTCCAACTTGCCATTATGCAAAGAAAATTTTGGCAATCGATGCCAATTGGAAAAACCGAGAAATCCGTCCGCGTACCGTATGGCATGGACGTTCTCCTGATAGAATGTACCATAAAGACAATCCACGCCACATCTTGAAAAGTAATATTTCAGTCCCAGCAGGCAGCCAATTATCCCATCCCGACGGGCCCGATACCTGGGAAAGACGAAAAAATGTATTCTTGACACCTTAGCGGTCTCTGTCCAAATCATCGGTTCCAACCATGCCATGGCCACTTCTTCCCAGCCGTCCGGGGTACGTTTTCCCGCAAAAATAGGGAACTTTCCCACTGAAAAATATGTAATAAATCCGTCATGGGTCACGGGCGACGCAAACATGTCCTCCAATCCTTCATTTTTCAGGAGAAAATAGACGCGGGTCCAGAAACACTCTGGAAACATCGGCAGGGACGGATTGTAAGGAGAGAGGAAAACACCACCATGTTCCACTAAAACCATCCGCTCAAGAATGTATGTTTCTCTGCTATTTGCCTAACCACCATATGTGCCACTTTTCTTTTGGTTTTGTTCATAGCTTTTTCCCTTTCCATCCCTGCAACTGGGCCAGCAAGCCATCGTGGAACCCAGCTTGTACCTGATGTGTCCCCTTGACGGTTTGCAGCCATGTTTCGACGCTGCCGTTGTAATGCGCCTTGATCTCAGTTGGACAGATGCCATAGGTATGCATTGGTCCCATGCGGGTGCCAGATGGTGTTTCCTGGACCGCCACCACATCGACCTCGATATAGCCTGTCGATCCGTGGATCCTAACGTCTTTTACTAGTATCTCATACATTAGAAAAATGCCCCTGCATTCGCCGTGTTAGTTGGAGTTCCACCGCCTGCTGAAATGCCGCTGGAATTCGTTTGTACTACCGCTACCAGTTGCTTTTGGTCCCCAGAAACAGAAAGCCTATTAAATGGAGTATCAGCCCCCGATGCTACTATTTGCAACTTGATTTGCGGGATGGATTTCTCGATGTAGTAATAATAGGAACCGCCCACCTGGACATTTCCCGCTGTTCCTGATCCTGTTCCAGTCGTGTTGAATTGAAACGATGTTGGGCTAATAATATTGGAAATCTCAGCTGCCCCGTCGATAGACCCTGTCCCTGAAACGTATACAAAATTGCCCGCTACCAAGGCTGGAGAAGGAGTACTTGATAAATACACCGTCGCCACTCCTGAAGTCACTGACCATGAACTGATTCCATAACTAGCAGGTGGAGATAATGTATCAGAGCGTCCCGGATACACCTTTTTACTCCCGTCTGAAAACTGAAAGATGCTGGCGGGGATCGTAACTAAACTGCCATTAATAATCGGGTTTATTGTGTTGGACTTTGGAGCGGCAGACAATAAATCATTCAAATATGTTGTCGATTGTTCCCTCTGTGTTGTGTCGTTCAATCGCCGCGTAGTTTGCAGTATCTTGTTTCCTGTGGACTCCAATTGCGGTGCAACCGCTGCCGCCCCATAGTTCCGGTTTGCCTGTACCATTGTCACTACATCATTATCGCTTTGGGCCTGCCCTACATTCTTGATAGTATTGCCCTGCAAATCCAGGGGAGCGGCAATCTGTACCGGACCATTGAACCCCATCAGAGAGTTAATGGACTGGGCCATACTTTTTAACTGTTGATTGAATGCAGAAAGGGTTGGGTCTTGCATGTCGGTAGAGGTAAGTTCGGTGAATTGGATTGGGACAGGCATCGTTATACCGCCTTTCTGTTTTTCCAGATCGACCATTTGAAATCGGATTCCCTGTCGCTGAGTCTTTGTACCAAATAGGCGAAAGGCATATCTGTTTCCATGTGCCGCTCAAAATGATAATTACAGTAGCAATCGTTTCCAATCAACCAAAGTGCTTTCCGTTTATTGGACTTACAATCCCGGCAGAAAACCATATTTCTCCTAGTTGGTATAGAGAGAAAAACTTGTATATCCCTTGCCTATCTGTACCGGTTTTGCTTCCACTTTGGTGTCCGGCCACAACTCAAAATCCCCGACAGAGGTCGCTATTACACGAAAGACCCGTACTTTCTTTGCAATGAAACGTATTCTAACTGCTTTCCTTCCGCCCGGATTGGTTGTTGAATCCACGGGAAGGGTGAATGTATAATATGGAATTTCAGACCCTTCCGCATACAATCCTATCGTAATCGGCTGGGTCGCCGTGTACTCGAAATATCCCTGCTTAATGAGCTTCGATTCATCTGTTCCAAGTTTTATCCAGTAGGTATCGAAGCTCTGCCGTGTCTTGGTCAGTACTACATGTAATATGTCGGCCTGATAGACCGTGACAACTGACATAACACTGGCATGTAATTCAAGGCTGACACGGTAGGCCGTGAACCCGGCCCCTCCATTGACATTCAATTGTACCTTCTGCCGTTGTACTGTATTTACTGTCGCCAACGTAATTGGCGGATAAAAGTCCTCATCGAAATGCAGGATTGCAGTTACGTCCTGGCCCCCAGTATCGATGTCGAGTGTCACTACATTGAAGTTCTTGAAGTTGTCCGGGAAACCCATATCGATATAGGCGGTTTGCGTGTCCCAGTCAATCGCGTTTCCATAATCGTTGTCCACGGTCCTGTCCTGTACCACCAGGCCGCTTGCCGTCCCGTATAGCAGGAAGTTTGTATCTGGTTCGTAGAACAGGGACATGCAGTTGACCGAATCGTTTCTCCAGCGTTTGTAGAGGTTGTCGTAGACCAGCCTTGAGTACCCTCCACCAGCAATTGGATATTGGATATAGACAAGATTGTTCCAATATGCCATCTGGACTTCGCCGATGCGCGTCATGTCCATAATAGGGATTGGGGTAAAAGATTGCGGTACATTCTCAAATAGCCACTCGATAATCAGGCTAGCATACGGGCCATCCGCTCCGGTAAATATGCGTATCCCGTCAATGGCAACATACCATATCTGCGATTCAGTGACGGTATATCCAAGCCTTGCCTGCAAACCATGTTTTGAACCTGTAGGTGTATAGCTGGGAGGGTTACCCGGATATACCTGATACCATGTTTGCTGCGTGGCCACAAACAAGGCCCCGCGAAATGGAATGACCCCCACAATTGGATCGGACGGAGTGCCAATTTCAATGTAGTTCTGCGGGGGGAAATTCTCCGGCATCCCTGCCTTTGCATAGTAGAGATAGTGTGGGTTGTTCTTGTCCCCGGAAAGCCACATCTGGCCATACGCATAGGCGCAAATATCCACTGGAAGTTGCGGCACGGAATAGGCACGTACCTGTGCTCCAATGGCATGTTCCAACTGGACGACTCCCGTAAATGTCCCTGTCCCTCCAGTTATTACCACAACTTGTTCAAGGTCCTGGTTTTCATCCAAAGTTACAATCTGGTTTGGAACAAATACGGCTGTAGCATCTGCCACTGGGACTGCTTGTGGTGTCGGGGATGGAGAAAGGACCGTTGTCGTGGTGGTATGGATGGGGACCTGTAGTGTGCTTGTAACAGGTGCATCGTTATCGAGGGACAAAAGGATGTTTCCGTTGATGCTGTTGTCAGTAAAGTTGTCTTCGTATGTCCATGTTCCCGTGCCCGTTATATTCGGGAATTGACTGACCCGCGTCCATCCTGAAGTCAATGTCCCGCCACGCCGATATAGCCGTATATGCGTCGTTTGCGGATCGGGAGAGTAATTTCCTGTGACCAGACATGGTTGGTTCGTTGGCATAATAGTGCCGGGAATGGTTGGCTGGTAGGGATTAAGTTGCATCATTCCAGCGTTGGATTCCGTGCCTGTGTTCTGGTTATAGAAAGTATGCCTCCAGTCATAAGCAGTCCCGGCATAGGAATCTGGGTTTGGCCCTGTGCGATAAAATAGTCCGATGGCTGTCAGTGTAACAGGCCCATTGGCGTTGGTCACTACCTGGATCTGCCATCCTGTAATGTTGTTCCATGCCTGCCCCTGCTGGCCTTGCGGGCCTAAGGCATTCGCCGTTCCCACGGGAAGAAAATCTGCCAGTTTTACTCGTGTTGAGATGTAGGCGCTTTCCCCGCTGCTGGTGCTCAATGGCTGCAACTGCTGTAAAGCAGGGTAATCGGATGGGAGGATGTTTTGGTTTGCGGTCCCAGCCAGTACCAGGGACGCTGTGCCTCCTGCCCTGGCAGAGAGTGAGTTTGCAATGTTCTGGTTGGCGTTAATTAATCCGCTTGCACTGGTCGCCCCTACTCCCGATGGTACCCCGGTCTGATATGGGTTTGGCGTGATGCTCTTGTAAAAATAAGAGTCTGTGTATCCGGAGTTGTTTACGTCCAGCATAATGTTGATTTCCTGCACGTTTTCCGGCTGATCGACTGCGTAGACAAAGACAATCTCGGTCCCGTCCAACAGGGAATTGTTCGGGATACCTTCCGGGGAAACAGTGCCAGAAAGAGATGCAGTCGAGGACGTAGCGACTGTCCCTTGCCATCCCGTAAATTCCAAAGGAGAGACAGGAGCAGTCCCACTGGCGGGCATCGCCCATACAGAAACTAAGCTTGGAGGGAACACCGCATTGACTCCATATCCGCTGGTCGAAACAAAGTCTGGAACTATCAGATTTCCATTGGTAAATGTCAATCCAGTCAGCGTGAAGATATTGTTCTCAACTGTTGCCCCTGTAAAGGCAATGCTGGCAATTGAAGGGTTCGTGACTCCAGTAAATCCATAGGACGAGGGGGAAGTATTGAACAGTGCCAGATTGACTGAATTCGGGGCCATTAATGCTGCTTGTACTGGCATATTTGGTGGTGTAATCCCCCAACTCTCTACTACTCCCGGACCGCTACTCTTTAGCATGGCCAGGGAATCAGCTATAAACAGCCATGGAAGGCTGGCTTCAAATGTCCTTGCCACTACGGTAGTAAAGGGAAGGCCAGATGTGTCCGTAGTCAGCAGATTGAATGCGGGGCCATTTTGGTAGTAGATCCCCGGCTGACTTCCATTGAATCCACCAAGATAGCGAGTGAAATTTCCCGGACTGCTGATGAGTTTGTCCAGCGTGTAGATGGATGTCAGGCCCGTGTTACTGATGATCGTCCCGCCAAGACGGGAAGAAACCGCAGTCTCCATCCTCTCTTCCGCATTGGTCAATTGCAGATAGGTATATGGCGGCGTCTGGTCCGCGACGTTGCGGGCCACGATACCGCGCGACTGGAACACGATCGGGGTCTGGACGTATTTGCTATCAGCCATTTGTCAATCCCTGGATTTCCATCCATCGAGCGCAAATTTGTTTTCCCGTATCGAACCTCTTCTGACAGTAGCTTGACATAGGAAAATTGCGTTCTTCACCGTCTTTCGACCACATGTACGCCATTGCACCATACTTAACGATATGTATCATCACGTCTGGCACCAGAAACCCGTCCGTCAGGACCAATGTATCTGTGTCCCTTTGAGAATACAACAATTCTACGGGAAAGTTCGAAGATGGCATGGGATAGACACCCCATACATAATTTCCCGTCCTGTCCTCATACCATGCTTGCGGGGTCTGGACGTTGCTGGTGTTCCTCCAGTAAGGGTCCTGCATCGTCCAGTCTTCCTGGGAGGTTTCGTACAAACGGACCCCATTGACGGACATACGTTCGATCTCTACCATCGTTGCCGGTGAAGAATAAAGCGGCGTCTGATATTGGACCGTTTGGCTGGCAAATGCAAAGGACATGGGGACAAACGCCAGCAATTCGTTCTGGGCACGTGCCAGATAACTCAGGACTTCTTCCTGAGTGAAAAATGGGTCTGTAGGTTGCTGTGTTGGGAACGTCGCGGACAGAAGCCTTGATCCGCCTGTATGGGGGAATGTGAAGTTGGCAGTAAATTGTGTCGTGTTCAATACCGCAATGACTGTGATGATTTCCTGTGTAGACAATCCACGGTCAATCAAGACAAGCGCTCCGGGATACATGGCGCCTGTTGTCCCCACTGTTGCAGTCACGTTGTTCCCTGCTACTAGAGGGGATGACAGGGATGTATTGACTAACGTCTCTACAAAGTGGAGACTGATCTCTACCATAAGATCATTTGCAATTTTGTAGCCGATCCCTGGATTCGCCATTTGGCTGGATTATACCGAATTTTTATAAAAAAGCGGTGTAATCCTCCTTCCTTCAGGTATCGAGCAATTCACTTCCCCTGCTCCAGATAATTCAGTAGTGCAATGTTGATGATCATCACTGTACAGGACTCTATGCTTTGGTTTGAAGTTTCAGCCATGCCTGCAATCTGGCGCATACAGTCGACTGGAATTGTCATGTGGACCACGGCGTCGTGCGTCATGTCCCATCGAACGCGAGGCAACAATTCTTCTTCCTGCGCGGTGGCAATAGTGGAAGGGCAGGAAGGGGGGACAATACTCTCTATAATCGTGCCTGCATTCGATGGGTTGCTGCTGTTTTGCCCATTGAATGGACGACCCTCAGGACGCTCTTTGCCTGCAATGTCTGGATTGTTGGGCCTACCTGCTGCATTTTTGAAGAACTGCCTGGAATGATGATTACTCATAATGTTCCCTTTGGTCCATTTTGGGGTAGCGCTTGCGCCGCTGCACAATTTTCACATTACTCCAGATGGAACAAGTTGTCTACGGAAATGCGATTATGGAATTGCCTTGGAAGGCAGAAGCTGCGCCTTCTGGCATGGGTTGATTCACCTGGCCGTAGAACGGCGAATGCCCAAAGGAATGCCCCAGGATTGCGTGAAGATAAGTGGATCGCGGCGGTTTTCTACTCCCGCCATCCGTGTCGCCAGGGCCATAAATGACTGATACAGCAACTTTGAGTCATTGAAGTCCTGTCCTGTCTCTTTGATACGGGCATAGTGTGCCGCGTACATCTCAAATGCTTCGAAGTATTCATCGTGGAACGGGACAGTCTGCGTGCCATCGTAAGGGAAGTTTTGCTGAACAGGGTACTGCACATAGTTGATCGTTACTGTGATGGACGTAGTGGGTCCCGGATGGACAAAAAACATGTTGACCCCAACTGGCCCCCAACGTACCGGGAATTGTGCCCTGTCGTTTTCCCAGCCTGCGGTCCACGAACTTTGGAGGTAGTCCATGTCTCGCAAGCTGGCTTTCCACAGTGGACGTGTTGAGTACATGTCCAGAATGGCAAGACATCCTACGGGCATGGCCTGCCAGACCGTGTTTGCTGTCAGTGTAATGGGGACACTGGCCTGGATGACTGGGCGGCCTACCAGCAGAAGCATTTCGTTCATTGACTCAACCAGGGCAGTGTAAAACTCGTATTCAAGCGACCAGAAAATCGGGCCGCCATTCGCAGGGACATTTTCTTCAACCCTATTGCAGACCTGGTTGGCGAGTGTGCTGATCGGTGTCCCTGCCACAACTAGAACCCTTCAAGTGCAGCGATGAATTTATCTCCGGTCACTGTACCGTTAATCCAGTATTCCGATGGCTGGATGGCTGCATTCTCCATCGTCCTGTTGGGCATAAACTCAGGGAGAGGACCACCAGTTGTCGCCGCTGGTGGCTGTAAAACATAAATCAACGATGGGTCAGTTATTGATACGGTTGGAGCGGTCCCAATGAAAAGGTTCCCCGTGTTGCCAATCATTACCTGTATCCAAACCTTGTTGTATTGTGTCGAAAGATATAGATATTCTCCCGTGGTATGGACCAAGTTGAACCCCTGTACCATAATTTGTGTACCCGAAATGATTTTGTATACTACCCCACCAGAATCCGTGATGCCCACCCCTGCGCCAGCGGAAACCATGTCGCCCTTGCGGAACAATGCCGTACTTGCCACAGTGATCGTGGACATGGAAATTTGAAATCCTATCGAAGAATTCATGTTGGATTGCGCTGTAATTGCAGTCGCAAAGACAGGTTGTGCCGTACCCGCCACTACAATCGACTGTGCTCCAACCGTCCGAAATGGCATATTATTCGCTCCCCTTCTGTGGCCATTTGTCTTTGCGCCGCTCTTTCTGCGGTTTTAGGCCGCCAAACATGGTTGTCTTGTACATCTCGTGGTGTGCAACATCAAGACTGCTTATCGGTTTTCCATCCCAGTCCACTACGGCATCGGCAGGGTCTCTCATGCGGTCGAATCCAGATACTCCCACAGTGCCGATTTCTGGCCGTCCGAGGTCTGACATGCTTCCTCGGACAATGGGGAAATTGGCGCGTGTCTGATCATTTCTTTCCCGTGATGGGGCTGCTTTACCTTGTGTTTTGCCCATTTTGGCTCGTTTCCATCCTCGACTTTCTTTTCCCCATCGTCATAATGGGTTACGATGTGCCGAAATTTATACTTCTTTTCCGCTTCCAGCATCTCTTTCAGGCTGGAAACATGGACTTTCTCCCCACGCTCATCATATACATGATCAAGCGTCAGGTTATAAGGATTGTACGCTGATCCACTGCTTTCCCGGTACATCTTGGGAACATCATGCTTGCAATAATACGACATACTGCCACTGTCGTTTAGTATTCCCGTCATGGTCACGCCGTAGGTCCCGCACTTTTCGCACTTTGTATGTATCTTCAACCTGATAACCTCGGATCGGTGATCCAATTGCCAATGTGCATCGCGTTCCAACTGCTGTCCAGCCACGGCGCAAATCCATTCATCCTGTTTTTCGAGTCTCGCTTGTAAATCGAGTCGTCCTGGTTTATCAATCGGACCATCTCCATCTCAAATTCCCGTATCTTCATCTGCGCCACTTGCGGGTTGTAATACTTTGAGTTCTTTCCGCCATACAGCAAAACTTCTGCAACTGCTGCCGCCTTCACAATGTCGCAGCGTATAAACGGAGGCAAAGAGTCCTCATCGTTGACAAGGTTCGGGGGCTGAACGTATGCCCAGTATGGGAATGTCTGCTGCACCAAAGGCATAGGATAAAGTTCCACCTTAAGGTTTCCATTACTGTCCGGTTCGGTTGGAGCAATGGCATAGGTGTTGTAAATCTGCTGTCTCCATGGATCGATCTGGTTCAGGTCCTGCTGCGTCATGTTCAACTCAAGGGACCAGCCCTGCAACAAATTTGTGACCGAATGATACCAGATGATATTGACTCCAGCCATGTAATACATCTGTCCAATTAAATAACCCGTACTGACATAGGTAGGGCCACCCCACGGCATGTCCATTGTCAATACCTGGCTGGCCTCATCAACCTCCAGGACCGTATACCATGGAAACACGAAACTCTGCCGGAACTGCTGCCCAATGACCGCTGAAGTAAAATCTGTTCCAATACCCTGCACAGATGGACTGTTCTTCGTCAGGGTCACAGTGCCACCAACGGTCAGTTGTGGCGCAATAATCTGCCCCCGCACCATTGTCCCATAAAAATACCGCATGGAATAGATTTTTCTGGCTATATTGTTGATTATGTTCTGTATAAGGGGGACTGGAAAGTCTGGGTTCCACGAACTAACTTCACCTATCATTTGGCCAAAATTCTGCTGCTGGACAAATGGCTTTCCTCCCTGGTATCCAACCTGGTTAGGATTGGCTGGTGGCAGCGTGATCGGCACAATGAACTCCTCAAAGAAAAGGCCCCTGCGCTGTTTTTCGCAGGGGCCTTTTGTCCTTCAGCCTTTCGGCCTACATTCCTTTAATGCTGGCAAAATAGACTGTCCAGACCGCCCCGGCAAGATTGGTCCCAGCAGGCACTTCTTCAAATTTCCCTGCAACCGCCGCCCCTGTCCAAAACACCTGAAAACTTCCTGTCTGAAAGTTCCAGAACGGCATGTATCCTTCTGCCAGAGTGTTCGCGCTAACGAAGAAAACCCCATCGATGGACGCCAAACTAATTTCAAGAGCAGTGATCCCGTATCCGCCGGTGGCATAATCAGAGGTCCCTGGGGCCAATGTTGCCAATACGACGGGGACCGTTCCAAAGATGTTATTGCCATCCGGCGTCCTTGTGATTGTCAGTGCCATAGTTGCTCCTTAGATTGTGTAGCCGGAAGTGATAATAATGTCCGCAATGGTCCCCGCTTCAGCAGTAACAGCAAATGCACACGGCTTGCTGGTAATCGCCGTTCCAGCAGCAATGGAGCCAACTGCCCAATTGCCCGCCGCGGCCCCAACAATTGTGTCCCCCTTGGCCGGGGTTGCTGTTCCCATAAATGCCCCTGCCACATATCCGCCAACTGCAATCCAGCAAAACTGGTTATTCAGCTGTGCAGCGGTCAGTCCAGCAATTGTAGTCGTGTTCGGAAGCAGCCATCCTGCAAGAAAGCTCAATCCCATACCTTCCGTGGTTACACCGCTGACTTTACTAAAAGTCAGGTCCGTCCAATATACTGGAGCGGGAAAGGCCACGGGAGCTGGAGTAGCAATCGAAACATACTGCACATAGCGCAGTATGGTCTGTTCCTTCCCTGGTGCGTTCAGGCTCAATACCTGGGCGAAGCGCGTGCCAATGTCGTTTTGCGCTATCGTATCCAACTGCTGAAAGACTGAGGGTGCGGATACATAAGGAAAGTCCTTCGACAATCCATAGAACCCGGAAGTATAAGGGACTGTTGCCATGTCTGTTCTCCTAAAATCTTTCTTTTACGGCGTTACGTTTGTCAATACAAATCCAAAGCGAGGGTTCTCGACAATCAGATCGCCCATCCAGGGGATCTGGCCAATATAGTCCAGATTGGCCCCATATTCCTTGAATCCAGTAAAGCCCATCGACAGCAGCTTTGAGGTATGGGTATATAACGCCGATTGTGATGTGTTCAACCCAAACACGGTATTTGTCGGGCAATAATCGTCCACCACCAGGCGGCTTCTCTGTCCCAGCCGCAGCGACGTAAAGCTGGCACTGAATACCGAGGATGTATCATCCATCACACGCTGGGCTGGTAGCATCTTGGTTTGCAGGGAGTTGAACAGGTTTTGCGGCATAGCAATGAAATCAGGGAAGTTCTGTCCCTTGGTCGAAAATCCTACCGCATTGGTCAGCAACGTGTAGCTGATTGGTCCATTCACGCTCTGGTAATAGCCATTTATACCGGAGTTGGCTGCGTTCGACAGGAAGGAACGGGTCACCCCTCCATACTGCGCATAGTTCGTACCATCGTCATAAGCTGCCAGGAACCCGTCTACTGAGATCGAAGGACTGACGATTCCCTGTCCATCGCGAAAGAAATCAATCGCCCAGTTCTCCACCATCGTTTGTCCGCCAATGGTCAGGTTCTTGGTCACAAGATCGAGGACGGCAGTTTCCCCGGAGTTTACGCCCAGGTCATACAAACGGAGCGGAACGGAAACATAATACATCTTCGGCACAAACTGCATTGCTGTCGTGGTTTCGATGTAGCTGGTGTCCACCGTGCCACCCGGGGCGACAGGGCCGCCCTTCAGCTTGGAATACACAATCGGCACCTGGATCGTAACACCACCCGTATAGGGCTTCATCCGGTGCTTTTCCTTATACCAATAGACAGTTGGACTCGATTGAAAATACTCGTCGTAGAGTTCCGGCAAGATTTTCTGGGTCGTAATCGCATTTACTTCGCTGATGGGTAATGGCATGGTTATCTACCTTTTCAATGGACCTGGGTCAATTTTTCTTTCTGATACGCTTCGAGCGCCCGTATCGACAAATCCTTTTTGGAGTCATCTACGCCCTTGTTGAAGTAATCGAAAAGCGGGCTTGTCTCCGCCTGTACTGGGATGGTGCCGGGGAACCCAGACGTACTCTGGACCTCCCTAAGCTTGCTTTGGAAGCGCTCTTCAACCTGCTTGTTGATTATGGATTCGTTGCGGCGGTCGCGCACCATGTCTTCATAGGCGTCAGTCGCGGTCTGGAACTTTCCAGGATTTTTTATAATATGTCCGCTAATGTCCATTAAACCAATGTCCTCGCTGAAGTCCCGCTGATGACGCAGTTTCAGGTTCATCAATTCGTCCATCTTCGACAGTGAGCGCCATTCCATTTCTTTTTGCAATTCTGGCCTGATTTTAGTTGCGTAAGATTCAATCGCCTTGTTGACTTCCGGCATGAAGGTTTCGTTGAACTTTGCCAGATCAACTGTTCCGTTCTGAAGTCCTGCCGCAGACTCGACGGGATCCAACAGTTTCCTTAAATCCTGGCCCTGTTCCGCCCATGCGTGCAACAAGCGTTCCCCGCCTTCCACGCGTTCGGAAAGTTTAGGGTTCTTTTCTATCAGGGCCTTTAGCTGTTCGCCATCTTCTTCCGGCAGGATAGACAATAGTTCTTTAAGATCAAGTGCCATTATTTACTCCCTTCAGTAGGTGTAGGTGTAGGGGAAGGGGTGGACGGTTGGGATTCCGGCGGGGCCGGATTTGGTTGCTGCTTGCCTAATGCCTTGACTACGCCAGTTTGAAGACTTCTGGCGGCTGCTTCCAGCTCCGGGCCAATTTCCGGGGCCAATTTTTCCATCTTGGCCATCGTCTCTATAATCAGGCGATAAGCTTCTGACAGAGAGTTCTGGGCTGGATTGGCCGCAGCCGGACTCGCAATCG
>VFSW01003358.1_pt1 | contig 24038 bp, 18 predicted proteins | sample 5358111 | NCBI WGS metagenome assembly VFSW01 (sample SAMN11554181, study PRJNA540505) | mine drainage metagenome | isolation source: sediment from site ElyBrook_90M | place: USA: Ely Copper Mine, Vershire, VT | collected 2017
GCAGTATGGCACGCCCGGACTATTATTACAAGCTATTTTGAGCACAGTACACTAGTTTGCGATAATGTGAGCTTGATGCCAATCCTAGCGGCCGTGCTGCTGGCCGGCCTCGCCGCGCACGTCGATCTCGAGCGCGTTCCCGACGGCGGCATCCAGCCGCAAGCGGCGGTCGCGCCGGATGGGGGCGTCCATCTCGTCTACTTCCGCGGCGACCCAGCCCACGGCGATCTCTACTACGTCCGGTCCCGGGGCGGCGCCTGGTCGCAGCCCGTACGCGTCAACCATCAAGCTGGCAGCGCCATCGCCGTCGGCAGCATCCGCGGCGCGCACATCGCGCTCGGCCCCGGCGGCTTGGTCCACGTGGCCTGGAACGGTTCCAGCCGTCCGCCGTCCGTGATGTACACGCGCCTCGCCCCTGGCCAATCGGACTTCGAACCGGAGCGCAACGTCAGCGGTCCGTCGGCCGGACTCGATGGAGGCGGAGCGCTCGCCGCGGACGGTCGCGGCGGCGTCTACGTGTTCTGGCACGCGCCTTTGCCTAACACCGAAGGCGAAGCCAACCGGCGCGTCTGGATCGCCCGCAGCCTCGACAATGGCGCCCACTTCGAGCCCGCCCGCGCCGCCTGGGACTCGCCCGTCGGCGCCTGCGGCTGCTGCGGCGTGAACGCCAGCGCCTTCGACGGCACGGTTTATGTGCTCTTCCGCTCCGCCGAAGCGCTCATCCATCGCGACATGTACTTACTCGCCTCGCGCGACCAGGGCGCCACGTTCACCGCACGCAAGGTCGGCGAATGGAACGTCGGCTACTGCGTCATGAGCTCTTCGGCCTTCGCGCCGTCGCCCTCGGGCCTCGAAGCCGCCTGGGAAAGCGAGCGCCAGGTCTACTTTGCCGCCGCTTCCTCGCCCTCGCCCGCCACCGCCGCCCCCGGCCCCGCCGGCACGCGCCGATATCCCGCCCTAGCTCGTAACGCCGCGGGGGCCACGCTGCTCGCCTGGACCGAAGGCATGGGCTGGAAAAAAGGCGGCTCGCTCGCCTGGCAACTCTACGACGCCGCCGGCCGCCCCGACGGCCCAACCCAGCACGCGGATGACGTCCCCGTCTGGAGCTTCCCCGCCGCCTTCGCCCGCCCCGACGGCAGCTTCGTCCTGCTCTACTGACTCTCACGCCAGCCGGGGCTTTCGCCTTCAGCGACGGTGTTCCGTCGTCCTTCGTGTAACATCCGCGCGCCCGTCGTCACTGAACTTAGAGAGAACGGCTTTGCGCGAGTCTCGCTCGCGCGAAGGAGACCTGCATGAACCTACTGGACGTCATGGACCGGGAGCGGGAAGCGCTCATGGCCGAGTATCTCTTCCCGCAAGGCGTCGGAAGCCAGCAAATACCGCCCTATTGCGCGGTTCCGGACTACGGTATCCTCGAAAGAACGCCTTCCGCCTTGCGCGCACGCCACCCGGTACGCATCCAGGAACTCCCCGGTGGACGCGCCGGGCAAGCCTTCGTCCAATCCTGCCCGACTCTGAATTACAAGTTTCTTTGGACTCATGTCGACGACGCCAGCTACCGCGACGATTATATTACTTTCCTCCGGAAATGCCACGGGATGTCTCTGCAGGGTCTGCCCCGGAACTATCATGTGGATCACCTGTATAATCGCGCTCGCGCCCGCGACATGAAACTGAGTTATGTCCGAATGATCCTCTTACCCGAGTCCATTAACATCCGGTATGGCGCCGGATACGAAAAGTCTCGTACGCAAGGCGGCCTTGGGCGCCACGGGCGGGAACGCGGACTCGACGAGATCCTGCTCATGAAGCTATGGGGCGTCTCCTGTCCCCGCAAGGCGATGCCGCTCACCGGGGAGATGCGGGCCCATTTGAACCGCATGGCAATCGCGTTCGGCGTCCCCGCCGCGGAACTGGAGCGAAACGTTCGCGAACTGATGGATGTGGCGGCGGGGTAGCTCGCGGCTGTTCGCGTCCCGGCGCCCTCTACTGCGCTCCACTCGCCAGGCTCAGGCAAACGCCCGATACACTCGCGTCCCCCCGGCCCTCTATAATTCCAAGAGGAGGTCGCATGTCCGATCCGCTCCATGAGGAACTCCGCCACACAGTACGTCTCTGTTGGAAAAGCCTTCGCGGCCAGGAAGTCTTTAAGGCCATCCAGGTGGATTACGATTTCTACAATTCCCTCGACGACGACTTAAAAAAGGAGTTTTCGCCCCGAGGCCAGATCGTCGCCTTCATGAGCTGCGGCGCAAGCGCGAATCGGTTGTGCGCGATCCTCTGCGGGAACGAGTTGAACGACTACATGACGAATCCGAACGCCATCGGACTCTCCGAGACCGGCCGGCTCGACGAAGCTCTGACCGCCATGAGAAACAACGCCGGATATGTTCTGGTTCGGATCAACGTAATCGGAGGCGACGCCGGGCACAGCTATGTCTTCCTCAGCAAGCATCGCGAGAGCGGCGAGGCGCTGAACGGATGTATCTACCAGACCAACGTCGGCTGCCACAAAGACAGCGCCTTCGACCTCATCCATTGGATCAGCGACAAGAAATCCGAGGCCGAGGTGGATCTGCCGCCCTATCTTGCCGGTCTTTCCAAGGGATTTCGACTTAGCCCGGGGTACACGTACCAGGAAAAGTTCATGTTGACGGACAAGACGCTCAAACAGGACGAACTGATGGCCATGAAGGCCAAGGCGCAGAGCGATTCGGACAAGGCCAGCTTTCGCATCCAATGGAAGGAAGTGGACCAGACCACGGCCTCCGCTAACTTACTCGCGATCCGTCAACTGGCGCCCGCCGAAACGCCCAAATCCCATGCTTTCGGCAAGGTACAGACGTCGGCCCGCACGATCCTGACTGGAGGATAGTCGCTGTCGCGCGGCGTCCATCCCCCTAAGGATACTCGGCCAGCACATCGCCCGTCTCACTGATCAGCCGCAGCGCCGCGCCTCCGGGCGCCACCCGCACGGTCATGGCTTTGCCGCTCGCCTCGTCCCGGAACGACGCCTCGCCCGCCGCCGACTCCGACATGATCACGTACAGCGTCGCGTGCGGGAACCGAGTCGGGCAAATCAACACATCCGGGTCCTGCATCGCGGTCGTATACGCCGGCTTCACCATCGCCTGCGCCATCGCGTAGCGGTACAGCTCGCCCGCCGCCCGCGCGTCGTCGCTTAGCTCGACGGGAAACGGTACGAAGAAAATTCGCCCTTCGCCCAGCGGCTTTTCCAGAAAGGTCTTCCCGCCGTCGAAAAACGCCCGGTCGAGGTAGTCCGTCTTCGAGCCCGAGTAAGTCAGGCTGGCCTTGCCGCCCGGCCACTCGATCTCCACCTCGCGCAGCAGGAGCCGCCCGGCTTTGTAATCGATGCCCAGCTTCGCCGCGCGATCCGTCGGCTCGAAATGCGCGCCCAGATCGAAGCGCCCGGTAACCAGCAGCGTTGCGCCCACCCGTACTCGATCGAGAATCGCATCCCACGCTTTTTCGCTCAATACCCACGGCGAGGGCAGGAGAATCAGCTTCGGCGCGCCCAGCCGCTCGATCTGATCCTCGCCCACCGCGTACGCTTCGCCGCGCGCGTAGCCGTACAGCGCACGCACGCACGCCTGCTGTGCCTCGATCGAAAGCCTGCCCAACGTCGATAGCTGCAGCGACTGCGGCAATACGATCGCCGTCTCCGGCTGGATCCACCGCGTTGCCTGAGGCGCGGCCCGTGCGGCGAAAGCGCCCATCGCGCGCGTCATGTCTTCCCAAAGCTTCTCGGAGCCGTCGCTCCGCTCGATGCCGAAATGTATCTCGCGGTCCCAGTCCCACGACATCGCCCCGCTCGTCCCGCCCGCGAACCCCGCCGCCCACTTGCGCTCAATCAAGTGAAGCCCGCTCTCCTCGTCGTACTGCCATCGCCCGTTCGGAAGAATCACGGGCTGATAGCCGGTCTCGCCAACGATATTCGCCACTCCCGGCGCCTTCGCCGCGAGCGAGTCCCACACCAGCGCGTCGTTCTGCCGGTAGGTGTGATTGGTGGTGAACGCGAGACCCGCCCCCGCGTAGAACTGGTTCAGCAGGCGGTTGGTCACGCCGCCCTCGTCCTGGCCAACGTCGATCAACTGCTTGCTCCCCGCCGCGCGAACGGTCTGAACCATCCCACGCACCCACCCCGCAAACATATCCTGCGCGAAATGATTGTAGTCGCTCGCCCTCGATTGTCCCGTCTGCCCGTGCTCCATTTCGGCGCTCAAGTCGGTCTCGTTGGGCAGCGGCGCGTCATCGAATGATCGCAGGCTCCCCGCGGTCGCGGACCACGCCGCGGCCAGCGCATCGACGCTCCCATACTCGCTCTTCAGCCACTTGTGCCACGCCGCGCGCTCGTCCGCGTCACCGTTCGGCGTATTACCGCGCCACAAGTGCATCGGGTTCGAGAAACTCGGCTCGTTGATCAGGTCCCAACAAAGATACGGCACGTTCTTGAATCGCGACACGATCGAAAGAATGTAATCCCGCTCCGCTCCGGTGGCCGCCGGGCTCAGATACGGATTCTCACTCGCCGCCGCACCGGGCGCCGACGGGCCGAACCGGGCCGCCAGGTTGGGCATAAACGCGAAGAAGGTGAAGTTTACCGCGATATGATGCCGCCGCGCGCAAAGTAAGTAGGCTTCCAGATTCCGAAGGAACCGCTCGCTCACCCCGCCGTCGAGCGCGCTCACAAACCGCGCGTGCCCGCCCCACACACCTGTCCGCACGAACGACACGCCGTGCCGCTCCATTGCCGCGAAGTCATCCTCCCAAACCGCCGCGTTCCGCGGCCCGGAAAAATCCCAGCCGTTCTCCTCCGTGCTGAAATAATTCGTGCCGAACGGAAAGAACGGCTTTCCGTCGCGCGCAAGAAAATCGCCGTTCACCCCCAGCGCCGGCCCTTCTTCGACCGCGGCGCGCTCCGCCACCCAGAAGCCGTTCCCGTAATACTCCCGCGCCCGCCCGCTGTCCGAGTATGTGGCTCGAATCCGGTAAAACCCCGGCTCGAGCGAGTTATCGAACATCACGCTCCGCTCGACCGTTAGTCCCGCGCACTCGACGGTGCGCGTCGCGATTGTCTGGCCTTTCGACATCAGTTCGACCTGAATCGTCCCTGTCTGCGCCTCGCCTCGCCGGTATTTCGCCGCGTTACGATAATGCACCACCGCGCCTGCTTTCTCGCCAGGCCGCAGCGTCGAGAACTCGAGCTCGACGCTGAATATCGCCGCGCCCTGCCGCGCGTAACCTGCCGCCGTCGCGATCAACTCGCCGCCCGCGGCCGAATCCCAGTACCCGGCCTCGGGCTCGAAGTCGAGTAACACCCAGCGTCCTCCCTGCATCGCCCCCGCACGCCGTCCCGCATGGTCCACCACTACCACCGGCGCGGCCCGCTTGTCGCCGTCTCCGTCGAGAAGATACCCGAGCCCGTCCAGCCGCCCTTCGAGCGCAAACACCCGCTTCGCGCGCACATTCACGGTTGGAAGGAACCCATACCCATCGCGCCACGCAAAACGAAGCGCGCCGTTCACACCCGGCGCTTCGTACGAATGCACGATGCCGAGCGCTCGCTCGTAAGCATCCGCCGGATTGCCGCCATCCGGCGCGTGAAACGGACGGCCTCCCAACACAAGCAGATTTCCGCCGTGCCGCAAATAGCCAAGGATCGCTCCCCACGCGGGTTCTGGAAACGCGGAGCCATACGGCATTACCAGCAAATCCGCGCCATCGAGCGCCCCGGCTTTGCTCAACCCTGCGCTGTCCTTAAAAGTAACTTCATCGCCTGCCAGCGCCTTTTCGAGCGCCGGCCGCGAAACTGGCTGGCTCTCGACAACCGGAAACCCATCCTGCCAGTACACCACCGTCCGCGCCGTCGCAGGCACGCCCATCGCGGCCACCAACAGTACAACCCATACGACTTTCACACGGTCCTCCCATCCAGACGCCGCGCCGTGGTCTCACGCTTCGCACCCTCGAACGTACTCCAGGCGCCACTCCGCTTCTCCAGGAGCGTCGACGGCTGGACTTCGCTGTTCTTCGGCCTTGGACTGCACGCCTTATTGCGCGAACTCCACCCGCGGTTGGGCGCCACGGCATGCCCGGTCCGCAGGAGCATACTCACATTCGTAATCGCCTAAATCCGCGTCAACCAAATTCCGTTCTTGATCCGCCACGGTAAATCGGGACGTCATCGCCGGGAAGATCGCGCCCCACTTGCTTATAGCACGGGCTCCCGTCGGCCAGTGTAACTCGCGTCCGGATATCGCCGCTAAAAGTAGAACTTCGCCGCGAGTTGGATCTGGCGCGCCGACACTCCGGTCGACGTAATCGTACCGAAGCTGCTGCCGCCTTGGATGTTCGTGTTCGGTCCGCCCCACTGAGGATGATTCAGCGCGTTGAACTCCTCGATGCGGAACTGCACGTTATATTGGCCTTCCTTGCCGAAGTAATTGTTCTTGAATAACGACAAATCCGCGTCGGCGATGCCCGGATTGCGCACATCCGGCAGCGTACGGCTGGTATTGCCGAACGTGAACGGCGGCGGCTGATAGAACACACTCGTATTGAACCACTGGTGGATGGTTGGATTACTCAGCGCGGCGCTATGGCCCGTGTTATCCGGCGTCTGGTTCAGGGCGAAGATGCCGGTCTGGTTGATGGCCCCGCTCAGTACGATCGGCGTGCCGTCCTGGAACGTCAGAATGCCGTTCACCTGCCATCCCGACACCAGTAGATTCGCTATTTTCGGCGCATCGGAGAAGAATTTCTTTCCGCGGCCGAACGGCAGCTCGTAGACGAAGCTCGTCACCATGCTCCGGCTCACGTCCTGCGGCGACACCGCCCACTCGAGCCGCCCGTTGTACTGGTTGATAAAAGTCCCGCTCGTCGGCCCCAAATAAGTCACGGCCGCCGCGGAGTTGTCCATGGTCTTGCTTCCGGTGAAGGCCGCCAGCACCGTAAGGCCATTCGAAAATCGCTTGTCGAGGCGCACTGTAAATCCGTTGTACATCGAGTCCGCCCCCGGCTTCCGGAAGCTCATTACGCCGTTGTATTGTGGATAGGGCCTGAGTAAGTAGTTCTCCGACACGGTCTTCTGGTCGAGAGGCGATCCGGGCGTGTTGATCAACCCATAGAACGGATTCGGCACCTGGTTGTACAACTGGTTCCCCAGAGCCATGTAACTGGGATTCAACTGCGAGTACGGTACGCCCGGGTCGCCATTCACCAGGAACAGTCCCCGGTTGCCCAGGTAGCCCACCTCGAGCGTCATATCGCCAGGCAGCTCCTGCTGGATATTGAAGTTCCATTGGATCGAGTACGGATTCCGGTACGAATCGAAGAACGACTCGCCGATCCCCTGCCCCACGTTTGTCAATTTACCCCCCGCGGTGCCCGGCGGCAAAAAGTAACCGGTAGGAAACGGATTGCTCAGATACGCGAGCACCGTTTGCTGGTTGTTCGCCGTCGGCAGCATGGAAGTGTTCGCCGTGAATCCCTGCATGCCCTGCGCTCCCGTGGTGCCTGACGCCTCGAGCGCCGAGGGATCGTAGACGATGCCAAATCCCGTCCGGATCACGGTCTTGCTCAGCGGATTCCAGGCGATCCCCACGCGCGGCCCGAAGTCCTCCCACTGCGTGGGCCCCTGCGCCCGGCCGTACGCGCCCGTGCTACCCGCGAATAACATCTGCCCCGTCAAGTCGCCGCAATACAGGCAGGCGCCCGCCGGGACCTGGCCTTGGAGCGGTGACGGCAGCGCCGGATTCCAATACGACAGCCGGTTGAAGCGCTCCGTGCGCGGGAACTCGGTCTCCCAACGCAGGCCAAGATCCACCGTCAGCGTCTTCGATACTTTCCATTCATCCTGGATGTACCACCCCATGTAAGCGCTCGTGTCCGCCGCCGTCGGCTCCTCGGTCGTTTGTCCCGAGGTTGCCAGGCCCAGCAGGAACGACGCGTACGACGAACCGCTTCCATTGGCGCTGTTTAGGATCTGCTGCGTCCAGGTCTGGTCAAAATTGAACTGCCCGTCCGGAAATCCATACTGGCTGAAGTTGATAAACAGCTTGCGGAACTCGCCGCCGAACTTCAACGTATGATGATTGAATACTTTCGTGAGGCTCGCCGTCAAGCTATGCGCCGAAGGATTCTCGATCAGGTCCACATACCCGGTGTTCCCGAGCCCCGCGCCGTTCGAGAACCCGAAGCGCGGGAACTCGAGCACCCGCTGCGCCGCCAAGTCCGTAAGCGACGCCGGCAGACCTAACTGCGTCGTCGGATTGAAGCCTGCGTCGAACGGCGTCCGCGTCACATACGACCGGCTGAACCCGTAACGGATGTCCATCACCAGCGTCGGGCTGAACGTAAACGTGTGGTCCATTGACGCGCTCCATGCGCCTCCCGCGGTGGGCCCGCCGCCGCCCTGCGACGCCGCATTGCCGTAGTCTTCGAGTTGGTTGTTGTTGCTCCAACTGTGCGATAGCCGCAAAAACATCCGCCACTTCTCCGTGAACTCGTGATCGATCCGGCTGTCCCACTGGTACGCGTTGCTGGTCGTGTTGCCGACCGCAACAAAGTTATTCACCTGCGCCCCGGCCGGCCCGGCGTTCGGTAACGGAAAGTAAGTCATTGCCTTCACGGCCACCGGATCGAACCGATTCGCCGGAATCACATTGCCCGGAAACGGCTGACGGGTGTACTGCCCGGTTGCCGGGTTCAGCGTCGCCGTCAGCGGGTCGTAGATCGTACTGCCGAGTCCCGAGAAGTCGCCCGTGCGGTACGGAGCCAGCGGCACCGTGTCGGTCGCGATCGCGGCGTTGAGCTGGTTGGTGCCCTGAAAGCCGAAGAAGAAGAACGAACGATTATGGCCGTCGTATACTTTCGGAATGTCGATCGGCCCTCCCAGCGTCCCGCCATATTGGTTGACTTGAGAGTCCGGGATGGAGTGCCCTGCCGCGTTGGCGAAAAAGTTGTTCGCGTTCAACGCCGCGTTCCGCGCAAACTCGAATAATCCTCCGTGAAAATCGTTGGTCCCCGACTTCGTCACCAGGTTGATCACGCCCCCGCCAAACCGCCCGTACTCGGCCGCCAGTGAGTTCGTCTGCACGCTGAACTCCTCCACCGAATCCACAATCGGCGTGTATGCGGCGGTCGTGTTGCCGACGTTGTTCTCGGGCAGAATGTTGCTCACGCCGTCGAGCTGTTCCTCGTTCACCGCGTTGCGCGACCCGCCGATATGGGGCGTCGAGGCGCCGCCCACGTTGCTCACTGACGGCACCAGCACCGCCAGACTGAACGGATTCCGCCCGTTTAAAGGCAGGTCCAGCACCATCGTCCGGCCAATCACCTGTCCCATGGTCGCCGTGTTCGTTTCGAGCGGCGTTGCGTTCGCCTGCACGCTCACTGATTCGGTTACCGCACCGATCTTTAGCGTGAAATCGATCGAGCGATCCTGGCTAATGTCAATCTTCACGTTCTCCGTTGTCGCGGAAGTGAAGCCCTTCGCCTCGACCGCGACCGTGTACGTCCCCGGCGTCAGGAACGGCAGCACGTACCGTCCGGCTGCATCGGTAACAAGCTTTCGCGCTTCGTTCGTGGCAATGTTCGTCACCGTTACCTGTGCGCCCGCGATGGCGGCGCGAGACTCGTCCAGTACCGTGCCCTCCAAAGTACCAGTCGGGGTTTGCGCGAGAACCAGCGAAGTCCACATTAACGCCACTGTCGCGAGCGCGGCGGAGAATCGAGTTTTCATGATGTTCCCTCCAGGGCGCCACAGGAGCGGCTTCGGGTCACTTCAGCTTTCCACCCCCTGCGCAGAGCAATGGGACTATTGAGCCTCGGTCCGCGTCCCAATACAACGGGGAACACCGTAATACACCCGTTAAATACCGACTATGTATGTTACTTTTTTGAGGAACTGTTGGCTGGCATCCATACGTGCCACGCCACCAGCTCTGGCTGCGTGGCCGTATTGCCGATGATCTTCGAATGCAGGACAATCTGTAAGTTCTTTGTTTCCCACCCGGCAGGAAGCTGCCGCAGGATCGCGCCCAGCCGCTCGGGGTCGGTTAGCAACGCGCCAGCCGCTTCCGTGCCAAACTGCTTCAAGCCCGCCGCGACCAGCACGAGACCGCCCGTATAAGAACTCTGCACCCGCGAGATGAGCATGTAGTCTTCCGGCGACGATCCGTCTTGTGCGGAGGGAATCGTCCATTGCCGCTGGCTTGGTCCGCGCGCCGCCGTGTCAACAATCAGGTTGACGAACTCCGGCGTGCGCGAGAACTGAAACCGCCAGGACTGTTGCAGCTCCATCGTCCAACGGTTGGTAATGGCGCCTATTAACAAGGTTGGCGCTTGCCGCAGATCGGCGAATTGCACGCCGCTCGCCAAACGCAGTCTCACGTCCTTGTCGTGACGGGCCAGCAGCCGCGCCACATCGGCCGTCGCCGCCATGTCGCCGAAGCCTACGTACTGATCGAACACCGGCACCAGATCCGATCCATCGATCTCCTTCGGGGGTAACTCGATCGGCCGCTGCTCCGACAACGGGAACTCGGGATGCTTCGCCTCGTTCAGCTTCAGCGCCCGCAGCGACGGATGGTAGACGAGCGGATGCGCCACGGCCACCAGCAGCGGCCCGGGCGACTGCATGACCGGCTGCCAAAAATTTCCGAACGCGCGCTGCGCCGGACTCGGCGTCATGCTCTTCATCGCCACCAGGCCCGCACCGAGCGCAGCCACGGCGCCGGCCAACACCACCAGGCGCAGACGCCATCCGTGAGCCGCCCTCGCTTTCGGCGCCGGGACCACCACCGTCTCGACGCTCACACCACTCACGGCTCGAAACTCCGCCGCATACGCTCCCGGCGCAAGATCGATGCGGATCTCCGATGCCGAGCCCTCTGGCGAAACGTAGTATTGCGCGAGCCTCTTTCTCACTTCGCGCGCGCCGACGCGTACGATGGTGTCCTCGCCCAGTTCCGACTCGGGCTGTCGTCCGAAGACTTCGATCGCGATCACCCGCTCCTTCAACGCCTGCATGTCGCCGGCGAGCGAATGTTCGCAAACATACTCAAGAAATGCCTGACACCGCTTGCTGCCATGGAACGACGGGCTAGCGAGAACCACGGCGAGATGACGCCGGATATCGGCCTCTGGTGGCCGATCGGCCCCGTGAGCCAGAAGCGTCGCGTGTGGGGAATGGGTGGATTTTGCCATGCGAACCCGCCAAGCGCGGGCGAGCCAGATTCGATTCTGCGCTTTTCCGCACGCGGGTGCAAGCGTATTTCTCGATCGGCCGGGCGGCGGGATTACACGGTGTCTCACCGTATTTTCCGTTGATCCGCGGCGCCTGCTCGGCGATCCTGGAAGAGTTCCCCGTCACGCACGCGCGCCAGCGACGCGCCGTGATATAAGCTATGATTGCCTGACGCTCCCAAGCGCAGAGGAGGTCCATTGCGCATCCAACGACGCCGCTTCTTACAAGCCGCTCTCGCCGCGCCTGCCGCACCCGCGCTCGCGGCTCCGCAGAGCGCTCCTCCACAACCCGCGCCGCCGCCGCCCGGACCGCCCTCGCCCGCAGCGTACCTTTCGCAAACCACGCCGCAGCTTGCCACCGCTCAGCCCGATACCGCCGCCGCGCCCGTGCCTGGCTTCTTTTCACCCACTCAGTTTGCCGCGCTGACCAAACTAAGCGACCTCTTGATGCCCTCGCTCGACGGCATGCCGGGCGCGCTCGATGCGGGCGTCCCCGCGTTCCTCGATTTCCTCATCGGAGCCTCGCCCGCCCCGCGCCAGCGGATCTACCAGGCCGGCCTCGACGCGCTCAACGCGCAGGCCACGGAACACTATGGGAAACCGTTCGCCGCGCTCCCCTCGACGCAGGCGGACGAAGTGCTTGCCCCACTGCGCGCGCCGTGGACCTACGACCCGCCTGCCGATCCGCTCGCCCGCTTCCTTCGAGAAGCGAAGGAGGACGTGCGCACGGCCACCGAAAATTCGCGCGAGCGCATCGCCTCCACTCCGCCCGGCGGGCGCAGGCCGCGAGGCATCGGCCTTTATTGGTATCCGATCGATCCGCTGACTTAGAAGCAAGGTGAATTAGATCCTCATGGCCGAAACGAAATACGACGTCGTGATCGTAGGCTCGGGCGCTTCCGGCGGCATGGCCGCCTGGGCGCTCACGCGCAAGGGCGTGAAGGTGCTGATGCTCGACGCCGGCCCGCCGGTAGACTTCACACGCGACCGCGCTCTCAAGCCGGTCTACGATCTCCCCTACCGCGGCTTCGACAAACCGGGCCGCTTGCCGCACGTCGTCCAAGCCACCGAGTTCAACGCCAACGTGTGGGCCGACGAGACACAGAACCCTTACACTTACGATCCGGGCGACGACTACAACTGGGTCCGCGTCCGCCTTATCGGAGGCAAGTCGCTGTTCTGGGCGCGCATGTCGTTCCGCTTCAGCGACTACGAGTTCAAGGCTAAGGATCACGACGGCTACGGCGAGAACTGGCCCATCTCCTACGCCGATCTGGCGCCCTACTATAGCCAGGTCGAGCCGCTGTTCCGCGTCGCCGGGCGCAAGGAAGGCTACCCGCAGCTCCCCGACGGCGTCTTCCTCGAAGACAACTCGCCCGATAGCGAGTGCGTGCAGCGGTTTAAGGCCGCGGCGGCGAAACAGAATATTCCGGTCACGAAGATGCGCCGCGCCACCGGCCAGGGCATGCTCGCCAGCTCGTTGAACCTGCTGCTGCCCGACGCGCTCGCCACCGGCAACCTCACGCTCGTTCCAAACGCCGTCGTGCGCGAAGTCACCACCGGCAAGAACACCGGGCTCGCCAGCGGCGTAAACTTCCTTGACCGTCATTCGCGCCGCGAGATGCACGCCTCGGGCCGCGCGGTCGTGGTCGGCGCCTCGTGTCTCGAGTCAACGCGCCTGCTGCTGAACTCCGGCATCGCGAACTCGAGCGGCGTCCTGGGCCACTATCTCTTCGATCAGTTCTACATTTCGCGCACCGTCGAGGCGATCATGCCCGAGGCCTGCGACGGCAAGGCCACGCGCCACATGATCGGCGGCGGCGGATACGTCCCACGCTTCCGCAATCTCGATCGTAAGGAGAAAGGCTTCCTTCGCGGCTACGCGCTCGACTTCGGCTCCGGTGGCACGCCGGAGGCCGCCTGCATCCCCGGCTACGGCGCGGATCTCGCAGGCAAGCTCGACCACTACCGCGGCGCGGGCTTCTCAGCCACCACGATGGGCGAGGTGCTGCCGCGATACGAGAACTGCGTCACCATCGACAAGAGCAAGGTCGACGCCTGGGGCATCCCCGCGTTGCACATTCGCGCCCGGTACACCGACAACGAGTTCAATATGGCCGCCGACGCCATGAACACGCTCGACGAAGTTTGCCATGCGGCAGGATTCGACGTGATCGCCAAGCACGACAAAATGTTTCCGCCCGGCTACAGCATTCACGAGCTCGGCGCCTGCCGCATGGGCAGCGATCCGAAAACCAGCGTGCTCAACCAATGGAACCAGAGCCACGACGTGAAGAACCTCTTCGTCGTCGATGGCGGCAGCTTCGTCACCGGCGGCTCGCAAAATCCGACCATGACGATTCTCGCGCTTTCGCTCCGCGCCTCCGAGTACCTGGCTGAGCGCCTGCGCGCGGGCGACATGTGATCGCGCGCCTCGCGATCGCCCTCGCGCTCGCGGCCGCGCTCTTCGCGCAGAAGCCTTCATCGCCGCCGCCGGTCCCGCCCGCCCAGCCGATCGCCTTCAGCCACAAGCGTCACGCGGGCGCGCTCAAGCTGCCGTGTAAGATGTGCCATCAGGACGCGGGCACGGGCGAGAGCATGACCATCGCGCCCGCCTCCATGTGTATGCAGTGCCACTCGTCGATCAAAACGGACAGCCCGGAGATCCGTAAGCTGGCCGCCTACGCGGCCGGGCCTCGACCGATCGCCTGGGCGCCGGTTTACCAGATCCCGTCCTATGTGGACTTCAGCCACAAGACCCACCTCGCCTCGGGCGCCGCCTGCGCGGACTGCCACGGCCCCGTCGCCGAAAGCGATGCGCTTGCGCGCGTGGGCGATATCACCATGGGCGGCTGCATGAACTGCCACCGCCTGCGCAAGGTCAGCATCGACTGCACGTTCTGCCACGAGGACCTGCAGCAGTAGCCGCACACCGCGAAGGCGAGCAAGGCGGAGTGGCGCACGATTTCAACCACCCGCTGACGATCATCGGCGGCAACACCCGATTCGCGATGAACGAGCTCGTCCCGCGCCATCTCGATGAGGATGCTCGGCCGCCTGATCGGAGAAGAGGTCCGGTCGGTGCTGTCGCTCGACGCTTCATCGGATACGATCCGCGCGGACCCTGGGGGAATCGAGCAAGTGATCGCGAACCTCGCCGTCAATGCGAGGCACTCGCCGCGGCGATGCGAATGCTGTTCCGGGTGGCAGGTTTGGAACTCGAAGCGCGCAAGCCCGCGGCGCCCGCCTCGGCCGCCTCCACGGGCATCGGGACCAACCCGCTTGCGAAGGAAGAGCCCGCCGTGCGCGCCTTCGTGCGGGAGACTCTCGAGCGGCAAGGCTACCGCGTGCTCGCGTGCGAGAACGGACGTCAGGCGGTCGGGCGCGAGCTGGCGCGGCGGATGGCCTTCATGTGTCCTGCGGCGCTGCTGGCGAAGGTTCGCGAGGCGCTCGCTCGCGCGTGAAGAAGTTGGGCGCGCCGCAGGCTGGACACGCATAACGCGGAGGGCCGGAAGCGCGGCGCCGCACAAGGCCTTGCGCTTCGAGCCACGCGGACGCGTGGCCGCTGCCGCAGCGGATGCAGACGTTCACGGCGGCGCTGGTTGACGGCGCCCCTTCGGGAAATTCGCCGAAGTAGTACGCCCAGCCGTAGACGCCGAGCCGCGTGCCGAATCGCAGGTCAGCCAGGCGCAACATCCAGGTGAGTACGCGCAGGAAGCGCTCCGAACCGTTCCCCACGAGCAGCAGTCGGCGGGGCGCGCGCGCGCGATGATTGGCGCGGTTCAGGAACGACAGGGAGGAGTGCAGCGTTCGCACACAGGCGAGTGGCGGCGCCTCCAATGACGCGAACAGTCGCGGCAAGTGCGACGGATCGGTGAATGCGTTGATATGGCCGCCGCCGCGGCCGAGCCAGCGGTAGAGCCGGTCGGCGGGCGTGGAGGCGTCCGGCACGGCGATGTAGATCCATCCGCCGGGGCGCAGCACGCGGGCGATTTCGCGCGCCGCGGCCTCGGGGCCGGCGATGTGCTCGAAGCTGTGATTCGAGATGACGGCGTCGATCGAAGCCGCGGGGAGCGGAAGATGCGCGGCGCCGGCGAGCACGAAGTTGGCGGGCGGCGCGGCCGGCCGCTCGGCATCCAGCCGGAGGACTCGGGCGCGCGTGGCCGAGGCGGGGAAGCTCCCGGCGCCGGAGCCGAGATCGAGCACGATCGCGCGCTCGTCGAGGCGGCTTAGAATCTCGTACACGGGACCTCCAGGCAAGGCGAACGCCGCGCCGGGCGCGGTTGGCTCAGAGCAAGTCGTCGCGGCCCGAGCGCTCGAGCCGCTTCACGAGGGCCGAGACCTCCTGCGCGCGGTTGCGCGGAGCGACGAGCAGCGCGTCCGGCGTGTCGACGACGATGAGGTCATGGACGCCGACGAGCGCGACGAGCTTCCCTTCGGCGTCGACGTAGTTGCCCGTACTTTGTTCGAACAAGCTCTTTGCGCGGCTGAAGTTGCCTTGCGCGTCCTTGGGCATCAGCTCGTAGACGGCGTTCCAGCTTCCGACGTCGTTCCATCCGATGTCGCCGGCCGGGATCCCGGCGATGTTCTTCACGCGCTCGAGCACGGCGTAGTCGATGCTGATATTTTCCGCGCGCGGAAAAAGACGGCGCAGCGCGGCCGGGAAGGCGCGCGAGCCAAAGGCCGGGAGCGCGTCGAGCACGGCGGCGGTCGCCGGTTGGAATTCGCGCAGAGCGTCAAGCAGCACGGAGGTTTTCCAGAAGAACATGCCGGCGTTCCAATAGAAGTTACCGGCCTTGAAGAAGCGGCGCGCGGCCGCCAGGTCCGGCTTCTCGCGGAAGCGGCGGACTTCGACGGCAGCGGGCGGACTGGTGGCCGAAGTACCGCGGGGAAACTCGACGTAGCCGTAGCCGGTCTCGGGCCAGCGCGGGGCAATACCGATGAGCGCCGTGCGTCCGCGCGCCGCTTCCGCGAACGCCGGCGCGAGAAGGCGGCGAAATTGGGCGGGCCGCGAAATCACATGATCGGCGGGAAAGACGCCAAGCAGCGCTTCCGGGTCGAACGATTCGAGAATGCGCGCGGCGAGGCCAATGCAGGGCGCCGTGTTGCGCGGAGCGGGCTCGGCAAGGATCTGCGCGGCGGGCACTTCGGGGAGCTGGCGGACGATCTCGGGGCGAAGGAGGCCGTTGGTGACGATCCAGAGACGCTCGGCCGGGATGACGGGCCGCAGACGGTCCACGGTCTGCTGGATGAGCGAGCGGCTCCCGAGAAAGCGCAGCACTTGCTTGGCGTGAGCGCGGCGGCTGCGCGGCCAGAAACGCGTGCCGCGGCCCCCGGCGAGGATGAGGCCGTAGCGATGAGGAGATGGCATGTTCGGGACGACGGGCGCCGGCTATTGCAAGGGATAGCCGTGGATCAGGTTTAGCGTGCGGCTCCAGCGCGTCTTGGTGAAAAAGTGCTCGCCGAGATCGATGAAGTGGTGAACGGTGTAGTCTTCGAGATCGGCGGTGGGCGCGTCGTAGGACCACAGGATGATGGCCGGCTTGCCAATGATGTTCTCGCGCGGGACGAGGCCCCAGTAGCGGCTATCGAGCGAGTTGTCGCGGTTGTCGCCCATGGCGAAGTAGTTGCCGGGCGGGACCACGAGTTCGCCGTTGACGACATCGTGCGAAAGCATCTGTTCGGCGCGGTCGCTCATGCGTTCGTCGCCGGCGGGCTCGAACGGCGCGGCGGGGAAGTTGTCGCGATAAGGATCGGGGAAGGGGAAGATGTGGATGGCGTAGGGTTCCTGGACGGCGTGGCCGTTGAGGATCAACTGGCGGTTGTCGAGCCGGATGTGATCGCCGGGGACGCCGATGACGCGCTTGACGTAGTTTTCCTGGAGCAGCGTGGGGTGGCGGAAGACGATGATGTCGCCGCGCTTGACCTGCTGGTAAGGCAGCAGGGCGCCGGAGATGGGGCCGGGCGGAGAATACGCCAGGCGGTCGACGATAAGGTGGTCGCCCGTGAGCAGCGTGTTGTGCATCGACGAGGTGGGGATGGCCATCACCTGGGCGACGAGCGAGGTGCCGAAGATGAGGATGAGAATCGTAACCGACCACTCGGCGACGAATGAACGCGGCGGTTCGGCGGGCTTCGAGTTGTTCGCGGCCGCTTGCCGCGGCGCGGGTTCAGTTTTGGTCCGGGTAGCCATGAAGGAATAGGAATGTTCGGCGCCAGCGCGTCTTGGTCACGAAGTGGGAGGCGACGTCGGTGAGATGGCCGAGCGCGGAAGCGTTTCCGGCGAGATCGGCGGTGGGAGCGTCGTAGGACCAGTAGATCAGCAGCGGCTTGCCGATGATGTAGTCGCGCGGGACGAAACCCCAGTAGCGGCTGTCGAGCGAAAAGTCGCGGTTGTCGCCCATGGCGAAGTAGTTGCCGGGCGGGACGACGATCTCGCCGTTGACCTGATTGTTCTGCAGCATGGCGAGGGCGCGGGCTTCGGCATGCAGGTCGGGATCGCTCGGGAAGTTGTCGCGGTAGCTCTCGATGTAATTCGTCTTGTGGACGGTATAGGGCTCGTCGAGGCGGACGCCGTTGCGATAGACGATTTTGTCGACGAGTTTGATCCGGTCGCCCGGGACGCCGATAACGCGCTTGACGAAGGTCTGGGTGATGTCGACCGGATAGCGGAAGACGATGATGTCGCCGTGGCGGGGCTCGTGGAAGGGCAGCAGGAAGCGGCTGACCGGGCCCGTGGGGCTGTAGGTGAGCTTGTCGACGAGCAGGTGATCGCCGATGAGGAGGTTGTCCTCCATCGAGCCGGTGGGGATGACGAAAGCCTGGACGAGCGTGGTGGTTCCGAACAGCAGCAGGAGAATGGTGATGGTCCATTCGGCGATCGCGCCGCGCGGGGCAATGGGCGGAGGCGTCGTGGGAAGCGCGGGAGAAGCCGGCGGATCCTGAACGGCGGGATGGACGGAGCCGGGTTCTGGATTCATCACGAGGAAATTTCAGTGTAACAGTATGGAATGCGCGGGCAGAGGCGCGGGCCGGCGTGGTTCGATGGAGTAGGCGCGGCGAACGATGAGAGAAACCCTACGGTATATCGAGGAACGCACGGGCCGGCGGTCGCGTGTCGCGGTGGTGCTGGGCAGCGGGCTTGGGGGACTGGTGGAGGAGGTCGACGAGCGCGAGGAGATTCCCTATGCGGGGATTCCGGGCTGGCCGCCGTCGACGGTGGAGGGGCACGCGGGCGCGCTGGTATTCGGTTCGCTTGACGGGCTGAGCGTAGCGCTGATGGCGGGGCGGAATCATCTGTACGAGGGATACAGCGCGGCGCAGGTGACGCTGGGCGTGCGGGCGCTGGCGGCGTTGGGCGTGCGCTCGCTGGTGGTGACGAACGCGGCGGGCGGCATTCGCGCGGACTACGAGCCAGGCGAGCTTGTGGCGATCGCCGATCATGTGAACCTGCAGGGGACTAACCCGCTCGTGGGGCCGAACGATGGGAGCGTGGGGCCGAGGTTTCCGGACATGAGCGAGGCGTACTCGGGCGAGTACCGGACGCTCGCGCGCGAGGCGGCCCGCGAGCTCGGCTTCGAGCTGCGCGAGGGCGTATACGCGGCGGTGCTGGGGCCGAACTACGAGACCCCGGCCGAGATCCGATATCTGCGGGCCATCGGCTGCGACCTGGTTGGAATGTCGACGGCGCTCGAAGTGATTGCGGCGCGTCATGCCGGCGTTAAGGTGCTGGGCGTTTCCTGCGTCACGAACCTGGCGGCGGGCGTGAAGCCGGGCGTGATCGATCATGCGGAAGTGCTCGAGCGCGGGCGGGCCGCGGGCAAGCGGCTGGGGACGCTGTTGAGGGCCGTGCTGCCGCGGATCGCGGCGCTCGAGGAGGCGAATCGTGGATGAACTGATGCGGGCGGCCCTGCGGGCGCGGGAGAACGCGTATGCGCCGTTCTCGAACTTTCGCGTGGGCGCGGCGGTGGAGGACGAGAACGGACGCGTGTTTACGGGCTGCAACGTCGAGAACGCGACGTACGGGCTGACGGTGTGTGCGGAGCGGGTTGCGGTGTGGAAGGGCGTGAGCGAGGGCGCGCGGCGGTTCCGGCGCGTGGCCGTCGCGGCGGGAGGGAAGCTGGCGCCGCCGTGCGGAGCGTGCCGGCAGATCCTGTGGGAGTTCGGAGGGGACATGGAGGTGGCGCTGGTGAACTCGGCAGGGGAGACGATGACGATGCGGATGGGCGAGCTGCTGCCGAGGGCGTTCGATGCGTCGACTCTGGATTAGTCTGGCGCTCGCCGCGGTCGCCGTGCGCGGCGAGGCGGTGGATGCGGTGTGGTCCGCCGGGTGGGTGGTGACCGAGAACGCGGCGCGCGATGTGATCGAGGACGGCGCGGTCGCGGTGCGCGGCGGGCGGATCGCGGCGGTGGGCCGGCGGGCGGAAATCGAGCGGCGGTTTCAGGCCAAGACCACGCTCGCGCGCCCGGAGGCGATTCTAATGCCGGGACTGATCAACGCGCACACGCATGCGGCGATGTCGCTGATGCGAGGCGTCGCCGACGATATGCGGCTCGAGGACTGGCTGCGGAACTTCATTTTCCCGGCGGAGGCCAAAAACGTTTCCGGCGATTTTGTTTTTTGGGGGACCAAGCTCGCGTGCCTGGAGATGATGCTCGGCGGGACGACGACGCTGGTCGACATGTATTTTTTCGAGGATCGCGCGGCGGAAGCGGTGCGCGAGGCCGGGCTGCGCGGAGTGATGGGAGAGACGGTGCTCGGGATGAAGTCGCCCGACGCGGCGGGGCCCGAGGAAGCCCTCGAACATGCGCGAAGCCTGTTCGAGCGGTATCGCGGCGACGCGCTAATCACGGCCGCCGTTGCGCCGCACGCGCTATACACCAACGCGCCAGCCACGCTGCGTGCGGCGCGCGAGCTGGCCAATCGCTATCGCGGGCCTCTCGAAATCCACCTGGCCGAGACGCGCACCGAGGACGCGGCGATGCGCGCCAAATATGGCCTGTCGCCGGCGCGGTTTCTGGACGCGCTGGGCGTATGGACGGGATGGAGCATCGCGGCGCACGGGGTGTGGCTGGACGCGGCGGACCGCGCGGCGCTGAAGGCGCGTGGCGTGGGGATCGCACACTGCCCTTCGAGCAACATGAAGCTGGCCAGCGGCGTGGCGCCGGTGACGGCAATGCTTGGCGAAGGGATGGCGGTGGGGCTTGGCACGGACGGACCAGCGGGGAGTAACAACGATTTCAACATGATGGAAGAGATGAATCTGGCGGCGGATCTGCAAAAGGTAACGACGGGCGATCCCCGGTCGGTCAGTGCGCGGCAGGCGGTGGACATGGCGACGATTCTGGGGGCGAGGGCGATCGGCATGGAGCGCGAGATCGGGTCTATCGAAGCGGGCAAGCGGGCGGACCTGATCACGCTGCGGCTGGACCGGCCGAACGCCGTGCCGATGTACCACGTGTATTCGCAGATCGTGTATGCGCTGAAGGCATCCGACGTCGAGGACGAGATGGTCGAGGGGCGGGCGCTGGTCGAGCGGGGCAAGGCGCTGCGCATGGATTCCGCGGCGGCTTATGCGAAGGCGCGTGAATACCGGGAGCGCGTCCGTTCCACTTTGAAACAGTAATATCCTTACAGCCGAGAGTTTCTCCCTAGGGTACTAACTACCGTTGTATCCAAAGTTGCAGTGGCCGCGTTGACGGCAGATAGAACCGGATGGGTGTGTCCGGTTTCGGGCGCGAGCAGGAGAAACGAACAACGATGATACCGAGAGCGATGGTGCGTGGGGGTATGGCTGTGCTGGCCGCGTGGATGGCCGGCGCATGTGGAGCGCGGGCGGCGGTCATTACGAATGTGTTTACGGATCTGACAAGCTGGCAGAGCGCCGCGACGGCGACGGCGACGGTGACGTTTGACGGGATTGCGTCGGGGACGACGGCAGCGTCCGAAGCCAGTCCCTATTCCGCCGACGGCATCGTCTTTTCCGAGACGCCCAGCGCGAATTTCACTATCTGGGACACCGGTCCGGGGAGCTATTTCACCTTCAACACAGGCGGCATACTGTTCTCCATGTCTGGTTCGTCGGTAACCAATCCAGTCGTTACCGTGACCCTGCCCGCGAATACGACGGCCGTCGCGTTCAATTTGGTGACAATCAACAACCCTCAGACGCCGGTCGATGTGGCGTTCAACGGCGGCGCGCCGGTCGTAATTAATCAACCGGCGCCCCCCGCCGAAGCGTTCTATGGCGTGACGGCGACCGCGCCGATCACGACGGTGACGTTCACGTTCCCGTCCGGAACCAACCTGACCAATGGAACCCAGATCGGACTCGATAACTTCGCGGTCGGCACGGCGGGCACGGTGTCTTCAACGCCGGAGGCCGCGACGCTGCTGATGATCGGCATCGGCCTTGCGACCATGAAGTTAATGCGGCGGCGGACGCACGCAACCGCCGCGGCAGCGTAAGCTCAGGGTTCGAGAGTGCGGACTATGCGGTCCTGCTCCTGCTCGTCGAGCTGGCGCAGACGTTCCAGCGGATTCGAGGAAAGCACCTGGTTCTCGAGGTCCGCCGGATCGGCCGGCGGGGGCGCGGGCTGCTGGTAGAACGCCTTGCACATGGACTGGTGGGCGCGCATCGCGGTCGCGTTAAACGGCGCTTTGCAGTGCGGGCATTGGCGGATCACGGGCGGCCGTCCAAGCTTGCCTTTCGGCTTCAACAGGTCCAACATCTGACTGGCGGTGAGTTTCTTCATGGTAAGTTTCTCCTTTTGAAAAAGTAAGCGCCAGGGAGCAGATACACTACGGCCTGACACAAATTCGTAAGTTCGTTGACGTTGGCGCCCGGGGCAGGGACAACCCCTTGCCCACGGGCGCGAAGACGCTCCGCCTAAGTAAGCCGGTCAGGAACAACAAAGGACCGGGAATGCGGGCGACTGACTTCGCGACCTGCACCGTTCTTGTGTGTTACAAGAAGCGGTTTAGAGCCCTCCGGCCAAGCGAACGGCGCGGTGCTCTTCCAACGGCGCCGGCAGCCTGTGGCCGGACCTCGCGCCGCTTGCCATGGAGCGTCTCATCTAACGGATATTCCCGGCCAGAAACTATCAACGCCTGTATAGTAGCAGGCGGGTACAAGGACAGAGCGCACGCGAACGGAGTAAGTTACTGAACTGGAAGGAAAAACTAGAAACTCCGCGTGTTGTGACCGGGCCTTGGCGCCGGTCAGCGTAATCCGCTTTCGACTTCTTCGAGCCAGTCCGGCCGCTTCAGCACTTCGCGCGGTTTACTGCCGTCGGGCGGACCGATGATGCCGTCGCGATGCATCGTGTCGAGGATGCGGGCCGCGCGGCCGTAACCGAGGCGCAGGCGGCGCTGGAGCGTCGAGGTAGATGCCTTGCCCATTTCGAGCACCACGCGGACGGCGTCCTGATACATCGGGTCCTGCTCGCCGTCGATGGGTCCGGCATCGTCTTCGCCGGCTTCCTCGTCGGCGGGCGGGGCCTGGAGGAAGGTCTGGTCGTATTCCGGACGCGCCTGCGCCTTCCAGAACTCGACCACTTCGTTGATTTCGGCTTCGGTGACGAAGGCTCCGTGGACGCGCGTGAGGCGCGAGGAGCCGGGCGGAAGAAACAGCATGTCGCCCCTGCCGAGCAGGTGCTCGGCGCCCATCACGTCAAGGACCGTGCGCGAATCGACGCGCGTGGCGACGCGGAAGCTGATGCGCGAGGGGAAGTTGGCCTTGATGAGGCCGGTGATGACGTCGACGCTGGGCCTCTGCGTGGCAAGCACGAGATGCATGCCGACGGCGCGGGCCATCTGGGCGAGGCGCGTGACGGCCTCCTCGACGTTGCCGCGCTCGAGCATCATCAGGTCGGCGAGCTCGTCGATAAGGATCAGGATATAGGGCAGCGGGACGAGATCCGGCTCCTCGTTCTCATCCTCGAACAGGCTGCGCGGCCGCGACTGCGCCTGGCGCGCCTTGCGATTGAACTGGTCGATGTTGCGCACGCCGACGCTCGCCAGCAGCTTCAGACGGCGCTCCATTTCGAGCACCGCGTTGCGCAGCGCGTTGGTGGCTTTCTTCGAGTCGATGATGACCGGCGTGAGCAGATGGGGAACGCCCTCGTAGATGCCGAGCTCGACCCGCTTGGGGTCGACCAGGATCAGGCGCACGTCGTCGGGCGTGGCCTTGAAAAGAATCGACATGATCAGCGTGTTGAGCATCACGCTCTTGCCGGCGCCGGTCGAGCCGGCGATGAGCAGGTGCGGCATGGACTCGAGCGCGGAGACCCGGATGCGGCCGCTGATGTCCTTGCCGAGGCACATGGTGAGCTTCGAGGCCGAGTTGTCGAACTCGTCGGATTCGAGGATCTGGCGGAGGCTGATCACCTCGCGGCGGCTGTTCGGAACCTCGATGCCGACAGTGGGCTTGCCGGGGATGCGCTCGATGAGGATCGATTCGGCCTGCAGGCCGAGGCAGAGGTCCTCGCAGAGCGCGGTGATCTTGCTGTACTTGACGCCGGCCTCGGGTTTGTATTCGAACGTCGTCACAACCGGGCCGGGATTGATCTGCGTCACCGAGCCCAAGACGTGGAATTCTTCGAATTTCGACTTGATGCGGGCGGCGATTTCTTTCAGCTCGACGCTGTCGTGGGGGTTGCGCGCCGGGGGCTCGTTGAGCAGGGTCGTGGAGGGCAGGCGGTAGGCGGCGGGCCGCGCGGGTGCGGGCGCGGCGGCGGCGGCGGGCGCCGGCAGGGGCTCGGGCGCGGAC
>VFSW01003359.1_pt1 | contig 24034 bp, 21 predicted proteins | sample 5358111 | NCBI WGS metagenome assembly VFSW01 (sample SAMN11554181, study PRJNA540505) | mine drainage metagenome | isolation source: sediment from site ElyBrook_90M | place: USA: Ely Copper Mine, Vershire, VT | collected 2017
ATGTGTTGTAGTCTCTTTTTTCGTTATCGTAATCGTATTGATTTAAGAATTCTTATCGAGAAGTCGACTAAATTGCTATTTGGTAGTAGGAATGAGTTCCCCGATGCGAAGGGGATTGAAACTTCACCCACCACGCACTCGCGGGTAACGAGTCCGTTATGTAGGAATGAGTTCCCCGATGCGAAGGGGATTGAAACAACATCACAACCCGAGCCGGCGACACCATGGAGTTTCCCGTAGGAATGAGTTCCCCGATGCGAAGGGATTGAAGCTCATTCGCTCGTGCACGCGTGCCTGCACCCGATTTCCGCCGCGCACGGCTGTTCCGGTCACTTGTCACGCAGATTTCGATAACTTAATTCCTGTCAACAGAATACGGGCGAAATTGGAAAGCCGGGGAGGCCGTTTTGGCCCGGCCGGGTGGTATTCAGAGATGTGTTCAGCACATTTTACGAAGATCAACTCCGCGAAGACGGGGAAATGCGTTCGGAGAGACCGGTGGCGATGGATGCGGTGGAGTTTGCGCGCACGCGGTTGAAGTTCGAGCCGGATGAGCGGCAGAGCGAGGTTCTGCGGTCGGAGGCGAAGCAGGGGATTCTGAATTGCACGCGGCAGTGGGGGAAGTCGACGATTGCGGCGGCGAAGGCGGTGCATCGGGCGTATACGCGGCCGAAGAGCCTGGTGCTGGTGGCGAGTCCGACGGACCGGCAGAGCGGGGAGTTGGTCCGGAAGGCTGCGGACATGCTGGCGATGCTGGGGATCCGGCCGCGCGGGGACGGGGATAACGGGACGTCGCTGCTGCTGCCGAACGGGTCGCGGATTGTGGGATTGCCGGGGGTGGAAGGGACGGTGCGGGGATTCTCGGCCGTGAGTTTGCTGCTGATCGACGAGGCGTCGCGGGTGGAGGATGCGATGTACAAGGCGCTGCGCCCGATGCTGGCGGTGGGGCAGGGGGATTTGTGGCTGATGAGCACGCCGTGCGGCAAGAGGGGATTCTTCTATGAGTGCTGGGAGCATGGGGCGGCGGAGGAGTGGTTCCGGGTGAGCGTGACGGCGCCGGAGTGCGGGCGGATTCCGGGGGCGTTTCTGGAGAAGGAGCGCGGTGAGATCGGTCCGCAATGGTTTGCGCAGGAGTATATGGGGGAGTTTGTGGACAACGGGACGGCAGTGTTCGGGAGGGATCTGGTGGAGCGGGCGATCGACGACAGCTTCGGGCCTCTGGACGTTTGATGGCGGGGCCGCCGATTACTCACGTGCGCGGCGCGGGAAATGCGGCGCTTCTACGGCAGCGGTGGGCGGTCCGGCGCGATCGGATTGGGCCGCAGGTAGAAATCGAAATTCAGATCCCGAAAGACCCGATAAAATTCCAGTTCCCGGCCAAAGATCCGATCGTAGATTTCGGAGCTGGAGCCCGGCATCCCGATTCTGACGCTGAAAAGAGTTGCGGAATCGATACTGACATCGACGGTATCGGGTCCGGAAATGGACTCGAGGTCCGCTTTGATGGCGCGGGCGAGTTCGGGACCGCTGAAATAGAAATCGAAATCCAGGTCGGGAAGGAGCTGGTGAAGTTCCCGCTCGCGCGCATAGATCTGGCTGCAGATTTGCGAGTTGAAGGCCGGTATTGCGATTCGGGCGCTGAAGCGCGTCCTGCCATCGACGCTCACACTGACGGTGCCGGTTCCCGAAATGGATTCAAGGTCCGCTTTGACCGCACGGGCGATCTCGGGAACGCTGAAAGCGCCGATTGCGGTCTGCGCCGCCAGCGACGGCACTCGCAAGGGTGCCCCGCGTATTGCGAAAATCGTGACCAGCGCCGCGTTGAGGATGAACATCGGAGATTCGCAGTCTTTCGAAAAGTATAGCGTAACTCCCGGGTGACGGAACGCTCGCGCTAATGCTAATCAGAGCGTCGAGCCTGGTAAGCTTGTTGGCCGAGTTTATCCTGCTTCTCCTGGTCTGTCTTCTCCTGGTCTTTCAGGCAATACTGGGCCCAGGGGACTGCTTCCAGACGCGCCGGTTCAATCTGGCGTCCACAAAGAACGCACTTCCCGTACGCGCCGTCCCTGATTCGCTGCAAGGCGTCTTCGACCTTCTGCAGAGTCCCCGAGATGGTGGCGCCTTCGGCCAACCCCTGCGATGCAGCCTGATCGGCCGCGGCATCGTCGGTGGGATCCCTGACCTCATCGCCTGTGGGATGGCGGGCTTCGCCTTCGAGAGCCGCGATTTCCGCCTGGCATTCCCGTTGTTTTGCAAGAAGCTTCTGTTCGAAATGTTTGAAGTCCATCGATTCGATTCCTTTCAGTGCGCGGGAACGATCACGGCCGCGCCATCGACGGCGTCGTTCCTGATCGCGGCCAGCGCTTCGTTCGCCCGGTCGAGCGGGAAGACGGTAACCTTGGGCTGCAGGCGGATCTTCCCGGCGAGTGAGAGGAAGTCCCGCGCATCGGCCCGGGTCATGTTCGCCACGCTCCGGATTTGCCGCTCGCCCCAGAGCAGACGGTCGTAATCGAACTGCGGCATGCGGTCGAGATGAATGGCGTTGATCGCCACCACGCCACCCTTCCGGAGACTGGAGAGCGCCGCAATCGCGACGTCTCCACTGGGCGCGAAGGTGACGGCGCGGTCGAGTTGCACCGGGGGCCTTTCATCTTCGCCGCCGACCCACGTGGCGCCGAGCGAAGCCGCGAGCTGACGGTGCGATGCGCCTCTTGTCGAAACATAGACATTGCAATTCCACGCATGGAGCACGGCAATGGCCAAAGACGCAGAGGAGCCAAACCCGAAAAGCCCGACGTTTTCGCCCGGCTCGACTCCGGCGACGCGCAGGCTGCGGAAGCCGATGATGCCGGCGCAGAGCAAAGGGGCGGCATGAAGGTCGTCGAGCGCGGCAGGAAGAGCGAAGGCGAAATCGGCGCGGGCAACGGCGTATTCGGCATAGCCGCCATCCACTGTATAGCCGGTAAACGTGGGCGCATCGCAGAGATTTTCGAGGCCTCGCCGGCAGTAGGGGCAGGCGCCGTCCACGCCGCCGACCCAGGAAACCCCCACGCGGGAACCGAGGGGAAGCTCCGGAGTGGCGCCGTCGACCACATCCCCCACGATCTGGTGGCCGGGGATGAGCGGGCTGCGCAAGGGCGGCAACTCCGCGTCCACGATGTGGAGATCGGTGCGGCATACGCCGCAGGCGCGCACGCGCAGCAGAATCTGCCCGGGTCCGGGTTCCGGCCGCGGCACTTCCTCGATATGCAGGGGGTGTTGGAGTGCGTTTCCAGGCGCGTGGAGAATGGCGGCCTTCACAGGATGTTGCCTCGGTTTCCAGTGTAGCGGGAGGAATTTGGGGTCATGCACTGGATGAATCGGCGGGAACAGCCGATAGAGGGTTGGGATTTGTGATGAAAAGGACGCATGTCTGCACGCCTTCGGCCTGGTCTCCGCAATGAGTGTGCGACGAAACGGTCGTCGGGTCCTGCATTTCCTCCTGCTGGTCTCGCTTCTGCCTGTCTCGCCGACGCCGGCGCACGCGGCTTCGCCCTGGCGATTCTGGACGAAGGCCGATGGACTGAAAGAAACGGCTGTCTTCGGCCTCACCGCAGACCGCACGGGGAGGGTACTGGTCAAGTCCGGCGATACGCCCGCGGACATCCTGGACGGCTACCAGAGCACCGATCTGCCGGGCCCGCACGTATACGGGCGTCTTCTCGTTTCCCCGGAGGACAAGGAAGTGTGGAGTTTCGATGCGGAAGGGATTGACGTCTACGACGCCTCCGGATGGCATCGTTATCCCGACAGCGACATCGCCGCCTTCACGAAAAACAGCCCGATCTTCCGGACGTCCGCGGTGGAGTACGCATATTACCGGGGCGCGGAGGACCGGATCGACGTGGCGCCTCTCGGAAAGGACTCCGCGGTTATCATGTTCCCGGATCGGCTGGTCGAGTGGAATCGCGCCACCGGGCGCAAACGATCGATACGGCTGGCTGTCCGGACGGGTCTGTCGCGGTTCCGGGACCTGCAGCCGTCGCGGGACGGGGGCATCTGGATCAGCGGCGCGAAAGGCCTCGCCCGGCTGAAGAGCGCCGGGGACGATTTCGAGTGGACTGAGTTTCCCGCGCCTCGCCGGTTCACCGATCTGGTCAATCCGATCGAGGGCGACGGCAGAGAAGTATTCGTCAGTGCGCTGCGCGGGGACGGGAAACGAGCGCTCGTCCGGTTTGCGGACGGCGCCTGGCAGGAAGTCTTCGTCTCATCCGCCGGCCAATTGAAAGGCTGGCGCGGCATGGGCGGCGCCGTCTGGCTGCAGGAAGGCCGGAAAATTGTGGAACTCGGCGGCATGCCGCTGCACGATCTGGGAGGAGGGCGCGAGATCACGGGCCTGCCAACCGCGGTAGTGAGCCGGCCGGGCGGAGCCTTCTGGCTGGGAACCACCGAGGGCGCCGCCCTGTATTCACCGCCCCTGTGGCGTACTCCGGCGGAACTGTCCTGGGCCGATACACTCGTGAGCGCCATTGCTGAAGACCGGCAGGGCCGCGTCTGGTTTCTGAACGGACGGTACCTCGCCGTCAACGATGGCGGGAAATGGAGCCGCTTTCCACTACCCTCCGGGCGGAGCGCGGCTCTGGTGAAGGATAGGATCGTGATCCTCGGGAACGGCGATCTGGCGATGCGCGCCAATTCGCTGGCCGACCTGGTCGTGTTCCATCCTGTTTCCGGCAAATCCGGTTCCGGTCAATTCCGGGTCGTGCACCATCCGGACGGAAAGGAAATCGGCTGGATGGCGGCGCGGAATGCCGGAGGCGCCTGGGTCCAGGTGTTTGAAAATGGCGGCGCCGCCTGGAATCTGGAGGTGTTCGACGGAGAGCGCTTTCTTCCGGGCGGACAACCGCAAATCGCGGCTCAGGAAAATATCCGGTCCATTTTGGAAGCGCGAAACGGGGACATCTGGCTGGGCTCCGTCAGTTCTCTGGGGCGTTTCCGGGGCGGGAAATTTCAGTCGATGGGCGAGAAAGAAGGCTTCGTCGATACCGGCGTCTTTTCAACCATGGAGATGCCGGACGGCAAGATCCTGATCGGCGGACGCGAGAACCTGACCGAGTACGATGGCAAGTCTTTTCTTGTCCTGCAAAAGGCGGACCTGATCGAAAGCATGGCGCTGGGAACCGATGGGGTTGTGTGGACCGCTTCCGGCTCCGGGATTCACCGGTACCGCCAGGGCAACTGGATTACGAACACGGTCGAAGACGGGCTCCCGGCCACGGCGGTGCGGGTGGTTTATTCCGATCGCCGGGGCGCAGTCTGGGCGGGCACCAGCCGGGGTATCGGTTTGTTCCATCCGGAAGCCGATCCGGACCCTCCCAGCACCAGGATTATCGACGACCGGAATCTGCGCGAAACTCCTCCAGGCGGCGAAGTGCGCCTGGCGTTTTCCGGAACCGACAAATGGAAATACACTTCGCCCGAACGTCTGACATTCTCATGGCGCATGGATGGCTCCCCCTGGAGCGATTTCGGGCCGTCGCAATTCGTCTCTTTCCGCAGCTTGCATTCCGGCGCGCACCGGTTTGAAGCGAGAGCCATGGATCGCAACGGAAATATCGAAACTTCTCCCGCGAGGTACCTTTTTTCCGTGCTGCAGCCGTGGTATCTGGAAAAGCAATTTCTGACGCTTGCCTCTCTGGCGGCCCTGCTCATCCTCTGGCTTTCCCGGATGGCATGGCTGCATCACCGGAAACTGGCCTTTCAGAGCAGACACGATCCCCTTACCGGCCTGGCAAACCGGGCCGTATTCGAAATGAATTTTCAAGAAGCGCTCGCCGAGGCGCGCGCGGCAAAGAAAGCGGTCGCGATGATCCTGCTCGATCTCGACCGCTTCAAGCCCGTGAACGATACGCTGGGTCACGGCGTCGGCGACGCCTTTCTGCGGGAAGTGAGCGCCCGTTTGCAATCGACCGTCCGGCGGCAGGACACGCTCGCACGTCTGGGCGGAGACGAATTCGCCATTCTGATGCCGGGACTCGCATCCCGCGTGGAGGCGGAACGGATGGCGCAGAGGGTGCTTCATGCGCTGCGCCAGCCGTATTGCATCGAATCGTATGAAGTGAACGGCTCCGCAAGTATCGGCCTCAGCCTGTTCCCGGAACATGGCGACGATGCCGCGACCCTGCACCGGCTGGCCGATATGGCGATGTACCAGTGCAAGGCCCGGAATAAGGACGAGTATGCCGTTTTCGATCCCGACGCCAACCGGATCGATTTTCGCTCCGCCCACATGGCCGGATTGATTCGGGAAGCTCTCGAACACGGCTATTTCGAGGTGTGCTATCAACCCCTGACCAACATGGACGGAGAGCTGGTGAGGCTGGAGGCTCTGGTTCGGATGCAGCACCCGCGATTCGGATCGATCTCGCCGAACGACTTCGTTCCCATTGCGGAAGGCACGGGTCTGATTGTCCGCGTCGGCAACTGGGTAATGCGCGAAGCCTGCCGCCAGATGGCGGAGTGGCACGCCGCCGGACACGGGCGGCTCCGGGTCTGCGTGAACGTTTCGGCCATACAGCTGATGAAGACGAACTTCGCCGGCAGCGTGAAATCCGTCCTGACCGACACGGGGCTCGACCCCCGGTCGCTGAGTCTCGAGATCACGGAAACCGCGCTGATGCCCCACTTGCACGAGTCCCGGCGGCAGATCGAACAACTGAGGTCTCTGGGCATCACCGTCGCGCTCGACGACTTCGGGACGGGTTATTCGACGTTGAGCTCACTCCATCTTCTGCCTGTCGATTGCCTCAAGATCGACCGGTCCTTCATCGAACGGATCGGCGAGGGATCTCACGGGCTCGCCGTCGTCCGGAAGATTGTCGAATTAGGGCACGAGTTCGGCTTCGAGGTCGTCGCGGAAGGGGTGGAAACGCGTGAGCAGGCGGCGGGTTTGAAATCGATCGGCTGCGACATGCTGCAGGGATTTCTGCTGGGAGAGCCGGCCCCGGCGGGCGCAACACGGGAACTGCTGGAGACCGCATCCTTTCGCCGCGGTTTGGAACGGATGCGCGAAAGCGTCGAGGGGGTTGGGCGGTCAGGCGGAACGGCGACGGAGGCCCTTCCCAGCCCGGTTGCCGCGGAAGAAGTTTCTTAAGAAACGCAGACTATTCGACAGCCGCAAGCGGCGCGCCGGCGTTGACGCTGTCGTTCTCTTTCACTTCGATCGCGGTCACGCTGCCCGCGCGTGGAGCTTTGATTTCGTTTTGCATCTTCATGGCTTCCATCACAAGGATGCCCTGTCCCGCGACCACCTCGTCTCCCACGGAGACCAGTATCCTGACGATCTTGCCGGGCATCGCCGCCGTCAGCGCGGCGCGCCCGCCCGCGCCCGCCGCGAGCGAGGAGCGTTTCCATTTTCGGGGGTCGTCAATCTCGAAACGGAAGCGGTGCCCGCCGATCGCGATCTCATCGCCCGCGACGCGCGCTTCGAAAGACACCCCGTCCGAGAGCACGGAATACACGCCCGGTTCGGTTTCGACCGCATCCCCGTCGCATGGCCGGACAGCCTCCCCATCGATCCGGACGGTTCGGTTCACCGCAGTCCATCCTCGCGCCCCGCCGCCAGCCAGCGCGAACGACTCGCGGCGGCGGGCTCCGGCTGGCGGGCCGCAACCTGTTTCGATGCAATCAAGGCCGCGATCCCCGCCAGTTCCGCCGAAGGCGCCGGGGTTTTCGCGATTCCTCCGGTCAACAGCCGGTCGAGGTAGCCGGTGTCGATCTCTCCCGCGCGGAACGCCGGATCGTTGAGGATCGACTGAAACAGCGGGATATTCGATTTAATCCCGCCCACATGATATTCGCCCAGCGCGCGCAGCATCCGGTCGATCGCGTGTTCCCGCGTGCCGGACCAGACAATGAGTTTCGCCAGCAGGGGATCGTATTCCAGAGGCACCGTCCAGCCGGGATAAATGCCGGAATCGAGGCGAACGCCCGGTCCCGACGGCTCGGAAAGCTGCACGATCCGCCCCGGCGAAGGAAAGAACCCGTTGGCGGGATCCTCCGCGTAGATCCGGCACTCCATCGCCGCCCCCCGCCATTCGATCCGGTCCTGGGTGAACGGCAGCCGCGCGCCCGCCGCGATTTCGACCTGCAGGCGCACCAGATCGAGACCGGTCACCATTTCCGTCACCGGATGCTCCACCTGCAAACGCGTGTTCATTTCAAGAAAATAGAAGCCGCCGGACCGATCGGCCAGGAACTCCACCGTGCCCGCGTTGTAATAACCGGCGGCGCGCGCGGCGCGGATCGCGGCCTCGCCCATGCGCTCGCGCATTCCGGGCATGCGCGCGACCAGCGGCGAGGGCGATTCTTCGATCACCTTCTGATGTCGCCGCTGCACGGAGCATTCGCGCTCGCCCAGATGGATCAAATTGCCGTGCCGGTCGCCGAGGACCTGAATCTCGATGTGCCGCGCGTTCTCGATCAGTTTCTCGACGTAAATACTGCCATCGCCGAAAGCACGCATGGCTTCGCTCGAAGCGGCGTCAAAAGCGGAGATCAGATCCTCCATGCGAGCCACGCGGCGCATGCCTTTTCCGCCACCGCCCGCAACGGCCTTGAGCATCACGGGAAAACCCGCATCCCGGGCGAAGGCCGCGGCTTCCGCAGCCGATGCCGCGCCCGACTCCGTGCCCGGAACCACCGGCGCCCCCCCGGCCTTTGCCACGCGGCGCGCGCCGGTCTTCGAACCCATAAGCGCAATCGAATGAGGCGACGGCCCGATGAAGGTGAACCCAGCATCCTCGCAAGCCTGAGCAAAACGCGCATTCTCGCTCAGGAAGCCATAACCGGGATGGATGGCGGCGGCGCCATGGCGGCGGGCTGCGTCGAGAATCCGATCGATATTGAGATAACTTTCGGACGACGGCGCGGGGCCAATGTGCGCGGCTTCATCCGCCTTGCGAACATGGAGCGCGGCCCGGTCGGCGTCGGAATACACGGCGACCGAGCGAATACCCATCTCGCGCAGAGTGCGAATGACGCGCAGCGCGATCTCGCCCCGATTTGCAATCAGAATCTTTGGGAACACTGTAATCAGCACATGTAATCAAACCACGCAGTCAAACCAGTTTCGCGCCCGCGCCCCGGTCGATATACCAGGCGGTGTCCGGCGACGCGATCTGAGACGGCGTCCGCAGCGGATCGAACGGCCCGCGCAGCACCGCCAGCAGCGCATCCGCCTTCTCCGCGCCCGTGGCCAGGCACACCGTATGCCGCGCGCGCTCCAGCACACCGGGCAGCAGCGTCACGCGATGCTGCCGGAACTTCTCCACCCACACCGCCGCGGCGATTCCGGTTCGATCTCCGATGAGCGGTTCTCCCGGAAACAGGCTCGCGGTATGCGCGTCCGGCCCCATGCCCCGCTGGATCGCATCGAACACAGGGAGTTCTCCGCCGCTCAGATGCAAGCTGCGGCGGATATCGTCAACGTACAGTGCCGCCGCTTCATCCGGTGGCAGTTCGCCCTTCACCCGATGGAACTGGTCCTCCGGAATGGCCGCCGCTTCGAGCAACGACTCCCGCGTCATGCGGAAATTGCTCTGCTCATCCTCTGGCGGAACGCACCGTTCGTCCACCTGGAAAATCTCGACGCCGGACCAGTCGAAGGGCCGTTTCGCCATCCACTGAAACATCAGCCGCGGCGTACTGCCGCCCGATACGGCCAGCGCCGCCATGCCGCGCTCCCGCCTGGCCTTGTCCAGAATCTCCAGAATGCGCGCGCCGCAGGCCCACGCCGCCGCCTGCGCGGTCTCGAAGGTCAGGACCGCGGGTTCCATGCCGTCATCCGCTGCAGCGCCCGCTCGAACACCGGGTCGTGAGTCATGATGCTCAGCTCTTCACTGAGCAGATCGGGTTCCCCGCACCCTCCGAGATTCGCCCGCTGACGCAGCGATCCGGTCTCGTAGTCCGCGCAGTTCGAAGCCACGCTGATGTGCAGTAACGGATCGATGCGGATCGCCCTGATCTCGCCGTGGCCCGCCGAATCCGCGCGGTGGACGTCTACAACGGCGCCGGTCATCTCCGACCGCAGCCAGGCCTGCAGGTACTTCACCTCCGGCGCGGGCTCGGAACCGGAATATTCGATGGTTGCGGCGCGGATGCCGGCCAGTTCGCGATCGTCCAGCAGTTGCGCGAGCAGTTCCCGAATCCTGCTCAAACGCGTCCAGGCCAAGTCCGCCACAATATATCCGGCCCCGGCGAGAACACGCATGTCCGCGAAAGCGGGGGAACCCGGACGCGCCGAATCCACAATGATTTTGTCGCCCAGCGCCAGCAGGTCGGCGATATCCGCGGCGCCGCCGATTCTGGCGGAGCGGAACCAGATCACGCGCGGCACGTCGGGCACTTCGAGCGGCAGCACGATGGCGGGCAGATCGGCAAGGCGGTTCATGGACACGGACAACTCCACCTGCTCGCAGCAAATCTGCCGCTGATGCCCCACAGGCATCCAGCATTGGGCGAAGACCCTCGATTCGAGAGAGCCGGGCGCCTCGCGCAGACGCACCACAATCGCCCGGCTCGGATGCGTGCGCATGATCCGCATCAGGGTCTCGCCGAGCGCCATCGCATCTTCTTCGTCGTCCTCAAACACCATGAGAGTCATCGCGCAGGCCCGCAGAATTCCGGCGCCATTCCCTTCCACCGGCTCTTCCGGCCCGGGTTTCGCCATGTTCGTCCATAGCTGCGACAGTTCGTGCAGCACGGCGTCGGGCCTGACCGTCTGTAATTCAGGTGTCAAGGCCGCCTCCACGCATGGCCGCGCCGCGCCAGCATCCCATCGGAGGCCGCAGGACCCCACGAGCCCGCCGCATAGTTGGGAAACCCGAACTTCTGCGTGCCCCAGTAATCCAGAATCGGCTGCACGGCGGACCAGCTGGCTTCCACCATGTCCTGCCGCGTGTAGAGCGTCGCATCGCCCGAGATGGCGTCCAGCAGCAGCGTTTCGTAAGCCGAAGGAGAACGTTCGCCGAAGCTCGATCCGTAATTGAAATCCATCGAGACGGGCCGCAGCATCATGCCCGCGCCCGGCCGTTTGGAAACGAATTTCAGAGAGATTCCCTCCTCCGGCTGAATCCGCAGAATGAGCAGGTTCGGCACCGTTGGGCTGTTTTCGCCCAATTCATTGCGGAACACCGCAAGCGGCGCCGACCGGAAATGGATCGCGATCTCGCTGATCCGCTTGGGCAGGTATTTGCCCGTCCGGATATAGAACGGAACGCCCGCCCAGCGCCAGTTTCCGATCAGAAACGTGGCCGCCGCATAGGTCTCTGTCTGGGACTCCGGATCGACTCCCGTTTCCTCGCGAAACCCGGCCGCCTGCAGGCCCGCGACCCGACCCGGTCCGTACTGCCCCGACACTGCGTTCGCGGCCCCCTCTTCGGGCTTCATCACCTGAATCGAGCGCAGCAGTTTCGATCTTTCGTCCCGCACCGAGTCGGACGAAAAAGTCGCGCTCGGCTCCATGGCAACGGTCGCGAGCACCTGCAACAGGTGGTTCTGGATCATGTCCCGGAGCGCCCCCGCCTCCTGATAATAAGCGCCCCGGCCTTCCACGCCGATCGATTCGGCGGCGGTGATCTGCACGTGGTCGATGTACCGCCTGTTCCAGAGCGGCTCGAAGATCCCGTTGCCGAAGCGGAACGCGAGGATGTTCTGGACCGTTTCCTTGCCAAGGTAGTGATCGATGCGGTAGATCCGGCTTTCTTCGAAAACCTTCTGGATCCTCCGGTTCAACTCGATGGCGCTCGTGAGATCCCGGCCGAACGGTTTCTCGATGATGATGCGCCGCCAGCCTTCGCCTTGCGCGATGCCCGCGGCCCCGATACCTTCCGCGACGGGCGCATACTGGCTGGGCTGCGTGGAGAGGTAGAAGAGCGCATTCCCGGCGGTTTGGCGCGCTTGCTGCACTTCGGTCAAAAGCCCGGCCAGGCGCTCGTACATGGCCTGATCCCCCACGTCGCCCGCCATATAAAACAACCCCTGCGCGAATGAGCGCCAGAGGTCTTCGTCAAAGGGAGAATCTTCCAGGTATTTCGCCACCGATTCGCGCATCCGCTCGCGGAAATCGTCGTTGGACATCGCGGTTCGCGAGATGCCAACGACCGCGAAACCGGGCGCGAGGCGGCCCTCAAAGGCCAGCCGGTACAGCGCGGGCATCAGTTTGCGTTTGGTAAGGTCGCCATTCGCGCCGAAAATCACCACGGCGCACGGAGGCGTTTTGCGGTTGAAACGAAGCGGGTCCTGCAGGGAAGGCTCTCGCGACATTAGCCTCACATTAGCAGACGAGATCGCCAAAGCCGTTCCCTGTAATGTTTACGCTGGTAAAGTCAAAAGTAGCCGCGGAGAAGAATGACGGAAATCAACGACGCAACTCCATCGGCCGGAGCGTGGCGCCGGGAAGACGTTCGACGCATCCTGAGCGTCACCGAGCGTCAGCTGCGGGCATGGGAAAAGCAAGGTCTCGTGGCGCCCGGCGAGAGCTTCGGTTTTTCCGATCTGCTGGCGCTCAAGACGCTCAAGAAACTGCGGGAGCTTCGCATTCCGCCGGCCCGGATTCAGCGCGCCGTCGCCTCTCTGAAATCGAAACTCGAAGACATCGACTACCCGCTGGCGCAACTTCGCATGGCCGCCGAAGGGCGGCAGATCACCGTGAATGTCAGCGGTAACCGGATGGACCCGATCAGCGGGCAATTGCTCTTCGATTTCGATGCGAAAGAGATCGAAAAACTGCGCGCGTTTCCGGTGAAGGCCGAACCGGCGGACAGCTCGAGCGACAGCAGCGCGCGCGAACGGATCGCCGAGCACTGGTTTCAGCGGGGCCTCGCGCTCGAAGAAACGGGCGCGCCGGCCGAGGACGCGATCGCCGCCTACCGGAAGGCCGTCGAGTCCAATCCCAACGCGGCCGGCGCGCTGGTGAATCTGGGCACCATTGCCTTCCGCGCGCACAAATTAAAAGAAGCGGAGACCTGGTACGCCCGCGCCATGGAAGCCGATCCGGAGTACCCTCTGGCTCACTTCAATCTGGGCAATCTGCATGACGAACAGGGCAACGGCGACAGCGCGCGCAAGCACTATCTCGAAGCGATTCGCCTGAACCCGCGCTATGCCGACGCCTATTTCAATCTCGCCTTGTTGTGCGAGCGCAACGGCGAACTGCTGCAATCGATCGCCCACTGGCAGACCTACCTGAAGCTCGATCCCAGCAGTTCATGGGCCGGCGCCGCGCGCAAGCAACTCGACCGGCTGAAAAAAACCGTACGCTCGAAATAGCAGGCAAACGCCGTTATCTGAGTTCTTTTTTGACGATCGGGGCAACCGACGCCACGTCGAACAAGCCGTTATACTTCCTGCCGTTGATAAAGAACGTCGGCGTGCCGCCCACTCCCGCCGCTTCGCCCTCCTGCTCTTCGCTCGCAACCCGGGTTTTGTATTTCCGGCCGTCCACTTCGGCGGTAAACCGGTTCATATCCAGGCCGATCTCCTTGGCGTACCGCAGCACGGTTTTGCGCGAGAGATCCGGGAAACCGGCGTACAGACGATCGTGCATCTCCCAGAATTTGCCCTGCGCCTGCGCGGCCAGCGCGGCTTCGGCGCCGAACTCCGCCTGCGCGTGCGAATCGAGCGGGAACTGCTTGAACACGAGCCGGACGTCCTTCGGGAACAGCTTCACGATGGCGTTCGCCTGCGCGACGGCTTCGGAACAGAACGGGCACTGGAAATCGGAGAACTCGACGATCGTGACCCGCGCGTTGTCAGGACCCCTGGACGGGTCGCCGGTGAGCGAAATCTTCACGGGATCTTCGAGCACGGGCGGCGGTTCGCCCGCGGCCTTCCTGATCTCCGCGCGCACCGCGTCAGCCGTCTTGCCTTCTTCGAAACCCTTGATCGCCATCGCGGTTTCCTTGCGGCTATAGGCGCACGACGGGTCTTTCATGCGGCATTCGGCCAGCTTCATATTGCAGCCGCAGGTGCATGGCTCGGCCCGGATGAACTTGAGGGCGGCCTCCTTGTGCGGTCCGGAAATTCCGTGCCAGTCGACTCCCGGCAGTTCGGTGGCGGTCTGCCAGGTCCCCTGCGCGAGGCATAGAGCGCCCAGGAACAAAGCGGGTGCGAAGTTGAGAATTCTCACGTTGCTTATTATCCCTCAAAGTCCGGCGGGGGAAAAGAGGAGATCCCGTTGCTATCCTGAGCTACTGGAGCAAAATCGACCTTGAATCGCATCTTACTGGCCTTCCGCGCATTTTTCGCGCTTCTGTTCGGAGGCACACTGCCGGACGATCTCGCCGGCGAACTGGGCCTGATCCGCAAGCCCGCGCCCGCGCCGAAGACCCCGCCCAAGCCGCCCGCGCCCACCTTCAAGCCGTCGGACGGCGCGCTGCAACTGCTGGGAATTTTACAGAGAGACGCCCGCATCCTGGACTTCTTCATGGAAGACATCGCGCCCTACTCGGACGACCAGGTTGGAGCGGCCGCCCGCGACGTACATGAACGCACCCGCGAGGTGCTGATCCGCCACTTCGCGCCCGCCCCGGTGATCGACGCCGTGGAAGGCAGCGTGGCGAGCGCGCCCGCCGGAAATCCGGCGCTCGTCAAATACATCGGCAACGTGCCCGCTTCCGGCAAGCCTTCCGCGGGACTCCTGAGGCATCGCGGCTGGCGCGCCACGGCGGTGTCGCTTCCGCAACTGAATTCGCAGACCGATCTCGCCGTGCTCGCGCCGGCCGAAATCGAAGTGGAGTAGCGATTGGGACGGTACTCGATCGGGATCGATCTCGGCACCACCAACTGCGCGATGGCGTTCACCGGGAGCGCCGGCGCGGCGCCGGTCGAACTGGCGCCCATTCCGCAGCTTGTGCACGCGAACGAGACCGGCGCCGAGCCGCTGCTGCCGTCTTTCCTCTATATCCCCGCCGAGCGGGAATTTCCCGCCGGAGCGATCGCTTTGCCATGGGATCCCGAGCCGCATTTCGTGACCGGCAAGCTGGCGCAGCGCCGCGGCGCGGAGGTTTCGAGCCGCCTCGTCTCATCCGCGAAGAGCTGGCTGTCTTATTCATCGGTCGACCGGACGGCTGCCATGCTCCCGTGGAAAGCGGCGGAGGGCGTGCCGCGCATCTCGCCCGTGGATGCATCGGCGGAGTATCTGAAGCACCTGCGCGCGGCCTGGGATCGGGCGCATCCCGAAGACCCTTTCGACGAGCAGGATGTTCTGGTCACCGTGCCCGCGTCCTTCGACGCGATCGCGCGCGAATTAACGAACCAGGCCGCGGAGCGCGCCGGATACCGCAATGTGACCATGCTCGAAGAGCCGCAGGCCGCGTTCTACGCCTGGATCGAGCGGCATCCCGACTGGCGCCAGAGGGTCGGGAAAGGCGACCTGGTGCTGGTGGTGGATATCGGCGGCGGCACCACGGACTTCACCCTGATCGCGGTCACGGAAAACGCGGGCGAACTGCAACTGGAGCGCGTCGCGGTGGGCGAACATATCCTGCTGGGCGGCGATAACATCGATCTCGCGCTGGCCCACACGGTTGCCGCGGGGCTGGCCGCGCAGGGCCGGAAGATCGACGGCTTTCAGTTGCAGGCCCTCTGGAACAACTGCCGGCTGGCGAAAGAGAAGCTGCTCGACCCCGAATCGAACGCCGATGAAGTGCCCGTCACGATTCTGGGCAAGGGTTCGAGCCTGATCGGCGGCACGATCAAAGCCAAGCTGCATCGCGAACAGATCGAGCAGGTGCTGGACGGGTTTCTGCCCACGGCGGCGAGCACGGAGATGCCCCAGCACGCCCGGCGCGCCGGTTTGCAGGAAATGGGCCTGCCCTACGCGGCGGACCCGGCCATTACGCGGCACCTCGCGCGTTTTCTGCGCCAGCAGGCGGCGGCCTCCGAACACGAATCCGTGCGCCGGGGCGCGAGCGGGCTCGCGTGTCCGACCCACATTCTGCTTAACGGCGGCGTGCTCTATGCCCAGTTCGTGCGCGAACGCCTGCTCGAAGTGCTGAACGGATGGCTCGCGGATGAAGGCTTCGGCGCCGTGCAACTGCTGCCGGGCGAAGATCTGATGCATGCGGTGGCCCGGGGAGCGGCCTACTACGGCGCGGCGCGGCATGGCAAAGGCGTGCGCATTCGCGGCGGTATTGCGCGGTCTTATTACGTCGGGATCGAATCGGCTGCACCCGCCGTGCCCGGGTTCCCTGCCCCGCTGAAGGCTCTGGCTGTAGCGCAATTCGGCGCGGAGGAAGGCACGGCGACCCGCATCCCCGACCGCGAGTTCGGCCTGATCGTGGACGAACCGGCCGAGTTCCGTTTCTTCTGCTCCGCCTCGCGGAAAAACGACCTGCCGGGCGAGTTGATCGAGGACTTCGGCGACGAACTCGAAGAACTCTCGCCGGTGGAAGTGAAGCTCACTTCGGACCGGCAATCGGCGGAGGTGGTGCCGGTATCGTTCGAAACGGTAATCACGGAAACGGGAATGCTGCAACTCTGGTGCGCCGCGCGCGACGGGCGGCGCTGGAAGCTGGAGTTTAATGTGCGCGAGGCGGTGGCATGACCTTGTTTCTGGTGGTATTTCGGCCGGGCGTGTAGCCGATCCGGATCATGGCAGTCCTTCGGGGTAAACGCGATCTGAAGGTCTTCCGCATTTTCGCCCCGCTGCAAAATCCCTTTCCCTGCGTATGTAGTTCGATGGTCTGGGCGTAAATGTCGCGCAACAGATCGAGAGCTATTGACGAGCCGGTTGCCAAAGCGGTCGCTTTCAAGCAACCGGCTCGCCGTTCACGGGCGCGCGACAAGCAGATTGACTCCGGTTGCGACGCTCGAACTTCCGTCTCACAAAGGGTCCTTTGAGAGACTCGCCGTTGATGGAGAGCGCCGCCTGCGCGGAGACGCGCCCACGCGCCAATGCCCAGCTATCTCACAAAGGAACCGTTACCATGACTTCCCTTGCCCCGCCGGCCCCGCCCGGTTCAGTCCGGCCTTGACGAACGTATATACATTTGTATAGATTGCGGTAAGATGGATTTACGGGTCAGCGGGTTCGATTGGGATGAAGGGAACCGGGCGAAGTGTCAAAGGCATGGCCTTTCGATTGCGCAGATCGAAGCCCTTTTCGCCCACAGTCCCCGAATCGCCCCCGATCCGAAACACTCGGCGGACGAGGATCGCTTGATCGCCGTGGGGAGAACAAATACAGGACGGCCCGTCTTCGTGGGGTTCACGATACGGGTTAAGAATAACCGCCGTTTCATTCGTCCCGTGACGGCGCGATTCATGCACGCGAAGGAGGTCGCCGCTTATGAAGAAGAAAGTTCCACGGCTGAAAACGGATAAGCAAGCCGAAGCCTTTTTGGCTCAAGACCTGTCCGGCCTCGATTTCTCGCAGTTCAAACCGGCAAAGTTTGAATTCGAGAAGAAGGACGACCAGATCAATATGCGCGTACCGAAGCCGTTGCTGGCAGCGGTGAAGGCACGAGCGAAAGCGCGTGGCATTCCCTACACGCGCTTCATTCGGGAAACTCTTGAACGCGCTATCGCGCCGAAGTAGGACGACACAAACGCGCTCATCGCCCCGCTTTTCGTAACGTCACACCCGTCACGCTGCTGCACTCAACGAAACACGACATGGAATCTGCTTCGATCACCAGCGTGGCGATTCGACCGGCAACCATTGTCAGACACCTTCCGCTAATCCGGCGTTATGTAAAATGCCTTCCGACGGGGCGACTCCGGAGACATAATTAAGGGCGAGGCCATGAAAACAGCCCTTTCAGAGTCTCATAATTCAGTCTCATAACCGAACGCTCGTCATCGAGCTGGGCGACAGGATTTGATCGGCGGGGCTTGAGCGGGCCGCCCGGCAGGGATATTGTCGAAAATCGCGAATCCCGGTCTCAAGAACAGGCGGCGATTTCGGCGCGGACGACGGGGCAGGGCGATCGGGCGGTATGCCGCAGGCAGGGTCCTCGTTCAGATCGCTATCTTCGTTTCGATAGCGTCGTAATCCGCCCGGACGCCACCGTCCGTCGCGTCGAGAAGGCCCGCGCCTGTCAGCGCCTGAACATCCGCATGAACGTTGCTGTAATCGCGCCCGAGCGCCTTCGCGAGAGAGCGGACGCTGGTGGTATCGTGCCTGTGAACGTAGCGCAGCAGTTCCATCCGTTTGGCGGTCAGGACGCGCGCAAGGGTATCCCAGCTTTCAAACGCCAGATGACGTTCCCGGAACACCTCTCCCTGCTCCGCGCGGTGCCAGGCATCGATGAACCGGCGCGACGCTTCTTCTTCCATCGCTCCGCCGACTGTAACTTTGACATTGCTCATTCTTGACCTTTCAAACGTTGCTCACCTCGCAACGTCCGGACATCGGGCCAGAAATCGGCCACCAACTTCTCGACGCTGTCGAACCGATAAGCCGTTTCAGCGCCCTGAAAATGCCGATGATCCCCCTTGCCGCGTTCGTTGTCGTACCCGATCTCACGAACTCCCGGGCGTCCGTAGAACAGGGAGTACTTCAGACCGTGCGCCGAAGGTGGAACCGAAGACGGAACGCGCCAGAGCACCATTTCCACGATCGCACCGTCCTCGTAGTCAATACGCTCGTGGAAGAGCAACTCGGCCTTCATCGGCTGCTTATAATGGCATTATAGACCATATGGCGCAAATTACCATAATCACCCAGCTTCGGTTCCCCGCATGAAAGTCGGCATCGACCTCGGCACCACCAACTCCGCGCTCGCCTGGATCGATCCGGCGGAGGCCGAAGACACCAGTTTTCCGCCGATCCATACCTTCGATATTCCGCAACTTGTGGCCCCGAACCGGGTGGAACCGCGCCGTTCTTTGCCGTCCTTCCTGTTTCTCGAAGAGGGTCAGCCGGTCGGGACGTACGCGCGCGATCAAGGCGCGATCGTGCCCACCCGCCTGGTGCACAGCGCGAAATCGTGGCTGTCGAATCCGGATGTGGATCGCACCGCGAAGATTCTGCCGTGGGATGCGGGCGAAGGCGGGCGCGTGCTTTCGCCGCTCGAAGTATCGGCGCGATTCCTGAGCGCGATTCGCGAAGCCTTGGATGCGTCCGGCCGCTTCGGACCGCTGGCGGAGCAGGAAATCGTCCTCACGGTGCCCGCTTCCTTCGACGAAGAAGCGCGCGAGCTGACGGTCAAGGCCGCGAACGAAGCGGGACTGCCGCGCCTCACGCTGATCGAAGAGCCGGCCGCGGCCTTTTACTCCTGGATCGCGAACAATTTCATGCGTTCCCGCAGGCTCCTCTTCGACGGGCAGATCGTGCTCGTGTGCGACGTGGGCGGCGGCACCAGCGATTTCTCTTTGATCCGCGTCTCCCGCGAAGGCGACAAGATCGATTTCACCCGCACCGCGGTGGGCAAACATTTGCTGCTCGGCGGCGACAATCTCGCCCGCACCCTGGCGTGGCGGGCGGAATCGAAGGCGGGCAAGCAGCTTTCCATCCGGCAGCGCAGCGGCATGCGCCGGCAGTGTTCGGCGGCGAAAGAGATTCTGCTCTGCGATCCGCGGCGGCAGAGTGTTGAAATCAGCATTCTGGGCGGCGGTTCGTCAATGATCGGCGGCACGATGAAGACCGAGATCACGCGCGAAGAAGCGCTCGAACTGACGCTCGAAGGTTTTCTCCCGATCACGCCGCTGGGCGAGAAGCCGAAGGAAGAGAAACGCAGTTTGTTCCGGGAATTGGGGCTGCCATACGTTTCCGATCCCGCGATCAGCCGCCACCTTGGGGCGTTTCTGGAATCGGCGGGCCAGACGCCGGACGCCATCCTCTTCAACGGCGGCTTCTTCATCCCGGAAATCTGCCGCACGCGCGTGGCGGATATCCTCGAAAACTGGTTCGGAAAGCGGCCGGAGATTTTCGAAAATCGCGATCTCGATCTTGCGGTGGCGAGCGGCGCGGCTTACTACTCGTATGTGCGCTCCACGGGCTCGGGCATTCTGGTCCGGGGCGGTTTGCCGCGGGCTTACTATGTGGGGCTTGAAGATTCATCCGCTGTTTGTCTGGTGCCGCGCGGCGCGGAAGAGGGAGACAGCGTCGAAGTGGATCGCGAAGATCTGCAACTGGTCGCGAACAAGCCCGTCGCATTCCGTTTGATCAGTTCGCTCACCCGTACCGAGGACAAACCCGGCGAAGTGGTGCGGTTTGCCGAAGGGGAAGAACTGCATCGACACGCGCCGCTCGAAGCCGTGATTCGTTTCGGCAAAGGCGGTGAGCGACTGGTCCCGGTGAAGCTGGGCGCGCGCCTCACGGAAACCGGCACGCTCGAAACGTGGTGCGATTCGAAGATCGGCGATAACCGCTGGCGGCTGCAGTTTCAGCTGCGCAAGGCGGCGTCCGGGAGTCCGGCGGCGGCGCGGCGTCCGGCGGCGGTAGTCAGCGGCGAGGCGGTGGAAGCGGCGGCGCAACTGGTGAGCGCGACGTTCGCTTCGGGAACGATTGCTCCTGAAGAGTTGCCCGCGCGTCTCGAAGCCGCGTTGGGTCTGGGGCGCAATTCGTGGCCGGTGGATGTGGCGCGCCGGCTGGCGGACGTGTTCATCGAGAACGTCGAGAATCGCAAACGCAGCGCCGCGCATGAGGTCCGGTGGCTGAATCTCGGGGGTTTTTGCCTTCGCCCCGGCTTCGGTTATCCCGGCGACGAGTTCCGCATCGAGCAACTCCGGCGCATTTACGCCGCCGGTCCGCAATTTGCAAATCAAACCCAAAACGAGATCGACTGGTGGATCTTCTGGGGACGCCTGGCGGGCGGGCTGAACCGCAATCAGCAGACGGATATCGTGCAGCGCCTGCTGCCGTTTCTGTTGCCGAAACCGGGCAAAAAACTTCAGAGAATCAACAACAGCCTGCTGCGGGAAATGTGGCGCACGGCGGCGAGCATGGAGCTGATTCCGGCCGGCAATCGCATGCAACTGGGCGACGCGCTGATCAAGCAGCCCAAAGAGGATTACGTGCTCTGGTGCCTGTCGCGTCTGGGCGCGCGGCAGCTGTTCTACGGGCCGGCGAACCAGGCGCTGGCGCCGGGCGTGGCATCGCGGTGGATCGAAACGCTGCTGACCGTTCCCAAAACAGACGATGCCCTGGTTTCGCTGGCGCGCCGCACGGGCGACCCCGTCCGCGACGTGTCGGCCACGACGTTTGCCAGCGTGCGCGCGCGTTTGACCGATCCGCAACTCATCGCCCAGCTGGAAGCCGAACAGGAGCGTGACGAACGGGCGCTCGGGCGCATCTATGGCGAAGGATTGCCCTCCGGCCTGGTGCTCGGGGCGGAATGAGCGCGCTCAGAAACCGGCTGTGGCTTCGAACCACCCGGCCTCGAAACCGGCCGTGGAGAGACCGAAGATCCCGAAGAAGAGCTTGAACGTCATCTTCAGGACGAAGAACAGAATCGCCTTCAAGGCCATCAAAATGACCTTCTCCAAAATGAATTTCACGAGAAGACCAAGCTTCTGAAGCAGATATTTGCCGGCTTCCACCAGCAGGCGGACGATAACGGATATCGCGGCTGCAACCGCTGCCATCAGGAGCCCCACCACTCGCGCGATGACGGCGGCTACCAGCGGCAGGACGATTTCGGTCACAATCTTCGCGACAACCGCGGCAATGGCGCCCACCAGAGCCTCGAATGCGGTGCGGAACAGGATTTCCAGCTGGGCTTTTACAGCATGGAAAAGTTCAGCCGCCAGTTCTTCCACCCGGCGCTGTAATTCCTCGGCGCTGAGCTTTACCGCGTCGGCGATTTTGCCCGCGGCGGCCCCAAAAGCCGGCCCGAGGATGGCGAGAACTTTCGGCGCAAGGGCCATAACTGTGTCCGGCAGTCTGGCTGTGAGTTCCTTCGAAATCGCACCGCCATCCACCGTCTTGCCGAGTTTCGCCAGGCCGCCGGCGATTCCCTCTTCGAGTTCCCGAACGATGTGACGGGGATTGGGGACCTTTGCCGAGATGTAGTTTTCTATCTCCGTCTGAACGGACTGCTCCTTCGCGAGAAGGAATTCGCTCACCAGACCGGCGATTTTCTTCTCAAGTTCCGACGCGCTGAGGTTGCTTTCGAGGTTGGACATTCGACTGTCCTGTTATACCGGAACTCTGCCGGTAACACAAATCGGAAATCCGCCGCTATCCGGAACGGACATTCCAGGCCCATGCCAGTAGAATGTCTACAGCATCCGGATGCGGCGGAAAGACCAGTCACGATACCATCGAGTGAAGCATGATCCAAACTCTGTTCGGCTCGGTGGAACAAGAGCCGACACTACTCGAAAAACTGAAGAGCGGCGTCGAGAAGACGCGCGCAGGACTCGTCTCGCGCCTCGAAGACGTCATCTCCGGCCGCAAACAGATTGACGCGGACCTTCTCGAAGAGCTGGAATACACGCTCATCGGCGCCGATATCGGCGTCACCACCACGAACGAGATTCTCGATCGCATTCGTGAGCGGGTGGACCGCAAGCTGGTGGGCGATTCCGCCGAACTGCGCGGCCTGATCCGCGAGTATCTGCTTGAGGTGCTGCAGTCGAACGACCGTCCGCTGGCTTATGTGGACGAGCCGCCCGCCGTAATCATGCTGGTGGGCGTCAACGGCGCGGGAAAGACCACCACCATCGGTAAACTCACTTCGCATTTCAAGTCGCACGGCCACACCGTGCTGCTGTGCGCGGCCGATACCTTCCGCGCCGCCGCGATCGAGCAACTGGAAGTCTGGGGCGAGCGCACGGATACACGCGTCATCCGCCAGCACACGGGCGCCGACCCGAGCGCGGTGATGTTCGATGCCCTGCAGGCCGCGAAGGCGGCGAAGACCGACTACGTCATCATCGACACCGCCGGCCGCCTGCAAACCAAGACCAACCTGATGGCGGAACTGGAGAAGATGCGCCGCACCGCCGCGCGCGTGATCCCCGATGCGCCGCACGAAGTCCTGCTGGTGCTGGACGCGACCACCGGGCAGAACGGACTGGAGCAGGCGCGCAGGTTCACCGAGACGTCCGGCGGTACGGGCATCGTCCGGACGAAGCTGGATGGCACGGCGAAGGGCGGCGTGATCGTTGCGATCGCACGGGAGCTGGGCCTGCCGATCCGCTTCATCGGGGTGGGGGAAAAGGTGGAGGATCTGCTTCCGTTCGATCCGGAAGCTTTCATCGATTCGCTCTTCGCCATATGAGGCGCGCCATATGAGCGCCGCTCCGATGCGCGAAGCCCTCGAACTGGCGAGGCGAGGCATCGCTCTCGCGACGCCGAACCCCATGGTGGGCGCGGTTGTCGTGAATGGCGGAGAGATCGTCGGGCGCGGCTTCCACACCTGGGAAGGCGTGAAGCATGCCGAGATTCTGGCGCTCGAAGACGCGGGCGACCGGGCGCGCGGCGCGACTGTCTACGTGACCCTGGAGCCGTGTTCGCACGTGGGGCGCACCGGGCCCTGCGCCGATGCGCTCATCGCGGCGGGCGTGGCGAAGGTGGTGGCGCCCGCGGCCGATCCCAATCCGCTCGTCGCGGGGGAAGGCTTCCGAAGGCTGCGCGCGGCCGGCGTGCAGGTGGAGATCGCCACCGAATACCAGCTCGAAGCGGCGAAGCTGAACGAGCCGTTCCTGCACTTCATGCGCACCGGACGCCCGCTCGTCACGCTGAAATCCGCCTCCACGCTCGATGGCAAGATTGCGGCGCCGGAAGACAACAGCGGCTGGATCACGAGCGAGAGAGCGCGCGCTCATGTGCAGGAACTCCGGCACGCTTCGGACGCCATGCTCACCGGAATCGGCACCGCGCTCGCCGACGATCCGCAACTGACTGACCGCAGCGGATTACCGCGCGCGCGTCCTCTGATGCGAGTGGTGCTCGATTCCACACTGCGCCTTCCGCTCGAATCGCGTCTGGTGAGAACGGCGGATAACGACCTGATCGTCGCGGGCACCTCCGCCGCATCGGCCGAGCGGCGGCGCGCGCGGGTGAATCGCTGTGTCTTATAAACATCTCCGAGCCCCCCAGACT
>VFSW01003360.1_pt1 | contig 24028 bp, 18 predicted proteins | sample 5358111 | NCBI WGS metagenome assembly VFSW01 (sample SAMN11554181, study PRJNA540505) | mine drainage metagenome | isolation source: sediment from site ElyBrook_90M | place: USA: Ely Copper Mine, Vershire, VT | collected 2017
GCGTTCGTTCTGAGCCAGGATCAAACTCTCCATTATAGCTCAGTATATCCACCGTTCGAGACGCTGCTAACGCGTCATGGAACGGCAGGACTGACCGCATATTAAATCAAAGAAATCGGTCGGGCATCGAATCCATTGCTGGACCCCCGCCGCCGATTAAGGCATGCACTACTATTCAGTTTTCAAAGACCGACCCTTTTCAGGGCGAACGGAAACAGTACTCTCTAAATCCGGTCCGTGTCAACGGGCATGTGAGGATTTCGGAAGCGAAGTTTCCACAGGCCGCGCCGCAAAGCGCCGCCGCACGAGTCAATCTACGCACACCGGCGGTCGAAGTAAAGCCCTCGACGAAAAAATCATATCCGCGGCGCGACCCCGCGCCCACTTTCATCAGTCTGAACATTTATACTACAATTTGTAGCAGATTGGATGCGTCAACGGGTGCTTTGTTGGTCCAGATTGACGCAGCTCGTGTGAATTGGCGGGGACTCGGGATAAAAGGAAATCGCGATGAGGAAACTACTCAGTCTGGTGGCCTTCGGCTTCGGCTTTTATTACCTGTGGTACAACACCGACCCGACCACCGAGATGCTTGGGATCGGGGCGATGGGTTTTGCGATGCTGCTTGAGTTCATCGGCTCCGATTGATCGATCTTCCATCAGCGCCGCGATTTGCGCAGGCCCTGCTCCGCTCCCGGCCCCGACAGCTCCCCCCTGAGCGCGCTCGGACCATTGGGCGCATCGCTGTACGTTTCATTTTCCAGCGTGACGCTGAGCGACATTCCTTTCTCGTGGCCGGGCGGCAAATCCACCGGCACTGTCGCGTGCCCGTCATCACCCACTAGAAAATCCGCCGCCCAGATCGGCACTCCGCGTTTCGGCATCCACCAGATACGGTAAACCTGGAAAGTCCCGGTGGGCTTGAGTCCATTCGCTTCAAGCATCGCCGCGTCGGCCGACTCGCTCATCGCGAGCTTTCCCGAGGGAAGATCGATGACGCCCGACTGCACGATCGACTTTTCCCGCGCCCGGTCGCGATCGATCGGCGAGGCCAGCTTGATTGTGCGAAGGTCTGACGCGAAAAGAATCTTCTCGAAGACCTCGCCCACGCTCGCGCGTTCGCGCACCGATCCCAGGTTGCGCTGCTCGGCCGCCGTCTGGCGGCGCAGAGTGCGCACGGTCGCATTCAGAGCCCCCACGCGGCGATTCACGTAGTTGGTCCGTCGCGCGAGCGAGACGGCGAGGTCGGAGATCACGATGAGCGACGCGATCGCGATCGCGGCCGACATCCCCGCAATCGCCTGCCACAGCCGGACGCGAAGCATTCGCGGTGGCCGTCCGTCCGACGGCGCCGCTCCGCCCTCGCGCGCTGGTGAGGCCGTTTCGAGGGCGCCCTCCTCGATCACGTCATTCTGCTTCGGGTCCACGATTCGATCCGACGGTAATTATGCCCAATAGACGCCGTCTTTGTTAGCGCCATCCTTTCTTATAGAAATATGGATTACTTATGCGCCGAATTCAGGACGTTCACGTTATCGCAACCGAACCGCTAATAGCACCGCATCTCCTCAAGAACGAGATGCCGGTGGACGAGGGAATTGCTCGCACTGTGGTCGAGGCGCGCGAGACCATTCGTGAAATCCTGGCGGGACGGGACCGCCGGCTGCTCTGCATCGTCGGCCCTTGCTCGATTCACGATCCCGACGCGGCGATTGATTACGCGCGCCGCCTGGCGAAGCTGAAGGACGCCACCGCGGCGCGGCTCTACATCGTGATGCGCGTGTACTTCGAGAAGCCGCGCACGACCGTGGGATGGAAAGGGCTCATCAACGATCCGCACATGGACGACAGTTGCGATATGCGCGAAGGCTTGCGCATCGCGCGCCGGCTGCTGCTCGAGATAAATCGGCTCGGCCTCGCCGCGGGCACCGAGCTGCTCGATCCGATCACGCCGCAATACATCGCCGACCTGGTCGCGTGGGCCGCGATCGGCGCGCGCACGACCGAGTCGCAGACGCATCGCGAGATGGCGAGCGGTTTGTCGATGCCGGTGGGATTCAAGAACACGACCGAAGGAAACCTGCAGGTTGCGATCAACGCGATCCAATCGGCGCGGCGGCCGCATTCTTTTCTCGGTATCACGCAGGAGGGAATCTCGGCGGTGATTCGCACCTCGGGCAATCCTGATACGCACGTCGTGCTGCGCGGTGGACGCAAGCCGAACTACGACGCCGCCAGTATCGAGGAATGCCGCAAAATTCTCGCCGGCGCCGCGCTCGAGCCGCGCATGATGGTCGATTGCTCGCACGCGCAGACCAGCAAGGACTTCACCAAGCAGCCCGAGGTGTTGCGCACACTGGGTGACCAGGTATCCGCCGGCAGTGGCGCGATCATGGGCGCGATGGTCGAAAGCAATATCGAAGCGGGCAGCCAGCCCGTCAGCTCGAATCGCGCCAAGCTCAAGTACGGCGTGTCGGTCACCGACCCGTGCATCGATTGGCCAACGACCGAGCGATGCCTCCTGGCCGCCGCCGCCGCCCTCGCGTCGGCGGGCAAGATCGCATCAGCGAGTAATCGCGTCTAGCAGTCTGCGCAATCACCGAATCGATGGGCGAGGTAGAGAATGGTGAGAAAGGACGAGCGCGCCGGCGATTTAAACCTGGCGTGCGCTCGACCCGGCTCGTCGTTCAAGTCTGAATCGCCGCGCATGGTGGAATATGGGATCGCGGCCGCGATCTTCGCCGTTTCGCGCCTGATCGTATTCCTCGCAATCCTGTTTTCGGTAAGATTCATTCCGCCGAACAAGCTTCCCGGCGCATGGAACGAAGGTTCATCACTCTGGCACTACTTACTGCGCTGGGATTCGGGTTGGTATCTAGCCATCATGCGCGACGGCTACCACTACCTGCCTGACGCATCGGTGCAGCAGACCGTAGCATTCTTCCCCTTGTACCCGGCCTTGTCGTGGGGCGTCGCGAGGTTATTTCAACTCCCATTTTCCACGGCGATGTTGATCGTGTCTAACTCAGCGAGTATCGCAGCCGCGATGCTCCTCTACGAATATGTTCGCGAACACTACGGCATGCGGATCGCCTATTGCGCCATCGCGATGTTCAGCTTCTTTCCAGCCTCGATATTCCTATCCGCGGGATATTCGGAATCGCTCGCGATGGCGCTGACGATGGCCGTATTTCTAGAGATAGGCCGCGACCGGTATATCCGGGCGTCGCTCTGGAGCGGATTGCTGACTGCGACGCGCCCTACCGGCATCGTGATGCTTGCGCCACTGGCCTATTGCATGTGGCCGCGCGCGGGCTGGACCCGTGCCGCATCGATTCGATTGCTGCTCGGCCTTGGCATCGGATGTTCTGGCCTCGTCGCCTTCGCGATCTATCTGGGTTTGAAATTCAGCGCTCCGCTTGCCTTCGCAACTTCCCAGGACCATTGGTATCCCGGGTCCCATTGGTCGCTGATCGCGGGACTTCTTTCCTTCACGGCTCTGGCCGACATCTTCCGCGGATTCCCGCTGCCATCCACCATCGACCCTTGGGTGTTTGTTGGGTTCGCAGCAGTCCTATTCGTGATGCGCTCGCAGCTCAGCGCTTCCGAGTTGCTCTATGCAGGCGCGACCTTCGGCTTGTTCGCGATAACCAGGCTCTGCCAGGTGCATGGTTTCGGATCCATGAGTCGTCTCTTGATCCTTATGTTCCCGGCGTACATCGCTGCGGCAAAATTGCTCGACAAGCGCTCGCTACTATTGTCGGGCTTATGCCTGTGGATGGCGGTGGGACTCTTCTGGTACACGGCGCTGTTCGCTCAATGGTATTGGGTGGAATGAGAATCGGAACAGCTTCGCGGCTCGTAGCCATCCACTCTTGCCCACCGGCATGAGCGTTAACACGTCGAGTCAATCTTCGGGGGCCGGATGGCTTACTGCGCGGCCTCTCTTGCTCTTCATTTTGCTCGCGACGGTAATCCTGGCAATCGATTTCTTCCGGCTTCCCGAGACGATGTCGTTCGACAGCTATGCGTTCTGCGACAACGGCGCCAATCTCACACTTCAATATTTGATCGCGCATGGCCTGAGCCCGACGATCGATTTCGGCTATCACTACGGACTTTTGCCGATCCTGGTCGGACGAATCTGGTTCGCAGTCGCCGGTTTGACGCCGATCGCGTATCAGATTCTTATTGTCATATTCGATCTTGCGATCGTGTCGGCCGTTGCGAGAATCGCCACCCATCTTCGATTCAACGCGACCAGCCTTGCGCTGACTGCAATTACGCTCGGATTCGCGGTACGATCGAGCTATCCCTCGCTGGCGCAAGGATTGGAAGCAGTGCTGCTATCCAGCGCCCTCGCAGATCAGTCGTCAGGAAAGCATCGCCGCGCGCTGGTACTGGCGAGTGCCGCCGCGTTCGCAAAACCTAGCATGGGCTACCTGTACGCAGTCGTGCTGATCGTGTTCGCATGCAGAAATCTGCGCGGCGAGCGCCTGGTCTCGCGGGCGCTGCACGCGATTGCGCCGGCATTCTTGTCGTCGCTCGTGATCGCTATCATTCTGGCGGTGTTCTATGGCCCGACCGCTTTGATCAATACCATCCTGCCGCTGGAAGGAGCGGCGGCCTATCGAATCCTTCACTATGGTTTCTTCAGCGACGCTGGACGTCAGTTTTGGAATCCGCAGGGCGCATCGTGGCTTATCTTCCTTATCGATATTTCGGGCTTCTGGATCGCCGGCACGCTGTTCTTGATCGGTTCAGGCATAGTGGCAACGGTTTGTCTGCTGTCAGGCGCCCACGGCACCGGCGTCGATATCCGCCGCAACGAGATAATCGCTACCTGCGCGGTGCTTCATATAGCTTTCATCGCATTGTTCTTCGGCAACCAATGGTCGTGGATTTATTATGCGTACTTTTTGACTATCGGCGTTGCCACGGCGGCGGGCGCGAGTGCTATTCAAGGTCGGGTAGCATTCGGTCTTTGCGTTTTGGGATTGCTCGCATGGACCGACGTTGCCTTTTGGGAGCGGCGATGGTGGCAAACGCGCCTCCGCGACGCGGCCACTGCCGGACTATGGGCACCGCCGGAAGAACGCGCGGAGTGGCAGACCGTCCTCGCAACCATACATTCGCAGCGCGCGGTCATTCTCGATACCAAGGGAGCGGCTGAATTGCTCGCTTCCGGATTTGACGAACCCGTCAGTTTGTATCTGGATAGGGGGCTAATGCTTCCGACCGATATTAAGCGGAAGGTGCAACAAATTTCCGAGGCCCAGATGGTCGTCGTTCCCGTCGGCGGCATCGAAGCTTGTCGCGGAATCCCCGTCGCGCCTGAGTTCGCAACCGCATTGAAGAGCTTCGAGCCGCGGATCAAGGGGAAGTTTTTCCAGGTCTATCAGCGCCTCGGTTCGCCAAGCACGCCTGCTTCAAAATGACCGCGCCGACGCAAAATCATCGCGTAACAGCGGCGGCACTACGCCGACCGACTGGCGTCGCAATCTTCGGCCTCTACCTTGCCATCGCTCTGATCTTTTTCGCACGCGGCCTGCCAGGTCAATTTGGCAACTACTACGTCGGCTACCAGACCGATCCGCCGCAGACGATGTGGTTCTTCAACTGGTGGCGATTCGCGATCGCGCATCGGCTCAACCCGTTCGTCACCCACTGGGTTTGGGCGCCGCGCGGAGTCAACTTGACGTGGACGACGTTCATCCCTCTGCAAGCGTTGATCTCGGTTCCGCTACAGGTCACGCTCGGAGAGCCGACAACCTACAACATCATAATCCTCCTGATGCCGCCGCTGGCGGCGTTTTGCGCATACTTGCTCTGCCGGCGCGTGACGGCAGCGTTGTGGCCGTCAATCCTTGGCGGCTATATCTTCGGTTTTTCTCCTTACATGCTGGGCGAAATGCTCGGCCACCTCGATTTGGCCGCGATTTTCATCGTGCCGCTTGTCGCGCTGGTGACACTGAAAAAATTTGACGGCGAGATTTCTGCCCGGCGGTTTGCGATCCTGTTTGCCGCGCTGCTTACGGCTCAGTTTCTTTTTTTCCCGGAGTTGTTCGCGACCATCACGCTGGTTGGTGGATTTTCTCTCCTGCTCGCTCTCGTAGTTTTCGATGGCGATGCTCGAACGGAACTCCGGCATCTCGTCACTCCCGTCGTCGTCGGATACCTGATTTCGACAATTCTGCTCTCGCCTTATTTTTACTACATGCTCGCCTTCGAGCATCCGAGCGGGTCGATCTGGCCGCCGAGCAATTTTTCCGCGGATCTGATCGGATTCGTCATACCGCGGCAGACTATCTGGTGGGGCTCCACGAATTTTGCCACTGCGATCTCCCGCCGCTTCGCCGGCTACATTCTCGAAAACGGTGACTACCTCGGCGTCGTCTTGATCGTCTTCGTCGAGGTCTTTCGGCGTCGCTTCTGGCCGACATCGGCAGGCAAGTTCCTCACAATATTGTTTATTACGATAATCATCGCGGCCATGGGATCGACTCTGCACATCGGCGGCGCCGCGGGATTCGCGATGCCGTGGGCCGTCTTCCAACACCTTCCGCTCATCGAGAACATTCTGCCGGTGCGCTTCATGATGTACGCGTTCCTGGTGATAGCGATCATGGCGGCAATGTGGTTGGCGTCGTCGCCGGCGCGGACGCTGACCAAGTGCGGCGCGGCCGCGGCCATCCTGATTTCGATCGCGCCCAATCCGCACGCCTCGTTCTGGGTCAGCCCGCTCGACCTCCCCGCTTTCTTCGCCGATCGAACGTATGCGACCGAACTCGCGCCGGGCGACATCATATTTCCGTTGCCGTGGGGGCAGAAGGGCAACAGCATGTACTGGCAGCTCGCGAGCGACATGTATTTTCGGATGGCGGGCGGATGGACTGGATTCGCGCCGTTCGAGTTCACGCGAATGCCGGTGGCCAACTACTTTTACGGCGGGATCGATCTGCCGGAGTCGGGCGAGCAGTTGAAGGCCTACCTTGCGCGCTTCGGCGCGCGTGCGGTTATCGCGGATCCGAACGAGGAAAACTTTGCGAGCTTCAAGGCGACCCTCGATTCACTCAACCTCGCGGGAATTTACGAAAAGGGAGTGTGGCTTTATAAAATTCCACGCGATTCGTTGGCTGCCTATGCGGCCCTGCCCGCGGCGCAGGTCGAGGCGCGCGCCAACGCGTTGCGCTTCGCCGCGATCCTCGCGGCGGCGGGAAAATATCTCGCAGGCAAACACGATCTGTTGAAGCTCTCGCCGCTCGAGCTCAAACGCCTCGACCTCCTCCCACACGATTGGCTGGTCGATGCTGCGCCTGGCGCATATAAGGATTGGGAAATCACAGCGGCGCCCGGCGGCCAGATCAGCATCATCGTGGTCGGCTCGTACGAGGGAGTCCGGCCGCTGATCGAGCGCTACCGCGCGTCGGCATCCGAGATCGATTATCCCGCGCCGACGCGATGGACGCCCGCATCGCGTCCGCGCCGCGCTATCGTCAAGCCGCTGCTCGTGACCTTCGACGCCAATCATCTCGCCGCCGCCGCGCAGAACCTTCGCGACTCGCCGCCGCCGGAGCGAACTACTCCTTTCGTCGCCGGGGTCGCAGCCGGCTTGTAGCGGCTTAGTCCTGGCGCTTTTGCGCGCGCAGTTTTTCGCTGATCACCAGTGCGCCGAGCGCCGCTGTTTGCCGCACGGAAAACTCCGCCGGCTTTCGCAGCGTCTTGTAGCGAGCGTCGAGCGTCCTGAGTCCGTCCATCACGCGCTCGCGCGCCGCGGCCAGGGTTGGACGCGGCATGATGCGCCGGCCCTTCTCGAACACCAGTTCCATCAATTGAACCGTTTTCGACGGCACCGGCTTGAATTCGCGCGCGACCGTAGTCACGCCCTCGTCCATAATTCCGACCATGTCCGCGAAGAACGATCCGCTCGGCGCGTAACCGCGGAACAACTGCTTGCGGCCCGGCGTCGAAATCTTACCGGCCGAAGTTTTCAGGCGGCCGCGATCCTTATACTCGACCAGCTTGTAAACGAAGTCGGCCGACGGCGCGTCGTCGCTGACCGCGAGCGCGGTGCCGACTCCGAACGCGTCGATCGGCGCGCCCGCATCGACCAGTTCCGCGATTCGATATTCGTCGAGATTGCCGCTCGCGACGATCACGATATCGCCGCAGCCGGCCTGATCGAGAATCCGGCGCGCTTTCCGGCTGAGCTCATCGAGGTTGCCGCTGTCGAGCCGCACGCCCTGGATTTTCACGCCCGCTTCGCGAACGCGCGCGGCCACCGCGGCCGCATTCTCGACCCCGCGCGCCGTGTCGTAAGTATCGACCAGCAGCGTGCTCAGCGTCGGGAAGCTCGCGACGAAGTCGCCGAACGCGTCGCGCTCGCTCTCGTGCGCCATCACGAAGCTGTGACTCATCGTGCCGAAAACGGGAATCCCGTAACGTTGGCCGGCCAGCACGTTGGCGGTGCCGTGAAATCCCGCCATGTAACTCGAACGCGCCGCGATCAACGACGCGTCCGCGCCCTGCGCGCGGCGCGGACCGAAGTCCAGCAGGCGCCGGCCGCCCGCGACCGCAAAGCATCGCGCCGCCTTGGTCGCGACGATCGACGCGAAGCCGAGCTGGTTGAGCGCGAGCGTCTCGATCAGCTGCGCCTCGATCAATGGCGCGCGGATTTCCGCGATCGGTTCGCCGGGAAAATAAATCGTGCCTTCGGGGATCGCGCGAATCGATCCGGTGAAGTGGAGCGTTGAAAGGAATTCGAGAAACGCGGGCTTGAAGAGTTGCAGCGATTCGAGATGCGCGATCGCGCCGGCGTCGAAGCGATACTCCTCGAGCGCTTCGATCAGCCGCTCGATCCCCGCGGCGATCATGAAGCCGCGTCCCGGCGGCATCCGGCGCAGCGCAACTTCGAACGACGCCGTCTCGTTGAAACCGTGCTCGAAGAACGCCGCGCCGACCGTCAGCTCGTAGAGATCGGTGAACAGCGCAACCTCTGCCGGGTCGAGTCGGAGATCTATCGGCATTTCAGCGCGGCGGCTCCGGCGGCCCGGGCGGTTTGGGCGCGGGCGCATTCGGCGCCGGCTCCTGCACGACGCGAGTCTCGCCCAGCGGGCGATCGCGCAGGATGTTCGCCATATTCTTGAGCCGTTGATCGACCAGATAGTTGATCGTTCCGGGCTGGTCGATCGTTCCCGCGCGCACGCCGGTCAGAGTCTCGATGCCGCGATCGATCGTGTCGATCGGATAAATGTGAAATTGCCCGCGCTCGATTGCGCCGGTCGTCTCCGGATCGAGAATCAGGTTCGACACGTTCGTGCGCGGCACCATCACGCCCTGCGTGCCGGTCAGCCCAATCGCCTTGCACACGCGGTAGAAGCCCTCGACCTTCTGATTGACGCCGCCAATCGCCTGCACCGTGCCGTATTGATCGACCGATCCCGTCACCGCCAGATCCTGCCGAATCGGCACGCCCGACAGCGCCGACAGCAACGCGTACAGCTCGGTCGAGCTGGCGCTGTCGCCGTCGATTCCCGAGTACGATTGCTCGAAGCAGATGCTCGCCGACATCGCGATCGGATGCGTCTGCCCGAAGCGCGCGCGCAGGAACCCGCTCAGGATCATGATGCCCTTGTCGTGCGTCGATCCCGACATCCGCGCCTCGCGCTCGATATTGATCACGCCCGCCTGCCCGAGCGCGACGGTCGCCGTCACGCGCGACGGCCGCCCGAAGCTGTACCCGCCGACGTCGAGCACCGCCAGGCCGTTGATCTGTCCGACGCTGGCGCCGCGGATATTTACGATGAGCGTGCCTTCCGCGATCAGCCGGCGGATTTCTTCCTCGATGAAATTGAGCCGTAGCATCCGCTCACCGAGCGCCCGCTCGACCTGCGCCGCCGTCACTTGCTGCGCGGCTTCGGTGCGCGGGAAGTAAGCCGACTCGCGCGCCACATCGTCGATAGGCTCGAGCATCGCCAGCACGCGCGCTCGGTCGCCCGGCATCCGCATGCCGAACTCGACGATCTTCGCCAGCGCGCCGGCGTCGAACGGCGGCAGATTCTCCCTGCGCGCCAGCGCTCCGACGCGCGCGGCATAATGCGCCGCGGCGGCACCGTCGGCCGCCACCGACGGCCGCATCTCGGCCTTCACTTTGAACAGTTCCGCGAAATCCGGATCGTAAAAATAGAGCATGTTGTAAAGGTACGCGCCGCCGAGCGTCACGACTTTGTTCTTAATCTCGATCGGCTCCGGCTTCAGTCCGCTCATCGAAAAAAACGGCAGCGGCTCGAACGTCTCGAGCGTCATCCGCCCCGACTTGAGACTGCGCTTGAGCGTTTTCCACACCCCCGGCTCGACCACCGCATCTTCGAGATCGAACACCAGGAACCCGCCATGCGATTTCAGAAACGATCCGCCGATGATGCGCGTGAAGTTCGTCCCCGACCGCCCCAGCGGATCGATCCATCGCTCGATCGTGCCGAACAGGTTGCGGTAGGTCGGCGCGTCTTCGAGCACCACCGGCGCCCCCCGCGTCGCCGAGTTATCGACCATCACGTTGACCTGGTAGTCGAACCATCGCGCGCTGTCCTCGATTCCCGGCGGCCTTTGCCCCTGCCCCTGCTCGGCCGGCGGCTGCTCGCGAAATCGATCGAGGTTGCCGAGCATGTGTTCCGCAACTTCATCGAGGTATTTATCGACCGCGGGGTTATTAAAGTGATGCTTTAAGTCTTCGACGGACGGCGTGATCATCCGCGCCGCGAACGCGCGCTCGATTGCGCGGATGTCGTCGATCAGCTCGCGCATCATTTCCTGCTGCCTGACCATCAACGTGCCCAGTTCGTCCTGCAGCTCGCCCTGCACCTTCGCCAGTTGCTCGCGCTCGGCGTCAGTCTTTGCCGCCATCGCTTTGCCGAGCGCCTCGGGCGACTCGGGCATCTTGCCCTCGATCAGCGGGATGAATATCACCTGTCCGGTCGGTGTGCTCTGGATCGCAAAGCCGCGCTCGCGCGCGCGCGTCTCCAGATTTCCGAACAGTTCCTGCGCGCGCTTGTTGTACTTGTCGCGCAGCGCCGCGCGCTCCTGATCGAAATCCTCGCGCCGAAACGCCTTGGGCAGTTGCTCGAGCACGAAGGCGACCAGCTCCGTCATCTTGGCGCGCAGCTCGACGCCCTGGCCCGGCCGCAGGTAGATGGCAACCGGAGATTCGGGATTGCGGAAGTTGTTTACGTACACCCAGTCGCCGGGCGTCGGCATGGTGGCGGCTTTTTCGCTGAGGATGCGCAGGACCGATTCCCGCTCGGGACGCGATCGCAGGCCGCTGACGAAGACGTTGTACCCGGGCGCGTCGATTCCGACCGCCAGCCGTATCGCGTCGAGCGCCCGGCTCTGCCCGAACAACTCGCCGTCGCCATCGCTGGCCGCGGCGCGTTCGAGCGCGGCCGCATCGAGCGACACTTTTACTTTGAGCTCTGAAGCGGCCCGCTCCGCCGGCGGCGGTACGTGAATCAGCGCGGCGCTGGCGTCGGTAGCGATGAGGTCGCCCTTGTCGGTCATATTGCCCTGGCGGTATTCGCGGCGCGCGGTTTACGAAGCCTTGAGCGCGATTCGCCGGCCTTTCTTTTTCGGCAAAGTGATGACCAGCGTGCCTTCGGACCACTTCGCGGTCGAGGCTTCGCCGTCGATCGAATCCGAGAACGCAAATGAGCTATCGAGCATGCCGCCGAGTTTGTCCGGCACTCGAACCGCCAACCGCTGGCCCGAGACTTCGGCTTGAATTTTCGCCGGATCGACTCCGACCGCCGCGACGCGCACCTCGTAACGATCGGCAACATCGACGACCTGGGCGCGCTCGAACTCGAGCGGGCCGGTGCCGCCTTTCCAGCGGTCGATCAACATTTCGTCGAAGAACTCGTCGAAGGCGCGCTCGAATTCTGCAATCAATCCACGGCCGGTTGCCATAACGTCTCAGTTTCCCACGATTTTGCCTGAATTGTAATGCCGCGCGCACGCGCTGGTCGAGTCCGCGCGCGCTCGACCGTCCCTTGCCACGATTACCGTCGCGGCGTTATGGTCTGTCTGTGCCAACCTTTTCAAAAATTGTCGCCGCCACCGATTTTTCCGAAGACTCGACCCTCGCGCTGAGCTTCGCCCAGGAGCTTGCGCTCAAGTTCTCGGCCGATATCGTGCTCCTGCATGTCGATCAGCCGCTCGCGCCGGTCATGATGACGCCGGAACTGGGACCGGCAATGGATGTCGGCGCGATGGGCCGGATTGCCGAAGAGCAGCGGATGCTCGCGCAGAAGGAACTCGACAAAATCGCGGGCAACCTGCGCGCCGCCGGCCTCAAGGTCAAGGTTCAACTGAAGGTAGGCTCTCCCTTCCTGGAAATTCTGCACACCGCGCAGAGCGAGAACGCCGACCTGATCGTGCTCGGCACCCACGGCCGCACCGGCTTGGCGCACGTCCTGATGGGCAGCGTCGCCGAGCGCGTCGTGCAAAAAGCGCCCTGCCCGGTGCTGACGATTCGCCCCCCCGACCGCAAGTTCAAGCACCCGCTCGACAAGTAGCCATCGCGTCCGCGCGCGACCTGCGTTCTCATGAGCAGCGTTTGAGCGCGGGCGAGCGCCTGTTGCGCGTCTTCGATTGATACGCCGTCGAGTGCTTTGACAAGTTCGCACGCAAGCTAAATTTCAGATTTAGTGCTTATGTGAGAACACCCGGAAGAACTGCCGGAATCATTTGCATAGTGATCGGACTTGCAGTGCTCCTGCTTGTGCTTACTATGCCCGCGACAAGTGACTTCGAATGGGTGAGGAACATCGTAACGGCGATGGCCGCCGTTTGGATTGTTGTCAAAGGTCTCGGCTTTTTGAGAAATCCAAAAATGCCGTTTGAATGAAAAACTACCATTACCAAAGGCAAACGAGCGCCGGTCGCTCGGCTCGGGACTGACGGAATAAATTCCGTCCTACGTTTTTCTGACAGTAGGACGAAATTTATTTCGTCGATTCTTATTTTTTCTTACTTCCCCGTAAACTTCGGCGCGCGCTTCTCGACGAACGCCTTCACCCCTTCTTTGAAATCCTCCGAATGCGTCATCATCTCCATCGACGCGTCGTCGTCGCGCACGCCGGTCGCGAGGTCGGTGAACAGATGCTGATAGATCATCTTCTTCGCCTGCGCGACGCCGAGCGGCGAGCACTTGGTCGCGATGCCTGATGCGATCTCGCGCGCCGTCGCCATCAGCTTGTCATTCGGCACGACGCGATTGACCAGCCCTATCTCTAGCGCCTCGTTCGCATCGACCAGCCGGCCCGTAATAGCCAGTTCCGTCGCGCGCGCGAGCCCGATAATTCGCGGCAGCATCCAACTGCTGCCGTGCTCGATCGCAAGTCCGCGCTGCGTGAAGATCAATCCCATCCGCGCGTTGTCCGACGCGATCCTGATGTCCTGGTAGAGGCAAGTCGTAAAGCCAAGGCCCACGCACGCGCCGTTGATCGCGCCAATCACCGGCGTGTTGAGCGCCAGCGGCCACGAGTACGACGTGCGGTAATCGGCGCGCTGCGCCGCGAGCCACTCGTCGGGCGCCTCCGCACTGCGCGCGCCCGCGTGTCCCGCGGCGATATTCGACAGCGCTGTCATGTCGGCGCCGGCGCAGTACGCGCGCCCCGCGCCGGTCACGATGATCGCGCCGATCACTGGGGCGCGCTCAGCATCGAGCATTGCCGTGCGCATCTCCGCGCCCATCTTGGGCGTCCACGCGTTCATCTTCTCCGGCCGGTTCATCGTGCCCGTGGCCACGCGATCCTTCTTCTCGTAAATAATTTCGGCGAAGTCCATTTCGTTCCTCCGAATCTGTGATCTTCGCCCTTACCTTACGCGAGTAGGAGCCGGCCCGTACAGGATCGTTTGCTACATGATGAACAGCATCTCCTGGTACGTCGCCAACGGCCACAAGTCGTCCGCGACGATTCCCTCGAGCGTGTCCGCCGTCTTGCGCACCGCCGCCATCGCCGGCAGCACCGAGTTGCAGAGATGCTTCGCGTGGTCGAGTTTGCTGTGACCGCCGTGCTCGGCCATCATCCCTTCGAGCTTCACGATTCCATCCTGCAGGTCCTTCACCAGCACCGTCACTTTGTCGAGCGTGTCGGTATCGAACACGTAGCCAACCGCCTTCAGATGCGCGCAGGTCAGCGCCAGCTCACCCTGGTAGCGAATCGCCGCCGGGAAGATGATGGTCTTGGCCATTTCGATCACGGTTCGCGCCTCGAGCCCCACCACCAGGCAGTACTGCTCGAGGTAAACGTCCATCCGGCTATGCAGCTCGCGCTCGGTCAGCACGCCGTATTTCGAGAAGAGCTCCGTCGCCTCCTTGGTTCCAAGCAGCGGGATGGCCTCGACGCAGGTGCGCAGATTGGGCAGGCCGCGGCGCTCGGCCTCCTTGTGCCAGACCTCGGTGTAGCCGTCGCCGTTGTAAACGACGCTGCCGTTTTCCGCCATGATTTCTTCGAGCACTTTCTGTATCGCGCCGTTGAGCTTCGCCGGATCGTCGCCCACCGCCTTTTCGAGCTTGCTCGCGATAAAGTCGAGCGACTCGGACACGATCGTGTTCATCGCAATCATCGGTCCCGCAATCGACTGCCCCGATCCCACCGCGCGGAATTCAAAGCGGTTGCCGGTGAACGCGAACGGGCTGGTGCGATTGCGATCGCCGGCGTCTTTGGGAATCACGGGCAGCGAGTCAACGCCGACCTTCAGCGTTTCACCGCCCTTCGAACTTTTCGCGCCGCCCTTGGTCACCTGCTCGAAGATGTCGTTCAGCTGCTCGCCCAGGAACACCGAGATGATCGCCGGCGGCGCTTCGTTGGCGCCAAGCCGATGGTCGTTCGAGGCGGTCGCGACCACCGCGCGCAGCAAGCCGCCCCATCGATGGACCGCGCGAATCACCGCCGCGCAGAAAATCAGGAACTGCGCGTTGTCGTGCGGATTGTCGCCCGGATCGAGCAGATTGCCCTGGGTCGCGTTGCCGAGCGAGAAGTTGACGTGCTTGCCCGATCCGTTGACGCCCGCGAACGGCTTCTCGTGCAGCAGGCACGCCATCCCGTATTTCTCGGCGACGCGCCGCAGCGTGACCATCGTCAACTGCTGATGGTCGGTCGCGAGGTTGCCGTTCTCGAACACCGGCGCCAGCTCGAACTGCCCCGGCGCCACCTCGTTATGCCGCGTCTTGGCCGGAATCCCGAGCTTGAACAACTCGCGCTCGCTCTCGAGCATGAAGGCCAGCACGCGCTCGGGAATCGCGCCGAAGTAATGGTCCTCGAACTCCTGGCCCTTCGGCGGGAGCGCCCCGAACAGCGTCCGCCCGGTCCCGAGCAAGTCCGGCCGCGAGAAAAAGAAATGCCGATCGATCAGGAAATATTCCTGCTCCGCGCCGGCGTACGAAACCACCGTCGCCGGATTCTCGTGACCGAATATTTTCAGAATCCGCTGCGCCTGCTTGTTCAGCGCCTGCATCGATCGCAGCAGCGGCGTCTTCTTGTCGAGCGCCTCGCCGGTCCACGAAACGAACGCCGTCGGAATGCACAGCGTCGTGCCGTTCGGATTCTCCAGGATGTAGGCGGGACTCGTCACGTCCCACATCGTGTAGCCGCGCGCCTCGAATGTGTTGCGGATGCCGCCGTTCGGAAAGCTCGACGCGTCGGGCTCACCTTGCGTCAGCGTCTTGCCTGAGAATTCCGCGATCGCGCCGCCGTCGGCGTCGGGCGAGAGGAAGCTGTCGTGCTTCTCGGCGGTGAATCCGGTCAGCGGATAAAACACGTGCGCATAGTGCGTCGCGCCTTTGGAAATCGCCCAGTCCTTCATCGCCGACGCCACCGTATCCGCGATCGCAGGGTCGAGATGCGAGCCGGTGTCGATCGTCTTCATCAGCGATTTGAAAACCGGCTTGGGCAGCCGTTCCTTCATCGCCGACTTGTTGAAGACGTTCGATCCGAACAACTCGCTGGCCGATACGTTGGAAAATGACAGCGGCGCCGCGACTGGACGGTAAGTCGTGACGGCCTCGATTGCCTGTAAACGTGCCGAGCTTCCGCTCAATGTGGTCTCCCTCCGAAGTTTGTGTTGCTCGTCTCGCGGGTCGTGTGCGGACCTTCACGAGATCGAACTGTTGAATGGTGCAAGGACCGCGCCCCGCGCATCAAATCGAAAGGTCAAGCAATCCTGGGAGGTTACTTCGTCGAGGAAGCGAGCGATGCCTTAATTTCAAACAGGATGCGCAGCAAGCGGGCGCTGGCGCGAGTTGAATTCGCGACCAACGATGGTCAGCGCAAGCAGCTCGAACCGTGCAGAACGCAACCGCGCGTCAGGAAGATCGGCTCACTGGATCCAGCCCCGATCCTGGAATCTGATCCTGAGCTGTGCTGCAATCTCGTCGGCGGTCGCCTTGGCTCGTCCCTCGAGTCCGGCCCTGCCGCTGCCCTCGCTGTATAGTTTCGCGCCGCCGACAACGATCAGCCCGATCGGATTGGCCGTCGCAATCGCCACCGCGGCCGGCACCACCATCCCGGGGGTTTTGTTTCCCGAGGAGGTAAGCGTTCCCGACCCGAGTTTGCGCCAGCCTTGCGGCGTGACCGCGTAGCCTTCGACGACTGTGTCCATCTCGGAAGTTCCGGCGCCGAATCCGATCACGAAGCGCTGCACCGCGCTGCCACTCTGGGTCGATACGAGATAACCGCGAATCACACCGTCGCCAACCCGCGGCGAAGATCCGGGGCCCGCCTGCACCGCGGAGAGCCCCATCGCGTTAATGTCCGCGACCAGCTCCTTGGCGATCAGCGCGCCGAGCTTACGGCCCTCCTCGACTTGCTCGGCCGTAGGCGGCGTACTCGGTGCACCGACCTCGCCGCCGATCGAAGAATTGGCAGGCATGTCGGCGGAGTTGGCGACGAAGTTGTACACCCAGATCTGATTGGGCCGCGCGAGCCCCGGATTGCTCATCGGTGTTTGCTGGGTGACGTTGGTCGAAGCGCATCCCGCAACAACGATCAGTGCGATCATGCACAGTGCAAAACGGCTATAGGACTTCATTGTCGATCCTCCTCCATGAACGATTCAGCCGATCACCAAGTGTAACGGCTGCTACTGGCGCGTCATCGCTGCGCGCACCTGGGCGGCGATCTCACGATCCTGCGGCCCGGTCGGCAATTCGAACACGACTTCCAGCATCCGCCCCGAGTATTTGAACGGCGCCTCATAGTCGGCGTTGACCGGCGAGAGGCTGCGGCCGAGGTCCATGCCGGTGCTGGAGATTATACGCAGCAGATTCGCGATCTGCCCTTCGCCGACCTCGACGCCATCGATCAGCAGCACTGCGCGCGCGGCGGTCTTCTCGCTCTTTTCAACCGTCACCGCTATCTTGTGACGGCCCGCCGCCAGCCGGCTCTGCGACGCGATCACAATATGCTGATGAAAGCAGTTGTAGTCGAACTTCACCCTGCCCTCTTTCACGTAAAGCACGAATCCGCTGTTGCTGCTGCCGCGTGCTATCAGCGCGCCGTCGCCGTCCGCCGGCGGATGCTCGAGTTCGACCGTCATAGTCCAGCCGCGCGCGGTTGACGGACACGCGTCGGCGACGATGTGTGAAATGGGCGGATAGTAAACGAACCGCTGGCGCGAAGTCGGCAGTCCGGGACGCATCGCCGCACGGAACAGCATCGCCGCACCGCGATCGTCGAGCGGCAGGACTCCGTGCCGCTCCGCTTCCGCCCACCATAGATCCACCATTTCCTTGAGGCGCTTGGGCTCGGCCGCCGCCAGGTCATTGCACTCCGAAAAATCCTGGTCGAGATGGTAAAGCTCCCACTTGTCGTCGTCGAACGGCGTGCCCGAATCGTGATGCGTCACCGCCTTCCAGCCGCGATGCCATATTCCCCGATGTCCGAGCATCTCGAAATACTGCGTGGTTCTCGACGTTGCCGCGTTCGGATCGGTCAGCGCGGGAGCGAGACTGGTGCCATGCACCGGCATTTGCGGTACGCCCGCGACCACCGCTGGCGTCTCGATCTTGAGCAAGTCGATTATCGTCGGCGCGAGATCGATCGCATGGCAGAATTGACGCCGGATCTCTCCGGGCGTGCCAATCTTTGCCGGCCAGTGAACGATCAGCGGGTCCCTGACGCCGCCGCCGTGAGTATTCTGCTTGTACCACTTGAGCGGCGTGTTGCCCGCCTGCGCCCAGCCCCACGGGATGTTCGAGTGGCTATTCGGTCCGCCGATATCGTCGAGCCGCGCGACCGCGGCGTCGAGATCCTCGCGCATGCCGTTGAAGTAGCGCATCTCGTCGAGCACGCCGAGCGGGCCGCCCTCCTGGCTCGCGCCGTTGTCCGACATTACGATGAACAAAGTGTCGTCGAGCAGGTTGAGTTGCTTGAGAAATGCGGCGAGTCGGCCGATTTGCGCATCAGGGTGATCCAGCATCGCGGCGAACGCCTCCTGCAGGCGCGCCGCGAATATTCGTTCCTTCTCCGACAGCGCCGACCACGGCCTGACGCCCGGATTATGCGGCGCGAGCCGCGTATCTTTCGGCACGATTCCGAATTCTTTCTGACGGCCGAACCATTCTTCGCGCGCCGCGTCCCAACCCGCATCGCACCGTCCACGATACTTCGCGAGATAGCTTTGCGGCGACTGATGGGGCGAATGCGTCGCGCCGAAAGCGAGGTACAGAAAGAACGGACGCTCGGGCACCAACGACTTGCTGTCGCGAATGAAACCCATCGAGCGCTCGACGATGTCCTCCGACAGGTGATAGCCCTCCGCCACCGTCCCCGGCGTATCGACGAAGTGATTATCGGAGGTCAGCTCGGGATAAAACTGATCGGTCTCGCCCTGCAGAAAGCCGTAGAACCGATCGAAGCCGCGCTGCAGCGGCCAGTTGTGCAGCGGTCCCGCCGCCGTGCATTCCGCCATCGGCGCCAGATGCCACTTGCCGGCCGCGAAGGTCGCGTGACCGTGATCGCGCAGAATCTCGGCCAGCGTCGCCGCCGATCGCGGAATCGCACCGCGCATGTTGGGAAAGCCGGTGTCCATGTTCGAGATCGCGCGCATCCCGACCGCATGATGATTGCGTCCGGTGAGCAGACACGCGCGTGACGGCGAGCATAGCGCGGTCGTGTGGAAACCGGTGAAGCGCAGTCCCGCCGCGGCCAGCCGGTCGATATTCGGCGTCTCGATCGTCGATCCGTAACACCCGAAATGTGCAAAGCCGCTGTCGTCGAGCACCACGATCACAACATTCGGCGCGCCCTTCGCCATCTTCGGCTCAGGCCACCACGGCTTCGACTCCGCAATCGTGCGCCCAATAACGCCGCCAAATTCTTCCCCCGACGGATGCTTGTATGACATTGCACTTCTCCCGCGCGTGCCGATTCAAACTGACCATCTCAAAACAAATCGCACCCGCGCAACCGCGCCGCCCCGCGAGCCAACCAGCTGCGGTCGCTTGCGAAAGCCCGCTCCCTCACGAATGATCTTCAGCCTTCTTCCCCTCTCCCGTCGGGAGAGGATTTAAGGAGAGGGACCTTGCTCAGCGCGCGACTTCTTTTCGCGCGCGATTCAAGATTCTGAAGAATCAGCGCTTTCTGAGCTCAGGAATTTCTCGATCTGGGCCAGCACTTCATTGGTGTTGTGCAGCACCTGGTGATTCCAAAATCGCAGGACTCGGAAGCCGTACGATTTGAGAAACGAACTGCGAACCTCGTCTTCAACGGATTGGTCGGCGTGCTGTCCACCGTCGATTTCGATGATCAGTTTTCGTTGAAGCGAGCAGAAATCTACAAAGTAGGCGCCGCTGGGATGTTGGCGGCGGAATTTTACAGCGCACGTACGCTTGCCTCGAAGGTAACGCCAGAGGACCTGCTCGGCAGGAGTTTGCTCGCGACGCAATCTGCGCGCGGTTTCGTAAGATGCTTCGGACGAGGGAGGCATGGTTCCAGGAATTTTGCAGTTCTGGAGAAGAACACAAGGCACGCGGAGAACCAAAATCTTGAATCGCGCGCGAAGCCGCGCGCTGAATAAGGTCCCTCTCCTTAAATCCTCTCCCGTCGGGAGAGGGGAAGAGACGCCGAGCAGTTAGGTGAAGCTCTCGCTTGCGAAAGTCCGATTCGTTACGAATGATGTTCAGCGGGGAGAAACCGAATCGTGCGGAATACAGTTTATCGGAGAACGATGTGATCGAAGCAGTAATCTGGGATTTCGGCGGCGTCTTTACCACCTCGCCGTTCGAGGCCTTCGCCCGCTATGAGCGCGAGCGAGGCATTCCGGTCGGCGTGATCCGCAAAATCAACTCCACCAATCACGAGCACAACGCTTTGGCGATGTTCGAGCGCTCGGCCATCGACTTCTCCGGCTTCGACGCGGCCTTCGCGGCCGAAGCGCGCGCGCTCGGCTACGAAATTCCCGGACGCGACGTCGTCGCGCTGCTGGCCGGCGACTTCCGGCCCGAGATGATCGAAGCGCTCCGGCGCATCAAGTCTCGTTTCAAGACCGGCTGCATCACCAACAACATGCCGGCCGCCGCGGCCGGCGCCACTGCCACCAGCCGCTCGCTCTATTCGGGCGAGATCATGGAACTGTTCGACGCGCTGAGCGAATCTTCGAAGATCGGAATCCGCAAACCCGATCCGCGCATCTATAGGATGATGTGCGAGCGGCTCGGCGTCACGCCCGACGCCTGCGTCTATCTCGACGACCTCGGCGGCAATCTCAAACCCGCGCGCGCGATGGGCATGACGACGATCAAGGTGGAAAACGGCCCTCAAGCGATCGCGGAACTCGAAGCCGCCACGGGCATGAAATTGCTCTGATCTTGCGCCCACCCGCTTCCTCTAGAATTCGTGTAAATTTTTCAGAGTTCTCCGCTTGGCGTTAGAAATGCCGATAAATACCCGTCTTTTCGGCTCGATTTCGTTGGCAACGCTTTTGCTCACTCCTGTCAGGCTCGCTAGTCGAGCTCAATCAGCGGAGGAGAACTTCATCATGGAAGCCACCACATACGCAGCCCACGACGATCTGCCAAACATTTTCGCCGCCGTCGGCATTCTGCCGAGTCCGTTCGGCGAGTCGCGACGCCGCAACCTGCCATCGGAAGGCGAACGCAAGCTCTTGTTCGCGGTGCTTGAGGACGCGATCCGCACCTACCTGCGCTATCGCGATCGCGGCGGCGAGGCGCGCAACAACGAGGAGTTCGTCGAGGCCACCGAATGGCTCAGTTGCGACGAGGAGTGCGGTCCGTTTTCCTACATCGGCGTTTGCGAGGCGCTCGGTATCGACGCCGACAACCTGCGTTCTGGCATCTCGAACCATACCGGCCGCCTCGAGGAGATCCGCGGCTGACCAATCGGCCTTTCAAGCGAGCGCGCGGGTAAATTCCTCGAGCAGGTCGCGCCAATGCTCGGTGCCGACCGAGATGCGCACCAGCGCCTCGTTGATTCCCGCGGCCGACATTTCCTCCGCCGACAGCTCGCTGTGAGTGGTAGTCATCGGATGGCATACCAGGGTCTCGACGCCGCCCAGACTGACCGCGTTCTTGGCGATCTTCAGGCGGCGCAGGAACTCGAACGCGCCGGTCTTGCCGCCTTCGACCTCGAGCGATACGAGCGATCCCGGGTAGTCGGTCTGCGCGTCGCGAATCTGAATCTGCGCGGCGTCGGTGAACAGCGACGGATAGATGACGCGCTTGACCCGCGCGTGCTTGGCCAACTGCTCGGCGATTCGCTGCGCGTTCTTGCTCTGCCGATTCATCCGCAGCGCCACCGTCGATAGCCGCGAGTCGAGCATCCAACATTCGTCGGCCTGCAAAATGTTGCCGAGCAGCGCGCGCATCCCGGTTAGCGTCTGGATCAATTCCGGATCGATCGCCACCACCGCGCCCGCCAGCAGGTCGCTGAATCCGCCGAGGAACTTCGTCGCCGAGTAAATCGCGAGATCCGCGCCATGAATCAGCGGATGCTGAAACGTCGGACCGAGCAGAGTGTTGTCGATTGCGAGCAATGCCCGCTTCGGCCGTTTGCGAATCGCCGCGGCCGCCTGCGCGATATCGGTCATCACGAGCGTGGGATTCGCCGGCGTCTCGATCAGCACCAGACTCAGATTGTTCGCCTTCTCAATCGCCTCGGTCAGCGCCTTCGTGTTGCCGGCCGGCACGCCGCGCGCCTCGAAACCGAGCGGCTCGATCACCTGGTGGATCAAGTGCTGCGTGCCGCCATACAGCGGCTGCGTATAGACGATCGACCCGCCACGCTCGAGGAACGTGAGCATCACGGTGAAAATCGCGGCCATCCCGGAATTGAAAATCGCGGCCGAGTTGGCGCCGCGCTCGAGCGGCACCAGTTGCTCCTCGAGGATCTCGGCGTTGGGATGATTCAGCCGCGCGTAGATCAAATCGGGACGATCGTCGCCGCGCGGCCGGATTTTTCCGAGCACGATTCCAAACGCGCGCTCCGCCGCTTCCGGCCTCGGAAAGACAAACGTCGAGCTGCGATAGACCGGCGGGCGCGCCGCGCCGACCGACAATGTGGGATCGAAGCCGCGGGTCAGGACTGCCGTCTCCGGCCGCACGCGGTAGGGAATTTTCGGCATCAGCGCTTCTCACCGCGACTGGCTGTGACCGTTGTGTCCGCGTATCCGATCCCGAGATGCATTCTGTAGCCGACCAGGTCGCGCACCTCCTTTGAAAGCGTGCGCGCGATCTCGCCGGGCACGTCGATGTACTGATTCTCTTCCTGCCGCAGCCATCCGAGCGAATACGAAAGAAAAATACCGTAGCGCCATTCGTCCGTGCGATTCGCGCCCGCGCCATGCAACGTGCCGCCCATCCAGAGCAGGACCGAGCCCGCGGGCATCGCCGCCGCGACGACTTCATCCGGACGCGCGGCCCGCTCGGCGGGCCACAGATGACTGCCCGGGACGATCTTCGTGCCGCCGTTGGCCTCGGTGAAATCGGTAATCGCCCACATGCTCGCGACGATCATCCGCGGCCGCGGCACTTTGAAAAATTGATACGGATCTTCCTCGCGATGGAGCACCTGCTCGCGCGCGCCGGGACCGATTTTGAGCGCGGCGGTCGCGTGAACCTGGTAATGCACGCAGTTGGGCTTCAGAATCGCGTCGCACGCCGACCGCATCAGCGGATGCGTCACGAACGTGCGAAAGGTCTCCGATCGCGCCACCAGCGCGGTGATCCGCTTGGTCTTGCCGGGATAGAAATTCGCGGCGCCACCGTCTTCTGCGTACTTCTTGTTGAGGCTGGCGTCGGGATCGACGATCTCCAGGTGCGGCGCGAGCTCGCGCAGAATCGAATCGCGCGCACTGCGATCGATCACACCGCTGACAACCACCGCGCCGTCGCGCTCCAGGCACGCGATCACCTTCGCGGGAGCGTCGCTGGCACTGACTACTGGGATTGAAGGCATCGACAAATCCTCCGATCGCTAGCGCGCGAACAGCTCGAACGAAGCTCGCTTACATCGACGCGTAAACCGCGTCGATCAACGCCGTCGCGCGCGCGTCGATCAGCAAGCCCGCGTGCATCTTGTTCATCGTGTAGCCGAAGCCAATCTTCGCTTCGGGATCGGCGTATCCGAGCGAGCCGCCCGCGCCCGGATGTCCGAATGACTTCGCGTTCGGCCCGAGCGACGCGCCCGGCTGCGACATCATGAAGCCGAGCGAGAAGCGCGTGCTGAGTACCAGCAGCGCGTCGGGCCCCTTCGATTGCTCGATCGAGCACTGCGCGACCTGCTCCTTCGACATCACGCGCACGCCGTCCAACTCGCCGCCGCGCGCCACCGCGCCGTACAACTTCGCCCGCGATCGCGCCGGCGTGTGCCCGTTGGCGGCGGGAATCTCGGCCGCGCGCCACTCGCGCGTGTTGACCAGACCCGGCCTCATTCCGCCGGGCGGATTCATGAACGCCTTATAGGTGACGGATTCCGTATCCTTCATTATCTCGGCAAACAGATTCGGCTCGCCGGGT
>VFSW01003361.1_pt1 | contig 24025 bp, 26 predicted proteins | sample 5358111 | NCBI WGS metagenome assembly VFSW01 (sample SAMN11554181, study PRJNA540505) | mine drainage metagenome | isolation source: sediment from site ElyBrook_90M | place: USA: Ely Copper Mine, Vershire, VT | collected 2017
ATTCTGAGCCCCGCCGGCTAGCTGTATTTGTTTCCCTTATATTTATTTTTTGGGGCGGTTTGGGCGGGCGCCTGGGTTTCTGGGGGGGGGGGGGCTTGGGCTGATATTATGGGCGCAGTAAAATCCAATGATAGTTTGCCAGGTATAAGGGGCATATATCTGATCGCGATAATAGTGATTTTGGCCGTAGTGTTCATCGCCATTGCCAACTGGACCCAGCTCGCTCTCATGTTTGTTCAGAGGGTGCAGCCGTTCATGGTGAACACAAAATACGTGGCATTCTTCAACGGCTATAATTCCGTCATAAATATCCCGAACTCAGCAGCATTGCAGCAGCAGGTTGTAACCATCACGAGCTGGATAAAGCTGGTTGGACCGGGGTCTGCCAAGGCGCAGTCGGGATCAACGGATTTTGGATGGATAGTGGGCAAATGGAGTGCGTGGGGCATTGCGGTCTGTGGCCAACAGATGGTACTCTGCTATTACAGCTGGGGTGACCCCCACCTGGAATTCAATTCAAACATGAACCTTACCGCTGGACGATGGTACTTTGTGACGGCCGTAGTATCAAACAGTACGGAGACGCTGTACCTTGATGGTGTTAATGTTTACTCCGGTGCATACGGACTTGGCAACCAGGACTCGCCCGTCCAGATAGGCGCGATAACCTCGTGCTGCAATGAGCACTTCAACGGCTCCATAGCGGATGTGCAGATATACAATACTGACCTGTCGCCGGGCCAGATATCACAGATGTATTCGGAGGGCATAGGAGGGGCGCCAGTGGACAGGAACGGCCTTATAGGCTGGTGGCCCCTGAACGGAAACTTCACCGACATAAGCGGGTTTGGTGACAACGGCGTGCCTGGGAACGTAAGCTTCGTCTCGCCCAATTAATGGCATTACCCCTCTGAAAAAGTAATGTTGGTTATTCCTATTGCCTGCTGCTGTGTGGAGAATCCATTTTGTTCCACAAGGAAGAAGAGAGTGCTGCTGTACGGCCCAGAAGGGAGGGCTATCCTTATGGAATAGTACTGCAGCTGCGTCGTCAGGTTTATGGTAGCCAGCCTCTGGATACTGCCGGGTGAGGCGTTTGTCGTCCCTACGACCATGGTGGCCGGCGCACCGTCTAGTGACATCGCCCTGAAGCCCACCGTGGTGTTTATGAACTGGGCCTGCTTTGAGTATATCTGGTTCTGGATGTTGGTGGCGTTTTTGTACGGCGCGTATATCTGCACGGCGCCGGGATAGACCGGCTCCCAAAGAGCGCGCTGGCTGCCGTTTATGTATGTGGATACCCCCTGCCAGTCAGGCAGGTATGGGAATGCGACATAACTCCTGAATACCACCTTGTTTATTTCATTTGAGGTTGCAAAGACGGTGGTGGTGTTGTCGTTATACACTGGCGCGCCGAATACATTTTCCAGGTAGCCAAGGAGCGCGTCGAGAGAAGGGAGCGAAAATGCGCCCTTGTCAACAGCCAGATATGCGGTTCCGTAGGTATAGAGGGCGAATGCTGTCTGGTTCGTGTAATTCTGCTGGACGACGGACTGGTAGGCAGGAGTAGCATTGAGCTCAAGATCGTACGCAAGCACAACCGCAGGAATATTATACAGGGTAAGGAGCTGTGTCGTGTTGGTCCTGCCGTCCAGACCCCCCACTATGGGCCTATGCGACAGTGCCTGGTAGTACGTTGACATCCCAGGGTACAGGTCAGGCACCGTTCCTGCCGACGGAAGAGCAGGCAACGTCAGTATGGAGAAGTTGCCTGTGAGGTTTGCAAGCTGGCTATACACAATGGGATTAACTATCTGTGTCGTGGTTGCGGTGACGACAGGTCCGATGAGAACAAGGCCATTGACTTCAAGCAAATAGAGGAAGGTTATCGCTGCCGTGGCGACGATGGCGAATTCCCTCTTATCAATGCCAAATGTTTTGCCCTCCTTCTCCAGAAGGTACTTTGCACCGAACGCCGCCAGCATGGCGAAGCCAAGCGCGGTGATTATGGAGAACCTTCCGGGCTCCCTTATCACGTTAATCGCAGGTATTGCATGATAAAGATTGTACAGTGTAGGTATGCCGGTGCTATATCCGTTGACCAGCAGCGACGGACCCAGGCTTAAAAGGGCGAATACTACCGCTATGGCCAACCACATCCTGGATGACTTGAAATTCTTGTATAGCGCAAAAAAGGAGAGCGCGAGCACCACGTAGCCTATGTATGCAATCCTTTCTGCAGGGTCTGGAAGGTATAGGCTGCTGTTGGCCAGCGCCGGATAGAATATGCTGTTGTAGTAGCTCGGCACAAAGAATGTGAGAAGATCGGCGCTCCACAACATGTTGTACTGCGCGGTGTTTTCTATGCTGGCGGTGCCGAGCGCACCTGGCTGGGTTATTGTGTTTATCAGCGGAAGGAATCCCCAGATTCCAGCCACAAAGCAGATTACGATGGCTATTGCCACGTTTCGCAGGAACAACATGCTGAATATGGAGCTCCTCGTCTCCCTGTATATGACATATAGTGCAAGCACAAGCAGCAGGAGTATGCATATCATTATGGTCTGCTCTATGGTGCCCATGAACGTTGCGAGCATGACCGAGAGCCCAAGCCCAACGGCGTATGCCGGCTTCTTGTCGCGGATCATCCTTATGAAGAAATACAGGGAGAGCGGGATCCACTCAACCTGCGTGAATATCAGGAGACCGAGGGCGTGGTCTATGTGCGTTGCGCTGAACGAGAAGAATATTCCGGCCAGAAAGGCCGCGTACCTGTTCTTGACGAAATAATCAGCCAGTATGTACATGCCCAGGCCGGAGAAGGCGAAGCCCAGGAAAAACATTGTATTGTATGCAAAAGGTAGGCTGACAAGCGCGAATGGTGCCGCAATCAGGCCCGTCAATGGCGCCAATGTATGGTACACCAGGTTTTCCCCTATCGGATAATAAACCAGGTTTGTTGCCCAGAAGCTCGTGTGCAATGTGTAGGTAGCGTAATTCACCCACCATATATCCCATAGATTCAGGTAGGCATCGCCGCCTATGCCCGTGGTGACGCTCGACATGTTCATGGTCACATACGCAAACGCCACCAGCGATATTATCAGGTATACGAGCGCCACGATTAGATAATTTTTCAATTCCGGATTTATTTTTCCATGCTTAGGATGCGGATGGCCTGGATGTTCTGGGGTGTGTGCGCTCTCCGCAATATGCGTTTGAGGCGGAGGGGTTGTATCCTGGTTGTTCTCGTTATCCATCCAAATACACTCTGGTGCTCAGCTCTTGAACCTGAACATTATTGTCTTTGCAAAAATATAGAAACCATAGTAAAACTTGTTGTTGAACTTCGACGCGCCGATGCGCTCATAGTACTTTATCGGCACCTTTGCAAACCTGTATCCGTGGTTTGCAACCTCTGCATTGAGCTCTGTCCTGAAGATCATTCCGGTCTCATTGAAATGCAGGTCCCTGATTATGTCCCTTCTCATCGCCCACAGGCCGCTCTGGGAGTCCCCTATCCTCTTCATGAACATTATGTTGAATGTCAATGTGGCGAGCGTGTTGCCGAGCAGAAGATAGGAGTCCATCGCCCTCTTGCCTGCACCGGCAAGCCTGTTCCCTATGGCCATATCCGCACCCTTCCTGACAAGCGCTATAACCTTCCTCAGGTCCATGGGCTCATACGTGCCATCAGCGTCTATGTTGGCCACTATGCCTGTTTTTGCGGCGGAATATCCCTCGCGTATGGCGGCACCGTAGCCCCTGCTCCTCTGTCTTATGAAGACAACATTCCTGTTGCTTAGCTTTCCTACCGTGCCAAGATACACGACTATTATGCGGCACGATGGTAGCGCTTTCAGTATCTTTCTTATTATCGGGGCGAGCGCTGGCTCATCCTTGGCAGGTATGACGACAGTGGTATCACTATAGTCCATTGAAACGCTTATTAATTGAACCTAAAGACTAAAAAGCCATGGCGGTAGCATGCTTTAAGTATTTTCAATTGCAAGAAATCCATATGCAGGAAAGGATAGGCATAATAGTCGACCAAAGAGAGCGCAATGCAGAACTCGTATCGGGCCTGGAAAACCTGGGCTGCGACATAAGCTTCAAGACCGCGCCTGTGGGCGACTACATAATATCCGACAGGGTGTGCATCGAGAGAAAAACGGTATCGGATTTTGAAGGATCGATAATGAATGGGAGGCTCTTCGACCAGCTCGAGCGACTTAAAGAGACGTACGAACTGCCGATAGTCTTGCTTGAGGGTGACAGGGAGACCTTCAGGCTAAAGCGCAATGTGATAAACGGCACCGTGGTGGCAGTCTACATAGACTACGGAATACCGGTGCTTTTCTCTGAGGGCCCGGCTAACACGGCAGAGATAATTGCAACAATAGCGAAGCGGGAGCAGGGAGGAAAAAGGCGTGAGCCATCGTTGAAAGGTGCGGCAAGGGCGTACACCGACAACCAATTCCAGGAGTACATGGTAGGCAATCTGCCCGGGGTTGGACCGATGCTTGCGAAATCGCTGCTCAAACACTTCGGGAGTGTCAGGGCAATAGCGAATGCGGATATAAAAGAGCTGGTGAAAGTGGAGAAGATAGGAAAGGTCAGGGCTCAGATGATCCACAATACACTAAACCATTCTTATGAGCACAATCCAGGTCTGCTAGTCCCTGATCCTTGATATTGCCATTTTCTGCAAAATGAATTTGTCAAGGTCATCCTTCGAGTATATACCGAATTTTCTGGCTATTTCCAGCTGTGACTTTTTGTCCCTGGTAATCTCTTTGCTCGACTTTATCAGCGGCTTGAGCTTGTTGAACGAGGTCTTGTTGTTTGCAAAGAGCACAAACTCCCTGCTGCTTTTTGCACCTACCATTTTTATCGCATCGCTTATCTGATTGGTCATCGCGACGAAGAGCAGCATCTCCATGCCCTTGCTTTTTGAGATGTTTGTTTTGTCCCCGAAGGATTCGACAGCATCAATGTATGCACCCGACAAATGGATTTTGTTGATTATACGGTTTGGATCGAATATCTGGACCACTGCGCCCTTGCCCTTGTTTATGCTATTGATTTTGGACAAAATAGCTTCCATCGAAGCGCTGGAGGACGCTATTTTTACCAAAAAATTCTTATAGGAATCCACCGGGATCACCGTTTAAAACTGGGATTAGAAGTAATGCTATTTTTCCAAAAATATATGTGTTTTAAAGTAATATAAATCCTTTACCGAAAGGGTTTTAAAGCTGAAAACCAAACCATTAATGGGGTTGAAGAAGGCGACTTTTACCGTCGAGAAATACCGTTGGTTTTAGCATGGATGATAATGATTATAGTGCCAAGGACATAATGGTACTTTCCGGGCCGCAAGGGGTAAGAAAACGGCCAGCAATGTACATAGGTTCCACCGGAAGCTCGGGCTTTTTGCACCTGCTCTACGAGGTACTGGACAATGCGATTGACGAGGCCATCGCGGGATACGCAAAAAACGTTGTTGTCAGGCTCTCCAAGGATGAAGATGTAGACGTCTGCGAAATAAGCGACGACGGGAGGGGCATTCCGGTGGATGTGATTCCGAAGGTTGGGAAGCCCGCGCTTGAGGTCATACTGACATCGTTGCACTCCGGAGCCAAATTCGAAAACAAGGCATACAGGGTATCTGGAGGCCTTCACGGAGTGGGACTTACTGTTGTAAACTCGCTATCCGAATACACTGAAGTAACGGTAAAAAAGGATGGCAAGCTTTACAGGCAGCGCTTTAGCAGGGGAAATGTGCTGGCGCCGCTGGAGACGCTCGGCCCCGTTGCGGGAAGCGGAACAACGATAAAGTTCAAGCCGGACAAGGAGATCTTCTCGGCAAGAAGCTTTGACACCATAGAACTGACTGAAAGGTTGCGCGACCTCACATACCTCAATCCGGGACTTATGATAAAATTCGTGGATGAAAGAGAGCAGCCTCCAAAGGTTGTGGATTACTTCTCAAAGAACGGGCTTGAGGATTTTCTCGCACACATACGGGGGGACAAGGAAGCGGTCTCCAATCCAATCTATATTAAGAAATCCGCGGATACGTTGAAGGTTGAAATCATACTGCAGTACATAAACACTTATTCGGAGGACATTCTTTCATTCGTAAACAAGATAAAAACCGCGGAAGGGGGCACCCACGTTACTGGTTTCAGGGGCGCCCTGACAAGGGCGGTAACCAACTACAACCAGAAGAACAAGAAAAAGGGCTCGGTAGAGTTGGAGGGGGATGACACAAGGGAGGGTCTTGTCGCAATCATTTCTGTATTGATGCAGAACCCTGAGTTTGAAGGTCAGACAAAGGAAAAACTGGGCAACAGCTCGATAAAATCCTTTGTTGAAAATGCATTTTATCAGGAGTTCTCCAGGTACCTGGAGGAAAACCCTGGCGAGGCGCAGAAAATACTCGGAAAGATATACACCGCTGCCGAGGCGAGGGAGTCGGCGAGGAGGGCAAGGGATCTTGCCAGAAAGAAGGGGCTCTTTGAGGGGGCGGTGCTACCGGGAAAGCTCGCGGATTGCACAGAAACGGACCCGTCAAAATGCGAGATATTCATAGTAGAGGGACAGAGCGCGGCGGGAAGCAGCAAGGAAGCACGGGATAGGTTTTACCAAGCGATACTGCCATTGAGGGGAAAGGTGCTCAATGTTGAAAAGGCCACGGAGGAGAAGATATTCGCCAATGCCGAGCTACACACAATGGTAACGGCGTTTGGCACCGGCATAAAGGACACTTTCAATGCGGAAGGGCTCAGGTACAACAAGATAATACTGCTCACCGATGCAGATGTGGACGGCAGCCACATAAGGACTCTGCTCCTGACTTTCCTCTACAGATATATGAAAACGCTGATAGAGCGCGGGCATGTCTACATCGGCCAGCCCCCTCTTTACAAAGTGGTGCACGGACGAGAAGTAAAATACGCCTACAGCGATCAGCAGCTCAATGAAATAATGAAGAGCAACGGAGGAAAGGCCGCTGTGCAGAGGTACAAGGGTCTTGGAGAAATGAACCCGGAGCAGCTCTGGGAGACCACAATGGATCCGAAGAACAGGGTGCTAAGAAAGATTAGCATAGCAGATGCGGAGCTTGCAAATACTATGTTCACCATACTCATGGGAATTGACGTGGAGCAGAGGAGGCATTTCCTGGAGGACCACGCCACGGAGGTTAAATTCTTGGATATTTGATATTTATGGCAGAAACCGACCAAATCCTGGATTCGCCAATCGAGAAGGAGATGCAGGCGAGCTACCTAGATTACGCAATGAGCGTGATCATAGGCAGGGCCCTTCCAGACGCGAGGGACGGCCTCAAGCCGGCACATAGAAGGATACTCTGGGCGATGTATGGATTGGGCAACACACATGACCAGCCCACAAAGAAGAGCGCAAGAATAGTCGGAGAATGTTTTGCAAAAGACACGCTTGTGCTCACTGAAAAAGGTCTACTGCCGATACAAAATGTTGAAACGGGGACCCTTGTTTATACCCAAAGCGGATTGCATAAAGTTTCTGAGTTATATGTTATGCCAAAACGCAAACTCATAAAAATAAAACTTAAAAATGGATTGGAAAATATTGTAACTGAGTCGCAGCAATTTAAGGTCCTTACAAAAGACTGGCAAATAATTTGGAAAAATGCAAAAGATTTACAATATGGAGATTATATACTTACAAAATCGGTTTATCCAGAAATTTGCGGATACGTAAAAATAAATGAAAAAGAATTAAACGAGAATGTGGCATATCTATTGGGCCAGTTATTATCAGATGGATTTGTACTACAAGATAACAAGAGGGGAAAATATCATCGTATTGGATTTTCATCTTCAAGTATCGAAGTTATAAATGCGGTTGCATTATGTTTAAAACAAGAATTTAGTTATACCGCTAAGATTGAAACAAAAATAAACAAGAAAAATGGGACTTCGAATGAGTTCTATCAAATAAGAGTGAATAACGGAGAACTAAATAATTACTTTATTCAAAATTTTGACCTGCTTGGTAGAAAGGCACTTACGAAAATAGTCCCGTGGCAAATATTTAATAGCCCTAAAAAAGTAATATTTGCATTTCTTAGCGGTTTAATTGACGGTGATGGTCACGTACATAAAAAGAGAGATGTTATCGAGTATGCTACCATTTCTGGACAAATGGCAAATCAGTTAATAATACTTTTACAGCATTTCAATATACATGGGCAAAAGTATGAAATTAAAAGAGCTAAAGAAGATTATATCCTCGGGAGGAAAGTTCATTTACATGACTCATTTAGTTTAGAATTTGCTGGGATTAATGCACAGCGCCTTGCTGCGGGATTGGAGCTTAAAGAGAAAAATAAGGGCGCTCGCGCAAACTTGCTCCTTTTGCACAAAATAAAACAATCTGATTTTGATATCATACCCTGGGCTGCAGAGAAAATATTTGGAGAGCCGGGCACTCAACATATCGGAAGTGGCTGGTATCTTGATGCCGAAGGAAAGAAGTTTAGAGAGGGGATAAAATATCTAAACGGAACAAAGATTAGATACAGCTCTAATTTAAGATCTTTGCAATTGCATGCTACCCAAATAATAGAATGGGGAATTCAAAATAAATTGCAAAAAATAAATTCTGGACTCTCGCAATTTTTAAATGCAATAATAAAGGACAAAATTAATTTCGCACCGTTAATAAGCATAGAAGAAATTGATGAAGAAATAACTTATGATATCGGTGTGGAGGGTGAACATGAGTTTATTGCAAATGGAATGATATCCCATAACTGCATAGGAAAATTCCACCCGCATGGAGACATCGCCGCCTACGATACGCTAATCAGAATGGCACAGTACTTTTCGATGAATCATACGCTCGTGCAAGGTCAGGGAAATATGGGCTCGATCGACGGGGATCCGCCCGCCGCCGCGCGTTACACCGAGGTAAGACTGGAGAAGCTGGCGGAGGAGATGCTGGCAGATCTGAATAAGAAAGCTGTGCCATTTGTTCCAAACTTTGATAATACAGAGGAGGAACCCGTCGTGCTGCCTGCGAAGGTTCCTAATCTTTTGCTTAACGGCAGTTCGGGAATCGCGGTGGGAGTCGCGACAAACATAATGCCGCACAACCTGAGGGAGGTCTGTGACGCAGTAACGGCTTATGTGGACAACCAGAATATTACGCCGCAGGAGCTCCTCCAGTACATAAAGGGGCCAGACTTCCCGACCGGCGGCACGGTCTTCTACAACAACGCGCTCGCTTCATCGTACCTGACGGGAAGGGGGGCGTGCACCGTAAGGGGCAAGACCGTGACCGAGGAGGGCAAAAACAAGAACTCCATCGTGATCAAGGAGATACCATATACCGTCAACAAGGCGCAGCTTGTGCAGAAGATTGCAGAGCTCGTAAAGGATAAAAAAATCCAGGGCATAAGCGACCTGAGGGACGAAAGCGGAAAGGAGGGCGTCAGGGTAGTAATAGAGCTCAGGAAAGACGCGAACGCGGATACCGTGCTGAACACGCTCTACATGCATACACCGCTCCAGATTACTTTGCATGTAGCCAATATAGCGGTGCTGAAGACCAGCCTGATGACGCTAAACCTAAGGCAATTTATCAAAATATTTGTCGATCACAGGGTTGAGGTAATAAAGAACAGGACGAAGTACGACCTCGACGTTGCCACCGAGCGCCTGCACATTGTGGAAGGGCTCCTTATCGCAATAACCCACATAAACGAGGTTGTGGCGACTATAAAGGAAAGCTCTGACACAAAAGATGCCCGGGCAAACCTCATAAAGAATTATGGGATCAGCGAAAAGCAGGCGAATGCGATCTTGGACATGAAGCTCAGCAAGCTTACCAGCCTGGAGAGCGGGTCGCTGGAGGGTGAGAGGAAGGAGCTTATAGGAAACATAAATAACTATGGCGAGATACTCGCAAACGAGACCAGGGTCTTCCAGATCATAAAGGACGAGACGAAGGAGATTAAGGAGAAATACGGACGCGACAGGAGGACCGTGATAGAGCAAACGGAAATAGAAGAGATACAGAACGAGGACCTGATCACTGACGAAGAAACTACAGTTATACTCACAAAGAATAATTATATCAAGAGAATGCCGACAAGCGTGTACAGGTCACAGGGAAGGGGAGGAAAAGGGATAATAGCCATAGAGCTCCACGAAGGCGACGCCGTAAAGCAGATATCGTTCTGCATGTCTAAGGACTATCTCCTTGCGCTGACCAACAAGGGCAGGGCTTACTGGCTGAGGGCCTGGCAGGTGCCGGAAGCCACAAGGTATGGAGGGGGAAAGGCTGCGGTGAACTTGGTGCAGCTGGGGGAGGGCGAAAATATTGAGAGGCTTGTCAACACCAGGACGTTTGCACAGAGCTTCCTGACGTTCATAACAAGGAAGGGCACAATAAAGAGGGTTATGGGAGAGAAATTCTCAAGGCCGAGGGCGAATGGGATTATAGCAATTCCGATAGAAGAAGGGGACTCCCTGGCGGACGTCTGCATATCGGATGGCAAATCAGACATATTCGTTGCTTCGAAGAAGGGGAAATCTCTCCGGTTCAAGGAGGCTGACATAAGGTCAATGGGAAGGAACGCCTATGGCGTGAGGGGAATGAAGCTCGGCCATGATGATGAGATAGTCAACCTGCTGCAGGCAAAGGAAACCGATCTCATAGCAACAATATCGCAGAATGGCTTCGGAAAGGTGACCGCACTGGAGGAATACAGGCTGCAGCACAGGGGCGGAAAGGGGGTCAGGAACCTGAAGGTGAACGAGAAGACGGGAAATGTCGTAAAGTCCCTGATAGTTGAGGCCTCCTCAGAGGTGCTGCTCATCAACTCGAAGGGCCTGACAATCCAGTTCCCTGTATCTGAGATAAGAAAAACAGGGAGGAGTGCTTCTGGAGTCAGGCTGATGAAGGTTGACAAGGGCACTTCTGTCGTCGACGCGCAGCTGGTCTAGCTAGGGGGCCGTGTATCCATTGGTCCAAAAGCTGCTATACGATAGACCTGTGTTCGGCTGCCCATTGTTGTTGTTTCCTGAGTAGTCCTGCGCATTCCCATTGAGGGGCCACCACCCTACAATGTATTGCGGATTTATGGGTGCGCCGCCTATTCCCTCAAGATATAATGCATTAACTTCGCTGGGTGAAAGCGAAGTATTGTAGATCTGGACGTTGGAGATGTAGCCGGTCCAACCATCAGAGTATCCTATACCTGTTAGGCCGGCCATCCCTATTCGGATACCGTTTATCGCCAAAGAGTTGGACATGCCAGAGGCGGTCTCCACAGCAGTGCCGTTCACGTAAAGCACCGTGCTGACTGCGTTTACCGTAACAGTAATAAAGTTCCACTTGTTCATCGGGAATCCAAAAGCGGATGAGGCCACGAAGCCACCGTCTATCGAGGGTATGAACCGTATTATGGTGCCTGAGCACGTGCCGGTCAGGCCGGCCTTTTCAAAGTCAAATTGGTTGGTCTCCACTATATTGCCCCAATTGCAATTCGACGGGGGGAAGTAGTCCGCCCATGCGCTTATCGTGAAGGTTGATTTCGAAGGCATGGAGCTCGGCGCCGCTATGCCGATATAGCCGCCGCCGCTGAATGAGCCGACATACTGGGGCAGCTGGCCGCTGCATGTTCCCTCTATGGATATGTCCTGCGCGCTTCCGCTCCCAACTTTAAGCACCTGACACGAACCAGGGGGAACCTTTGGGACGAAGAAGGTGCTGCTGAAGATGCCCAGGTTATACAAGGCGGCAAGCATAACCGCTATTATAAGAATGGCCCAACCGTAGGTCATGAGGTACTCCATTGCGGACTGTGCTTTGAACGCGTGTGGACGCCGCATCTGATCAGACTCACTGTTCAAAAAAGCCATAAATACCTTTCCTAGCCCACCGGTGTTGCATGGGAGATGTTCTGTCGTGTGGCCAAGCGAAGGCTTTTAAACCTTAATTCCAGAATAGTAGTATCAGAGAAAGGAATGTATCGTACCACTGAAAAGTGTCGATTTATATTCTGTGTAGGCAATCTTGGCCTATCAGAAATCATCATAGCGTTAAAACAGGTGCAATAAATGTTACCAAACGTGCAAGCGTATGACAGGGGAGTAATGTTCAGCCCGGACGGAAGGCTTTTCCAGGTGGACTATGCAAGAGAGGCGGTAAGACGCGGGGCCACATCAGTAGGCCTGATAGCGGAGGACGCGGTGGTCCTTATAGCGCACAAGAATGTCATGGAGCCTCTTGCAATACCTAGCACTGTCCAAAAGATTTTCAAGATCGACGCTAAGATAGGGGCAACCTACTCTGGCCTTGTATCCGATGGCCTTCACCTTGTCAACATAATGAGGCACAAGACCCAGTCGCACAGGATGGTCTATGACGAAACGGAATCGGTTGAAACGACCGCGAGGGAAATTGCAGAAGAGATGCAGGTGGCAACCCAGTACGGAGGCATAAGGCCTTACGCGATCTCCCTGTTGCTTGGGGGATACGACAAGTACCCAAAGCTGTACGAGATAGACGCGGGTGCATCTTTCCTGGGATACAAAGCCGATGCAATAGGATCCGGAAAACAGGTGGCGCAGGATATACTTACAAAAGAGTACAAGGACGGAATGGAGGTAGATGATGCAATAAAACTAGGCATGGGCGTTTTGAAAAAGGCGTCCGAGCAGAAACTGACCCGGGACAATGTAGACATGTCTATAATATCAAAGAAAGAGGGATTCAAGCTGCTGAATGCTAGCGAAATTGACCAGTACATTTAATGCTCCTTCTCTGAAAGTGGAAAAATGTCTAAGACAGTCATAGTGAAATACAAACATGCCGGGGACGAATTCGAGATCCTTGTCAATTCCGACATGGCCTACGAATACATTACTGGCAAGCGGACCGATCCGCTCAGCGTGCTTGAGGCAGAGGACATATTCAAGGATGCCGGCAAGGGGGAAAAGGCAAGCGATGAAAAGCTGAAGAAGGCTTTTGGGACCGTAGAGGTGGCCAAGGTCGCTGACATAATGCTGAAGAAGGGGGATGTGCCCATAACAACAGAACAGCGGGCAAGGCTTGCCGAAGACAAAAGGAAGCAGATAATAGAGATGATTGCAAAGAATTCAATAGATCCAAGGACCAACGCACCAAACCCGCCATTGAGGGTGGAAAACGCGATGAAGGAGGCAAGGGTTTCCGTCGACCCGTTCAAGAGCGTGCCGGAGCAGGTCGAAATAGTCGTGGACAAGCTCAGGCCCATACTGCCGCTCAAGTTTACCACGGTAAAAATGGAGGTGGTGGTGCCGGCTGAATACGCGAACAGGAGTTTCGGCATATTGAAGCAGTATGGCATGAAATCTGACGAATGGCAAGGAAATGGAAGCCTGAAGGCGGTTGTGGAGTTCCCAGCCGGACTGCAGGGAGAATTCTTTGACAAGATAAACAAGCTGACGCAGGGAAAGGTACTGACAAAGATATTGCAATAAACAAACAAATCGAAAGAGTGATGATGTGAAGGAAATTGTTATGCCCGGTGACGTGATTTTTGACAAACCCATGAGGATGGATAACTCCTATGTTGAAAATGGAAAGACGTATGCTGAGGTGATGGGGCTTTTTGATAGCGAGAAAGGCAGCCTTGTTGCGCTCGAGGGTGCATGGAGCCCGAGAACAGATGAGGTTGTGATCGGAATAATAACAAATTCAAGGAACCAGGTCTATGAGGTCGACCTTTCATTCTACGGCAGGGCGATACTGATAGGCAGCAAGTATGACAGGCAAACCTATAAGCTGGGGGATGTCGTGCAGGCGGAAGTCAAGGACATAGAAAACAGGAAAACGGTTATACTTTGGAGGCCGAGGACGCTCTACGGGGGCACCCTGCTAGACGTAAAGGCGACCAAGGTGCCGAGAATAATCGGCAAGGCCAATACGATGATAATGCAGATTGCCTCGATTACGAAGTCGAACATAATCGTCGGGAACAACGGCATAGTCTGGCTGAAGGGCGGGGACATTGCACTTGCTACAATGGCGATAAGGAAAATAGAGGACGAGGCACACACATCAGGCTTAACAGAGCGAATAAAAAAACTGCTGGATACCCGGCAGGTTGGAGGAACAAACAAAGAAATAGCGTGATTTTATGGCAAGCAAAGCAAACAAGCCGCAACTGATCGTTGACGGCAAAAGACTGGACGGCAGGGCACTTAACGAACTCAGGCCCATCAAGATACAGGCATCCGTATTGAAGAATGCGGACGGCTCGGCATACCTTGAATGGGGTGATAACAGGGTGCTCGCCGCCGTTTACGGACCGAAGGAGGCGATGCCGAAGCATGTGCAGGATCCTGTAAAAGCGATAATCAAGTGCAAGTACCAGATGGCTCCCTTCTCATCAATGGGAGAGCATGGAAGAAGCGGGCCGAACAGGAGGGCCACGGAAATCTCAAAGGTCACAAGGGAAGCGTTCGAAAGCGTAGTAATGCTCAACGATTTCCCTGGCAGCGAGATAGACATCTTCATAGAAATACTTCAAAGCGATGGCGGGACAAGAGCGGCCGGGATAACGGCGGCAGCAGTCGCGCTCGCTAATGCCGGAATACATATGAAGGATCTCATATACGCGGTATCGTTTGGAAAGACGGACGGGGAGCTTATACTTGACCTCAACATGATAGAGGACAACTATTCGGAATGCGACATGCCAATGGCAATAGCGCCAAGGAATGGCGAGCTCCTGCTCTTGCAGATGGACGGCAACCTCACCAAGGAGGAGATGAAGAGAGGCATGGCAATGGCAATAGAAGCAGGGAAGAAAATAACAGCCATACAGAAGGCCGCGCTTCAGGAGACGTATAAAAAAACAGAAGCTGACATAAAAGGCAGCGAAAATGGTGTTTGAAATGGAAGGACTAGATATTGTAAAAAGCCACTATGTAAAGGAACTGATTGCGAAAGGGACCAGGGAGGACGGAAGGGGAATGTTCGATTTCAGGAACATAACCATAATCCCAAATGTCATATCGCATGCCGAAGGGTCTGCGCAGGTGGACCTGGGCGCAACCCGCGTCCTCGCAGGGGTGAAGCTGCAAGTGGAGGAGCCGATGGAGGACACACCGGACCAGGGCAACCTTATGGTCTCGTCCGAGCTGCTGCAGCTTGCGCACCCGGAATTCGAAAGTGGGCCTCCGAGCCCTGAATCTGTCGAGCTTGCGAGAGTCGTAGACAGGGGGATACGCGCGGCAGAGTGCATAGACCTCACCAAGCTATTCATCGAAGAGGGAAAGGCGTGGAGCGTTTTCATAGACCTTTATGTTCTCAACTATGACGGTAACCTGTTTGATGCGAGCACGATCGCGGCCATGGCAGCGTTGTCGAGCGCAAAGGTGCCGAAGTACGAGGATGGAAAGGCAGTGTATGAGGAAAGGACAAAGCCGCTTGAGCTTAAGAACTATGTCGTATCGACTACATTCGCAAAGGCGGACGGCGTGCTGATGCTGGATCCAAACATACACGAAGAGGCGGCCAGCGGTGCGCGTCTCACCATAACAAACGATGGAAAGGTAATCAGGGCGATGCAGAAGGGCCTCGGCGGAAGCTTCTCCCCAAAAGAGATAGAAAGCTTAGTAGATGTTTCACTCTCTAAATATAGCGAGATAAGGAAGCGGATAGCTCCAGATTGATAGATGATATTATGGCAAACGCTAGCATAAGGTACGGGGCGAGCATAAGGAAGCGAGCGCTCGGCGTCAAGCAGAAGAAGCAGGCGGAGTACAAGTGCGAGGCCTGCGGCAAGCCCTCGGTTAGGAGGGTTGGCACCAGCATATGGAGATGCAGGCACTGCAATGCCACTTATGCGGGAGGAGCGTACACCATGACCACGCCGGAAGGGGAAGTGGCGAGAAGGCTGATACATGATATTGTAAACAAGGGCGCGTGATGCTGATGGCAAACACAAATGGAATAAAAATAACCCATGCTCCGTTGAAGGAGATAGTAGTTCATGAGTACATATCAGTGCCGATGGAGGACCTGCTGCGCAGCAGGGTGACACCCGCTGGCACGATGCCGCTGTACTGGTGCGGCGGGCTGGTTTTCACGTTCAGCTCGATGCCGTGGACGAGGGACATAGTCAGGGACTACATGGAAGGCAAGATCCACTGGCTGGAGGTCCAGTTTGCAGTGATGGACAAGTACAAACCGGTTCTTGAAGTAAAGGACGAAAGCTACCCGCAGGCGCAGAGGGTCAGGGTCATCGACACAAGCGCATCCACATTGCATACGGAGCTATCAAAATGGCTGAAGGGGCAGAACAAGCTCCGTTGACTTGACGTTGTGATATTATGGCATATGTATGCGCAAAATGCGGTAAGAAGGTAAAGCTGGTCGACAACTTCACCAGGTGCTCCTATTGCGGTGCGAGGATACTCATAAAGGAGAGGCCGAACCTCGCCAAGGAGGTATCCACAGATTAGGAATCCTCTTTTCTCTGTTTTGATCATGGCTAGAGGTATACGGGGCAGCCGACGCTCAATGAATAGTAGAGCAGGAACCCGCTTGCGAGCCATATTATGATGAATGAGCAGAAGAGAACGGTATTCACGGCATCGTGCTCTATCAGGAGATACAGCGCGAGCATCGCCACGAAGAGCATGCCGAAGATATAGGGTATGAGCGGAAGTGGATTGCCGAGCAGATGCTGGAATGCCATTGTGTGACAAGCCTGGCTGAAAAAGAGAAAAGTTGCAACGCCCTCGACCAGCCCTAGCACGACCGCGGCCATGACATACCTATAGATCCATCCGAGCCCTGCCCTGCCTGTGTGAGACTTCCTCACTTATTTACGCCCACAATTATTGATTCGGACACGTTCTTGACCCTTTCGTACTTCACGCTGTTCTTCGATAGCGCGCCGGGCGTGTTCTGCGCCCTTACGAGATCTTCCATCTTAACAAGAAGCAGGTTCGCCACGTTGCCGTTTTCGAAGTCCAGGATCACATCCTCTACCATGCCTATCCTTTGGCCGGTGTTCGTTATTATTTGTTTTCCGTACAATTCCGACAATAGCATTGCCATTCAGACACCTAATTTATTTGCAGTATCTTATTCGGTACAAATGTTCTTATATGTACCCATGCCTTGAGCTTGGCCCTGAATGCCTCCCTGTTTTTCTCCATCTCCTTTCTTTCCTGTTGGTCGAAAAGTGTTGCCTGCTCCGCCATCATCTGCTCCAGGTATTCGTCTGTAAGATAATAACTCTTGCCCTTGCACTCCGCGCACTCATAGGTGATTGTTTCCAGCGGCGTGGGGCTCTCTTTCGCAAAAGCGGATATTCTTTTTAACGGGCGTGCACCGCATGCCGGGCACCCTTTTTCCAGCTTTATCTCTGAGTAGTCGCACTCCACAGTGCTGGTTATCGACACGGTGCGCTTCAGATTCTCTACGCAGGCATCCATGCCACGGTCTCCCTCTTTCTTGAAGGCGCTCAGCCTCAACACCGCGCCCTCCTCGTTGTAAATGGTCTCGATAATGCCGCTGCCAAGCGGTTCCCACAAAGCGACCCTTTTTCGGCCGGCATGGACATATTCGAGCTTCACCCTGCCGCCCGGCCCCCTTGAAATCCTGCCTGACGTCCCATCCATCTAATCCCCGAACTTGAGCCTGTAATAGTCGACATCCTCGCTGAGGACCGAGCTCCTGCCGTTCTTCTTCGCCCTTTTCACCGCATACTTTGCTATGGTCCTCGCCTTCTTTTCCAATAGTCTTGCTATCGCATTTGCGGCTGATTCGCTTATCTGAACGTTGGATTTCTTTACTATCTTTTTAATTGCCGCATTGGAAATTTTCATGAACATCAGCACTCAAGATCTTCGTCACAGCGCGAGCTCAGCGTAGTGCATTGTCATCATTGAAGGAATTATGTGTTTAAAACAATAAAAAGGTTCGCCCGCTAGGATTTTTATATTTGTATGCTGTAATCTAATCAGGGATGGTTCTCATGAGCGTAAATGTTGTGACCGAGTCGAACTTCGATGCGGAAGTTCTGAAGTCGAAGACGCCGGTGGTTGTGGATATCTGGGCTACCTGGTGCGGGCCATGTAGGTTCTACGGTCCAATAGTAGAGGATGTTTCCAAGGACTATGATGGAAAGCTGAAGTTCGTAAAGATAGACGCGGACGAAAACCAGAACATCGCGGCAAAATACAACATAATGAGCATACCAACCACGTTGCTGGTGGAGCACGGTAAGGTGAAGGCGATGCAGGTCGGCGCCGTGCCAAAAGAGACGCTCAAGAAATGGATAGATAAGAATCTCTGATTTTAGTCAGATTTTTATTATTTGGCTACGATTTACCTATGTACCGTTATTGTTGATATCGTGGCAGACATACCATTCCCAAGGGGCGTGCGCGACCTGATGCCAAACGAGGCGCTCTACAGGAACGAGGTTATCGGGAAAATAGAGGGGGTTTTCCAGAGGTTTGGATTTCTCACCATAGACACCCCGGCGTTCGAATCGATCAAGGTTCTTAACGCAAAGGGCGTCATCGGGGAGGACGCAAAGCTTATATACGAAATGAAATACGAGGACATCGCACTGAAGTACGACCACACGGTCTCCCTGGCGAGGTATATGGCAATGCACCAGAACCTCCCGCAGCCCTTCAAAAGATACTTCATAGGGAAGGCGTGGAGAAGGGAGGAGCCGCAGAGGCTGCGCTACAGGGAATTCACGCAGGCTGACGTGGACATAGTGGGCGGGCGGCAGACAGCCGCAGATGCTGAGATAATCGCGGTCGGCGCAATGGCGCTGGACGCGCTAGGGATAGACCATGTAATACACATCAATAGCAGGAAATTCATTGATGATCTTTTTAAAATTGTTGGGATACCGCAGGACAAGATCGTCCCCGCGATGAGGGCGGTGGACAAGCTGGACAAGATAGGCAGGGATGGAGTGGTGGAGCAGCTCCAAAAACTCGGCCTGGACAGGGATACGGTCGGCAAGATCGACGCGCTCATAAATTTCCAGGGCACGAATGCGGACAAGCTTGACTACTTGGAGAAAACGCTTTCGGACAAAACCGCAGTGAAGGAAATGCGGGAGACAATTGAATTGCTTGAGCTTTACAACCTGAAGCCCGAGTCGGTGGCCATAGACTTTTCGGTCATCAGGGGCCTCGATTACTACACTGGTGTGGTCTTCGAGTACAAATCCCAGGATGAGAACAGCTCTATAGCCGGAGGGGGAAGGTACGACAGGCTGATAGGTACATTCAGCGGCAGGGATTTGCCGGCCGTGGGCGTTTCGCTTGGCCTGGACAGGCTTCTTGACATCCTGGAGTTCGGCTCCTCGCCAAAGCACACGCATGCCAACGTCTTCATGGCAACAATAAACGACAGCAATTACCAGTATGCGCTGCAGGTTGCCACTATATTGAGGTCGCACGGGATTGCCGTAGACCTTAACATCGCAAGCAGGAACATATCGAACCAGCTGGCTTACGCAAACGCTTTAAGCTTCAAATACGCGATAATAATTGGCGATGCGGAGGAAAAGGGGAAAAACGTGAAGGTCCGCAACCTGATAGATGGAACTGAGAGCGCCTTCACAGTCCAGGATGCCATTATGGTCCTGAAGAAATGAGTGATTGCTTGGCAAAAAATGACGTTGAAAAAGTGACGGATGAAACCATAGCGAAGGGAGGGATACTCGTAAGGTTCTATTTTGACATGCAGGACAAGGACAAGGAGAAATTGCAGCCGCTCATGGTCAACCTTGTCAACGAGCAGCTGATGAAGGAGCCGGGGGTGGTATATGTGTATGGAAGCATAGAGGAGCCCTTGGAAAAGGGCGGCGTATACACCACCAGCGGGGTGATAACCATGCTGTTCAGCAACTTTGCGCCCCTTGTCGGGATATCTTTCAAGTACGCCCCGGCAGGGCTGGAAATACTGAGGCCGGAAAAGGAGGTCCGCTTTAGGACCAATGAGCTCCAATCGATCCTGATGGACCTTTCCCAGATATCCATGGATTACTCGAAATTCATATTCGAAAAGATGCTGAAGCCGGAGGACATGGAAAACATCAGGAAACAGATGGAGAACAGGGCCGAGCTCAGCAAAAAGTTCCTCGGCAACAGGGAGAAAAAGGACTCTGGTCCTAGTGGCTCACAAAAGTGACGTTTGCCTGTATGCCCTTGTCCTGCACGGGCCTGTTGGCCAGTGTGAAGTCGCCTACCGCAACGAAGTTCTCCTGTATCTGGGTGTTGGCGACAACCCTTATCTGTATGGGCTTGTCTATCACGGTTACTAATGGTATGCTCGCATTCCTGAAAGTTGATTGCGCATTGGCGCCCAGCGTGATGTTGAATGTATCATAATGGGCGATTATGTAAGGGGTGTTGTTGTACAGTATCTCGACATAGATGAAATTGTTCTGCGGGCTGATGATCCTGAAATTAAGGAATGACTCTGATGCGTAGAATGCGCTTGATGTCAGGTTGCCTGGAGCGACAGACGTCCCGCAGGTGTATGTCGTGGCGAAGTACGATCCCTTATAATTGGTCCATGGGACTCCCTCATAGCAGCTGAGGTTGCCGGGCAGGTTCGCCCTTGTCAGGTTGAGCGGACCGGTAAGGAACCCTTTCCCGCTAGTGTTCCATCCAGTGTAGGCGCCGTTCGAGAAATTGCCATTGTAGACCGATCCGGAGTACACATGATTCTTTGAGGGCGACAGGGTCTGGTTCATTATTGCGAATGCGCGCGGGCATGCCGGATTCGTGCTGTTCGAGAGTGGCCCGGTGGTGAGCGTGACTATGTACCTCTGCGCGGGGAGGGTGAAATTTTCAAAGAATGTGGGGCATTGGTAGCTGGACGTCTGGTTTGCATATGTGACGTTGTCAGCGCCGACGACGCTGACGCGCTCGTACGTGGAGTTGCCGCTGCCCACCCAGAGACCCAATGGCCCTCCGGTCCATGTGCAGCCGGAGCTCACCGCACTGTTTGCCAAAGTCGTATAAAGACTGAATGCCTCGCAGTTCTCAGTATATAAGATAGTTGAAGTGGTGGTGCCATTTACAGTATGGTTGCCTGTGGAAAAAACGGTTGTAGTGATGGTTGAGGTCAGCTGGCGCGGAAGCGCAAAGCCATTGGACAGGTACCACACTACCAGTACTATCAATATAAGTACCATAAAAGCCGCTAGGGCCTGCCATGCTGCCATCAAAACACGTTGACTTACCTAATATACTTCACAAGCAGGTATTTATTTTTATCGGGGCAATACTAAACCGTAGATTTATTTAGGTGTAGCATTGGGAAGCATACCCAGGAAATGGAAGAAGAAGGGAAGAATGCGCTGGAAGTGGAAGAAGAAGAGGCGCAAGAGACTCAAGAGAGCACAGAAGAGAAGGGTAGGAGAGCTGTAAGCCTGTTTTGTGTTTTGATGTTTTTCCTAAGGTGCAGTGTAACCGCTCGACCAGCTGCTTGAATATGTTATGCCTGTTGCCTGCCCATTGTTGTTGTTTCCGGAATAGTCCTGCGCATTCCCGTTTAGCGGCCACCACCCTACGATGTATTGCGGATTTATGGGTGCGCCGCCTATTCCCTCAAGATATAGTGCATTGACTTCGCTGGGTGAAAGCGAAGTATTGTAGATCTGGACGTTGGAGATGTATCCGCTTTCGCATCCACCTCCTACTACATATGGGTATGCGTTCTCTGCTAGTTGATTTATGTGCCCCGCAGTGAGCTGCATATTATCTTCGTATAAAATACTGTTCCCCGAAGAACTGTTGTATGTGACTGCAAGCAGGATCCATCTGCCTCCGTAGGAAGGGTTGCTCGTGGTGTCTGGTTGAAGCCAACTAATGGAATTGCCTATTGCAGCAAAGACATCACTGCCCCATCCATCTCCAAGAGATGCGCCGGTGCGGCCATTGCCCCCGTTGCTGTTAGCAAGATTGCTTACAATCATTTGGGGACTGCAGCCGCTGCCCATGTTTGCAACATAGCTCCAGCCCGCCAATGTAATGGAACTTGGCTGCAGATTGCTAGCCGTGGTTACCAAAACATTACTTGTATACTGCCCATTAAATTGTGCGACGTATTCCGGCTCCTGCCCCTGGCACTCCCCCGCAAGTGAGATGGTCTGCGTTATTCCGGTTCCGACCTTGACGACCTGGCAGTTTCCAGGCTGTGCCCTTGGTGTTCCAATCCCGCTGAAGACACCCAATTGAAATAGTGCACCCAAGACAACTGCAATGATTAATATGGCCCACCCGTACGTCATCAGGTATTCCATTGCGCTCTGAGACTTTTCGTAATTCATGAATATCATTATGGTGGAGTATAACCCGTCCACGAACTCGAATATGTTATTGCTCCGCTTCCACTGCTGCTTTGTACATTATTATTATTCCCACTATAATCGTTTAAATTTCCGTTGAGGGGCCACCATCCGACAATATACTGCGGGTTGATCGGCGCCCCTCCTATTCCCTCGTCATAGAGCGCGGTTATCTCCGCCTGTGAAAGAGAGGTATTGTAGAGTTGGATATTTGATAACTGTATCGGTGAGTAAGGCGGACCGCAACAGGTGCCTGCCCCGCCAAAAACGAAATTCCACGAACCGTCCAGCGCATAATCGGTGGGAGTGCCGCTCCATGTTACACTAGTGCATTTTGAATTATAGCACGCGATAATGTTCGCGCCATTGAACTCTGCGGTACCAAATATCCATTGGTTATATGGCGCACTGGCTGGAGTGACAGCAGAAATTTGAGAACCGGCAGACCCGGCACCGCTGCCGCAGTTCGAGCCGCTTGTGCTCCACATGCTTGCAGTGATAGAGATGGCAGAAGCGTCAGGAGTGATCCAAAGCCCAGAAGTGCAGCCCCATGCCTCCTCGGCAACCCATTGTCCAGCGTTTCCAGCATAAGCCGAGCTTACCCAAAGCCATGCGGTTATGGTCCAGCTACCTCCATTCCACGCTGTATTGATGCTGCCGCTATTTGGTAGGGCAGAATAATATGCTGCGGGATATTTTGCCACGTACTCGGGCTGCTGCCCCTGGCATTCCCCTGCGAGGGAAATGGTCTGGGTGATTCCACTACCAACCTTTACTACCTGACAATTACCCGCCTGTGCCTTCGGCGTTCCTATCCCGCTGAATACGCCTAATTGGAAAAGAGCACCAAGTGCCACTGCAATAATGAGTATCGCCCATCCATAAGTCATGAGGTATTCCATTGCAGATTGGGACTTCATCATAAGTATCACGGTGCAGTATAGCCGCTTGTCCAGGAACTGCTGAATGTTATTCCGGTAGGCTGCCCATTATTATTGTTTCCTGAGTAATCGTTTTCGTTCCCATTCAGGGGCCACCATCCAACGATGTTCTGCGGGTTGATTGGAGCACCGCCTATGCCCTCTTGATATAAAGCGGTTACTTCCGCCTGTGAGAGCGAAGTGTTGTAGAGTTGTACATTAGCAATAAATCCATTCCAGTAGCCTGGCGGATCCCACCCCCAACCAACGTAAAAGGGAGAGAACTCAGTATTGGCTGCGAATGTTTCTGTGATTGGGGAGGAGAGTTGTCCGCTGCTACCCAGATAGCCTATTTGTGCTATGCCGTTGTACTCATAAGCTACGAAATACCATGTATTGGCGTTGAGCGTGGGCGGAAATGCCTGGTTGCTTCCGCACATGTTTATTTCTAATTGATTCGGATACTGGCCAACATCAGTAGAGAACCAGTCATAATTGCACGATCCAACCCCGTAAGCAAATATATTTCCTCCACCGGAGTTTGCGTAGTTGCTTCCGCTGAACCATGCAGTTACGGTTCGTTGCGCAGTCCCGGTAGGAAGCTCTGATGAAGGTATGTTTATTGTTATTTTGCTGCTAGCTCCATTTAATTTAGCTGCATACTCCGGCTCCTGCCCCTGGCACTCCCCCGCAAGTGAGATGGTCTGCGTTATTCCGG
>VFSW01003362.1_pt1 | contig 24017 bp, 27 predicted proteins | sample 5358111 | NCBI WGS metagenome assembly VFSW01 (sample SAMN11554181, study PRJNA540505) | mine drainage metagenome | isolation source: sediment from site ElyBrook_90M | place: USA: Ely Copper Mine, Vershire, VT | collected 2017
CAAGCGCAAATCACAGGAACAAACGTTTTCCCAAACACGTTAGCGCTTATGCGGCTCTGCCGGGGGTATTGACAGGCCTCGAGGTTTTGCTGCTTCTTCTGGAGGCTGAAGCCTCCAGCTCACTCCGGCAATTTCGATTCGGAGCGGCCCTATGGGGCGCTGGTGTTTGGTGCGGAGCTTGCCCAGCATTTCATGCTGGGCTATTCTCATGCGCTCCCTTCGGGAGCTAAGGCGCATTCAAGACGCCATTAGTCGATGGGTTCCAGATGCGCGGTGAAATGCCGCAGGAACGGCGCTTCGTAGGTTAGCTTCAGGCCTTTGATTTTGTCGCGGCGGGCGAAGACTTTGAGGATGATATCGACGACGTAGGCGATGTGGCTCTGGGGGTAGACGCGGCGGGGGATGGCCAGCCGGACCAGCTCCATCTTGGCGGCGGCGGCGAACATGAGGCTGCCGATTTCTACGGACCTTATGCCGCCTTCGAGATAGAGCTCGGCGGCGAGGGCTACTCCGGGGAACTGCTCGACGGGGATGTGCGGAAGGAAGGCTTGGGCGTCGAGATAGATGGCGTGGCCGCCGGGTGGCTGGACGATGGGCACACCCTGCTCCGCGATGTGGTTGCCGAGATAGGCCGTGGAAGCGATGCGATAGCGGAGGTAGTCTTCGTCGAGCGACTCCTGGAGGCCGATGGCCACGGCTTCGAGGTCGCGGCCGGCGAGTCCGCCGTAAGTTGGATAACCTTCCGTCAGGATGAGCAGGTCCTTCTCCTGGCGGGCGAGAATGTCGTCGTTGGTGCAGAGGAAGCCGCCGATGTTGGCCATGCCGTCTTTTTTGGCGGACATGGTGCAGCCGTCGCCGAGCGCGAACATCTCCTGGGTAATCTGCCTGGGGGTCTTGTCGGCGTAGCCTGGCTCGCGCTGCTTGATGAACCAGGCATTCTCGGCGAAGCGGCAGGCGTCGAAGTAGAGCGGGATGCCGTGCTTGTGGCACACCGCCGCAACTGCCTTCGCGTTTTCCATCGATACAGGCTGGCCGCCGCCGGAGTTGTTGGTGACGGTGAGCATGACGAGGGGGACGCGCTCGCGGCCGACACGCTGGATGAGCTGCTCGAGGGCCGCGACATCCATGTTGCCTTTGAAGGGCAGGATGGTCTCGGGCTGGCGCGCGGCGGGGTAGAGCAGATCGACGGCCTCGGCGCCGACAAACTCGACGTTGGCGCGGGTGGTGTCAAAGTGGGTGTTGTTGGGGACGACGTCTCCCTTCTTGCACATGACGTTGAAAAGGATGCGCTCGGCGGCGCGGCCCTGATGGGTGGGGATGACGTGGGTATAGCCGGTGATGTCCTGGATGGAGCGCTTGAAGTGGTGGAAGCTCTTGCTGCCGGCGTAGCTTTCGTCGCCTTCCATGATGCCGGCCCACTGGTGGGTGGACATGGCGCCGGTGCCGGAGTCGGTGAGAAGATCGATGAGCACGTCGTCGGCTTCGAGCAGGAAGAGGTTCCAGTGGGCGGCGCGGAGGAGAGCTTCGCGTTGTTCGCGGGAGGTCCAGCGGATGGGTTCAACGCTCTTGATGCGGAAGGGCTCGATGATGGTTTTGGTGGGCATGGGCGAGGCTCCTGGAAGTGCGTGCTCTCCGGTTCGTTGGCTTCAGGCGCAATTGTTGATGGAGGCCACGGAGAATTGTAAGCCGGGAGCAAGGTTTGGACGAGATTGTCACGCTTCCTTCAGGACGTCCGCAACCTCCGCGCCTGTGTCGTCTTCAACTCCTGGCACAGCCTCATGATTACGCTCGCATCCGGTAAAGCTCCGCGCATTTAGAATTGCTGCGCGCGTTCGCGCCCTGGTTGAGGGACCAGGCGAAGTATCGGCCTTCCGCCGGGCAAAAAACTATAGCTGGTTCATGTTGGCCAGGAACTCGGCGTTATTGCGGACCTTTTCCAGGCGGGCGATGAGGAGTTCCATGGCTTCGACCGGCGAGAGCGGGTTGAGGACACGGCGCAGGACGAAGATGCGCTGCAGGTCTTCCTTGGGAATGAGCAGCTCTTCCTTGCGGGTGCCGGAGCGCTGAATGTCGATGGCCGGGAAGACACGCTTGTCCACCAGTTTGCGGTCCAGAATGATTTCCATGTTGCCGGTGCCCTTGAACTCCTCGAAGATGACTTCGTCCATGCGGGAGCCGGTGTCGACCAGGGCGGTGGAGATGATGGTGAGCGAACCGCCTTCTTCGATGTTGCGAGCCGCGCCGAAGAAGCGCTTGGGCCGCTGCAGGGCGTTGGAATCGACGCCGCCGGAGAGCACCTTGCCCGAGGGCGGGACGATGGTGTTGTAGGCGCGGGCGAGACGCGTGATGGAGTCGAGGAGGATGACGACGTCGCGCTTGTGCTCGACCAGGCGCTTGGCCTTCTCGATGACCATCTCGGCCACCTGCACGTGGCGGGCGGCAGGCTCGTCGAAGGTGGAACTGATGACTTCACCCTTGACGGAGCGCTGCATGTCGGTCACTTCTTCGGGGCGCTCGTCGATGAGAAGGACGATCAGCACGACTTCAGGATGATTGGTGGAGATGGAGTTGGCGATGGACTGCAGCAGCATGGTCTTGCCGGTGCGGGGCGGGGCGACGATGAGGCCGCGCTGGCCCTTGCCGACAGGGGTGAGCAGGTCCATGACGCGCCCGCTGATGGCCTCGCGAACCGTCTCCATCTTGATGCGTTCCTGGGGATAGAGCGGGGTGAGGTTGTCGAAGAGGATCTTGTTGCGGGTCTCCTCGGGCGACTCGAAGTTGATGGCTTCAATCTTGACCAGCGCAAAGTATTTTTCGCCTTCGTGCGGCGGGCGGACGTTGCCCGAGATGGAGTCGCCGGTCTTGAGGTCGAACTTGCGGATCTGCGAAGGGGAGACGTAAATGTCGTCGGGGCCGGGCAGGTAGTTGTAGTCGGGCGAGCGCAGGAAGCCGTAACCGTCGGGGAGAATCTCCAGCACGCCGTCGGCGAAGATGTGCCCCTCCTTTTCGCTTTGAGCCTGGAGGATCTTGAAGATCAGATCCTGCTTGCGAAGGCCGCTGGCGCCCGGGATCTCCAGGGTGCGCGCGATGCGGCTCAGTTCAGTAATATTCTTTTCTTTCAGTTCAGCGATGGTCATGGTCACCTGCGATAACGGGGGGATGGGAGTGAGGTGGTGCGGAAGGGATGTGCTCCAGGAGGAAATCGGGTGGGAGTTTCTTTTGCAACGGGCGCAGGCCGCGCCAGTGGCATCTCCCGGATCAAGAGGAGGATCGTAACGCCTGAGGAATGCGGCCAACCTGGACGGCAAGCCGCACTGAAACCGTTGCCTGAATCAATTCTACCCTGCGCCAAACGGCTTTAGGCTGCGCGACGCCGTTCCATCGACTCCGGCTCAGCGGATTCCACTGACGCCGGAGCTCCGGGGTTGGTGGTCTGGAAACGGCCCAAAACTTCATTGGTGGTGTCTTGCAGCCGTGTATTCGGCTTGTGAAGCTTACGGGTGGCCTTGCTTGCCAGTTGACAGAGCTGGTAGCGATTGGACACATGAGAAAGTGCCCCAAAAACTAAATCAGAACGCATGATACATCTCTCCTTGCTTGAGTTACCTGTCCTCCGGCACTTGCCTGGCGCCGAGGGGTCCAGTGGGGGAGCCAAAATAGTCACGGCTACCCCGAATTCTCTACTCCCAATTCTTAGACGCACAAAATGCGTGTCGAGTTCAAAAATCTTGACGCAGTTTCGCTCGCCAGGAAAAGGATTTGTGCCGAATCATTGGTGCAGATTGCCGCCCTGGGAATCGACGTGCCCATTGGTTCCATTTCCGGCGGAAACTAAAACGCACCGATGCATCAACTGAAGAGCCTTAGCTCAATATGATGCGGGAAACCACAGATAGGGGCGCAAGATTCTTCTGCGAACTGCCCTTGAATGGATGGCACTCATGAATGTATACCCTGTTTTGCTCCGGGTCAATATTTTTTCGGTACTTTTTGGGGGGTGGGAGGGCGAGGACCTAAGCCCACGATCTTGATAGCAAATCTTTTAGAAACATAGATATAAGCGCACTTTTGGGGACTATTTTGCTGCTCTTGCAACGTTCTGAGCGGGATTTCGATCACTGTCTGTGTCTGGAGGAACCTCGCTGATTACCTGGAAAAGGGCGGGTTTGACTGAGCTGGCCGGGCCTCCGGCAGGTGGAGGATCGGGGTTTACGGGGGAAGCTACCGCCAAAGCGGCGGGTTTGAGAGTTGGGAACCGCTGCGAGGGAGGACTGGGGGTGCGATACGGCCATCCGGGTCCACCAGCAGGGGTTTCCCGGCTTCGTCGATGCCGCAGGGCGGTCGGCGTGAAGTGCCCGCCGGCCGGGATGTGCTGAGGAGAGCGTGCAGGCGAAAGAAACTCAGGAGCAGGATGACGAGAAAACGGGATGGCAACCAGCAACACAGCTTTGAGGGAATGCAATCCAAACTCGTGCATGGTGTTCCTCCGCAAGCGTCAGCCAGGGCGATTCCAGGCTCCTACGCAGGGCAAAAAGAGGGCGAGACTCTCAAACGTTCTCTCCTCGTATAGAAGCAGGCAATGAACAGGGTGGGCGGATCACGGGCCGGCTTTTTCATTCGCACGCGCACTGAGGCATCGCATGGTACAGGATCACGATGCCTGAAGCTCTTGCCTTGTCGCTTCGTCCCTGTTTTGTCACGCCCAGTAGCTGCGGTCGAGAGTGCGGTACTGGATGGCCTCGGCGAGATGGGCGACGGCGAGGTGCTCGGCGCCTTCGAGGTCGGCGATGGTGCGGGCTACTTTGAGGATGCGGTCGTGGGCGCGAGCGGTGAGGCCTTGCTGCTGCATGGCGCGTTCCAGCAGTCGCTCGGCGTCGGCGCCGAGTTCGCAGTGAGTGCGAATCTGGCGGGTGGTCATCTGCGCGTTGGCGTAGATTTTTTCGCCGTGCTTTCTAAAGCGCTGGCGCTGACGATCGCGCGCGGCCATGACGCGGGTGCGAATCTCCGCCGAGCCTTCGGCTGCCGCGCCGCCGCGGAGCTCCTTGTATTGCACGGCGGGCACTTCGATGTGAATGTCGATGCGGTCGAGGAGCGGACCGGAGATTTTGGCAACGTAGCGCTGGATCATGGGCGGAGTACACATGCACTCGCGCGACTTGTCGTTGAAATATCCGCAAGGACATGGATTCATGGCGGCGGCCAGCATGAAGCGGGCGGGAAAGCTGAGCGACATGGAGGCGCGCGCGATGGTGACAGTGTGGTCTTCAAGGGGCTGGCGCATGACTTCGAGGACGTTGCGGGGAAACTCCGGCAGTTCGTCGAGGAAGAGAAGGCCGTTGTGCGCGAGGGAGACTTCGCCGGGCCGCGGGATGATGCCGCCACCGATGAGGCCGGCATCGGAGATGGTGTGGTGCGGGGAACGGAAGGGCCGCTGCGTGACCAGGCCCGCGGCAGCATCGAGCACACCGGCGACGGAGTGAATCTTGGTGGTCTCCAATGCTTCGTCGAAGGTGAGCGGAGCAAGGATGGAGGGCAGGCGCTTGGCCAGCATGGTTTTGCCTGAGCCGGGCGGACCGATCATGAGAATGTTGTGGCTGCCGGCGGCGGCCACTTCGAGGGCGCGCTTGGCGGTCTGCTGGCCGCGCACATCCTTGAAGTCGACGGCGAAGTGTTGCAACTCACTGAGCAGCGTCTCGGTGGAGACGCGATACGGCTCGCGCTGGATGGTGCCGACGACGGAGGTGTTGAGCAGTTCAAGCACATCGAGCAGCGAGGAGACGGGATAAACATTCACGCCTTCGACCACGGCGGCTTCGGCTGCGTTGGCCGCGGGCAGGATCAGGTTGGGAATGTTTTTCTCGCGGGCCAGGATGGCGATGGGCAACATGCCGGGGACGCCGCGCACGCTGCCATCGAGGCCGAGTTCGCCAACCATGAGGAACTGGCTCACATCGCTGACGCGCAGCGCGCCATAGGCGCCGAGGATGCCGACGGCGATAGGCAGGTCGAACCCCGCGCCTTCTTTTTTCATATCGGCGGGCGCGAGGTTGATGGTGATGAAGGTGGGCGGGATGGTGTAGCCGGAGTTCTTGATGGCGGCGCGCACGCGGTCGCGGCTTTCGCGGACGGCGGCGTCGGGCAGGCCGACGGTATGGAAGATGTCCTTATCGGTGATGGCGCCGCTATAGTCCACCTCGACATCGATGAGGTTGGCATCGATGCCGTACACGGCGGCGCTGAGGGTCTTGAAAAGCATGATGGAAAGTTGCAGCGAGTGTAACAGAAGACAGGGAACAGGGAGTAGGGAGTAGGGAATAGGGAATGGGGAATAGGGTAGTGTCTCAGTTTGAAGTAAGTATCCACCGGCAGAGCCGGTGGCTTTACGGTTGCTGGCCCCTCAAAGGGGCCTTTTCGCAACCGTCCGAAGCAAAAGCAAGAACAAAAGCAAAAGCCTCGAACTGCTGTCTTCACTGCCGTAGCACAGGCATTTCGAGAGAAAACATACTCCCGGAATTCTCAAAGTTCTACTGCCACCCCGGCAGAGCCGGGGGAACTCCCGTTGGATTAGAGGGGACTCGCAGTGTGTTCTGCACGTCCTTTGATAATGAGGGCGACGAACACAATGCTGGCGCAGAATATGCTGACGATGAGTGGAGGCCAAGGCGATCTGCTTTGAGATTTTACAAGTCTCCAAAACCCATCCATAAGAGCCACTTTGCCGCCAACCAAAGTGAGGTAGAACGCAATGTAGGCCATACAGCCATACTCTCAGGCTTTCCATCGGCGTGCGAGACTCATCCTGCCAGGCCCGCGATTTCCTCATACGACCAAACGAAATCCAAAATGCCAGCGGCGATTGCCGGGTGATGCGTAGCTTCTTGTGAATCCGGTCGTGGATTTCAAACTGAGACACTACCGGGAATAGGGACAGGGGACAGTGGGACAGCATTGCCGCGGTCGCGCGTCGATGGCTCAACCCTCGGTGGTCCCTGCTCGGCGACCCCTGACCGAATGAGCCATGGAGGCGTTTGCGCGTTCTGTTCCCTAATCCCTGTTCCCTGTTCCCTGTGCCCTGTTTATCGCTACAATCGGATGCGTGACTACGAGTCTCTTTGACCTGTACAAAATCGGGGTTGGGCCGTCCAGTTCTCACACCATGGGTCCGATGCGCGCCTGCTGCCGCTTTGCACGCGAGCTTGGAGAGCGCGGACTGCTGGAGCGGGTGGTGCGCGTTCGGGCTGAGCTCTATGGATCGTTGGCGCTGACGGGACTGGGTCACGCGACGGACCGCGCGGTACTGCTCGGCCTTGCGGGCCATGAGCCGGCCACGATCGATCCGGCGGCGATTGCATCGACGGTGGCGGGAATCCGTGCGACACGGCGCCTGGCATTGGCGGGCGTGCATACGATTATTTTTGAGGAGACGCACGATCTGGTCTTCGAGCGGGCGATCATGTTTCCGCCGGGCGCGCAGACGCAGCATCCCAATGGCATGAGGCTCACGGCATGCGATGCGGCCGGCGCAATGGTCAGCCAGCGCACATTCTTTTCCATCGGCGGCGGATTTATTACCGAAGACGGTGCAAGCCAATCGGCCGAGAAGCAGGAAGCGGCGATTCCGTTTCCCTACCACAGCGCGGCGGAGCTGCTGGCCACGGCGGAGACCAATGAACTTTCGATCAGCCAGCTGATGCTGGAGAACGAGTGCGCGCTGGTGAAGTTTGCCGCGCCCGGCGCGGAGCGTGCGCCGGTGGAGGTGGTGCGCGCGGGCATCGAGCGAATATGGAAGACGATGCAGGACTGCGTGCAGCGCGGCATCGATACGGAAGGGATTCTGCCGGGCGGACTGGAAGTGCGGCGGCGCGCGCACCGGCTCGCAGGCCGACTGGGCGAGAAGGAGGCGACCGGGTTCCGCGGCGATCCGCTGGCTCCGCTGGACTGGATTACCGTTTACGCGATTGCCGTGAATGAAGAGAACGCCGCAGGCGGCCGCGTGGTGACGGCGCCGACGAACGGCGCGGCGGGCGTGGTGCCGGCAGTGGCGCACTACTATGCGCGCTTCATGCCGGGGGCGGACCACGAAGGCATCCTGCGCTTCTTTCTGACATCCGCGGCAATCGGCATCCTTTACAAGGAGAACGCATCGATAAGCGGCGCGGAGGTTGGCTGCCAGGGTGAAGTGGGCGTGGCATGCTCGATGAACAGGTGGAGCACGCCGCGGAGATTGCGATGGAGCACAACCTGGGCATGACGTGCGACCCGATCGGCGGACTGGTGCAGATTCCATGCATCGAGCGCAACGCGATGGGCGCGGCCAAGGCCGTGCATGCATCGCGGCTGGCGCTGAACGAGAGCGGAGACCACAAGGTCTCGCTCGATCAGGTGATCCGCACGATGTATCTGACCGGCCTCGATATGCAATCGCGCTATAAGGAGACCAGTCTGGCGGGGCTTGCTTTGAACATCATCGAATGCTAGAGTCGCTGGCGAGGAATCCAGGCATGTTCATTCGTACGATTCTTAGCACCATGCTGGGATGCGGGCTTCTTGCGGCGCCCCTTTCCGCCTCCGCTTCCGACCGAGGACCGTCAACGCCTGAAGAGCGCAAGCAGGCGTTGGGGTACATTCGCGATTGGCAGGGCGATCCGCTTGGACCGCATGCGAAGGACCAATTCGCATGGGTGCTGAAGTGGTTTGCCGAAGTGCCCGACCTTACGGTTCATTTATGCGCCGTCCTCGACAAGTTGCCGAAGGGCGACAAGAAAGATGGCACGGCGATCTTTGGCGGCGAGTTCATGGGGCAGGTCGCATTCGTGATTGAGAATCCTGACAAGAAGGATGATCGGCTGGCCGAGTTTCAAGCGGGCGTGGAGAGCGCGCTGCGCGTGTACGAGCTCCTGCTGAAGGCGAATGCAAAGGACCGCGAGCCTTACCTCGACGATCTGATTCAGCGCCGCGAAGCCGGAACACTGGGGCAATTTGTGAGTGAGCGCGCTGGCGCCGCATGCACGGACTGAGATTTTATTGCGCCGGATGGTCGATGAATGTCGATCCGCAAATCGAGGCGCGATGCATCGCGGAAAAATTGTTGACCTTTTTTCCACTCTTCGTTCGTTTTTCTCTTGACACTCGCTCAGCATGAATCTATACATTCATCAACTGCAATTTGTAGATTGCAGACATCGATGCAAACCATCGAAAAGGGAGAATAGGAAAAATGGCAACCAAGAAGGCAGCCAAGAAGGCACCCGCGAAGAAGGCAGCCGCCAAGAAGGCACCCGCGAAGAAGGCCGCAAAGAAGAAGTAAGAGCGGTCAACCAACAACAAGGCAACACTCCGAGGGGGACGCTGACAAGCGTTCCCCTCAGTGTTTATGCGGGCTCCAACCGTGCGCAGAAGGACTAGACTTAAATCGAAGGGAGCACGGTGAAGGGAGCCGCCCCCTGAGAAAGCCATGACACGACGCCGCTGGATTGCCGAACACTGGGACGAAGCGACTGCCACCATCCTTGGCGCGCAGGCGGAACACATGGCGCGCGTGCTGCGCGCGCAGCCGGGCATGGAGGCCGATGTGGTTGCGGGCGGTCACGTTTTTCACGCCGAGGTTGCCGCTGTCCATCCCACCGAGGTTCGGTTTAACCTGATCGCTGAAGTGCAGGCCGATCCCGCGCTGCCCGTCACGCTAGTGCTGGCCGTGTATAAATTTGATCGCATGGAGTGGGCCATCGAGAAGGCTACGGAGTTGGGTGTGGCCGCGGTGGCGCCGGTGATTGCGCGCCGGACGGAGAAGCACCTGGCGCAGGCCGCGGGGAAACGCGCCGAGCGCTGGCGGCGCATTGCGCATGAGGCGGCGCAGCAGTCGCGGCGCTCGGATGTGCCCGTGATTCATGAACCCGGGCCACTGGCAGCGCGGGTGCGCGTGGCGACCGAGGCAACGCGCATTGTGCTGGCCGAGCAGGAGCGTACCACCACTCTGCGGCATGCAATCGAGGAAGCTGTTGCCGCCGCGGAGACGGAGATGCCGATGCTGGAGATCGCGATCGGGCCGGAAGGCGGATGGGCGCCGGACGAGGAAGCGCTGTTTGACGCCAACTGCTGGAAGGCGACATCGCTGGGGCCGCGCATTCTTCGCGCGGAGACGGCGGCGATTGCTGCGTTGGCGGTGGTGGCTTCGTGCCTGGAGTAGATCAGTTCAACTAGAAGTGCGCGTAGTGCAGCAGCAGACCGGCGAGCGCCGCGCCGGTCAGGTCGCCGATGATGGGGATGGGCGCGTAGCGCCAGTTCGAGCCGCCCTTGCCGGGAATCGGCAGCAGCCAATGAACCAGGCGTGGGCCGAGATCGCGCGCGGGATTGATGGCGTAGCCGGTGGTGCCTCCGAGCGAGAGGCCGATGCCCCACACCAGGCTGCCCACCAGCCACGGCGCAAGACCGGGCGCAGTGCCGTTGGGCGAAACTCCGTGGGAGCCGATGGCGTTTGCCACGATGACCAGGACCGCGGTGCCGAGCATTTCACTGAAGATGTTGAAGAGCGGACTACGCACCGCGGCGTTGGTGCAGAAGATTCCCAACTTGTCGACAGGGCCCGGCGTTAGCGCCCAGTGCGGCCCGTAATGCAGCGCCATCAGAGTGGCGCCCGCCATAGCGCCCAGCAATTGGGCCGACCAGAAGTAGAGGAGCTGCGAGTAGTCCCCGGTGTTGACTGCGGCGGCGAGGGTGATGGCCGGGTTGAGATGCGCACCGGAACTTCCGAAGGCCTGTGCGACGAGTACGCCGCAGAGCACGGCCAGCGCCCACCCGGTGGCGATGACCATCCATCCCGCGTCGGCCGCATAGGATTTGCGCAGCGTGACGGCCGCGCCTACGCCGTTGCCCAGCAGCACCAGAACCAGCGTGCCCAGAAACTCACCCAACCAGACAGAATGCATGCAGTCTTCCTTGCCGTTGCGCCGGTTCGCGGTTCAGCCGCAGATAGAGCGCAAACGAAACGAGAATTTACGGAACTCAAGCATTTTGCACTGCGAGGCCGTGCTTCGCCAAGGCTCTCCAACTCTGGTTTGCTGCGAGAGCGGTGAACGTTGATGCGCGCGATGCTTGCCACGGGAGGAAAATGCCGATTGCTAAGGCTTGCCCGGCGGCTGATCCGCTCGGTTGGGTTTGCTTGCGTATTGCGCCCAGTGGGTGATGAACTCGTTCACGACTACGTGGCCCACTGTGTATGCGGCCTCCAGCGAGGGCAGGTAGCCGCTGTACTTGCCGATGCGCTGGGTGGCAAGGCTCTCGGCTGCGGCCATCCCGCGCGGCGGCCGGTCGTAGTTGCTCACCGTGCGCAGCACCAGCACGCGCTGGCCGTCTACGAGATGCGCTTGGGCGAGAAACTCAAGCGACTGCAGCGTGCCGGAGTCTTCCATGGCAGTCGTGGCGAATTCGCCCTGGCTGCCGGTGAAGTAGCGCATCCACTCGGCGGCCCAGGCATCGAAGAGGTTGCCGTGCCAGTAGCGCGAGGAGGAGACCTCGTCGCCCATGGTGACGAAGGGCGGGCACTGCGCGGCGGCTCCGTCGAAGTTGGCGCGAATCTCCTTGAGGTGGCTGGAGTCGGCGAGGGGCGTGGCGCGGGTCAGGTTGTAAGCCCACTCGGCGAGGTCGTTGTTCAACGCGTAGACCTGGCCGGGGAGCGGCGCGGCAGGCGGCTCGAATGGCTTGGACTTTCGCAGTGGCACGTAGCCTGTGGTCCAGTCGGGCGGAGTTTCGCGGGCATCGATCTCGTAGCCGAGATCGCCATCGACAACCCAGCGCGCCCAGACTGCCGAGCCTAACGAGGCCTTGTCGGGGCTGGCCCCGGCGATGCCGGCAACGATCCAATAGGCATGGGTGAGATCGAAGCGCGGATCGAGTCCGAGGGCCATGATGGTGGCGGCGGCGTGGGCGGTGCCCTGGCCGGTGAGCACGGCCATCTCGCCATCGCTGTTCATGCGCACGGCGTGGTAGGCGGCGGGGAGGGGATAGATGCGGTCGAGGTGGTCGCGTTCGACCCAGTACTGGAGTTCGCCGGGCTGGTCGCCGGTGTCGGCGCCTACCTCGAACATGGCAACGACGACGACCTTGACGGGGATGGGGCGCGGCTTGGCGGCGGCCGACGAAGAGAGAATGCCTGCGAGCATGACGGCTGAAAATCTGCGCATGGATGGCTTCCTTTTCTGCGATAGTAACGAAGAGGCGGCGATACGCAAAGCTGATTGCTGGTGAATGATGAAGTTGGAGGTTCGATGTTCCGGATAGTCTTGACTTGCAGCGGAATATTGCCGGAGGACGGCAGCCAGGCCGCAATTGATATCACCGAAGAGTTCACGCATAGGCCTTGGCAGCGGAACGTAAAATGCACCTGGACGGGGCAGGAATTGATTTTGGAAGCTGAAAATGACGTCGATGAAAAGGGTTTGGCCTTGCAAGGCGAGTTTTCAGATGCCGTCTGCGCGTGCTTAAGTGGGGGATTTGGGCCGATGACCGTCGTGAGCGTGACGGCTCTGCCTTGAATCAAACTCGGGAGAGACTGGGAATGAACTTTAGGCGAGATTTGCTAGCTTTCGCTTTGCTTGCAGTATCACTTTGCTCGTCGGCCGTGGCACAGCAGCCGACCAAGGTCATCGGCTTCATGACCGACTTCGACGTGAAGGACGATGCGGTGGGCATCTGCAAGGCGGTAATGGATGGGGTTGCGCCGGGGGTGCGCATCCTCGACATTACGCACCAGTCGGAGCCGTACAACATCGCCATGGGGGCGCGGTTCCTGGCCGGCTCGGCGCCGTACTTTCCTCGCGATGCGGTCTTCGTCGTGGTCATCGATCCCGGCGTGGGGTCGACGCGCAAGGCGGTCATCGCCCGGTCGCGGGTGGGGCAGACGTTTGTTCTGCCGGACAACGGGCTGCTGACGCTGGTCGAGGACCGCGACGGGATTGTGGAGGCGCATGAGATTACCAACCCGGCGTGGATGATCGGGACCGGAATATCTTCGACGTTTCACGGACGGGACATTTTTTCGCCTGCGGGCGCTCATGCGGCGCGGGGCGAGGACATGGCGCAGGCCGGGCCGGCGATCGATGTGACGAAACTGGTTCACTTGGACCTGCACAATGCCAGCGTGGATGCGACCGGGCTGCATGGCGAGGTGATCGGCACGGATGGGCCATTCGGGAACCTGGTGCTCAATGTACCGGCAGAGACTTTTGCCGAACTGGGATACAAGCGCGGCGACCAGGTGCCGATCACGCTGGACGGCAAGCGTTACGTGTTTCCGCTGGTGAAGACGTTCAGCGATGTGGCGGTGGGCAAGGAGCTTTTTTACATCGACTCGCGGGGACGGCTGTCGCTGGGAATGAACCGGCGTGATTTTTCAGAGACATATAAAGTGGGTAGGGGCGCGGCGTTGACGATTCCGAAGAAGGGCGCGAAGTAGCAAGTCAGCGTGCGCGGTCTGGATGAACGGAAGGGAGAGGTGGGAGCGATGAAGCATACATTGCGGGTTTGTGTGTTGGCGGCGGTGGTTGCGGGAGCATGTGCTTCTGTGTGGGCGCAGCAGCCCGCCACGCACCACTGGACGATTGTGGTCCATGGCGGAGCGGGGGTGATCGAGAGGCCGGCGCTGGGGCCCAAAGGCGATGCTGCGTATCGCGCGTCGCTGACCAAGGGGATTGAAGCGGGTGCAAAGGTCCTGGACCGGGGCGGCTCGGCGCTGGATGCCGTGGAAGCGGTCTTGAACATCTTCGAAGACGATCCGCTGTTCAATGCGGGGCGGGGCGCGGTGTTTACGTCCGAGGGGAAGAACGAGCTGGATTCGTCGATTATGGACGGCTCGAATCTGAAGGCGGGCGCGGTGGCGAGCGTTACGCGCACGCGGCACCCCATCAGCCTGGCGCGGGCGGTGATGGAGAAGTCGCCTTACGTGATGATGGTCGGGGCGGGCGCGGATGCATTTGGCGCGCGGGCTGGGCTGGAGCAGGTGGACCCGAGTTTCTTCTTCACCGAGGCGCGCTGGCAGTCGCTGGTGAAGCAGTTGATGGAGGAGGGCAAGCCGGTGCCGCAGCGGCCGGCTGGTGCGCCGCCGCCGGGCGCCGCTGTGCCGGTTGCGTTCTACGACGAAGGGGCTGACCCGCGCAGCCACGGCACCACGGGTGGGGTGGCGCTGGACCGGAACGGCAACATCGCGGCGGGGACTTCGACGGGCGGGCTACAGGGAAAAATGCCGGGACGCGTGGGCGACTCGCCAATCATTGGCGCAGGGACGTATGCGTCGAATCAGTCATGCGCGGTTTCGGCGACGGGATCGGGCGAGTACTTTATCCGGTTGGGCGTGGCGCGGGAGATCTGCAACCTGGTGGCGTTCAAGGGGATGGGGATTCAGCAGGCGGCCGACCAGGTGATTCATCACGAGCTGGAGGCCTTACACGGCGATGGCGGCGTGATTGCAATGACGCCGGATGGGCATACGGCGTTCAGCTTCAACACACCGGGGATGTTTCGTGCGCGGCTGAGCGAGGGAGGGAAGCTCGAGGTGCATATTTACAAGGATGAGCAGTAGAGAATCCGGCGAAGAGGCGTTTCACCAGCGTCGTCCTGAAGCGGGCTAATGCCCGCGCTCTTTTCTTGGGGCGTTTTCGGCACCCTTCGATTTCGCTCAGGGCAGGCTATTGAAGTCGTGCCCTGACACTTCTTGCCTCTCCAGCTACGAATTTCAGCAGCAAAAGGCCATCCCCGCGGGGATGGCCTTCTTGCAAGACCGAAACAGAATCAGGTTACTGCGCGGCGCTGCGGGCTTCGGCTTTTTGGGTGAGGACCTTGTGGGCGTTGTCTTCCAGGGCCTGGGCTTCGGGCAGGAAGGAGAGAGCTTTCTGAATCTCGGGGTCCCAGTCGGCGCGAACGCGGAGGCCTGTGGACTCGCCGAATTGAATGGCCTCGATCTTGTCCTTGATGCTGGCCTTGAGCCAGTCGCCGACGCCGTCGAAGTCGGCCTGGGTGTAGGGGATGTTCAGGCTGGTGAGGTACTGCTTGAACTCGGTGAGGACCGCTTCGTCCACCTGGAAGTTCTTGTCCACGGTGCGGTTGGCGAGGAATACAGGGGCGAAGTGGAAGAAGACATCCTTATAGAGCAGCGATTCCTGAAAGTGGCTGGCCTTGGGCGAATCGATTTTTTCGTCGGGAGTGATGCCGCCGCCGCCGTAGACAGTGCGCCCGCTGTCAGTCAGCTTGACCTCCTGGTTGGTCTTGTTCGGGGGCAGAGCGCCGGCGTGGTTGTAGTAGTAGTCGTAGAGCGAGACGCCCGCGTAGTTGCGCTGAATGAGGCGGCCGGAGGGGGTGTAGTAGTGGTAGGTGGTGAGGGCGAGGCCGGTGTTCTCGCTGAGGTTGTAGACGGTCTGGACAAGGCCCTTGCCGAAGGTGGTCTGGCCGACGATCAGCGCGCGGTCGTGGTCCTGAAGCGCGCCGCTGACGATCTCCGCAGCCGAAGCCGTGCCGCGGCTGACCAGCACGACGATGGGAAACGTCTTGCCGTTGTTGCCGCGCTGGGCAACGTAGTTCTGGTCGGGGTAAGCGCGTCCGCGCTGGGAGACGATGGACTGGCCCTTGGTGAGCAGGTGGTCGCATACCTCGACTGCCTGGCTGAGCAGGCCGCCGGGATTGTCGCGCAGGTCGAGGACGAGGCCCTTCAGGTCGCCGAAGCCGTCGATCGCTTCAATGACCTCCTGGGCGGTAGTTTCCTGGAATTGCTTGAGGTGGATGTAGCCGATGCCGGGGCGAATCTCGTATTTCAGGTCAACGGAGGGGTTGGGGATTTCGTCACGGACGAGCGGGAAGACGAGCGGCTTGGCCTGACCCTCGCGGGTCATGCTGACCTGGACGGGGGTGCCCTTGGGGCCTTTGAGGGTCTTGGCGACCTGGTCGGAGGTCATGCCGTCGGTGGACTTGCCGTCGATGGCGGAGATGACGTCGCCGGGATGGATGCCGGCCTTGAAGGCTGGCCCGCCTTCCATGGGGAAGACGACGTAGACCTTGCCCCCGCCGATCTGCTGCTGGATGGTCATGCCGACGCCGTAGTAGCGGCCGTGCTGCTCCTCGCGCATGCGGGCATAGGCCTTGGGGTCGTAGAAGTTGGAGTGCGGGTCGAGGACGCGGAGCATGCCCGGAATGGCGCCGTCGTAGATGGCGGTGTCAGCCTTGTCGCCGAGGATGGGCTCGGCGTAGTTCTGTTCGACCAGAGCATAGACGTTGGTGAAGGACTTGAGGCTGTCGCGAAGCTGGCTTTCATCCTCAGAGGACTGCGCGCCGACACGGCGCTGGAGCAGGCTGCCCACCACGGCGCAGACGGCGAAGAAGAGAACCACGGTGAAGAGTGCGCGGCGCGCGCGGGGAGTCATAGGCTGGAAGAACCTCCGGACTGCGGCTGCGGCAGACCCACCGTATGCGGATTTCCAATCACCCAGGGGCCGAAAGCGCTGATGGCGGCTGAGTTGCCAGCAAGCAAAAAATTCGCCTTGCCCGGAGGGTTGTGCCCTCTTCCGGCAAGGCTCGAGGGAATTGGAAAGCCACTCAAAGGGGGCTGCCCAGAGCAGCCTTGGGCCAAGTATAGCACCCGGCTGTTTGACGGGGTATGCAGCTTTCCGGTAGCCGGCGTGGCTATTGGATGGACACGGTGGAGCGGAGAGCTCTCCGGTGGTGAAATTGGTCGACGACAGAGATCCCTGGTCGAAAGCGGAGCCTCCTTGCCGGCCTGCTGGCACACAAGTCCATTGTTTCGAGTAGATAAGGGTTGTTTTCCATCAGCAGGCGTGTTTTCGAAGGGATGGGACGGATCGTTGCTCCCCCAGAGGAGGGTGTTGCGAGGAGAATGGACGGCGAGACAAGAGGCGCGCCGGCGGCGCCAGTGGACGACCGACACTTCCTGCTTCTCGGGATGGGTTTTTCAGCAAGCTCGGAGTTCGTGCGCTGACGGTTCCCCGCCCGTTCGGATGAATTTCCCTTGGGCCGGCGCGCGGTTTTCGAGGGTATTTGCGGCGGAATTGGCGGATGCGTCGCATTCCTGCTGCCCAGCCATTTACAATCACGTCTATGCCTCAGGGGAGAGCACGTTTGGCCCCTGCCGTGTCCTAAACTATGACCTCAAGATCATTTTGCACTCCCGCGGCTTTCGTGTTCGGCACGGCGCTGCTCGCAAGTTCGGCCCTGTCGCAAACGCGTCCCGCCACGCCACAAAGCCCGTATGGCGGGGTAACGGTTGAAGATATCGTCGCCCGGGTGAACGACCAGATCATTACGCAATCGGACTATGACCGGGCCATGAAGGAACTGGACACCGAGGCCAAGCAGCGAGGGGCCACGATGCAACAGATCTCCGAGGCCCACAACGACCTGCTTCGGGACCTGATCGACCGTCAGCTTTGGCTCTCGAAGGGCAAGGAGTTGGGGATCACCGGGGATACAGAGCTGATCAAGAAGCTGGACGAGATCCGCAAGCAGTACAAAATGGAGACCCTGGAAGACCTGGAGAAGGCGGCCAAGGAGCAGGGGGTGTCGTTTGAGGACTTCAAGGCCAACATCCGCAACGGGATCATTACCCAGGAAGTGATGCGGGAGCAGGTAGGTCGGCGGGTTCAGTTCACGCAGGGCGAGGTGCAGCGCTACTTTGAGGAGCACAAGCAGGACTACGCCAAGCCGGAGAGCGTGGAACTGAGCGAGATTCTGGTTTCCACCGGGAGCGACCCGGACGACGCCGCGAAGACCGCGGCGGGCAAGGCGAAGGCGGACGATATCGAGGCGAAGCTTCATGCGGGCGGGGATTTCGCGCAACTGGCCAAGACGTTCAGCGACGGCACTACGGCCTCAGATGGCGGAGCCTTCGGAAACTTCCACAAAGGCGAACTGGCGAAGGTTTTTGAGGACGCGACGTTTGGATTGAAGGCAGGGCAGTACACCGATCCGATCCGCACCCGGGAGGGTTACATCATCTTCAAGGTCGACCAGCACATTCCGGGGGGCGTACCGGCATTCAAGGATGTAGAGCAGGACGTGGAGCAGAACTTCTATGAGAGCCGGATGGAGCCGGCGATGCGCGGGTACCTGACGGAGATGCGCGAGCAAGCGTACATCGACATCAAGCCGGGCTATGTGGATTCCGGAGCCAGCGCGAAGGAGATCAAGCCAGTATACAGCGCGTATGCGCCTCCGACGCCGAAGAAGAAGAAGAAGGTGGAGCGGACGCGGTTCCGCGAGACGGGGCGCAGCTTCCGGCAGAAGTCGGGGCAGGCCGCGGCGCCGGCCGACGCAGCGCCGCCAGCTGCCGCGGCAAAGAGCAAGGCAAGCAAAAGGAACGCCAGCCTGAAGACGGAGAAGCCGGGGAAGAAGGAGAAGATCCGCTTCGGCAAGGCGCCCACCAAGACCCTGCCCCCAGCCGCTTCGAGTACTACCGAGGATGCGGGCGCGGCAGCGCCGGAGCCGGCTACGACCGAGGAACCGGTCAATCCGCTGGAAGCGACCAGGCCAACGCAGAAGAGCCGCTACAGCGCCCGCGCGAAGGCGGGGAAGAAGGCTAAGGTGAAGGGCCCGTCGCTGGACAGCGATGCGCCCGCGCCGCCTGACGCGGCAGAAGTTGCCGATCGCCAGGCGCAGGCAGCTCCGCTGGGCCTGGCCGGCGATACGGGCGCCAAGAAAAAGAAGAACAGAACCACAGCCGGCGACAAGACGCGCTTGACGTACAAGAACAAGAAGGCCACGGCGCCGGACGCGAATGCCGCGCCCACGGCGCCAGCGCCCCAAGCGCCTCCGGCTGCGCCAGCTCAGTCACCGGCGCCGCAACCGTAGCCAGGCCGGGAGGGGCGGCTTTCCGGCGGCCCTGCGGCAAAGCGCAATCGAGTTTGACTCATGGCCTGGGCTTCAACTCCCAGGCCATGATTTTTTGTTCCAAAAAGGGACTGGGGTGGTGCGCATTCTGCCCGGTTGTTTTGGCAGATGGCGATGCGCGCCGCGGTTAGGTTGGAAGGCGGATACGATAAGACATGGGACTTTTCGATTCTCTCTCCCGGCCGCAGATCAGCAGGCGCGGCTTTCTGAAGATCGGCTCGGGGGCTGCGGCAGCGCTGGCGGTGTACTCGACCGCGATTGCGCGGCATTGGATTGAAGTCACTGAGCACGAGGTTCACCTGGCCGGCCTGGCTGCGTCTTGCAACGGGCTGCGGATCACACAAATGAGCGATATCCACCTGGACGAATTCACGGAGCCGATTTTTCTGCGCTATGTGGTGGAGCGGATCAACCGGATGCAGCCCGATGTGGTGCTTTTGACGGGAGACTTCATCAGCAGCGGGGTCGCGTCCACGAGGTTTGCAATTGGCGCCGCGTGGCAGTGCGCGAACATACTTGCCGGGCTGAAATGCAGGCAGGTGTATGCGGTGCTGGGCAACCACGATGTGAGCGTTGACGCAAAGCAGGTGACGGAGGCGCTGCGGGCCAACGGCATTTCCGTGCTTACCAACACATGCCTGCCGATCGAGCGCGGGGGCGGAAGATTCTGGCTGGCGGGGGTAGACGATCCGGTGGAAGGACATCCGGAGCCGGAGAAGGCTATTCCCGCGGCGATACGCAACGTGGCCAACGAGCCCGTCCTCCTGATGTGCCACGCGCCGGATTACGCGGATTATCTTCTGACGCGTCCCGTGGGCAAGTCGATCAGCCTGATGGTGAGCGGGCATACGCACGGAGGGCAGGTTCGTCTGCCGCTGGTGGGTGCGCTGCAACTGCCCGACCTGGGCAAGAAGTATGTGGAGGGCTGGTTCCGGCTGGGAGGCATGCAACTGTATGTCAACCGCGGCATCGGGACGGTGGGCTTGCCATTTCGGCTGAATTGCCCGCCGGAGATTTCTCTGTTCACACTGCGCGCGGTTTGAGCGGAGGATGGCGACATTTTGCGGACCAGCGCCGACCACTGGATGGCGCCGGCAGCAGTGGTATGCTTGAGCCGCATGACGAGCGGGGCCGCAAGCCTTGCAGGTATCATTGCGTTGAACGCTATGAAAGACATTTACATCTCCGATGTGGCCAACTTCGACGAAGGCAAGCTCTTCGACGGATTTTTCCTTGTTCTAGGCAAGCAGCAGCGCACAACCAAGACCAACAAGCCTTATCTGAACCTGATTCTCGGCGACAAGACGGGGCAACTGGAAGCGCGCGTGTGGGAGCCAGGCGACCCGCGCATTGCGAAGGAGTTCGAGCGCGGCGACATTGTGAAGGCGCGCGGCAGCGCCTCGCGCTTCGACGACCGGCTGCAGATGAAGGTGGACCAACTGCGGCTGGCGCAGGCGGGCGAAGTGGACAAGGCCGACATGCTGCCCTCGACCACCTACGACGTGGGCGCACTGTGGCACCAGCTTGTGGGGTTTGTGGACAGCGTGACCAACGCCGACCTGAAGCTGCTGCTGAACACCGTGCTGGCCGACCCGGCGATTGCGGAGGCTTACCGCGAGGCGCCCGCCGCCAAGCAACTGCACCACGCATGGCTGGGCGGATTGCTGGAGCACGTGGTGAGCCTGTGCACGCTGGCCGACCGGGTCAGCCCGCACTACCCGCTGATCGATCGCGACCTGCTGCTCGCCGGCGTGATTTTGCACGATATCGGCAAGGTGCGCGAGTTGAGCTGGGAGATTGGCTTCGAGTACACCATCGAGGGCATGCTGCTGGGGCACATCCAGATTGGCGCGGCGCTCACTGAGCGCACCATCGACAGCCTGCCGGACTTTCCGCCCAAGCTGAAGACGCTGGTGCTGCACATGATCCTCTCGCATCACGGCAAGCTGGAGTTCGGCTCGCCCAAGCTGCCCATGATTCCCGAGGCGCTGATGCTGAACTTCATCGACGACCTGGACGCGAAGATGCAGGCTGTCTCCTCGGAGTTCGAGAAGTCCGCGCGCGAGGGCAAAGGCGCGAATGAGCTGACCGGCAAGGTTTGGTCGCTGGACAACCGGCAGTTGCTGAATACGAAGCGGTGGCTGGGAGAAGACAAGCATGACGAATAGCCTGAGCCTGACATCCGCAAGCAGCAACGCAGGCATCTTCGAATGCCCGAGCTGCAAGCGGACAATCGATTCATCGTCGACGCAATGCCGCTTTTGTTCCGCGGTCATCGATCCTTCAGTAGCAGAAGCGGCGACCGAGAAGATGGCGCGATTGAATCAGGCCTGCAGTGACGCGAGCTTTCTCAGAACCACGGCGATTTCAATCCTCGCCTTCTTCGGCGTCATCTTCATTCCATTCATGACCTGGCTTGGACTTTGCGGCTACTACTTCCTCATGTTTGCCGTCCCGTTCATGACCATTCGCTGGTGGGTCAAGTTCGGCTCACTCCGCGCCGATGACCGCGACTTCAAGCGCGCACGGACGACAGTGATCGTCATCAGTGTGCTGTGCCTGCTGCCCTTGCTCAACTCCGCTGCACGCTTCCTCTGAGGCTTTTGCCGTGGGTTCATTGGTCAGTACGCAGTCCCTGCCCTCAAGCACGGTCCCGGTGCCGCTCGACGTACTCGCGCAAGGCTGAATTCATCCGGGTCTGGTACCCTTGGCCCTGCCGCTGGAACCAGTCGATGATGTCGGCGTCTACGCGCAGCGATAGAGGGCGCTTTATCGGGCGGTAGAATGCTCCGCGGACCGCCTTGCTCCAATCGGTGATAGGGGGCATTTCGGTGGTGTCAATTGCGCTGTCCGGCATGGCAGCCAATACGTCCAACTCGGCCTGCAACGCCGGCGTCAGGGGCTCAGGGTTACCTCTCTTCATAGTCTCGCCTCTCATGGCTCTCCGCTTTTCAGGCACTGATAATCCTTCCTCCGCCGTCCTCGCCTTCGGGCCAGGTGTGCACGACATAAAGGACAACGATTCCATCCGCGCTGGGCGAACCCAAAGTCCTCCACCGTTCCTCGTTGGGGTACGGGTCGGGGACCGTAATGGCGAGAGGATCACCCAGGGCGCGCTCGGCCAGCTCAAAGCTCACCTTGTGCTTTTCCAGGTTCGTCTTCGCCTTCTCAACGTCCCATGTCCAGCGCAAGGCGGCTCTGCGTATATACGTTATAGTATATACAACAACTCTGTACTTGTCAATAACCACCAGAAGCCCTGCTTCGATAGGCATCAGGTGGTTCGATTGCAAACGCCGTCCGTCCCGCCAGAACCAACAGGTCCTCGCCGCCCGTCACCAGCAGATCGGCTCTGCCGCTGTGCGCCAGATCAAGCAGAGGCTGGTCTTTGGGGTCGCGGCACTTGATCGGGCATTTGTCCGCCGGATCGAAGCTCTCGCAGTAGGGAATGTATAACGCCAGCAGTTCCAGGCGGCACTGCCCGGTCAGCCGGAACTTGGAATACCCAAGAACGCGCGTCAGCTCCCGCGCCGATGCCGGGGAGATCAAGGGCACAGCGCCGCCCTCCTGCCAGTGCTTACGGAGCCAAGCCAAGCGGCCGGCTGGGAACAGCAGCGCAGATAGAACAACATTGGTGTCGAACACCACCCGGCGCATGGGTTGCGCGCTCACTCGGTCTCGCGAGCCCAACGAACAGCGTCGTCCACGTCCTGCTCGGTGATGCCCAGCTTCTCCAGATGCGCCCAGACTTCCTCGATCCGGCTCGGGCGCAGCGGCTTGAGCAGGATCGTGGAGCCGTCGGTACTTACGTCGAAGTGCTCGACCCCGGCAAACTGCTTGGCTACCGCCTTGGGCAGGGTGAGCTGATTTTTGACGGTCAGCTTTGCCAGCATGAGCTCACTCCTTCTTGATGGATACAAGGAGACAAGGAAATCTTACCATGATAAGGATCAGGAATGCCATCAACTCAGGAACCAGTCCCACTGCTCCTGGGTGAGGGGGACTACGGAGAGACGTCCGATGACGACCAGGGGCGACTTGGTAAACAGCGGTTCGGCCTTGATCTCCGACAGGGTCTTCGGGTGCTTGAGGCGTTTGCCCACTTTGACCTTGACGATAGGGACTTTGGGGTCGGAGGGGTCGACGCTGAGGACGGTTCCGGTGCCGACGGCGGTGCGCTCGTCGCCGGTGTGGTAGAAGATCCACTTCGTTCCGGCCTTCATCTCGCGCAGGTGCATGACGGCGGTGGGGTTGGTTACGTTGTCCCAGATGGTCTCCTTGTCGCGGAGGAAATCGTCGAAGGAGTAGACGTCGGGCTCGGTTTTGAAGAGGAAGCAGGGCATAGGGTGATGGTAAGGCAGGGAACGGGGAACAGGGAATAGGGAACAGGGAGCAGTGAACTAACCTGCTTGTCCGGTACAATCGGAGGAATATGATCCGTTTTTCAACTGCCGGAGAGTCCCACGGGGAAGCTCTCACGGCGCTCATCTCCGGGTTGCCGGCCGGCGTGCCTATCGATCTGGACTTCGTGAACCGCGAGCTGTGGCGGCGTCAGCAGGGCTACGGGCGCGGCGGGCGCATGAAGATTGAGACCGACAAGGCCCATATTTTGAGCGGTGTGCGGCACGGCAAGACCATCGGGTCGCCGATTGCCATCGAGATTGTGAACCGCGACTGGAAGAACTGGGAGGAAAAGCTCCCGGTGGAGACCGGCGATCCGGCCAAGCACCAGGCGGTATCTTCGCCGCGGCCGGGGCACGCCGACCTGGCCGGGGCTCTCAAATACAACTTTCCCGACGCACGCTACGTGCTGGAGCGGGCCTCGGCCCGCGAGTCGACAGCCCGAGTGGCTGCCGGGGCGCTGGCCAAGCTATTTCTGCGGACGCTGGGGATCGACGTGCTGAGCCATGTCATCCGTGTGGGCCGCGTGGAGCTTGAGCGTGGCGCAGCCTGGGAGGAGATTGTTGCGGTTGCGGCCAAGGACGAGGTCATGCTGAGTTGTGTGGACCCCGCGACCGAGGCCAGGATGAAGGAAGAGGTTGAGGAGGTTTCTCGGACCGGCGACACGGTGGGCGGCATCTTTGAGGTGGTGGTGCATGGAGCGCCCGCGGGCCTGGGGACCTATGCCAACTGGG
>VFSW01003363.1_pt1 | contig 24011 bp, 69 predicted proteins | sample 5358111 | NCBI WGS metagenome assembly VFSW01 (sample SAMN11554181, study PRJNA540505) | mine drainage metagenome | isolation source: sediment from site ElyBrook_90M | place: USA: Ely Copper Mine, Vershire, VT | collected 2017
CCCATGAACGACTTCCCCACGCGCTGGTACCACGTCGCCCTGTTCACGGTGGTCGTCTGCACCGTGAGCTGGGAGCTTGGCGGCTGCTTCTAGATCAGGCCAGCCGGCGGCCTGCGAGCTCGTGACGCTGGAGCTCACGCTCGCCGATGAGCACGACCTTGCCCTCCTCGAGCTTCAGGCACCTGTGCATGGACAGGGAGCCAGGGTAGAGGCCGAGCACCAGGTAGGTGGACTGCTCTGCCAGGTGGCTGTCCCGCTTGGAGTAGGAGCCTAGCTGGAAGGTCTGGCCAGCTCTCGAGGGTAAAGGCGAACGCTTGTTCACAGCTCACGTCTCCAGCTCTTGGGGTTCATGAAGCCGTTGGCGTTGAACCTGCGCGCCTCGCCCGTGTCCAGCCTCAGCATGAGCAGCTGGTAGAAGCCGTGGCCGTTCAGCTCAGCCTCCGACAGCGTGAGCCAGACGCCCTGCTCGGTGCCGTCCTTCCTCAGCCTGCTCCACAGCTCGCCGGGACGTATCACAGCAGCCTCCACAGCGTGCCCTCGGCCTCCGCGGGCAGCTCGATGTCCAGCTCTATCTGCTCGACGAGCTCGGTGGTCACCTTGCCCAGCCTCCTCTCGTTCAGCGTGCCCACGCACAGCAGCCTGGCCTTCTGCTGCCCGCCCTCGACCACCAGCTCGAGCACCAGGAAGGTCCAGGGGTCGGGGTCGTGCCAGCCGTAGCTCGAGGGCTCAGCCAGCGTCAGCACCATGCCAGGCTGCACCTTCACGACACCCTCTTGAAGCGCTGGAAGCTCACCCTGTCAGGGGAGAAGCGGTGCTCGCACCCGATGTACTTGGCCATGCGATCGGCGTCAGAGGCCAGCCAGACGAAGTGCACCTGGTCGCTCTCGTCGTCGGCTGGCTCGACGCGGGTCACCAGGATGAGGTCGCCCCTGACGTCCTGCGAGCTCACAGCTCCCTCCTGCACCCGAGCAGCCAGGCTTCAGCGAAGGAGGTCTCGACGCCCGTGTCGAGGCACAGAGCGGGGTGCGCGATCACCAGCGCGTAGGTGCCGACCTCTGGGAAGGGGCGTGGAGCTCCCACGACCAGGTAGCGAGCTCCCTTGTAGCACCAGGCTTGCCCTGTGCGGTCAGGAGGGTCGCCCGCGGTGACCTCAGCGTAGCCCAGCTCCCTCACGGCACCCTCGCCAGCTCGTCGAGACGCTTGTTCGGCCAGCTCTCTCGCCTGCCAGTCTCCAGGTTGAGCACCGGCAGACGGAACTGCGAGCCCGGGGTCGGCGCGGAGAAGTCGGTGTACAGCTGGTCGAGCACCACGCGGGGCTCGCCGTCCTCCCCGACCAGCTGGTCGCCAGCTCGCAGCTCTTGAGCCTCGTCGAGCGTCACGACAGCCTCCGCAGGCGCTTCCACTCGTCCTCTCGAGCGTTGAAGATCCAGCTGGTCGTCTGCCCCACGTCTGCCCTGAACCCCTCGAGCGCTTCCTCCGAGGCGTCGAGCACGACGACGTCCGTCGTGGCGACCTCGTGCGTCCTGCTGCGCACCTTCGTCACGAGCAGGGTGAAGCGCAGCGAGCCGTCTGACCCTAGCAAGGCCCAGACCTCGCCCTCCTCGACGGGGAGCAACGCTGTCACGCCCGCTCCTCGTGGAAGCTCACACCCTCGCTGTAGTAGCCGTTGCTCGTGCCGAGGAAGCGCACCGTCACGCTGCCCTTCGCCGTGCCGAAGCGGTAGAACGTCCAGGTGTAGCTCTCGCAGTCGAGCACAGGGGCGTCGGCGTTGCTGACCTCCTCCGCCTCGACGAGCGGGGAGCCGAGCAGGTCCTCGAGGTCGCCCGTGATGTCCTCGACGTCCACGCTCTCGCAGCAGTCCTGCTCGTGGTAGAAGCGGAAGACCCGGCCGTCGGTCGCGTAGAAGGACAGCTCCTCGCTGCCCGCCTTCCCCTGGATGGACGCGATGGTGGAGCCGATCATGCTGTCGAACTGGTTGACCATGTTCCCAATGTACCCCGTCTGCTAGAGAAGCGAACCAAGCTAAGCAGGTGAAGTCAAGTTCTCTTCATGCGCACGACCGTGTAGTCCCCGTCGATCCAGTCGTGCTTAGTGAGCCAGTCCCTCTTCAGGCTGTCGAGGTCGATGGTCCTGAAGGTGTCCCCGCCGTCGAGGTCCTCGACGAGCACGATGGCGTTGTCAGGCCAGGCGACGCTGTCGCCCACCTTGAGCTTCAGCTCGTGGACCTTCTTGCGCGGCCTCACAGGCTCGCCTCGCGCCTGGACTGCGCGCGGTCGCCCGCGGCCTCCATGGCCTGCATCTCGCGCTCGAGGTCCTCTGGGCTGAACGTCGCCAGGTCAGACAGGCGATCCAGCCGAGCCTGGCGCTCGCGCTCGGCCTTCTGCATCTTCTCGAAGGCGAGCACCGTCAGCTGGGTGCGGTACTTGATGGTCATCTTGCGGGCCTTGGGCATGCGGTCGGCGAACAGGTGACGACCGCCGAGGATGAGACGTGCCCAGTAGGTGCCGCGGCGCGCGTCGCACGCCTGGAAGCCGATGCCGTTGTCCTCCACCGTCGCCATGGCGTTCTTCTCGCCCTTGGTCTGGCGGTCGTAGATGCGCACGATGGCCTGCTCGACAGCGTGGTCAGAGCGCTCGAGCAGGGCCACGATGCCCTTCATCATGAAGTCGAACTCGGTCCGGTTGGTGCCCAGCGAGACGAGGAGAGACTTGGTGACGTTCATGATCTAAGAGTACCCTATCCTCTTCAGAAGCGAACCAGATCACGCGACGCGCTCCCAGTCTGGGTGGTCCTCCCATCCCCTCGATGGCTCTTCGAGAGGGAGCACCAGGCCGGTCAAGAGGTCTACGCCGAGGTAGTTCATGTGCCAGCCGTGGCTCTCGATGCTAGGCGAGCGGTCCTCGACGATGAGCCACCGGCGCCGCAGCTGCCGACCTCCTGCTCCCCAGGTGTAGGCGACGTCCCAGATCTGCCCCACGCGCTTCATGACGGATCCTCCAGCTCAACCTTGTGCCACCCGTTGTCCCAGTCGCGCTTCCTGATGCCCAGCTCGGTCTCGCACCCTCTCTGTAGGTCGAGAGCGCGGCACATCCAGATCTCCCGGTGTGAGCGATCGACGCCCAGGATGACGAACATCTGGTCCCCTGAGCCGCCGTCCCACTCGTACAGGTCGCCTGGTTCGGGGACGTCGTGACGGACGGGGCGCTTCAAGCCCATCACGCCACCTGTCGCAGCCGGCTGCTGTCGTCCCACGACGCCCAGCGCACCTCGGCCCACTGCATGCGCGTGCCCACGAGCTTGGGGTCAGGGCTCTCGATGTAGACGAAGCGGTGGATGTAGCTGTTCGCCCTGGCCTTCTCGCTCATCGACTGCGGCGGCCTCTCGCTCTCGAGGATGAGCACGGTCGTGCCCTCGCCGTCGGTCCAGGTCTCGCCCTCGCGCCGCCTCATGACCGCGCCCAGGCGTCCCAGGCCTTCTGCGCAGGCGAGGGAGCGTTCTTGCTGTCGATGAGGATGGAGGCGTTCTCGTAGCCGTCCTCGACCTTGCTGTCCAGGCAGCCGGGATCAGCCACACACACCGGGCAGATGGCGTTCGGGCCGTCGATGTTGCCGATGCGGCGCCACGGCCCACGAGCGTCGTGGAAGAAGGTGCCGTCGTTCAGCCCGCGGATGGCGTCGCCGCAGCATCGGCACTCGAAGATGGTCTCGTTGAGCATGATCAGATAGTACCTCGTGCTCTTGACAAGTGAGCTGAACTGGGAGGAAGGGGTGGGATTCGAACCCACGGAAGGGCTTTCACCCTTCGCCACGATAGCACCGTGGTGCCTTAGTCCACTCGGCCACCCTTCCAAGGGTAAGCTAGCTACTCGCCGTCGTCGAACCTGAAGAAGCGCTGGAGCTTGATGAGCGTGGCCTCGCTCAGCCGTTGCTGGTTGTACGGCCCGCAGTCCTGCCACACGAGCTCGAGCAGCTCGACGGCTTCCTTGGCCTGCTCGAGCTCCTTGGCCAGGCCCTCGAGCGTCTCGAACTTGACCTCGCGGCTCACGTGATCGGCAGCGACGCGAAGTCGCCGTCCTTCTCCGCCTTGCGGATGGCCTCCATGAGCAGGTCGCCGTCCGGGCGCTTCAGTTTGGAGTGCTCGAACGTCGAGCAGTACTCGTACACGAACTCGTCCCAGCAGTAGCCAGGCCCGTAGCACGAGACGAACTCGCGAGCCTCGTCCGCGTAGTCCTTCGCCGTCCAGCTCTTCTTCGCGTTTGCCATGATCTGATACTACCCTTTCCTCTTCACAAGCGATCCAGATCCAGGGTGATGATCTTGTCTTTGATGGCCTCGTCGAGCAGGCCCGCGGGGTCGTGGAGCAGCCAGGCTCCCTCGATGTCGTCGTCCAGGCGCGCCCAGCGGTCCAGGATGGTCCAGAGGTTGCCCTCGTCGAGCACGGTGACCTTCTGCCTCAGGCCTACGTCGAGGCGCCTCAGGTCGCCTCGTAGGAGGACGTGGCGGCCCTGGCGGTGGAGGAACAGCACCCGCTCGCTGACGTCGGCGAAGTTCACTGGCCCACCGCCTGCGCGGCGCGGCGCGCGTCGTACGCCGCCTTGGCACGCATCATGATCGAGCAGTCCGACGCCTGGTGAGCGTCGAAGGCATGGCCGAACTTGGCACAGAACTCCCCGAGCTTGTCGAGTCGAAGTCGTAGATCGAGCAGCCGGTCCACACGACGTGGCCCTTCTCGTCCAGGCCCATGATAGCGAGCATGGTGTAGGTGCTCTTCTTGGGAGCGTTCCACACCTCGCCGGCCTTCTTCGGGTTGGTCGTCTGGGTGCACAGGCGGTAGCCACGCTTGGCGTCGCGCTCCAGCCAGTAGCGCATCTTGCAGCGCAGCTTGAAGCCGTACGGGTAGTCGTGGACGACGTAGGCGGTCTCGGGCGACGTGTGGCCGGTGAGGGGCTGGACGATTGACATGATCAGACTTTACCTCGTTGTCTTGACAAGCGAACCAGTTCAGTCGTCGGCGAGGGCCCAGCTGGACAGGTACTCCTCGGCAGCGACGGGGTCGATGTCGTACGGGAGGGCCAGCTCGACGTACAGGTCGATCTTCTCGGGCTCGACCTCGTGGGCTCCGTAGCCTCCGGTCCAGTCGATGAAGTCCTTGCGCAGCCTCTTCATGTCTTCCGCGGTGAGCATGAGGCCATCTTACCTCATGCTCCCCACAAGTGAACTACTTCCTGTTGGCCTTGATGTAGGCTTCCATCAGGTCAAACCTGAACCACTCCCTGTTGTGGGTCATGTTCTCCTGATCCATCTCCTTCAACTGGTCCATGAACCCTTGAAGGTACTCCACCCTGGCCTCCACAGTCTCCATGGAATTCTCTGGACACTCACACTCACAGGAGGTCACCCCATCATTGCCTGGGGTCTTCCCACCATCCTCCTTGATGAGGGTGTTGATGAACTCTGGCACACAGAAGAGGCCAGGGTCATCCTCAGACAGCCTCTCTGAGGTCTCCTGTTCCCAGGCTTCCTGATCCTCCTCTGAGAGGTTCTCAGCCAGGCCTGTGAGGACATCATACAACTGGCCAGTCCAGCCATTGTAGGCATGTCCACAGTCATGGTCTACAGTCATCCTGATGGCACCAGAGTCCACACCCTGGTTGAAGGCTTCACAGAGGCTCTTGATGTTGTCCATCACCAGATAGTACCCTTTCCTCTTGAGAAGTGAACTACTTGGCCTTGCGCAGCTCGCCGGCCCGGTCCCAGAGGTCCTGCCACTTGGGCGCGAGGTACTCGTCCCCGTACCAAAGCGTGCTGTCGTGCAGCCACTTGCTCGAGGTCTCGATGACGTCCTCGTAGCTGGAGACGAGCGCCTCGTAGTCGGCCAGGCGGGCCTTGAGGCGCTCGTTCTCAGCCTCGAGCTCGGCCAAGCGGTCGGCTCGTCGCCGAGCCTCGTACCCGTGCTCCGGGCAGTCCGGGTCGCAGTCGATCCACGGGCCGCCGATCTCGTAGCAGCCGCGCCCGCAGCTCACGACTGCTCCTGCGCGTACAGCCACTCGTTGATGCCCTGGCGCACCGTCTGGCACACCATCTGCTCGAGGTGAGCCTTGAAGCGCAGCTCGCTCTCGTTGGGAGCGCACACCACGAAGCGCACCTTCACTGCGGGGACGGGGAGCTTGATGCTGTCGGCCTTGTTGATCATGATCCCAATGTACCTTGTTCTCTTGAGAAGTGAACCGTTCAGCCCTCGTCTTCGTCGTCCTCTTCCATCACCTCGTCGAGGTCCTCGCCGTAGGCGAAGTCGACCTGGATGTCTGGGCAGTCGACCACGTTGCATGCCAGAGCACCGAAGCTCATCCCCTTCATCTTGTCCTTGTGCCGACGATCGTACTCGTCTTTGGCGAGGTCGATGGCCTCCTCAGGGCTGTCAGCCTCCACGTCGATGGAGCCGTTGATCTCGATGACGACCGGGACGGTGAACTTGGGCATGATCAGATAGTACCCTTCTCTCTTCAGAAGCGAACTACTTCCACTCGCAGACCTTGACGGTGCCGGAGCCCTGGACGAGGCCCTGCGGCGCGCTACAGACGAGCTGCTTGGCCGGCTTGGGCTGGGCGGCGACGGGCGTGGAGGTGGCGACGGCGACAGCGATCAGGAGGGCGTTGAACATGAGACCATCTTACCCTGGTCTCTTGACAAGCGAACTCACCTCTTCAAGAAACGGTCGAACTCCTCGGGCTTCGGGTAGCGCTGAGGGTTGAGCTTCAGGCTCACGCCCATCATCTCCTCGGGCGTCTCGCCGGTCTCCTCGACGAACGCCATGATCTGGTCCACGGCCTCCTCCTCGCTCATCGGGTCCATGTCCTCACGGCGCATGTCCTCGTCGGTCCAGATGCCGTTAGGGTCGTTCCAGCACAGCCAGTCGATCATGTCGTGGCGTGTCCAGGTGGTGAGCAGGCGGTGGCGTTCGGCGGCGAGGTCGAGGGGCATGGCTGTAACTACGCCGACTTCTCGATGAACTTCTCGAGCGCCTCGGCGGCCTTGACGTAGGCCTTGCGCAGCGCGTGGAACTTCTTGTCCTTCACCTGGCTGAAGTCGCTGTAGTGTCGGAAGGCGTAGTCGAAGCCCTCGTTCTCCACGCAGGCTCGCACCTCGAGGATGGGGTCCTTCGGGTGCGGCTTGTCCTTTGCGGCCTTCTTGGCACGCTTCTTACCCACTTCGGACCAAGCGTTGGCCTGGCCCTTCAGCTCGACCATGCCACCCTCGCCGTCGAAGCGATAACCCCACTTCTGGCCCTTGTTGTCGCCGTCGTTGGACGAGAAGCAGATGTCACCCTTGACGCGGTGCTTCTTCAGCACGGCCAGCACCTCAGGCTGCCACACGTAGTCCATGTGCTCCATGTGGTCGGGGTTGAACACGAGCTTGCCGTCGTAGATGATGCCGCCGAGCATCGGGAAGTCGCACTCCTCCTCCCAGCTGAAGCAGACGTCCGCTCCGCAGTTGTAGAGGTCCAGCGCGACGCCGGAGTTGATCTTGACGGTGTTCTTCACGAGGTTGATGTGCCAGCCCATGCTTCAGATACTACCTTTCTCTCTTGACAAGTGAACTAAGCGCGGACAGCCTTCGCGTTGCGGCCAGGGCCGAGCAGGCCGAACTTGGCCTTGTTGGCCTCGGCACGGGTCTTGAAGACGTGCGCCTTCTCGCGCACGCTGAACCAACCCGGCGCGCGGATCGACAGGCTACCCTCGTCAGCCAGGTACAGGCCAGCCGGGTTCACGACGACCCAACCCTTGGCACGGGCTGGACAAGCCCGCGCTTCAGCTCAGCGACGCGAGCGTTGGCTGCGCTGAGCTGATCGCGCAAGCTGCTCAAGCAGTCCTCGTAGAAGTGACCCCTCACGTGGCCGATCTGGTCGCCGCACCGAGGGCAGCAAGCGTCCGGACCGGCCCAGCACTCGTAGTCTTCCGGCATGGCTCAGACCTTGCTCAGGAGGGAAGCCGAGACCTTCCAGTTGCGCGCGCCGTTGTCCGGACGCACCTCGATCGTCTTGATGTTGCGCTTGACGATGGTGCCGGTGATGACCGGCGGGTAGCCACGCTTGCGCGGCGAGAACTTGACCTTGTCGCCGTACTTGAAGTCGTCGCGGGCCGTGCGGTCCTCGTCGTCGCCGAGGGCGATGATCTCGCGGTTGACCACCCGGCGGGTCTCGCGGTCAGCCGAGGCGATGAAGGAGAGGACGTCGGAGAGCGTGATGTTCTTGGCGTTGGACATGATCTGATAGTACCCTTTCCTCTTGAGAAGCGAACTACTTCGAGAGCTCGACGGCGGCAGCGAGAGCGAGGAAGAAGTCGTCCTCGCTGAGGTAGCCCGGCACGAGGTCGTCGTGCAGCTTCCTGGCCTTCTCCCCGGCCCTCAGACGGTCCCGGATGACCCGAGCCATGCTCAGGGTGCGGTCGGCCCGCGTGTTCTTAGGGTCAGGCGTGGTGTGGCTGGGGTGGATCAAGCGGCGAGCTCCTGGACGACTTCACGCTTGGCACGGCGCTTCTCGAGCCCGCGACGAGCCTTGATGGGCGTCTCGTTGTAGTGGTCGCAGGCGCCGCAGTGGCGGTGGATGCGCTCGTAGGGGCGGGAAGCCTTCTTGGAACCGTAGCGTCGCATGTCAGTCGTCCTCTCCGCCGTGCAGCTCGTCCTGGAGCATCTCCTCGAGGATGAAGAGGTCCTCGCGGCTCAGCTCGGCCACGTGCGCCCACACCCGATCCGCTCGGATCGCGGCAGCCGCTGCGTTCTCGGCCTGCTCCTTGAGCCTGTCGGCCGCCCTCTGATACACGTTGCGTCGTGTCATGATCAGATACTACAGCGTCCTCTTCACAAGTGAACCAGTGTACGAGGGCGGAGTTGAACCACCAAGGTCAGAGACGACGGCGTTACAGGCCGCTGGGCCTACCAATGCCCAACTCGTACGAGAGGGACGTAGGTACGTCCCAAAGGAAGCTACCCAAGGATAGGGAGCTGGTTTTTTCGCATCCACGCCGCCCAAAGTCCGTATTGTTCCGGACAGATAGCAGCACTCACGGCGACGGCGCGCTTCTGCGCCTTCGCGCGGCGGCCGACGCCGCCGCTGTTGTTCTTCTTGCTCGAGCCCTTGTTGCCGGGCTTCTTGGTCAGGTACTTCTTCTTGAGCTTCAGCTCGATGGGAGCGTTGGTGTCGGACATGCTCCCACTATACGCCGCGGCGCTTGCGATCCGTCCTCTCGATGACGCGCTTGCTGCCGTCGGGGTAGTGGACGACCACCTTGTCGCGGAAGAAGCCTCCCTCCGCCAGCAGAGCCTCGGGGTCCTTGCCGTACGCCTCGGGCGTCTCGGTGCCGTCACCCTCGTTCACGCGGTACCAGCGGTCGCCGCAGCAGTCGCAGTCGCTCCCGCCGTCGACGCCGTCGAAGTACAGCCCGAGGTCCTCCGCCAGACGGTTCGCCTCCTTGGCGCTGCGGGCCGCGACGATCACGTACTGCCCGAAGTTCTCGCTGTCGTGGAACGACCCACCTGAGTTGTTCTGGTTGAAGGTGTAGAAGAGGTAGTCGCCCTCCTTCTGGGCCTTCGACGCCTCGGTGAAGGTGCTCTTGATGTTCTTGTAGATGGGCTCGGACATGGCTGCGGTATCCTAGTTCGCCTGGTGAGAGATGAGGTCGCGCGCGACGACGAGCAGATCGGTGAGCGCGCGCTTGTACGCCGGCGGAGGGTCGAGCTCGAGCGCCTGGACGATCTCGGCCTCCGCCTCCCTCAGCTCCGAGAGGCTGAGGGAGAAGTCGCCGTCGTACAGTCGCACGCTGGGAGGGAGCGGAGCGGTCACGACCTGTACACCGCCGCGTACCAGCCGGTGCACTCCTCGATGTACAGGCCGAGCGGCGAGAGCATGCCGTTCATGCGCTCCACGAGGTCGTAGCACTCGGCGTCGAGCGTGAAGTACGGCCGGTGGTCGCCGCCGTCGTACACGATGACGAGCTCGCTCTCTTTGCCGTAGCTCTCGCCGCGGGCGCGCCACTCCTCGGGCGAGTAGAACGCCTTGCACCCGCCGGTGCTCATGCGCGGGTCGTCCGTCATCAGCAGGGTGACGATGGCCTTCCACGCGCTCTGACCCACGTCGCTCAGTCCCTCGGGCATCTGGAAGTCGCTGTTCATGATCCCAATGTACCCTTTCCTCTTGAGAAGCGAACCGTTTACGAGGACGCCCAGCCGAAGAAGTACCAGTCGCCCTCGGCCACCTTCACGCAGCCGGCAGGGCCCCACTTGTCGTCCACGCGCGGGTCGCCGTCGTCGATGAGGTCGTGGGCGTGGTCCAGCGGGTTCTTGCCCTCCGGCACGGGGATCATGACGAACGAACGCTTCTCGGCGATGGAGCCGGTGTAGCCTCCGTGGCCCTCCTCGTAGCGGGCTTGCTGGCACGCCGCGTCGAACGCTTCCTTCGCCGTCTTCGCCTTCGCCCGCACTCCGAAAACCTCTGCACCCATGGTCGTCTCCTCGGTTGGTGATCTGATAGTACCGCGGTCTCTTGACAAGCGAACTACTTCAAGACGTCTTTGGGCTCCACGCCCTTCATCTCGCACAGGATGTCGAACAGCTGATCGACCGTCCAGCCCTTGATGGCCTGGAGCTTGGGCACCATGGCACGGATCTTGACGTCGGGGCTCGAGGCCATCTCGGCGAGCAGGATCTGCTTGGTGATACCGGCGGAGCGCATCGGCTTGGGCATGATCAGACTATACCCGAGCCTCTTGACAAGCGAACCGTTACCCCTCGGCGAGCTTCAGGCTGAGCAGCTTGCCCTTGCCGTCGAAGGTCGCGTCGTAGGCGTCGCTGTCGAGCGTGTCCTCGATGGGCAGCGAGTACCAGAGCTCGGACAGGAAGTTGGACAGGCCGGGATCCTCGTCGTGGAGCGGCATGTCCGTGTCGTCGTCGAGCGGCGTCTCCTGATCGATCGAGTAGAAGCGTCGCACCTCGCCGTCGGCGAACAGGACGATCCAGTTGGCGTTGACGGTCCCCTCCGCTCGGAGGTCGACGCGCGCGATGGGCTTTGACATGTTCTTAGCTAGATCTCGACGTACAGGTCGTCGTCGAACCACGTGGAGGTCAGCTTCTTGGTCACGCTGCTGACGTACTTGCGCTCGTCCAGGCGGATCTCGCGGCCGACGGCAGCCGGATCCTGCGGGCACTCGAGCACCAGGCAGTGGTGCGTGAAGTTGGACTTGTCGTCGTCGAGGTCGGGCGACCACTTGGTCGAGCGCGTCACCATGACGATGGAGCCGTTGATCTTGCTCTTGTCCTGGCTGTCCAGGCGCTCGGAGCGGTACGACTTGCCTTCGCGGTTCATGCTTCCTCCTTCTGCCACGAACGCCGTGCGTCCTTGGGCCGGCGCATGCGCCGGTCGCGCATGACCTTCTTGGTCTTGGGGTGGCCGTAGAGCATGTGCATGGCCTGGACCATGGGCGAGCGGGTGGGCATGTCCTTGCAGCCGCAGAGGCCCTTCTCGTGGGCCTCGAGGCTGCGGTCGCTGGGGCACTTGATCGCGTTGCTCATGATCTAAGAGTACCCTGTCCTCTTGAGAAGCGAACTACCGCTGCCAAGAATAGTGATAGGAGTACTCGTACTCCATCCGTGGCCCGTTCTCGGTCGTCCACTGGCGACGGTAGGTGACAGTGGCGAGCACCGTCTTCACACGCCCGTTCTTGCGATCGGGGTTGGCATGGTACTTGATCGTCTCGAGTAGGTCCGGGTCAGCGAACACCGAAGACGTGCGCAGGCACTTGCCCCGGCTGTCGTGGTAGGAGATGTCCACGCGGCAGCTGTAGTCGTGGTCGATCATGATCCCATCATACGCTTCTCTCTTGAGAAGCGAACTACTTCTTGGCCTTCTTCGTCTTCTTGGGCAGCTCGAACAGCCACTCGTTGTCGGCCGCTTCTTCGGCGAGCTCGATCAGCGAACGCTCGTCGTCCTCGGACGTGTCTGAGGCGTCGTTGAGCCGGTCCGCGATGGCCTGGCAGTTCTCGTCGGTGAGCCTCGGGTCGTCTGAGGTGAAGCGGTCGATGCCATCGTCGCCTTCGGGCCCGCAGCAATCGAGCGCCTCGTTGAGCAAGTCCGCGATCTGCTCGCGGGTGATGGCGGAGATGACGAACAGCTTCTTGGGGTCGTTCATGATCCCATCTTACCTTTCTATCTTGACAAGCGAACTAAGAACGCTTGCCGTAGTTGGTGGCTTTGATGTTCCCTCGGGCCGTCCGGCGCACCTCGATGTCGAAGCCCTCAGCCTTCTGACCCTCGATGGTCTGGAAGAACAGGCTGTCGACGAAGGCCTGAGTCTTGGGCTGCTCAGGGCCAATCTCGATGGCCTCGAGCAGGAAGGCCTTGTTCGGCCCGTGCCACAAGTCTTCAGACCCCTCGCGCGGGTCACCTCGCCTCAGCAGACAGCCTTGTTGGCCCGGAAGTCCAGGTAGTTGATGAGGTACTTCTTGCCCGTGGCCTTGACAGTCGCGATGCGGAAGAGCGTCATGGTCTAAGAGTACCAGATAAGGAAGAGAAGCGAACCAAAGCTAAGGAAGTTGCCAAAGCTCGTTGCGAAGCAAGCGTCCAATCACACGATGGCTGACGCCGAATTCTCGTGCCAAGGTTCGATGACTACATCCGCCTTGAGCGTACCGTTCACGGATCAGGTTTACCTGTGACCAAGAAAGCTTAGAGGTAGGCGAAGCATCAGGAGGATGGCTCAGCTTGTTCTTGACGCGAGACTGCTCAGTATGGTGCTTGCCGTACATCGGGTGGTTCGCACCTGACAGAGCTTCAACGTGACCGCGTTTCCGACCGGTTTGGATACGACGGATCTTCTCGATGGTCTCGGCTCGATGACGGTAGCCGCTCGGACCTTCTCCGCCGCGGCTGTAGTTGGCGCCCCAGCCTTCGAAGGTGTTGTGCTCTGCGATGAGCTCCACTTCGAGGTCGAAAGCTGTCTGCTCGTCCTTGGTCGCGAATATCACTTCGCGCTTCCACCCGTGCTTGTCTGCGATGTGTCGCCAATGCTTGTTTCGGTACTTCTGGCGCAGCCTCCACGCAGATCCCTTGCCGACGTAGAAGGGACGGTCGTCGGCCGTCCGATCCACGTAGACAAAGAACACCAGGTCAGGCGGCGACAGCAAGCTGCTTGCGAGCTTCCTCGGTGTGCTTGCCGCCGTAGCGCTTTCCCCCGAGCGCGAGGTCGAGCGTGACACCGTACTTCTTCACTCCCATGACCTTGATCATAGCCATGATCGCGTCATCGTTCAGGCGACGTTCCCACACTCCCCATGTGATGTCTTTGTTACCACCTTTGTGGTAGTTGACCATCGAATCCAGGAGAGTGACACCGAAGTTCTTGCCGGCCGGCTTGAGGCCGAGGGCCGTGAGGAGCGAGCGGTCGGCGTCGCCGAGCACGAACTTGTCCGCCGCCACGAGGAGCTCCGTGAGGGCCGCCTGAGCGTTGCGCGAGCGCTCGACCATGGCTTCCACCTCGACGCGCCAGCGCTCGGGGTTCTCCGCCACGTGGATGGCGCGGGCGCCGACGATGGAGCCGAGCGTGGTGTCGCCGACGTACACGACCATGCGCGCCTTGAGGGCGTGAAGAGCAGTGTGATCATGAACAACAGTGAGCTGGCTCGTCACAGGAAGGCCGTGAACCTGCAACTGAGCTTCGTTCTTGATGGCGAAACGATGAACGACACGGTAGCCATGGCCGCTCATCAAAGGCTTACTGAATGGCTCGACTTGCTCTCCGCAAGAGGTCATGATCATGTCGACGGTGTGACGGTGACCCGCGGCCTTGTACACATCGCTCGCGTGGCCGAGCGGCCAACGCTCCATGCCAGGGCGAACGATGGCGACGCTGTCGCCGGCGCGCACCACTTCTCCGGTCTCCTCGTTCACAGTGAATTGGTCCTTCACGACAGGATCCCAGTTCAGGTCGGACTGGTCGAATTCCTTCACGTAGGGACGCGGCTTCTTGTCGTTCGTGTTCGTCATAAGATCACTCTACCCTACCCATCTTGACAAGTGAACTAACTTCTTCGTGATGGAACGCGTTTTCTTCGTGTACGTTGATTACACTCTCACTGAAGATCGACCCTTCTACGTCGGGAAGGGAGTGTGGGATCGGGTTCGACGGAAAGAGCGTGGTAAGGTGTGGAAGGCGTTCGTCCGCAAACACGGCTGGACGCGAGACACCCATCGCCGCGTGGTCCTCGCAACCAAGGATGAGGCTTACGCCTTCGAACAGGAGAAGCGATTGATCTGCGAGCTCGGCACGTTCGACGTATGGGGAGCGAACCTCACCGAGGGTGGAGACGGCTCGAGCGGTTACCGTTGGTCCGAAGCTGCTCGTAAGCGCGTCAGCGGCCCTAATCATCGCATGTCCGGTCAGTCGATGACCGAAGTTGAACGTGCGAAACGAGCCGGCGAGAACCACGGAGACGCCAGGCTCACATGGACGATCGTCGATGAGATCCGTCGGCGTCATGTCGAAGAAGGCCTATCGACCAGACAACTCGGTCGTCTGTACAGCATCACCGGACAACATGTCCAGAAGATCTGCGCGTTCAAGAAGTGGAAGCCTGAACTACGACCTCACAACGTGCCTCGGACCGCGACGTAGCGCGGGCAACCCATGAAGTCCAGGTAGGTCGCGCAGTCGCATGTCGGGATGCGGGTCACTTTGATGACGGTCAGCTTGCCTCCCTCACGGTAGCCGACGTCCGAGGGGATGTAGAACTTCAGCCCTCTGCCCTTGAAGTAGAGACCCTTGGCATCGCGGTAGACGTTCCTGATTGCCATGATCTGATACTACCTCATCCTCTTGACAAGCGAACCGATTACCTCGCCATCGAGGGCACGAGCGGCAGCACGCTGAGGTCGCGGCCGGTGTTCGTGCGGTAGTGCTGCGCGATCTTCTCGGCGTCCTTCTTATGTCCGGCGTACGTCATGTCGACGTGGAAGGGAGCGAAGTCGACCACGACGCGCTCGGTGTGGCGCACGTAGTACTCGCCGCTGTTGTTGTCCTTGATGACGAAGAGCTGGACCATGCTCCTAAGTGGTGAGCTCGACCCAGAGCGGCGAAGCTCTGTAGTGCTCGACACCCTTCTCGAAGGGGAGCGACAGCACCTGTCCGTCGCTCATGACGCGGATCTCCACGCCAGGCCCGCTCTCGTCGATGACGAGCGCCTTGATGTAAGGCGCGGCGAGCGGGCTCGAGAGCACGATGAGGTCCTCGTCAGCTGGGACGAACGTGACGCTCATCGGACGATCACCAGATCGTCGGGACGGTACGTTCCGCTCTCGTCGTCCTCGTCGTAGCCGCCGACGCAAGCGACGGCGACACGGGTCGATCCCTTGACGTACTTCGAGTGAACGTTGCCGTCCGGCGTGAAGAAGACGAGGCGTTCCACCTCGTGCCAAGTCTCGCCGTTGTCGTCCGTGAACTGGTCACCTACCGAGAGGTCGCGAACCTTGAATTCGATCGTCATGATCCCAATGTACCTCGTCCTCTTGAGAAGCGAACCAAACAGGGCAGCGTGAGGGATTCGAACCCCCGTTTCCCGGCGTCGCGCCAGGTGTCCTATCCGCTAGACGAACGTGCCAGGCGTGGGGTAATCAGTCCCTCGCCTCGCGGTTTAAGACGGCTGATTAGACCGCCCGCACCGCAGTGACCCCTACGGGATTCGAACCCGTGTGACCTGGCTGAGAACCAGGCATCCTGCCGCTAGACGAAGGGGCCGTGGAACAGCAAGCAGGCGCTAAGCCTGCTCCGGTTCCACGTACACCGGGGGAGAGATCGTGTTGACGCAGGCGTAGAAGTTCGGCCCGCCGGCCGGCCTGGTGCGCACCCCGTTACGGACGCGTCGGCCGGGTGAGGAGTTGGTGCGAGCCTGCGCCCAGGCGTAGAACTGCCTGGTGCACTCGGGGCACCGGAACGGCTCGTTGCAGTAGTGGTGACAGGTCATGGTGGTCTTTCGTTTAGGGGGCGCGCCGGGAGTTGAACCCGGATAGACTGATCCACAATCAGCCGAACTGCCGTTGTTCTACGCGTCCCGTGTCAGGGATCTCAAGTATACGCCTCTCGGCTGAGAAGCGAACCGTCTACCAGTCGCAGGGACCGTGCGTGTCGTTCTCGAAGAGCCACTTGACGCGAGCGATGATGCGTTTGAACATGATCTGATCTTACCTCGTGCTGGAGAGAAGTGAACCGTTTCTCAGTCGATGCTTAGGGAGAGGACCGTGCCACGCGTCGCGTTGAACGACCGGTACTTGCCGGTCTCGCCGCGGTTGTGGACGAACAGCGTGAGCACCTCCTCGCCGTCCTTGTTGACCTTGAGGCTGACGAAGTTGCCGACGAAGTCCTGCGGGTGCTTCTTCCAGTCGGAGGCCGCCTGGACGTCCTGGACGGCCGTGGCGCCCAGCTTGCCGCCGCAGCGGTAGCCGAGGTGGACGATGGTTTCGGGGGAGGCGTTCGCGAGGAGGGAGGAGAGCTTGACCATGATCAGATATTACCCTTTTCTCTTGAGAAGCGAACCGGTTTCAAAACTTTTCAGCGTCCGCAACCGTCGGGGTGAGTGCAGCCGTCCGTTCGCCCGTCCCCAGGTTCGCACCCGCAACCGGGGCACGCGAACTCGGAGTGTCCGGTGGCATGGTCCTCTCCGCCGAAGCACTTCTTGATGAAGTCGTAGGCTTGACCCTGCTCGGGGAACTTCATGCCAGCCAGCTGGTTGAGCACGTACTCGCGGCTGACGCCGGCGTTGGCACGCTCCTTGCGGTCGGCCTCGAGGTTGTCGTTCAGACGCTTCAGCTCGACCACGAGCCTCGGAAGCGTGCCCTCGAAGAACGTCATGCCCATGCGGGTGCGGAAGAAGTTGTCCATGTTCAAGATCTTACCCCGACCTCTTGAGAAGTGAACCGTTCAGATCGGGAAGCTGAAGCCGACCTTGACCGTGGCGCCGTCGTTCAGCCGGACGGAGTACTCGCCGGACCACGACGGGCTGCCGCCGCAGATCTCGGTCACGAGCAGCTCGTCGCCCTCTGAGGCGCCCTGGACGGGGTAGAAGCGCTGCTGACGGACGAAGCCGACGTTGTCGAGGCCGTGACGCTTCTTGGTGAAGAGGCGGGTGACGATGGCTTGCTTCATGGTCCTACCTTACCCTGTCCTCTTGACAAACGAGCTGGACGGTCTGACGGAGCGGCACCACTTCGAGCTTCAGGCCCTTGCGGTGGGACAGCCGATCACGGATCTCGACCGCCTCGTAGCGGTCCTCCATGGTCCAGGTGACCTGGTCGTCGAGCTCGCTCTCGACCTGCGAGCCACGCTTGTTCTCGCCGAGGAACTTGCCGGTCTCGACGTTGCGGACGGCGTACACGGTGCTGGTTCGTTTGACCATGATCAGATCCTACCCTGTCCTCTTGACAAGCGAACCATCGTCGTCGTCGGCGCAGAGCATGCCGATCTCCATGAGCACGTCCTCGATCTTGTCGGCCGCCATCTCGGCGATGTACTGCCCGTCAGGATCCGTGCCAAGGTCGAGACGCTGGCAGGTCTTCAGCGCCACGTCGAGCTGGGCGCGGAGGTTGTTCATCCGGATGCGCGTCATCTTGTCCATGATCAGATCCTACCTTGGTCTCTCGACAAGCGAACCAAGCCCACGCTACTCTGGCAACCCCCTGCCTAGTGTCCGGGACAGGACAATCGTCCCTGGGGTTTTGCTTGGCGCCCTCACGAGGGCTTGGTTCGCTTGTCGAGCGAGCTGTGGTACTACCGCAGCGTCCGGGTCGCAGCCTCGAGCTTGCGGCAGAACACCTGGAGCCGGACGGCCGACACGCCGTACTCGTCCTGGCTCTCGTCGTCGTTCGGGTCGTCGCACTCCTCGTGGACCTCGGCGGCTCCGAGGGCCGCGTCGTGGAGCGCCTCGAGCACCGCGACCGCGCCGAACTTGCGGACGACCTTGAGCAGCGCCTCGTCCAGGCCCTTGGGCGCGTAGTGCGGCTCCTCGGCCGCGATCTCCGCGTTGACCTCGAGCCCGTCGGCGATCAGCCCGCGGCAGGTGGAACCGATCTTCGACACGTTCTTCGTCGCGTTGTTCATGATCCCATCTTACCCTTTCCTCTCCAGAAGCGAACTAGTTCTCCCCGGAAAGTCTCATGCCACGCGGGTGAAGTGGAAGGTGTCCGCGCCGACGACCTTGGCATGGTACTTGAAGCTGCGGCCGCACTCCGAACGCTCGACCTCGGCCTCGCTTGGCACGAGGCTCTCCGACAGCTTGATGGTCTTCTCCTGCCCGACCTTCATGCCCTTGGCATGGCTCTTGACCAGGTCGGCCAGCCGGTTCTTGGCACGCTCCTTGACGAGCAGCGCCTTGCGCGTCAGCACCTGTTCCACCGTCGCGTCGAGCGAGTGGAAGACGTCGGGGAAGGCACGCTCGACCTCGCAAGCGAACCGGCACGTCTCCGTCATGACCGCTAGGCGACGCTGGCACACCTTGGTGTCGGCTGACCCCCATGACGCCCAGCTGACGTCGCAGCGGACGCGGTAGGCGCTCCACTCGTTGCCGTGGTCGTCCTCGATGCGCTTCGACGTCCAGCGGCCGTCCGGCGCCTCGACGCGCACGTAGAGGGTGCAGCCGGTGTCCTCGGTGGGCCTGAACTCGAGGCTGATGTAGTCCTGGGTGATCCCGGCGTCCAGGTTGGCCTTGAGGCGGGCCATCTCGCGCTCGGCTCCCGCCGGGGCGTTGGCGAGGATGAAGGCGGCGAGGGCGCGGAGGGTGGCGGCGTAGTTGTTGACCATGATCAGATACTACCCTTTCCTCTTCAGAAGTGAACCGTCCGCGCTGGGAAAGATGCGTGCCAGCTCACTCCGGCTGAGCGGCCGAGGCGAGCACCTCGGGTTCAAGGACCATGCCAGCGGCCGTGGCCTGGGCTGCGAGGGTGCGCAGGCGTGCGCGCCCGAGCGCCGAGATGGCGGCACGGTTCTTGAAAGGGCGCCACATGAACGGGCCGGAGGAGTACCGGTTGGCACCTTTCTGTCCGGCGCACCAGCCTCCGCGGTCGCCTTCAGTACGGTTGTAATCCTCGGTGATGTGGCCGTAGTAGGTGTTGAAGAGGTAGGAGAAGTGGAGCTCCGTCTTCGGGTAGTACTTGGCATGGTTCTTGTCCGCGCCGTGGCCGAGGGGCCTCCACCCGCGCAGCAGGGCCTTGACGTCGCCCACCTTCATGACGCCTCCGTTGGCCGCCAGGATGAGCAGGGCCGCGTCCTTGTTGTTCAGGATGCGCGCCGCGATGTCGGTGCGGGTGCCGTACCGGAAGCCGATGAGCGGGAACGTGAACTCGGTGGCGTTGTTCATGATCCAATAGTACCCTGACCTCCCGACAAGCGAACCGTTCTGAAGAGAAAAGTTTTGGTTCGCTTGTCAAGAGAACCACGACAACATCAGATGCGACCGGGTTCCGGACCGAGACGTGCCAACACCTTGCTGGCACGTTCCTTTCCGTCTGCCCCGAGGCCGTACAGGATGCGGCCGTACTTGCCCTTGCCGGCCTTGCGCAGGGTGCCCTTGGCGTCGACCCGGTCCTCGACGCCCATGAAGTAGTCGGTGTTCGACGTTGGCACCCAGGGCTTGCCCTCCAGCTGCGCGACCTTCTTCATGATGGGGTCGCGCGTCAGCTTCGCCTCGCCGTTGACGTGGACCACGTACGCGATGAGGTCGCGCTTGGTGAAACCCTTGGTGTCGGCGGAGCGCTTGAGCGTCACCTGCGCGGGCACCACCACGGCGAACTCCATCTCCACCTCGCGGCCGTAGTCCGAGAGCGCCTTGTACGCCTCCTCGTTGCCTTCCAGGAAGCAGATGAGGCTGATGTCGCGATACTTGTCCACGGACAACTCGCCGCCGCTGAACAGCATCGGGACCGTCTTGACGGAGCGCGAAGCCATCGTGACGAAGCCGAGGAACTTGCCGGTGAGGCCGTTGCTGGCGTACTTGAACTTGCCGCCGGGTTGGGGTTCGGCGAAGCCGCTCGTGGCGGAGCGGAACTGGAACGCGTCGACGCTGTGGACGCCGTGACCCGTGTCGATCACCGCGCGGCGCTCGACCCTGGACTTCTTGTTGGCCTTGAACACCTGGTAGCGATCGTCGCCGAAGAAGATGATGTCACCGTCCTTGACGTTGTCACAGAGGTTGTCTCGCATCATGAGACCATCTTACCGCGGTCTCTTCACAAGCGAACCGATTAAAGTGAAACGGGTTCGGACCCAAAGTGAAACGCACTTGGGCCCAAACCCATCCGATCTCGACCCGATCCGGGTCGGATCAGGTCACCACACGTCGCATTCGTCGGTGACCTGCGACGCGAGGTCGAGCAGCTCACCACGGATCTCGCTGAGCTCCTCTTCGAGCGCGTTCGCCGACGTGTCGTGGGTGTCGATGTCTGACAGGCGATCGCTGAGGCTCTCGAGGGCCTCGACGATGTCGCTGCGCTTCATCTCGTACTTCTTGGTGGTCTTCTTCTTGGTGGGCTTGGTCATGCGACCATGGTAGGTCTCTCAAGCCTCGATGTCAGCTCTCGTCGGCCAGCTTCTCGAGGTCCTTCTCGCTCTTGACCCGTGCGATCTTCCAGCCTCGAGCCTCGAAGCCAGCCCAGTCGATCAGGCCGTAGCAGTCCTCACGCAGGTTCCACACCTGCGCGACACCCTCTTGCCCGAAGTACTCGTTGGCGCGGGTGACGGAGCAGAGCATGGTGTGCCGCCACTCCTCAGGGTACTGGACGAGCAGCTTGTCGCCCACCTTGGGCTGGCCTGTGAAGGGCTCGAAGCGGCTGAGGTCTGGCTTCCAGCCGTGGTTGCGGTTGACCACCAGCCCGGCCGCCTTCGTGGGCACGGCAGCGGTCGCCACAGGCTGGCCTCCTGGGAGCGACCAGGCGCGGTTCTTGCCCTTGCCTGCGCTGACCACGCGCTTCTCGTAGGAGAGCGCCATGAGGCGGCTGTAGGCCTGCTCGAGCGTGACGCCGGCCAGCTTGGCCAGCTCGTCGGTCGATGCTTGAGGGACGGTGCCGAGGTGAGTGAGGAGCTTGTCGCCGAAACCAGCCATGTCAGACCTCCCAATCGTCGCTGAACAGGTACTCGGCCACTTCGACCAGTTCTTCGTCGCTGTACTCGAGCAGACCCTTGTACCCGTTGAGGACGACGTCTCGGAGCCCGCCGCAATCAGCGAGCGTGTCCAGCTTGATGTCGCACAGCTCCCGTACGATGAGGTCTCTCCGTTCGGCGTCGAGCGGTAGGGTACAGTCCGTCTTCGTCAGCATGATCAGATCCTACCCTGGTTAGAAGAGAAGCGAACCGTTTCAGGGATCGACGATCCATCTCTCGGCAGCGGAGAGGATGCGCGGGTGAGCGTGCTTGAGCACCTTCTTCCAGTGCGTCGTGTGGAGCGGCGTGAAGCCCAGCTTCTCGGTGAAGTACTCCCAGCGCTCAGGCCTGCCGGCCCTCAGCAGGTCGGGGTTCGTGATGAAGAGACGAAAGGTCTCTGCGAAGCTCTCGAGAGCGTTGGGCTCGTACCCGCTGATCTCCTCTTCGTTGTCGACCACGTCCTTCCAAGCCTTGAACCTGGAGACGTACTTGCCGTTGCCTCCCAGCGCGCAGTCGACGTGGTGCCCGAACTCGTGACAGAGCACACCCATCGGCGTCAGGTCGACCTTGTAGCCAGGGTACGTCCAGGACCAGCCTGGGACGCGTGTGGCCACCCGACACCTCTTGACATCGACGCCGATGATGAACTCCTCGTTCTCGTACATCTGGGCGCCGAACCACTTCGGCCTGAGGAAGTCTCGACGGTGCCTGTTGGCGTCAGCGCGGTTGTCGAAGACGTGGTGAGGTCTAGGGATGTCATGGGCGTCGCAGAACGCGAGGCAGCGCTTCAACCCTTCCTTGAAGAGCTCCTGTTTGTTCATCGTCATGTGCAACGACACCCTCACACGAACCTCTGGTACTCGTCGTCGATACCGCTGACGACGTTCGCGATGACGTAGACGAGCTCGCCGTAGCACAGCTCGAGGCACAACGCGGAGGTGTAGGTGTGACCTTCCTTCATCAGGATCTCCGTGTCCTCAAGGACGAGGACGAACGTGTCCTGCTGAAGTATGAGAGCTCGCCCACGTTGGACGAGCTCCAGCCAATCCAGCGACTTCTCTCGCCAGACGCCGATCGGTTTGACTACCCTCCAGACCTCGCCAGCTCGCCACTAGGACGAACCTAGCGCTCAGGCGGAGCGGAGAGCAGCCCGGGCCGCGCGAGCGTCGTACGCGATGACCTGCTTGCCGTCGTCGCCCTCGAACGTGATGGCGCACTTGCCGTTGGGGCGCTTCTTGACGCTCACCAGCTTGAGCGTGCCAGTCGCGAAGCTCTCCGCGTCCGCCTGAGCCTCGACGCCAGTCGGAAGAGGGCCGATGACGAGAGCGCCGTCGCTCTCCTTCGCGAGCATGACCGCGCCAGCTCGAGGAGCGAACGCGCTGCCGCGCTTGTAGCGAAAGCTGTGGGGCTTCTTGTCGGTGCGGGTGTAGTCGACCGTGCGGGTCTTCTTGCCCTTGGTCGCCGTCGCCGTGGTCTCGGTGATCGTGGTCTCGGTCGTGGTCTCGTTGCTCATGGTGTTCTCGAATTCTCCAAGGAAGGGTTCCGGGTGACCCCGGTGCTTGCTTCTGATCTGATCGTACTGAGGTCGTCTGGCAAAGATTACTCTCGAGAAGTCGTCTGCGGGAGGGGGAAGGCCTGGTCGAGCAGAGCGAGCGCCTGGCGCACCTCTTCGGCCGTGCCGCGGAACGAGATGTGGAGCTCGTCCTCGTGCCCGTCCTGGGAGTGGTAGACGTAGGCGCGGCCCTTATTAGCGCGCTCGCGCAGCTCCTTGGCACGCTCCTCGTTGCCCTTCACTCGGATCTGCTTCAGGGTGTCCCGAGCTCGACGCTCGAGGTTGGCCTGGTCCCTCTTGTGAACAGCTCGGGCGTACTTGAGCACGAACTCGCAGATGGACCTGGGGTTCATCGCGTTCGGCGTGCGCTTGTAGTTGCGCGTCACGGTCACCAGCTGGTCGAAGCCTGGCGTCTTCCTGTAGCTGTAGCCAGGCTCGAAGGCCACCTCGACGTAGTGGTTCTGGCTGTAGTTGTACGTCGAGACGCTGTCCGTCTTGAAGCAGATGAGCGGCCTGAAGCCGCCGTCGTGGAGCTCGAGCCCGTCCAGCCGGTGGATCTGCGGGATCTCGTCGGGCTTGGCCTCGAACGGCCGGAGCTCCACCTCATGCCCCTCGGCACGCAGCAGCTCGTAGACCTCAGCGAACAGCCCTCGGGCCGCCGCGATGGCCTGGACCTTCTCCCGGTACACCTGGGCGTAGATCGGGTGCTTCTCTTCACTCATGATCCCATCTTACCCCAGATGAGGAGAGAAGCGAACCAGTTCTAGAGACAGATCGGCGAACAGCGTCGGCAGGGGCAATACAAGAGCAAGCTCGAGGGCATAGGCTCGCCTCGCGCAGCGTAGTCCTTGGCGATCTGCTCGTAGGCACAAGGAGGCCCAGGATCAGGCAAGCCTAGCTGGCGGTGGTAGAGGGTTCGCCAGGCCGCCTCGTTGCCTCTAGAGGCCTTCTCTGCCACACAGGCGGCGCAGGGGCAGTTCGGGCAGCTCATCCCCAGCTGAGCGCCTCGAAGGCGACCTTGATGCGGTCCTGGAGGTCCTTCGGGAGCACGTCGACGAGGACGTAGGTGCGGGCCTTGAGCGGGTTGCCCATGGGTCCGCCGGTGCTCTCCTGACCGCGGGGGACGGAGGGGGTCGCGACCTTCAGCACGAAGGGTGCCGTGTGGTCCTGAGCGACGATGGGGTCTTTGAGGGTTCTGACGTGCTGAACGCTGGGATCGTTGATGTCCATGCCTATAAGATAGGCTTGGCGCCAGGCTACGGCAGAAACCTTCCTAGGATCATGAACTCGAGC
>VFSW01003364.1_pt1 | contig 24006 bp, 21 predicted proteins | sample 5358111 | NCBI WGS metagenome assembly VFSW01 (sample SAMN11554181, study PRJNA540505) | mine drainage metagenome | isolation source: sediment from site ElyBrook_90M | place: USA: Ely Copper Mine, Vershire, VT | collected 2017
TGCCGCGGCGGGCGCGGCAACGGCGCCGGGCGGCGGCGCAGCCGCATCCGCCGCTGCAGCGGCGGCCGCAACGGCGCCGGTCACCGCGCCGAGCAACCAGGTCAGCGTCAGCAGCGGATGGGAAACAGCGCGCATGGTCTTCCTCATGTCCGGTCGATGAATGTCCTGCCGTCATCGCAGCCCCCGGCGACGCCGGATGCAAGTCATGATAGGCGGCAGGCGTCCGTCCGACAATCTCGACGCCTGATTCGTGGCAACGCGCACCGCCTTTGCCGCATACTTCGCCGTCCTTTCCAAATTGGAGCAATGTACATGCCATCGGGACCGGTGCGCCGCATGAGCGCATGCGCGATTCTCTTCGGCTGCGCCTGGCAGCTCACTGCCTTCGCAGGCGACACGCTGCTGACTCACGGCCACATCTACACCGGCAACGTGCGGGCGCCGTGGGCTTCCGCGATCGCGGTCAAGGATGGGCGCATCGAGGCGGTCGGATCCGATGCCGACGTTCTGAAGCATCGCGGTCGCGCGACCATCGTAGATCTGCATGGGCAGACCGTCATTCCGGGCATCGTCGATTCTCACCTGCACATGCTGTATGGGGCCTTCGCGCTGCACGGGCTGAATCTGTCGACACCCGAATCCAGCATCACGCCGGACCAGCCGGACCTGCTGGTCGGGCGCCTGCGAGCCTATGCGGCCGGGCATCCGCAGGATGCCGTGCTGTTCGGCCGCGCCGATTTCAGCACCGTGCCGCCGACCACCCCGCGCAGCGCCCTCCTCGATCGCGCGGTGCCGGACCGGCCGGTGGTGATCCACAACACCTCCGAACACGCGCTCTGGCTCAATGGCGCGGCGCTGAAGATGGCGGGACTCACCGATCAACCGCTGGCCGCCGCCGATGAGGAGCGCGGCGTGGTGCGCGATGCGAGCGGGCACCCGACCGGCGTCCTGCTCGAGGCGGCGATGCAGATCGCCGCGCGGATGGCGCTTGCGCGCATTCCCGTCGAGGAGCAGCTCGCGTTGCTGCAGGCTGCCTCGCGCCATCTCAACAGCTTCGGCATCACGAGCGTCGTCAACGCCACCGGCGATCTGGCCGAAATCAGGCTCTACGCGGCGCTGCGCGATCGCGGGTCCCTGACCGTACGCACGCGAACCGCCTTCGGTGCGGTCGCCGTCCGGCATCGCCTGACGCCGCAATTCCTGGCCGACCTGGACGAGGCGCACCGGCTGTACCGCGACGACTGGGTGTCGGCCGACCTGGTCAAGTTCTTCGCCGACGGCAGCACCGGACTCGTGCCCCCGCTGGTGTACGCGCCGGCAGATTACGAAGCGCTGGTCATGGCGCTCGACGAGCGCGGCTACCAGCTCATGACCCATGCACTGCGCGCCGATTCCGTGCACATGGTGCTCGACACCTACGAGCGGCTGGAGATGGCCCACGGGCCTCGCGATCGGCGGCTGCGCATCGAGCACGCGGATCTGGTGGATGCCGCCGACGTGCCCCGCTTCAAGCAGCTCGGCGTGATTGCCGACATGCAGCCGACGTTCTGCTGCGGCGAGGACGGCGGCAACTTCGATCCCGCCGAGTCCATTCCCTCGGACCGATGGCACAGCCTGGAGGAGGCCGGCGCAACGCTCGCCTTCTCGAGCGACTGGCCGTGCACCTGGCCCCCCGATCCGTTCGTGTCGATTCAGCAGGCGGCGATGCGCCAGGTGTGGAAGTCGGCGGATACGGCAAACGTCGCCGGCCAGCCGGTGGACGGTGCGGCGCAAGGGGGCGCCAAGCCCACCGGCGCGCTCTACGTGCCCGAGGAGCGGATCGGGGTGCAGGATGCCGTGCGCGCGTATACCGCGGGCTCGGCCTACGCGGCCCGCGAGGAGGATCGCCTGGGCAGCTTGGAGACCGGCAAGTTCGCCGATCTCGCGGTGCTCTCGCAGGACATCTTCAGCGTGAGACCGGAGCTCATCGGCAGGACGCGGGTCACCATGACCATGGTGGGCGGGAAGGTCGTGTATACGGCCGAGTGAACCGCGGCTAAACTCGCCATCAGACGGGCCGCTGCGCCCGCCGACGTCGCTCGGACGGTTCCGGGCGCTGACGTAAGAGAGTATTCACCATGTCCGAGTCTGCCGCCGGCAAGCGGCGCTTCGCGCGCATCGATCGGCTGCCGCCCTATGTATTCAACGTCACCGCGGAGCTGAAGCTCGCGGCCCGCCGCCGCGGCGAGGACATCATCGAAATGAGCATGGGCAACCCGGACGGTCCCACGCCCCCGCACATCGTCGCCAAGCTGATCGACGCCGCGCAGCGCCCCGATACCCACGGCTACTCGACCTCCAAGGGCATCCCGCGGCTGCGCCGCGCGATTTCCCACTGGTACGCCGAGCGCTACGGAGCCGCGATCGACCCCGACTGCGAGGCCGTGGTCACCATCGGGTCCAAGGAGGGGCTGGCCCACCTCATGCTGGCGGCGCTCGACCGCGGCGACACGGTGCTGGTCCCCGATCCGAGCTATCCCATCCACATCTACGGCGCGGTCATCGCGGGCGCGGACATCCGCGCCGTGCCGATCGCGCCGGACATCGACTTCTTTGCCGAGCTGGAGCGCGCGATCCGCGGCAGCTATCCCAAGCCGAAGATGATGGTGCTCGGATTTCCCTCCAATCCGACCGCACAGTGCGTCGACCTCGCGTTCTTCGAGCGCGTGATCGCGCTTGCGCGGCAGCATGACATTCTGGTGGTGCACGACCTCGCCTACGCGGACATCGTGTTCGACGGATGGAAGGCGCCGTCCATCATGCAGGTGCCGGGGGCCAAGGAGGTCGCGGTGGAATTCTTCACGCTCTCGAAGAGCTACAACATGGCCGGCTGGCGCATCGGCTTCATGGTCGGGAACCGAGAGCTGGTGAGCGCGTTGTCGCGCATCAAGAGCTACCATGACTACGGCACCTTCACACCGCTCCAGGTGGCTGCCATCGCCGCGCTCGAAGGAGACCAGCAATGCGTGCGCGAGATCGCCGCCAAATATCAAAGCAGGCGCGACGTGCTGGTGAAGGGGCTGATCGAATCGGGCTGGCCGGTCGACATCCCCAAGGCGTCCATGTACGTCTGGGCGCGCATCCCGGAGCGCTACCGGCCGCTGGGATCCTTGGAGTTCTCGAAGCGGCTCCTGGCGCAGGCCAAGGTCTCGGTCTCCCCCGGCATCGGCTTCGGCGATTACGGCGACGGCTATGTCCGGTTCGCGCTGATCGAGAACGAGAGCCGCATTCGCCAGGCCGTTCGCGGCATCAAATCCATGCTCCGGCGCGAGTTCTGACGGGCGCCGCCGAGCCGCACCGCGGCGGCGGCTTCGCCTCGATGTCTCTATGCCTGCCGATCAGCGGTTCCGGTGCACGCGCCCAAGCCGCGCCGGGCCCGGCAGGGTCGGGCCCGGCGAGGGCCCGTGCCGCGGTTCAGGCGGGCTTCTGCACCCAGACCTTGCACCATCCGGCGGCGGGAACCGTGTGGCCCACGAAAATGTTGCAGCCGGCGCTGGCGTCTGCCGCCTTGCCCTGGTACTGCGCGCAAGTGCTGCATTTCTGCGTGGGTTTGAAGGTGGGCTCGGCGGCGGCGTTCACCTTGCTGGCATCCGCGACGAACCCCAGTGCCTTCGCCTGCGGATCGCTCGGATCGAGCGGCGTCATGGCTGCCGCTTCGGCGCTGCTTCCGACCAAACCCAGTGCGGGGACCAGTGCGCCCGCCAGCAGGCTCCCCTTGACCATTGCGCGACGCGAAATCTTCTGATGCATGATTGCTTCCTATCGGTGGATTGAGCGAGTCGTTGCCCTGCTTTATCTAAGCATGTCTGTCGGTAGCATTTCCAGCGGCGGCGATTATCGATAACGATTCTCAGTTCGATTCATCGTGCCGCGCGCTTGGGCCGGATTGCTTCACACTCTTCGGTGCCATCGCGTCCTCGGCGGGGGCGCCGCCGGCCGACGGCACATCGGCCGTCGCTCTTTGCGCCACGGCAGCGGCCGGCCGCTCGCCCTGCGCGCTCGCCGATTGCGCCTCGTGTTCCGGCATCGACAGCAGCCGGGCGCTGTTGACCAGCGCCATATGGGTCAGGGCCTGCGGGAAATTGCCGAGCATGCGGCGCGCCCGCGGATCGTATTCCTCGGCGAACAGCCCCACGTCGTTGCTCAACGCGAGGAGTCTCTCGAACAGCGCTTCGGCATCCTGGCGCCGTCCGGTCAGTGCATAGGCATCGGCGAGCCAGAACGAACAGGGCAGGAACGCGCCCTCGCCGCTCGGCAGGGCATCGACGCCCGTCTTGGTGGAATACCGCAGCACCAATCCGTCGACGAGCAGCTCGCGCTCGATGGCCGCTATGGTGCCGAGCACCCGCGGATCGTCGGCCGGGAGGAATCCGACCTGCGGGATCAACAGCAGGCTCGCATCCAGGTGCGGCGACTCGTAGGATTGAACGAACGCCCGCCGGCGCCGGTCGAAGCCGCGCTCGCAGACCTCGGCGTGAATTTCCTCGCGCACCTTGCGCCATCGCTCGAGCGGCGCCTGCAGATCGTCCCGCTCCGCATCCTTGATGACGCGGTCGAAGGCCACCCAGGCCATGATTTTCGAGTGCGTGAAATGCCGTTGCGGGCCGCGAACTTCCCAGATTCCATCGTCGGGAAGCCCCCAGCGGGACTCGAGAAACTCGAGCAGCGCCACCTGCAGGCTCCATGCCGCCGGCTCGGGATCGAGTCCGCTCACACGGGCCAAATGCAGGGTATCCATGATTTCGCCGTATACGTCGAGCTGGAATTGCCGGGATGCCGCGTTGCCGACCCTGACCGGAGCGGCGCCCTCGTAACCGGGCAGCCAGCCGATTTCGTATTCGTCGAGACGCCGCACGCCCGTCACGCCGTAGAGAATCTGCAGATCCGCGGGTGATCCCGCGACCGCTCTCAGGAGCCACTCCCGCCACGCCGTAGCCTCCCGGACGTAACCGGCGATGATCAATGCGTTCAACGTGAAGGTGGCATCGCGCAGCCAGCAGTAGCGGTAATCCCAGTTGCGCACGCCGCCGGGACGCTCCGGAAGCGAGGTCGTCGGCGCGGCGATGATGCCGCCGGTGGGGCGATAGGTCAGCGCCTTCAGCGTGATCAGCGAGCGCACCACGGCCTCATCCCAGCGGCCGTGCAGCGTGCAGCGGCCGGACCAGCGTTTCCACAGGCCCTCGGTGCGCGCGAGCTCCTGTCCGGCATCGACTTTCGCGAGGGCGTCGAGATGCGACGGCCGGTAGTTCAGCGTGAACGATTCCCGCCGGCCGGCCTCGAGGCTGAATGCCGCCACCGTCTTCAGGCCCTCGCCCTCCACGGGGACCGAGCCGGCGAGTTCGAGCGTGTCCGGGCCCGCGGTGATCAGCGTCGTGCCGTCGATTCGGCGCACCCAGGGAACGACGCTTCCGTAGTCGAAGCGTACGATCAGCTCCATGCGCAGCGCGACCCGTCCGTGCAGCCCTTCGACGATGCGCACGGCGTCCCATCGATCGCCCGACAGCGGCATGAAGTCGGTGAGCCGAACGCTGCCCTGATCGGTGTCGAATTCGGTCTCGAGAATCAGGGTGTCGCTGCGATACCTGCGGCGCACTGCATTGATCTTCGCCGTCGGCGCGATCTGCCAGCGTCCGTGCTCGGGCGCTCCCAGCAGCGCGGCGAAGCAGGCGGGCGAATCGAACCGCGGGAAGCACAGCCAATCGATCGATCCGTCGGCACCCACCAGGGCGGCAGTATGCAAGTCGCCGATGAGCGCATATCGTTCAATGGGAAGCGGCATTCAGGGTCCTGAAGTTGGGGGGCTCGGAGACCGTATGCCGGTCGCTTTCCTCGGTTCCCCTTGCCACAGCCACGCTAAAGGAACTGCGGACGCGGTGCACGGTGAGAAAGGCCGCTACCGGAGGTAGGCCTGCGCCGACACTTTCGCCGCCAGGGCGTTCGCGCTCGAGCGGCATCCCGCCTAGCGATCGTTCGCATGAGCCGTCCCCTCGGCAGGGTACCAGGCACGCAGCCGCCGCATCACCCCGTTGGTCCATCCGAAGCCGTCCTGGGTCGGATATTCCCCTCCCCCGCCCGGGCGATCGGTGCGGATCACGTCATACTTCTCGACCAGTTTGCCGCTGCTCGCGTAGACCGTGTCGACGTTGCGCATCCAGCGGTAGGCGATGGTGCGCGCGAGCCCGTCCAGGTGGTAACGGCGCAGCCCATCCACCGCGATCCATTGAAGCGGCGCCCAGCCATTCGGAGCATCCCATTGCTCGCCGGTTTGCAGCGGCGTGGTCACGATGCCCCCGGGCTCCAGCAGTCGCTCGCGCACCGTGACGGACACCGCGGCCGCCTGCGTGTCCGAGGCGAGCCCCGCGAACAGGGGGTAGAGCGTCGCCGCGGAGATCCGCGTGATCGAGGCGCGGCGCGTCCAGCGGTAATCGAGGTAGGCCGCACCCGCGGGACTCCACAGATAGCGGTCGATGGCGCCGCGCCGCAGGGCGGCGCGGCGCGTGAAATCGCGCACGCAGGCGCCATCCGCGACGCGCTCGCACCCGGCGCGGATCGCGATCTCCAGTCCGTACAGCAGGCTGTTGAGATCGACGGGCACGATCTCGGTCGTGTCGATGGTCGAGCGGTCGTGCGGATCCGCGAACCAGCGTGAGCCGAAGTCCCAGCCGCTCTCGGCGGCGGCGCGGATGTCCCGATAGACGGTGCGTACCGGGCGATGGCTGGCGCGCGCGAGCGCCACATCCTCGGCGTAGGACTCATCGCGCGGCGTGTCGCGGTCGTCCCAATAGCGGTTCAGGATCGAGCCGTCCGGCAGCGCCACAACGCGCCGCCGGGCGCGCCCGGCGGCCAGGCGCGATGCGCCCTGCATCCAGAAGAGGTATTCGCGCTTCAATTGAGGCAGATATCGCGCAAACGCCGCGGGCGCATCGTCGGCGCCGAGCAGCGCGACCATCTCGAAGAAGAACGGCGGCTGCGAGCGGCTCAGATAGTACGTGCGCGCACCGTTCGGAACGTGACCATAAGTATCGATGAGGTAGGCGAAGTCGCGCACCATGCCCTCCACCAAGTCGAGACGGCCGCTCTGGAGGAGCCCGAGCATGGTGAAATATGAATCCCAGTAGTAGATCTCGCGGAACCGGCCGCCGGGAACGACGTACGGCTCGGGCAGCGGCAGCAGTGAGCCGTAGGCCGGCGCGCTCGGCGTCGAACGTGTCAGCTCGGACCACAGCCGGTCGATGTGTTCGTCGATGGGCACGGCGTTCGCATCCGAGGGCGCGGCGATGACTACCGGCGGCAGGGTGAAATGCGCCTCGACGAAGGCCTCGAGCGTCGCGGCCGATGCGGGCCGCTCGGCGTGATAGCGCTCCAGTATCCGCGCGGGAGGGGCCTTCGGAATTGCGTCCGCAAAGGTTTTGCCATCGGGATAGAGGCGCGCGCTCTGGACCGCGACGAACAGATCCTTGAACAGCACCTGCGGCGGCTGCGCCGCCCCCGCCCGCGCAGCTTCCAGGCTTGGCGGCGGGCCGCTCGCGGCCGGGGCGCCGGGCCCGGCCGACGGTGCGCGCAACGGGCCGCCGCCGGCCGATCCGGATTGCGCGCGCGCCGCTGCGCCCCCCAACGAGACGGCAGCGAGCAGCAGGGCTGCCAGGCACCGGCGGCCCTCCGATCGCACCCGGCTCAATCCTGTGCGGCCGACGGCGGCCTGCGGGCGTATAGACCGAACCCCAGGATGCCGGCATAGCAGATCGCCGGCACGGCGAGCGCGCATTGCCATCCCTGCCAATCGGCCGTCCGGCCCGTGATCCAAGGAATGACGGCGCCGCCGACGATCGCCATGCAGATGATTCCCGACCCTTCAGCGGCTCTCGGCCCCAGCCCCTCGCAGGCCAGCGAGAAAATCGTCGGAAACATGATGGAGTTGAACAATCCGATGCAGAGCAGGCTCCATGCCGACACCGCCCCGCCCGCATTCGCGGAGGTCAACAGCAGCGCAAGCACGATGGCGGCGTCGTACGCCAGGATCTTGCCGGGCGAGAAGACCCGCAGCAGATACGCGCCCGCGAATCGTCCGACCATCGCCCCGCCCCAATAGAAAGGAACGTGCTTGCCCGCCTGTTCCGCGCTGAGCCCGAGAACGCTCGGCTGCATCAGGAAGAGCACCAACGAGGAGCCGATCGCCACTTCGGCACCGACATACAGGAAAATGCACAGGGCTCCGTAGCCGAAACGGCGCCGTCGCAGCAGCGCGAAGGGATTGCCCAGTACCGAGCGGTCCGGGTCGGCAACTTCCCGCAAGCGGTTGCGGCGCAGCCAGACGACTGCCGCCAGCAACGACAGTGCCGCGGCGATGCCGAGATAGGTATGGGCGATCACCGGCGTATCCTGGCTTCGCAATGCGCTGCGGGCGGCCTCGCCCGCTTGCGGAGCGCCGAGCATCTTGGCCGGATCTATCCGCGACAGCGACCGCAGGATCAGGACTGAGCCCACGTAAGGAAAGATGGTCGTGCCGAGCGAGTTGAACGCCTGCGCGAAGGTGAGGCGGCTGTGCGCGGTGCGGGACGGGCCGAGCATGGAGATCAACGGGTTCGCCACCACCTGCACGACGGTGATGCCGGAGGCCAGCACGAACAGCGCAATCAGGAACACGCCGAACACGCCGTACGAGGACGCCGGGATGAACAGCAGGCAGCCCGCCGTCATCAGCATGAGCCCGAGCACCGCCGTGCGCAGGTAGCCGATCCTGCGCACGACCGCCGCGCCCGGGAGCGAGATGACGAAATAGGCGGCGAAGAACGCCGACTGCACCAGCATCACATCGCCGTTGGTGAGCGTGAACAGGCCTTTAAGCTTGGGTATGAGCACGTCGTTCAGGCTGGTGATGCCGCCGAAGATGAAGAAGAGCGCAAATACCAGCAGGCGCAGATCCGGCGCGTCGGTGACACCGCTCGCGCCGCCCGCCTCGGCGAGGTTCCCCGCCGCATCGGACGCCGCCGCGGTCGACGGATGTCGCGGACTGCCCTCTGGCATTCTCATGGCGCGGATGATGACACGCGCTGGGCGCGGCAGGCGATCCGGATCGATCACCCGCCGCGCCCGCCGGCCATCAGAGTTTGTACCTCACGCCCGGATTTTCCTCGCGTCCGAAACATCGGACGCCCCCAGGCGAAGCCCCGGGCGCCTGTCGCGGGGATCCGTTGCTGTTGACGTTTAGCCCCAAACTCGCACAATGGGTGGCGCTGCGCTTCCTAGTCCGGATGACCCATCATGTATGTACTCGACATCAACGGCGAGAAACACTCACTCGACGTGCCGGCCGACATGCCGCTGCTCTGGGCGTTGCGCGATGTGATCGGACTCATGGGCACCAAGTTCGGCTGCGGCATCGCCCAATGCGGGGCCTGCACCGTCCATCTGGACGGCCACGCGGTCCGATCCTGCGTCCTGCCGGTGAGCGCCGTCGGCGCGAAAGCGATCACCACCATCGAAGGGGTCGGTGCGACCCCGAGCGGCAAAAAAGTCCAACAGGCGTGGCTCGACGTGGACGTGGTCCAGTGCGGCTACTGTCAATCGGGTCAGATCATGTCCGCCGCCGCGCTGCTCGCGCAGAAGCCCAATCCCACGGACGCGGACATCGATGCGGCCATGTCCGGCAATATTTGCCGCTGCGGCACGTACGTGCGCATACGCGCCGCCATCAAGCAGGCGGCCTCCGGCAGCGCCGCAGCGCTGCAGACGCTGGTGGCGGGCGGCGTATGAGCCGCCTCCCGGTCGGCTTCAAAGGCTCCGTGGCGGCGCCCGTCCCCACCGCGTCGGCCGGCCCGCCCGATCCCGCACGCCGCCGGGCGCTCGCGGCAGGCGGCCTGTCGCTCGCCTTTCTATGGCTCGGATCGGGCAGGGCGCATTCGTTCATCAACGCGCGCCGCCAGCCGGGCGATCCGGCGGCCGCCGCGGCGGATGGCAATCCGCCCTTCGCGCCGAACGCGTTCATCCGCATCGATGCCGACGGAATGGTGCGTCTGGTGATGCCGAACGTCGAGATGGGCCAGGGGATTTACACCGGCGCCTGCGCGCTGCTCGCCGAAGAGCTCGACGTCGGCATGGATCAGCTCGTCGTCGAGCACGCGCCGCCCAATGAGGCGCTTTACGGCATTCCTCAGCTCGGCGGACAGGTCACCGGCGGCTCGACCAGCACCCGCGCCCAGTGGGGGGTGCTGCGCGAGGCGGGCGCCGTCGCCCGCTCCATGCTGGTCGCCGCCGCCGCCGCCCGCTGGGCGGTGGATCCGGCCGGCTGCTCCGTGAAACGCGGCGTGGTGACTCACGATAAATCCGGCCGCAAGCTCGCTTTCGGGGCGCTGGCGAAGGCCGCCGGGGCATTGCCGATTCCGCTCAAGGTCACGCTCAAGGAGCCCGCGGCATTCACGCTCATCGGCAAACCGCTGCGACGCGTCGATTCGCCGGCCAAGGTGGCGGGCGCCGCCGAGTTTGGCATCGACGTGAAGGTGCCGGGCATGAAAATCGCCACCGTCATGGCCTGTCCGACCCGCGGCGGGACCGTGCGGTCGGTCGATGACCGGCGCGCACGCGCCATTCCCGGAGTCATCGATATCCTCAAGATCGACGACGCGGTCGCGGTGGTGGGAGAACATTTCTGGGCGGCGAAGCGCGGGCTCGAGGCGCTCGAGGTCGCGTGGGATCGGGGCGCGAACGCCGATCTGACGACGGCGAAGCTCGGCGAGGCGCTCGCCGAGCGCTCGCGCAACGGTCCGATCATTCCCGGCCGCAAAGTCGGCGCCAAGCCGGCCGCAGGCAGGACCGTCGAGGCGCTCTACCAGCTTCCCATGCTGGCGCATGCACCGATGGAGCCCCTGAACACCACCGTGCAGGTGTCGGCCGCGCGCTGCGAGATCTGGGTCGGCACGCAGGTGCCGGTGCGCTGCGTGAGCGCGGCCGCGGCGATCACGGGTCTCCCCGACAGCAAGATCGTGTTGCACAACCATTATATCGGGGGGGGCTTCGGCCGACGCCTGGAAACCGATTCGGTGGAACAGGCGGTGCGCTTCGCGAAGCAAGTCCCCTACCCCGTGAAGATCATCTGGACGCGCGAGGAAGACATCAAGCACGACATCGTGCGCCCGATGTACTACGACCGTATCTCGGCGGTGCTCGCAGCGGACGGGAAGCCCGTCTGGTACGGGGATCACATCACCTCCGGCACCGTGCTCGCGCGCTGGATGCCGGCGGCGATGGGCAAGGACGGCATGGACGACGATGTGATCGAGTGTGCCGCCGAGATCCCTTACGACATACCGAATCTGGACGTCAATTGGACGCGCCACGACATGCCCGCCGGACTCGACGTGGGCTGGTGGCGGGGCGTCGGTCCGACCCACAACCTGTTCGTGGTCGAGAGTTTCATGGACGAGCTCGCCCACGCCGCCGGAAAGGATCCGATCGACTACAGGCGCACGCTGCTCGCCCAGAATCCGCGTGCTTTGGGTGTGCTCGAGCTGGCCGCGCAAAAGATCGGCTGGGCTTCGGGCACCCTTCCCGCACGGGTGGGACGCGGCGTGGCGCTCGGCTCGCCCTTCGGGAGCCACGTCTGCCTCATCGTCGAGGCCGAAGTCACGGCGCAGGGCGAGGTGCGGCTGCGCCGCGCCGTGGCCGCGATCGACTGCGGCATCGCCATCAATCCGAGTTCGGTCGAAGCGCAGGTCCAGGGCGGCGTGCTGTTCGGGCTGAGCGCCGCACTGTACAGCGCCATCACGCTCGAGGGCGGCGCCGTCGTGCAGGGCAACTTCAACGATTACCGGAACCTGCGCATGAACGAGGTGCCTGAGCTCGAGGTGCATCGGGTCGCGAGTTCGGAGTCCCCGGGGGGGCTTGGTGAAGTCGGCACGGCAATCGCCGCGCCGGCGCTCGGCAACGCCATCTACGCCGCCACCGGAGTCAGGTTGCGCTCGCTGCCGGTGGATAAGACCCGATTGGCGCAGCAAGGCGCGGCCCTGAAATCCGTGATCGCGGGTTCGCCGTCCCCGGGCGATCTCAACCCTACGAGGATGTGTGTATGAAGCGAATCCTGACTGTCGTCGTTGCACTGGTGCTCGTCGGCCTGATCGCCGTGTTCGTGCTCAACCGCGGCGACTCCAGCCCCGGAGTGGCGCCGCCCATCGCCGGCGCGCCCGCCTCGACGAACCCGGCGGCGCGCGGCGAATATCTCGCCAAGGCGGCCGATTGTGTCGCCTGCCATACGGTCGCGGACTCGGGCCGGCCCTTCGCCGGGGGCGTCGCCTTCAAGCTGCCGTTCGGCACCATCTATTCGACCAACATCACGCCGGATCCGAAGGACGGCATCGGCGCATACAGCGACGAGGAATTCGTGCGCGCGGTTCGCGAAGGCATCCGCCGGGACGGACGGCACCTCTATCCCGCGTTCCCCTACACCTCGTACACCCTGTTGAGCCGCGACGACGTGCTCGCGATCAAGGCGTATCTGATGACCCTGCCGGCCGTAGCGCAGCCCAATCGGCGCAACGATTTGAGTTTCCCCTTCGATCAGCGCTGGGCGATGTCGTTCTGGAATGCGGCGTTTTTCAAGGAGGGGCGCTTCGCAGCCGATGCCTCCAAGCCGGAGCAATGGAACAGCGGCGCCTATCTCGCCACCGCGCTCGGGCATTGCGGGGAGTGTCACACGCCGCGCAATGCCGGATTCGGCCTCGAGCACGGCCGCGAGCTCGCCGGCGAGGAGCTGCAGGGATGGCGGGCCTACAACATCACGTCGGACGCCGAACACGGAATCGGCGGCTGGACCGACGCCGACATCGTCGGCGATCGCACCACCGGCCGGGTGCGCGCGCGCGCCTGCGCCGCGGGCCCCAAGGGAGAGGCCGTGGCGCACAGCCTGCAATTCCTGGACGCGCAGGATGCGGTCGCGCTGGCCGCCTACCTGCGCACGGTACCGGCGCATGCGGGCAAGCGGCCGGTGACGGTGGATCCCAAACCGGCGGCGCTCGCCGCCTCGACGCCTCTGCTGCCGGGAACGGACGAGATGAAAGCCGCGACTCAAGGCCTCGAGCTCTTCGAGGGAGCCTGTGCCGGGTGTCATCAATGGAACGGCCAGGGCCGCGAGACGCCCTATGCCTCCCTGACCGGCACGCGCGGGGTCAACGATCCCTATGCGGTCAACGTCACCGAGGTCATACTCCAGGGCGCCAGGTATCGGGTGGGCGACAACGAGGTATTCATGCCGGCGTTCGGCGATGCGTACTCCGACACGGAGGTGGCCGCACTCGCGAATTACGTGGTGGCGCATTTCGGCGGCAAGCAGGGAACCATGACGCCCGAAGAAGTCGGTAAGCGGCGCTTGTTGTAATGGCGGCGATCGGCAGCGAGCGGGTGTTGACGGTTCGCCATTGGAACGAAACCGTGTTCAGCTTCACCACGTCCCGGGATCCGGGCCTGCGGTTCGAGAACGGTCATTTCGTGATGCTCGGACTGATGATCGAGGGCAAGCCGCTGATGCGCGCCTACAGCATCGCGAGCGCGAATCACGAGGATTTCCTGGAATTTCTCAGCATCAAGGTATCGTCCGGCCCGCTCACCTCGCGCCTTCAACACATCAAGCCGGGGGACGAGGTGCTGGTCAGCAGGAAACCCACCGGCACGCTGCTGCTCCACGATCTGCGGCCCGGCAAGCGGCTGTATCTGCTGAGCTCCGGCACGGGGCTCGCTCCCTTCATGAGCCTGATCAAGGATCCCGAGATCTATGAGCGCTTCGAGAAGATCATCCTGGTTCACGGCGTGCGTTTCCGCAGCGAGCTCGCCTACCGGGATTTCATCGAATGGGATTTGACCGAGCACGAATATCTCGGTGAGCGGGTACGCAATCAGCTGGTGTACTTTCCCACCGTGACGCGCGAGCGCTTCCGCTATCAGGGTCGGGTCACCTCGCTGATCGAGACCGGGAAGCTGTTCGAGGACATCAAGCTTCCGCCGCTCGATCCGGCCGATGACCGCGTCATGATCTGCGGCAGCCCCGCGATGCTGGCGGATCTGTCCGCCATGCTCGACGCGCGCGGCTTTCGGATCTCGGCGCACGTCGGCGAACCGGGCGATTACGTGATCGAGCGCGCATTCGTCGCGCGCTGACACCCGGATCAAAGGCGCTCGAAGCTCGCGACGGTCTCCACATGCTCGGTGAACGGCAGCAGATTGAACGCCGTGATCCCGGCGAGGCGCAGCCGCCCCGAGGTGAGCTGGGCGGCGTCGCGGAGCAAAGAGGCCAGTGCGCAGCTGACGTACAGCAGGCGATCCGGGGGGTGCTCGCGAAGGTAGGTTAAGAGCTCCGGGTCGAGTCCCCTGCGCGGCGGATCGACGACCACGATTTGTGAGCCGCATGCGGCCTCGAGCGCCGCGGCGGCCGGACCCGGAACCACCGACACCTTGGCGCGATCCGCCGGCGCGAGATCCGCGATCCCGAACGCGAGGCCCTGCAGGGAATGCGCGCTCACCTCGTTCATGCGGATCTGCGCGACACGATCCACGATCGACAGGCCGATGGCACCCACCCCCGCGTGAAATTCGGCGACGCGCGCGCCCGCGGGAATCTGCTCGCGGATGTGCTCGATGATTCGTTGCGCAATCTCGAGATTGCTCTGGCCGAAGGCGCCCGGAGGATAGTGCACGCGGGCTCCGCCGAAATTCTCGACCACGCTCGCCGGTCCGCCGAGGTTCTCGAACGAGGACCCGAGGATGGTATTGGTCTGCGCCCGGTTGGCATTGAACCAAAGACTGTGCAATTCCCCGCCCAGCCGGGCGCGGATCAGCGCGCAGCACTCGGCCAGCGGTTCGGCGGTCTCGCTGTTCGCGACCAGCGTCAACTGGGCGCTCTGCGAGGCGCGCTCCACCACGACCTGCAGATACCGTGCGATGCCGGAAATTGCCCTGTCCGAATAACAGGTCACGCGCGCTTCGACCAGCGCGCGCCGCACGACAGTTGCCGCGCGATTGATCAGCGGATGCTGAACCCGGCAGTTCGGGATGTGAACCACGCGATGCGTGCCGAGCTCGAACAGCCCGATCTTCGGCGAGCCGAGCCTTCCGCGGATCGCAAGACGCGCCCGCATCCGAAACCCGGAATGCAGGCCCGAAACGACCTTGAGCGTCCCCAGACCGTGCGCATGCGAGAGCTCGTGGAGCGCCGCGTCGGCGGCGCGCGCGATGCCCCGCTCGCCGAAGCGCGGACAGGCCGAGCATGGCGGCATATGAGGACAGGGCGCCAATGCATGGATATGCACGGGATCCGGGCGCGCCGCGCGCGGCGGCCTCAACGCCCGGGTCCCGCCGGCACCAACGCCCGCTCGATCGACTCGATCGCCGTTCCGGCTCCGGCGCTGCGCAGCGATAAAAGAGCCGGCGGGGCAGGTTCCCCGGGCGCCTTCAGGATCTGCGCAAACGGCCCGAATAACGCATACGAGCCGTCGCGGCTCGCCAGAGCCCATCCGATGACTGAATGCACCCACGATCGAACCACGTCCTTGCACCTCGCCCGCGCCGTCACCCCAGGATAGAGTTTCTGCTACCCTGCGATCAACCCTGAACTCAATCGTGCCAGCGTCCATGAGCGGATCCATGCCAGATCTTTCGCCGCAATTTTTCCAGGCTCGAGACGGCGCCAGGCTGGCCTATCGGGAACTCGGCCGCGGTCGCCCGGTGGTGCTGATCCATGGCTTCTTTTCGACCGCCATGGTGAATTGGGTGCGCTATGGTCACGCGGAGAAGATCGCCGCGGCCGGCTTGCGGGTGATCATGCCGGATCTACGCGGCCATGGGGACAGCGCCAGGTCCCATGATCGAGCCGCCTATCCGCCGGATGTGCTGACGGATGACGGGCTGGCGCTGATCGAAGCGCTCGAGCTCGAGGATTACGATCTCGGCGGCTATTCTCTGGGCGCTCGCACCACGTTGCGCATGTTGGCGCGCGGTGCGGCCCCGCGGCGCGCGGTGCTCGCCGGCATGGGGCTGGAAGGGATTCTCGACGCACGGGGGCGGGGCGAGTTCTTCCGCCGGGTGCTGAGCAACCCGGGAAGCTTCCCGCGCGGCGGCGCCGAATGGATGGCGGAGGCGTTCCTCAAGACCGTGGGAGCAGATCCGCAGGCGCTGCTGAACGTGCTCGATACCGCGGTCGATACGCCGCGCGAGGCCATCGGCCGCATCGAGGCGCCCGTGCTGGTCGCGGCGGGCGCCGAGGACGCGGACAACGGCTCCGCCGCCGCCCTTGCGGACGCCCTGCGGCACGGGCGCCATGTCGAGCTGCCGGGAAATCACATGAGCGCGGTGACCAGGCCGGAGCTCGGAACGGCGATCGCCGACTTTCTGAGCCGTCCATGATGGGGTACTTGGCAATGCGTCTGCTGCGATGATCGCACTGCTGCAATCGAAGGCAGAAGGACTTTGGACCCGGCGGCAGCTGCGTCCCAATCTGATCGCCGGCCTGATCGTCGGGGTGGTCGCGCTGCCGCTCGCCATGGCCTTCGCAATCGCGAGCGGTGCGCGCCCGGAACAAGGTCTGTACACGGCGATCGTGGCCGCCGTCGCCACCTCGCTGTTCGGCGGAACGCGCGTGCAGATTGCGGGTCCCACGGGCGCATTCATCGCGGTTCTTTCCATCATCACGGCCCAACATGGCATCGCGGGCCTGCAGATGGCGACTCTGATGGCGGGCATCATCCTGGTGGCATTCAACGTCTTCGAGACGCTCGAGGGCGCGATCGCGCACGCAAAGGCCCGTGTCGGCGGCGCGGACGTCGCAACACCGCCGGTCGTGCCGCCGGCCGACGTGAAGCCGAAGGCGAATCCCGGCGCGTCCGGTGGCGATTGAAGGGAGGCGCCGGGTGAAAAGCGCGTACCGGACATGACCCGAGCGGAAGCCTTCGAGCTTTGGATACGAACCTCGTTCGTGCAGATGAACACGGAGCTGGAGAATCTTTACTTCGCGAAACGCAATCCGGGCGAGGTGATCGGCTGCGGAGACTCGATCAAAGCGGCGCTGCGCGACGAGGGCCGGGTATTCGTCGCCGCTCTGCTGGCCGAAGGCAATACCGGGGATGGCTTCGACAGCGCCTTCGGCGTGCTCGGCAGCGTCGGCATGTACCTCGCCGCGCTCCGCCGCCCCGAGCTGACCAATCCGGTTCGCGAAGAGCGCTCGCCGTTTCCCGAGGCCTCATCGCTCGCCTTGCATCTGGGTGCGTCGTTGGGCATGGCCCCGCGGTTCTCCACCGCACACCTGGCGACCTACAACCGCGCCCGCGCCGGCGTGCGCAAGAGCTTCACCTCGCTGCCGGACGAATTTCTGTTCATCGATGAAAACACCCGCGGCATCCTCTCGCTGCAGCGCGCCGCCGATGCGCTCAGCCGGATCGTGCACCGCGGCGTGTCGAGCCCGGTGGCGGACATCCTGTTCGAGGAGGCGAAGATCGCGCTGCGCGCGTTGATCCGCTTCAATGAGCGCCTGATGGAGCGGCTCGACGTCGAGCGCTTTTTCTACTCGGTGAGGCCTTACTACAAGCCCTATCGGGTCGGCCGTCAGGAATATCGCGGCGCAAACGCGGGCGACTTTTCGGGCATCAACGAAATCGACCTGCTGCTGGGACTTTGCCGGGCGAACGATCCTTACTACGCGCAGCTTCTGGTGGACAAGATGTTGTTCATGATTCCCCCGGATCAGGCGCGGCTGCGCGATTGCATGACCCGCACCAGCTTGCTGGATGAGTTGTTGCAGCTGGCGGGCGAACATGCCGCCGCCGACTGGTTTCAGGCGAATGGGGCCGCGTTCCTCGAAGTCTGCGACCTGTTCGGCGCGTCGGCCGCCCAGCATCACGATGGGCTGGTCAAGCGCTTCATCGAGGAGCCGGCCGGCGCACTCGAGGCGAACGGACTCGAGGGCATCACCGCCAGCGGGCCTCCCCTGCCGTTATTGATCCGCTCGCTCGAGGTGCTGCGGGACCTGCGGCTGGCCGCCGACCGCCCGGACATCGCCAGCCGTCATGCCGATCTCCTACGGCTTCGCAGCGCCCTGCAGCTGCCGCGGCGGCACGCCGCACGCTGACTCGGGGGAATCCATCGAATGTGGTGCGCGGCAGGTCCGGCGGATTACTCGGCCCGCTCCCAGATCTTGCGGCGGACCGTCTCGGCGCCGTGCGCGCCGCTCCGATTGGAGAACACCAGACGCCCGTGTTCGAGCGTCGCCGTCTGAGCGTAGCTCTTGCCGTTCTCCGCAGGCAGCAGCGAAGAGACGACGTGATGAACCAGCTCGGAGGTCTGCGCGTCGAAATCCCACCGTCCATCGTAGGCGTAATAGCTGTCGAACGCCGCGGCCTTCGAGGCTGCGATCATCACGTCTTGATCCGGCGCGAGTCGTTCGGCCGGAACCTCGAAGGCCGGGCGGCGCGGTGCGGCGATGCTGACGCTCATCCATCCCGACGCATCGTAGATCAGCAGGCCGGTGGAACCCGCCTGGTAGAACGGATCGAGCGTCGATCCGTTCGGACCCGAGTACTCGATGCGCACCAGGTGCCAGGCGCCGATCAATTGTTCCCGGGTCAGTCGCCCGGTTTCACCCGCATCCGAGGAGCGCATGGCTCCCGCGGCCAGATAGGCACTCGCGAGGCATGCCAGCACGCTCCGAACGGCGCGGCGCCGGATCATGTCGCGGTCAGGCATTGCGCGGCTCTCACGATGTCCGCCGGCGCTCACAGATCGGGAGCGTGCGTGTCCCTGGACGGCACCGATACGGCCTGATCGCGGGGGTGCCCGGCCGCCCGCAGGAGGTCCTCGGCGCCCGCGGCGCCGTCGGCGGCGAGCGCCGGAGCGTACGCGGTGATCGTGTAGCGGGTGATCATCCTGTCCTCGCGCAGCGCGCCGTCGTTGGCTGCATGATGATCCTCGGTCACCATCGCGATTCCGCAATGCTGAACCTCGTACTGCAGCTCATCCGCGGATCGCTTGAGGGAGATGTTCTCGCGCGCGCTCGACACTCGCAGAGACCCCAAGCCGCCGAGCAAGCCGCGACGGCCGCAGGCGTCGCCGACGGTGACGGTCCCCCCCGAGTGGTACAGCCAGGTCGGAGATTGCGGCAGCCCGGCGGCCGCGGCGTATCCGCCGTACTTGTCGATCAATCCCGTCTCCAGAGCCGTCTCCTGGCTCGCATTTGCCGGCGCGTAGCCGATCGTATGGACGATCGCCATGGCGCGCTCGTGTCCCGGGACCGGCGTGAACATGACCTCGAAGGACTCGCCGTCGGTTTCGAGGCTTCCCGCCGGAGCGGCCGCCGCTGCCGAGTTCGCGGCCGCGATCACGCTGACGAAGCGGCCGTTCGCGATCGGCTGCATCTTGCCGCCGTTCGCATCTCGGTAGCCCAGACTGTCGCTCCGCTCCTTGAGGTCGCGCAGACCCTTCGCCTGCAGTACCGCTCTTACCTCATCCGGCGACATGCCGAGTTTGATGCCCGATACGACGACTGACCCCGAGGGAAACCGGCTGGGCCCCGCGGACGGCGCCGAGGCCTAGACGGAAGCCCCGGCTGTGACAAGCGCTGCCGGTGCCGCGGCGGGCGGCACGGCGGGCGGCGCCGTCGGCACCGCTTGCGTGGAAACGGAGGCCGCGGCCGCTGGCGGTTGTGCCGAGGCCGCCCCGGCGCCGGACGTGCCGGGGTGGGCGGGCACCAGATATCCCGCGGTCACCAGCAATCCTTGCTGTTCGGCCTTCTCGCAGCGGTACAGCGACACTGCGCTGCTCTTGATACCGGTCATGCCGTCGGGCCGGGAAATGGGCTCTCCCAGGACACCGTTGGGCTCGCGCCGCCGGGACTTCGCGTCCACCAAACAATAATATCGATGCACGTTCGGCGGCGAACCCAAGTCGAAGTGTCCGCGGATGATCTCCTGATCGCCTTCTCTGAGCGACTGCTTGATGGAGGAGAACAGGCCGTCTTGCGGCAGCGTCTTGGGCTCATCGGCCGATGAGGTTTCCGCGCTCGGCACGGTGTTTGCCGCGGCAGCCCCCTGCTCCGCCGGCGCGGCCGCGCACCCCCCGCACCCCGCCCCGGGGATGACCAGAAGCCCCACCGCCCCGAAGCGCGCAGCGCTCCATCGAACTTGTCGCGATGTCTCCAAGGACCCCCCTCAAGGCGCGGTTGGATGAATTATTCGCTCGGGATTCTAGACGCTGAGTCGCTGTTACGCTATCCGCCGCCGCCCGTTCGGGTAAGCGGCAATTCGGCGCCGAGCGGCGCGCGGCTCGCTTCAGCCGTGCCGGCGCGGATCCGGACGCTTGCGAAAAATCCAATGCGGGATCGCAAACAGGGTCAGCGCGAGGCCGAGTATCTCGTGCCCCAGCGCCGCATCGCGCTGCCAGTTGTCATCCGTCAGGAAGAACAATGCGAAGCCGCTCACGATGAGGGCCGCGATGAGCGCGGCCAAGCCTCCTCCGCTCCACCGCCGCACCCGTCCAGGCCACCAACGCAGTACATGGCGTGCGGTGATCCAGCCGAACAGGTACATGCCGAGGATCGCCGTCACCCCATGCAGCAGCAGCAGCGGCGGCTCCAGCGGGTGCGGCGTCGCGCCGAACGCTCCCGGTCGGGTGAACCATTGATGCAGCACCAGCCAGGCGCAACCGGTCAGCCATAGCGCGCCCACCGTGAGATAAACGGCCAGCCGCTGGCCGGGCGACAGGCGCACGTGATGCGTCGCGCGGCTTCGCCGGTGCACGGCGCCTAACCGGCGGCGCCGTGCGGCCGCAGTGTCGCCTGCCACAGCGCCAGGAGCCAACGCACGCCCTCGGTGACGTGTTCGCAGGACAGCGTCGCGCCGGAGATGTTCTTGATGTCCGTCCGAAACCGCAGCTGCTCCAGATCGCTGCGCCCGCCGAACTGCGCGCGCCATGCAGGATTGCGGATTTCGCCGCCATGACTCTCGCGGTACGCCAGGATTTCAAGGCCTCGCAGCGCCCCGCCCGCATTGACGCCGATCGCGTAGGTGATCAAGTTCTGGCGTCCGATGACTTCGTCGACGAACACGTGACCGAGGAGCGCGCCGTGTCGCGTGGCCTCCCAGATGCGGATCGCTCCATGAGCCGGTTGCTCTCCGGCCCGGGCGAGCAGCGCCTGCAGCTGCTGCGCGTTTTGCGCGACGAACACTTCCTGGAAGCCGTCCGCGTCGGGGAAGATGGCCTTCTGCGCGGCGTCGACACTCAGGTAATCGGCCGCGACCACGACCGGGACGGGCAGCAGCGCTGCGAAAACGCCGGCGCAGAGGGGATATCGATGGCTCACGGTCGATGCGGATACGGGTGATGCCGATACGGCTTATGCGGATGGGGTCGATACGGATCGCAAGGGTGCGGGCTGGATCGTGCTCGGATGGATCGTGCTCGGATGGAACGTGCTCGGATGGAACGTGCTCGGATGAATAGAGTAGTAATAGCAATCATTATCATTTAGTTTATCATCTAGCGCAACGCCCCGGACAATGCGATTCGCCGTACTCCTGGGTCACCGCGCGACGACATGCAGACCTCATCGACACCCCTTTCCCGGCTGCGCATCGCCATGGGCACCTGGATTGCGATCGAAGCCGACGCGCGCAGCTCCCGGATCGCGGAGCAAGCCATCGCCGAGGCCTTCGCTGCCATACTGCAGGTCGAGCGGCTGATGCACCCCACGCGCGCAGGCAGCGACATCGCGGCTCTCGCCGCGCAGCCGCCGGGCAAGCCGTTGCGAGTGCACGGGTGGACCTGGGAGGTGCTCGATCTCAGCCGGCGCCTGAACACGGCATCTCACGGAATCTTCGATCCGTGCCTCGCGAGCGCGCCCGGGAGAGTCCGCAATCTCGATCTGACCCGGGCGGGAGAAGTGGTGGCGCACGTCACCATGCACCTCGACGCCGGCGGAATCGCCAAAGGGTATGCCGTCGACCGCGCCATCGACGCACTGCGAGCGGCGGGTTGCGCCGGCGGTCTGGTCAACGCCGGCGGCGATCTCGCGGTCTTCGGCGGGCGGCGCCGTCGGATCGTTTGCCGCAGGCCGCCGGGCGCTGATATCGCGTTGTGGTTGCGCAATGCGGCGCTCGCCACCAGCGATACAGGTGCCGCGCCGCGCCCGACCGAGCACCGCGGCTACTATCACGGCGCCGACCGGCAGCGCGTGGTCTCGGGCAGCGTCAGCGTGCTGGCCGGGTCCGCGGCCGTGGCGGATGCGCTGACCAAGTGCGCCCTGGTCGATGAGCTCGATCGCAGCTTGCTCGAGGCCTTCGGTGCGCGGGTGCTCAAAATGCCAGCCCGACCCCGAGATCGAAGCGTGTGAAGCTGCCGTTGAGTTCGAACCACTGATAGTCGGCCTTGAAGACGACGTGCGGCGTCGTATAGAAATTGGCGCCCACTGTCCACACCCGGTCGCGATCGATCGGCCAGTAGCCGTAATTGCCCGGGTTCGCCGAGACCGGAACGAGACCCGCAGGCAGCACCGGGCCGGCGGTGCCCTGGTAACGCGAACCCAAGTCGTAGTGCTCCCAGCGCACGAACGGCGCGAGCCGATACTCGCCGTCCTCCCACGCGGTATAGACGCCCTGCAGATAATAGCCGTGGAAATCGGACGGGATGGGGTTGGGCGACCCGGGATTCGAGGCGTTCACGGCGGTGAGATTGCTGATCGAGCCATGCGCGTAAATGGCCGACAGGTCGAACTTGCCCGGCGTCCAGCGAGCGTGTCCCTCCCACAGGGTCACACGTTGATTGCCGGGGATGGGCACATTGGGCGGCGCGGCCGCTTTCACGGCATCGCCCGAGCTGATCGCTGCTCCGACGGTGAAGCCGGGGAGGCCGAAGTAATTGAGTGCGACGTACTGGCTCAGGTGCTGCGCGTTGGCAAGCACCAGCTCCTGGTGCGAGGCCTGAAGCGGTGCAGAGTTGCTGTCCTCCAAGTCCAACGCGGTGGTGTACAGCGGGAACTCCGGTGCAAAGTTCCACTTCGAGAGATCGAATCCGGTGGTCAGTCCCGCGTTCCAGCCCAGGCCGAAGGGCGTGTCTCCGTGCAGGTTGAAACCGCCCTCGCGCCAGGTGCTCGGGATGATCAGCGTCTCCACGAAGTTGCGCTGCACGCCGTAGAAATTGGTGGGCTCGTGATGCTCGTTCAGGAAGCCGAACGGCATCAGGAACAGACCGGCGCGAAGCGCCACGGCGTCGCTCAGCTGCCGGTCGATGTAGAACTGCTCCACCTCGAATTCGCCCGCGTCGGTCGCCGATGCGACGGCATGCTCCATTTCGAACTCGGAGTTGAACTCCGTGCGATCGTTGAAGCTGTAGCCGATGCCGAACACGGCGCGCGCAAGGTCGGCCTGGGTCTCCTTGAGGTCGTTCGTCGGACGCATGTAGTACACCTCCCCATATCCCCAGAGCTTGACGTTGCTGAACGGCGAGCCGCTGTTTGTCGCCATCGCCGGCATCGCAGCGCCGCCCGCTCCGGGGCGCGGCGCCGGCGGCACTGGGTTGCCCGCAGGAACCGGGTTTCGCGGCGGCGCGGGTTCCGTCCCCGAGGGCTCCTGCGCCGACATCGCCGGCACGGCGGGCACGGCCTGGCCGGTCACCATCCGCCGCTCGAGTTCCTCCTGCCTGCGCAGCAGCACGCGATTCTGATCGACAACCTCTGCGAGTGCCGCCTGCACGGCCTGCAGCTGCCGCGTGAGCGCATCGATCTCGCTCTGCTCCTGCGAGCGTTGCGCAGGAGACGGGTCCTGCGCGGCGGCGGTGCCGCCCGCCAAGGCCGCGGCGGCGATGAGCGCCGCGATTCGGCGCGCATTGCGGGCGCGCGCGCCACCGCCGCCCCCGCATCCCGGCAGCATCCAGGCCAGCATTGCACAGAGAACCCAGCTTGCGGGCTGCATCGACGTCATTCGCGTTCATCCCGCGCAGGTCACGGTC
>VFSW01003365.1_pt1 | contig 24004 bp, 21 predicted proteins | sample 5358111 | NCBI WGS metagenome assembly VFSW01 (sample SAMN11554181, study PRJNA540505) | mine drainage metagenome | isolation source: sediment from site ElyBrook_90M | place: USA: Ely Copper Mine, Vershire, VT | collected 2017
GTCGAGGACCTGGCGGTGGACTCGCTGCGGCGGCGCGCGACGCTGCGCGGCGTGGCCGCCGACGCCTCGCCGTTCGCCGCCGGGTACTGGCTCGAGCTGCGCGTCATGGACTTCCAGGCCGAATACGCGGCCGCCGGCGCCGCACCCACGATCAACGTGCAGCTGCTGGCGCGGCTGGGAGATTCGACCGATCGGCGCGTGCTCGGCGAATTCGAAGCCGACGTGCGCCGCCCCGCGCCGCACGACCGACTGGCCGACATCGTCGATGCATTCAACCGCGCCGCCGACGAGGCGCTCGCCCGCATCGCCGACGCTACCGGTGCGGCGCTGGCGCGGCCAGCAGATTGATCCGGGTCTCGAAATCCGCGCACCCGGACATGAGGACGCTGCCTGCCGGAAACTCCCCGGGATCGACTCCGCCGCAGGCGGCGCCTCCGATCCAGAGCTCGACCTCCGGCGGCAGGCCGTCGCGCAGCGTCTCGAGCTGGCGCAACGACTCGCGGATGCTCCGGGGCATGACCAGGCTGACGGCGACGGCCGCCGCCCCCACCCGGCGCGCATATTCGGCGATCTCCTCGGGCGGCAGATCCGGCCCGAGATAGAAGACGCGCAGCGACCGGCTGGCGGCCAATGCGGCGAACATCAAGATGCCGAGCTCGTGCTGTTCCCCGCCCAGCGTGGCGAACACCACGCCGGCTCCCCGCGCCATGCCGTTGTAGGTGTTCAGCAGGGCGCCGATCCGGCGGCGGATCGAGCTCGACACCATGTGTTCCTGCGCGATCGTGAAGTCGCCGCGGTGCCAGCGGTCGCCCACCTCGCGAAGGGCCGGGGACAGCACCTGCCGGATCACGTCGGGCACCGGCAGCAGCGCGAACGCCATCGCGACCGCCTGATCGCAGTCGTCCGGCCGATACTTCTCGATGCTCGCGAGGATGCGCTCCACCAGAGCCCTGGCGCCGTCGACCTGCGGCCGGTCGCCGTCGCGCTCGGCGAGCAGCCGGTCCAGGTCCGCGTTCGCGAGTTGCGCGATCTTGCCGATCGGGTGGCCAAGGCGGGTGACCTCCTGCAGGCGCCGCAGCCGTTCGACGTCCACGGCGCTGTACAGCCGATGTCCGCCGGCGGCACGTCGCGGCGCGACGACCCGATAGCGTCTCTCCCACGCGCGCAGCGTCTCCACGGTGAGCCCCGTCGCCCGCGAGACCGCCTTGATGGAATATGCCGCGCCGTAGCCGCTCGATGTCATCCGGTGTCACCTGCCGTCAATCGGCCGCGGAACTGCGTTCCTCGGCCGCTTCCAACGCGCTGCCGACCTCCACCCACTGCTCCTCGAGCGTGGCGATGGTCCGGGTCAGGCGTTCGAGTTTGCCATGATCGGCGACCTGCGGAGCCGCCGACTCGATCGACGTTCGCTCCGCGGCGAGCGCGGCGATGCGCTTCTCCAGGCGGGTCAGCTCGCGGCGCAGTTCGCCGAGCGGGTCGGCCGCCGTGCGCGGCCGCTTGACCGGCTCCTCGGCTCGGCGGACCGCCTGCTGCCGCAGCCATTGCTGATAATCGTCGAGATCGCCGTCGAACACCCGCACCCGGCCGTCCGCCACCAGCCACAGGGTGTCGGCCACGGATTTGATCAAGTGGCGGTCATGGGATACGACGATCATGCCGCCCTCGAAGCTCTGCAGCGCGACGTTCAGGGCGTGCCGCATCTCGATGTCGAGATGATTGGTCGGCTCGTCGAGCAGCAGCAGGTTGGGACGGTTCGCGACCACCAATGCGAGGGTCAGCCGCGCCTTCTCCCCGCCCGAAAAGCGGCCCACCGCCTCGAACACGCGGTCGCCCCGGAATCCGAAATGAGCCAGGTGCTCGCGCACCTTCAACTCCTCGCCGACCGCGAATTGCGGGCCGCCGAATCGGCGCAGGTGCCAGAATGCATGCTCCTCGGGCTGCAGCTGCTCCATCTGCTGCTGGGCGAAGTAGCCCACGGCAAGATCGGCGGCCGCGTCGCGCCGGCCTGCGAGCGGCGCGGCCTCGCCTGCGAGCATCTTGACCAGCGTCGATTTGCCGGCCCCGTTCGGCCCCAGAAGCGCTATGCGGTCGAGGGGCCCGACCGACAGATCGACCCCGGCGAGCACCGCACGCCCGCCGTGGCCGCAGGCGGCGTCCTCGGTCGTCAGCAGCGGCCGCGGCGTCTTGGCGGGGCGCGCGAACTCGAACTCGAAGGGCGCGTCGACGTGTGCCGGCACGATGCGTTCCATCCGCTGCAGCATCTTGATGCGGCTCTGCGCCTGGCGGGACTTGCTGGCCTTGGCGCGAAACCGCTCCACGAAGGCGGTGATTTGCGCCACCTTGCGGGTCTGGCGGTCCGCGAGACCCTGCTGCTGCGCGAGCTCCTCGGCCCGCTTGCGCTCGAACGCGGAATAGTTGCCCGTGTAGGCGCGCACGGCCCCGCCCTCGATGTGCAGCACGCGCTGTGCGATGGCATCGAGGAACTCCCGATCGTGCGAAATCATCAGCACGGTGCCCGCATGGTCCCGCAGCCAGTCCTCGAGCCAGACGATGGCGTCCAGGTCGAGGTGATTGGTCGGCTCGTCGAGCAGCAGCAGGTCCGCGCGGGCGCCGAGCGCGCGCGCCATCGCGAGGCGCACGCGCCAGCCGCCGGAGAACTCCGCCACCGCGCGCCGGTGATCGGCGGCCCCGAAGCCGAGTCCGTGCATGATGGCGGCGGCCCGGGCCCGCGCCCGGTAGCCGTCGATGGCCTGCAGCGTGCCGTGCAGCTCCGCCAGTTCCATGGCCGCGTCGCGCCGCTCCGCCGCGGCGATGGCGGCCTCCACTGACCGCAGCTGCTGATCACCGTCCATCACGAACTCGATCGCCGGCCGATCGGTGTCGCCGATCTCCTGCTCGACGTGGGCGATGCGCAGTCCCGATGGCAGCTCGATGTCGCCGCCGTCGGCCCCCAGCTCGCCCCGCAGCGCCGCGAACAGACTCGACTTGCCGGCGCCGTTGGCGCCGGTGACGCCCACCTTGTCGCCGCGGTAGACGGTGAAGTTCGCCTTTTCGAACAGCGCCTCGGGGCCCCGCCGGAGCGTCAAATCCCGCGCCGAGATCATCTAAGGATCAGGAGGAAGCGGCGAGCAGGCGCGGCGCCGCGCACAGCGCCGCGTATTGCGCGGGGCCGCCCACCTGGGCGGCGAGCATCGCGAACAGCTTGCGCCCCTCCATCGCGTCGCCGAACAGGCGGCCCTGGGCGAAGTTGCAGCCATGCGCCCGCAGGAAGTCGAGCTGCTCGGGCGCCTCGACGCCCTCGGCGACGACCTCGAGGTCGAGGCTCCTGCCCATGTCGATGATGGTGCGCACGATGGCCGCGTCGTTTGCGTCCGTCGCGACGTCGCGCACGAAGGATTGATCGATCTTCAAGGTGCCGATCGGGAACTGCTGCAGCGCCGACAGCGACGAGTACCCGGTGCCGAAGTCGTCGATCGCGAGATTCAGCCCCATCGCATACAGCTCGTTCAGCAGCCCGATGGTGCGCTTCGGCTCGGTCATGAGCGTCGTCTCGGTCACTTCGAGCTCGAAGCTGGTCGGGGACACCGCATGCTTGCGGAACACGTTGCGGAATCGCGAGATGAAGCCCGGCTGCTTCAATTGCCGCAACGACAGGTTGATCGCGATTCGGCCCGGCTCGGGCACCGTCCTCTGCCACTCGCGGTAATCCGAGCACACCCGGTTCATGACCCATTCGCCTATGTCGAGGATCAGGCTGCTCTCCTCGGCGAGCGGGATGAACTGCGATGGCGAGATGTCCCCGTACCCCGGCAGGCGCCAGCGCAGCAGCGCCTCGGCGCCGACCACCCGGCCGTCGCGCAGATCCACCTTGGGCTGGTAGAGGATCACCAGCTCGTCGCGCTCGAGCGCGCGCCGCAGCTTGCTCTTCAGCATCAAGCGCTCGACCGCCGCCGCGTTCATGTCGGGCACGTAGAACGCGCTGGAATTCCCGCCGTTCTGCTTCGAGTGATACATCGCCGCGTCCGCGTTGCGGATCAGGTCGATCACGTTCTCCGCGTCGTACGGGCAGATGGCGATGCCGACGCTCGCGGTCAGGTAGACCTCCTGCTGATTCACGTAGAAGGCGCGGCTGAGCTCATCGAGCAGCGTGCGCGCCAGCGCCGCGAGCGTCGGCCGGTTGTCGACGTCGAGCGGCAGGTTGTCCACGAACATCGCGAACTCGTCGCCCGCGAGCCGCCCGATCACGGTGTCCTTGCTCAGGCTGCGCGTCAGCCGCTCGCTGAGGATCTCGAGCGTCCGGTCGCCGGCGGCATGCCCGAAGGTGTCGTTGACATCCTTGAAGCGGTCCAGGTCGAGGTACAGGAGGGCGAGAGCGTGGCGGGTACGGCGCGACCGGGCGATGGCCTGCTGCAGCAGATGCTGGAACTGCATCCGGTTCGGCATCTTGGTCAGGGTGTCGTAGCGCGCGAGGTAGCGGATTCGCCGCTCCGCGCGCTTGCGTTCGGTGATGTTGCGCGCGACGTAGATGTCGCCGAGGAAGTCCGGGTCGTTGGTGGCGATGCTCGAGCGGGCCATCGACACCGGGATCGTCTGGCCGCTCGAGGTGCGCAGCACCGTCTCGCAGGCCTCCGCGCCGGCGGCAGCCTCGAACGCCCCACGGTGCGGGTCGTCGACGAAGGCGAGCAGCGGCTTGCCGAGCAGTTCGGCGTCGGAATGCTTGAGCAGCCGGCGCCCAGCCTCGTTGACGCTGGTGATCACGCCCTCCGAGGTGGTCACCAGCACCGCGTCGCTCAGGCTGTTGAGCACCGTATCGAGATGGTTCTTGGTGATCGTCGTCTCGCGCAACTTCTGGCGCATGCCCTCCAGGGCTTGCTGCAATTTCCCGACCTCGTCGCGGCGGGCGACGTCGACGGGGCCGGTGTAGTCGCCGCGGCCGATCCGATCGGCCGATCGCGCCAGCTCCGTGAGCGGTCGCGCCAGCTGGCGGGCGAGCAGCCAGGCGCTCGCGACCGCGAGCGCGAGCAGCGGCAGGGTCACTCCGAGGAGCAGATTGCGCATGCGCCGCGCATGTTGATCGCGGCCGCCCTCGAGCCTCGAGTGCAAGGCGGCCATGGCGTGCCGCAGGTCGGCGCGGCTCAGGCGCAATTGCAGTACGCCGCCGGCGCCCGGCTTGGCCGTCGAGGCACGGTCGATCGGCGTGTCGAGCACCAAGGAATCGGCCGCGGCCGCCGGGGCCGCCGGACCGGCGGCTTCGAACACGACGGCACCGCCGGCATCGCGCACCAGGATGCCGTCGACGTCGCCTGCCGCGAGCAATTCGCGCGCGACCGCGGCGACCGCGGCGCCGTCGCGTTCGGCCAGGGCGGGCGCCAGCATGGCGGCGGTGACCCTGCCCAAGCTGCGCGCGTGCGCCTCGAGATCCGATTCGAGCGCGTGCTCCGCGGCCGCGTAGGCGAGCTGGTCGATCTCGACGGTGTCGATCCGGTTCTGGTAGTACGCCATCGCCGACAGGAACAGGCAGAGCGCGCCGCCGATCCCGAGGGCGGCGAGCAAGTACTTGGTTTTGAGGCTCTGCGCCATCGAAGAATGATACCCGTTCACGCTCCCGCCCATAAGGCCTGGGGTTAGAATGCGCCACGGTATGAGCACATCCCTGCGCGTGGACATATTCTCCGACACGGTCTGTCCGTGGTGCTTTCTCGGCAAGCGTCGTTTCGAGCGGGCCCTGGTCGAGCGCCCGATGTTCGCGCCGGGCGTCGTCTGGCGGCCGTTCGAGTTGAACCCCGAGCTGCCGGCCGAGGGGGTGCCGCGCCGGGAGTTCCTGGCCGCCAAATTCGGCGACCCGGCGCGGCTCGCCTCTACCGAGGAGGCGTTGGTCGGGCACGGCGCGGCGGTCGGGATCGGATTTCGCTTCGATTTGATCGAGCGCGTGCCGAACTCGCGCGCATCCCACCTGCTGATCGCGCTTGCGGCGCGGCGCGGTCTGCAGGGCGCGGTCAAGGATCGCATCATGCGCGCGTATTTCGAGGAGGGCTGCAACATCGGCGACCTGGAGGAGCTGGTGCGTCTCGGCATCGAGGCCGGTCTGCCGGAGCGCGAGACGCGCTCGGCGCTCGTGTTGCGCGCCGGCCAGGACGGGGTCGTTGCCGCGCAGCGACATGCCGCGCTGCTTGGCATCACGGGCGTGCCCACTTTCGTGTTCAACGGCCAGCATTCCCTGGCGGGCGCCCAGGAAGTGGCCACGTTCGTGCAGGTCTTCGATCGCGTCGAGGCGCTGCTCGCCGAGCGTGCGGCCGCGACGTGAACGAGCTCGAGCTGACCGGCCGGTCGCGCAGCCACGTCCGCGAGATTGCCGATCCGCCCTGCATGCTGCACGTGCATGTGGTGTCGCCGTTCCAGGCGATGCGCCGCGCCGCGGCGGGCGAGGGCTTCGATCTGCAGCCGGCCAGCGGCTATCGGGATTTCGAGCGGCAGCTGGCGATCTGGAACGGCAAGTTCGCCGGCACCCGGCGGCTCGACGATGCGGCCGGGGCGGCGCTCGACGTCGGGGCGCTCACGGCCGCCGAGCGGGTGCAGGCGATCCTCGACTGGTCGGCGCTGCCGGGCGCCAGCCGCCATCACTGGGGTACGGAGGTCGATCTCATCGATCGGCGCGCGGTGCCTGCGGGCCATCGGATCGAGCTTTCCTCCGCGGAGTTCGCCCCCGCCGGGCCTTTCGCGCCGGTGTCGGCCTGGCTCGAGGCGAACGCGGCGCGCTTCGGTTTCTTCCGCCCGTATCGCGGCATCCGCTCCGGTGTGCGGCCGGAGCCGTGGCACTGGAGTTTTGCGCCCGTGTCGATCGGCGCGACCCGGGATCTGAGCGCGGCCCTGCTTCGCCGGGCGGTCGAGACCGCGCCGCTCGCGGCGCGCGAGGTGGTGCTGGATCGCCTCGCCGAGCTGCACGCACGCTACGTCGCGAGCATCGACTGGCCTTGAGCGCCGGCCGGCTCAGCCCATCAGGGATTTCAACCGGTTCACCATGAGGCCGCGGACCTCGCGCAGCTGATTGTCCGCGGATGTGAAGAGCGGCGGATTGCGCCGCAACATCGGCCAGCGTTCGGAACGCAGCACCCGCTGCAGGTAATCGATGTTTCGGTCGATGGCTTCGATGTAGGGGTTGCGCCCGCCGAACAGGGGCTCGAGCTGGCGGTACGCATGCTCGAACTCCCCTTCGAGACGTTCCCTGCGGGTCTCGCGCACGAATTGCGGCGTCTGCCTCAGCAGATCGAGACCCGAGCTGTAGCGCACCCGCAGGGCGCCGTCCGTGCCGGTGGCCGCCGCGACGCCGCCGAGCACGAACTCCGGATACAGCCGGTCGCGGCACTTCTCGAGATAGCAGCGGTCCGCCATCTGCGCGATCAGGTCCGCGGTGCCGAGCAGGTGGCCGAGCCGCCGGTCGCGCGGATCGGCCAGCTCGATCTGGCTCAGCTTGATTTCGTAACCGGTGAAATGCACGACCCGGGTCGATATGGGCACCCACGACTGCATGCCGATGGCGGGCAGATAGCGCGCGAGGAAGCGCGCGCTGCGGGTGACGTGGTACAGGGTGAACTCGGCGCCGTTGCGGTGCTTGCGATCGTCGTACTCGCGGATGTAGCCGGCGTCGTGGAACAGGGAGGTGACCAGCGCCATGCAGGCGCGATCGGCGCCGAAACGGCGGCTCGGTTCGGCGCCCCCCTCGTAGCCGGCGAGCAATCGCGCCATCGCGAGGGTCATGTCGAGCGAGTGCTGCCGATCGTGATATACGGTGTCGACGCCGTGGTAGCCGGGCATGCGCCCGGTGAACAGACGGTCGAAATCCTCGAATGCCACGGCCAGGCGGTCGAAGGACGCGCCCGGCCAGGTGTTCGCAAACAGTTCGCGGACCGCCGCCGTGACCGCCGTCGTGGAGCTGACCTGGACGGTGTTCGTCACATCGTAGTCGTTGCGGCGCGAGTCCTCCATCCGCCGAAGTCTAGCTCCGCGCACGCCGGGGCGTCACGTGCCTGGTTCTCCTTTGTGGCGTCGCCGAGGCGGACGGCGGTCAGTGCGCCGATATGTCAAAGTGCGCGGCACAGGGGGCGTGGTCGGAGGGCCGCTCCCAGCCGCGCGGCTCGGGGTCGATTCGGCAGGCTCTGCAGCAGGCGGCCATCTCGGCCGACCCGAGGATCAGATCGATGCGCAAGCCGCGATTTCGCCGATACGCCGCCTGCCGGTAATCCCACCAGCTGAACGATTCCGGCGGCTGCTCGAAACGACGATACAGATCCACGAGTCCGAGCGAGGTCAGGCCGGCGAGCGCGGCGCGCTCCGGCGCGCTCACCAGCACCGAGCCCTCCCAGGCGCGCGGATCGTGCACGTCGCGATCCTCCGGCGCGATGTTGAAATCGCCCATGACCAGCAGCCGCGGATGACGCGCGAGCTCGGCGCGCAGGAAATCCCCGAGTGCCGCGAGCCAGTCGAGCTTGTAGCGGTATTTGTCCGAGCCCACGCTCTGTCCGTTGGGCACGTAGACGTTGACGATCCGCAGATTCCCGACCGAGGCCGCCAGCAGTCGGCGTTGCGGATCGGCAAAGCCGGGCAGATCGGTGGCCAGGTCGCGAATCGGCTGCCGCGACAGCAGGGCGACGCCGTTATAGGTCTTCTGCCCGCAGTAGGCCGCATGGAATCCGAGGGCCTCGAGCTGCGAGCGCGGAAAGTCCGCGTCGCCGAGCTTGGTCTCCTGCAGGGCGAGGACCTCCGGGGAATTGGCCTTCAGCCAGTCGGTCAGGTGCCGGAGGCGCACGCGCAGCGAGTTGACGTTCCAGGTCGCGTACGCGGCCACGGGCTCAATAGACCTTGATGCCGCCGAATTTCGCACGGACGCGCCGCGCGAGCGCGGCGTGACCTATCCAGACGCCGAGCAGCAGCGCGGCCGCCGCCGCCGCGACGCCCGGCCAGGCGCGCCGCCAGCCGCGCTCGGGCCCCGCGGCGCGCACCTGCGGTGCGCGCGCGGCGTCGAGTTCCGCGCGTGTTGCCGCCAGATCCCCTCTGGAGGCGTTCAGCTCGCGCTGCAGGCGCTCCACTTCGCTGCGCGCCGCGGCCTCCGCGAGCGCCGGCGTCGTGGCGCGGCTGCGGTCGAGTTCGTCCTGCAACTGCCTGACGCGGATGCTCGCCGGCTCCCGCGGCGTCAGGAAGGAGCTCTTGACCCAGCCGGCTTCGCCGGTCGCCAGTCGAATCTGCGTGAACTCGCCGCCGGTGGCGAGCGTCTCCACCTGCGCGCCGGAATGCAGCGTCGCGAGCCGCTGGCCCTGGGCGTTCGGCGCCGAGTACACCCCGAGCACCAGTTCGTCGGTGACATACACGGTGGCGGCGCCGGCGTCCGCCGCGAGCAGCGCCAGCAGCAATCCCGCCCCGCGCCTCACGCCGCGATGCCCGTCTGCTTCAACAGCGGCCTGACGTCCGGCTGCCGCCCGCGAAAGCGTACGAAGGCGTCCATCGCGTCCGTGCCGCCGCCGCGCGCCAGAATCGACTCGCGAAAGCGTTTCGCGGTCGCCCCGTCGAACACGCCCGCCTCCTCGAACGCCTCGAACGCGTCCGCCGCGAGCACCTCCGCCCATTTGTAGCTGTAGTAGCCGGCCGCGTACCCGCCCGCGAAGATGTGGGCGAAGCTCGCCGCCATGCGGTTGAACGGGGCGGACGGCACCACCGACACGCGCTTGCGCACCGCCGCCAGCGTCTCGGCGACCTGCGCACCGCGGGCGGGGTCGAAATGCGCATGCAGCTCGAAATCGAACGCGGCGAGCTCGATCTGGCGCAGCGTATCGAGCGCCGCATTGAACGTGCGCGTGCCGAGCAGGCGCTGCAGCGTGTCCACGGGCAGCGGCTCGCCGCTGTCGACGTGCGCCGATATGAGCGGCAGCACCTCGGGACGCCAGACGAAATTCTCCATGAACTGGCTGGGCAACTCCACCGCGTCCCAGGCCACGCCGTTGATGCCCGCGATGCTCGGATAGGCGACCTGCGTGAGCATGTGATGCAGGCCGTGGCCGAATTCGTGGAACAGCGTCGAGACTTCGTCGTGGGTCAGGAGCGAGGGCTTGCCTGCGATCGGCGCCATGAAGTTGCACACGAGCTGCGCGATGGGCAGCGCCCGGCCCGACGGCAGGGACTTCGCCACGATGCACTCGTCCATCCATGCGCCGCTGCGCTTCTCGGGCCGCGAATACGGATCGAGGTAGAAGCCGGCGACCGCGCCGCCGCGCTCGTCCAGCAGGTCGTAGAAGCGAACGCTCGGATGCCAGGTGCCGACGCCCGGCCGCTCGCGCACCGCGATGCCGTAGAGCCGGCGCGTGATGGCGAACAGGCCGTCGAGCACCTTGGGCAGCGGGAAGTAGGGACGCAGCGCCTCCTGCGAGACGTTGAAGCGGCGCTCCTGCAGCCGCTCCGCGTAGAACGGCAGGTCCCAGGCGTCGAGCTTGCGCCCGGCGAATTCCTCCAGGTCGGAAAATTCGCGCCGCGCCGCCGGAATGCAGCGCCTGGCGAGATCGTCCAGGAACCCGAGCACCTGCTTGCTGCTCTTGGCCATGCGCGTCGCGAGGGCGTAATCCGCGAAGCTCTCGAATCCCAGGAGCCGCGCCAGTTCGTGCCGCAGCGGCAAAATCTCGGCGATCAGCGGGTTGTTGTCGAAGCGCCCGCCGCTCGGTCCGATCTCCGAGGCGCGGGTCACCCAGGCCTCGTAGACGTCGCGCCGCAGGGCCGCGCTGGCCGCGCTGGTCATGACGGTCATGTAGGTGGGTGGGGCGAGCTTGAACAGCCAGCCGGCGCGGCCGGCGGCGCTCGCATCGGCGGCCGCGCGATCCACCGCGCTCGGCGGCAGCCCGGACAACTCCGCCTCGTCGGTCACCCAGCGGCCGAATGCCGCGGCGGCGTCCAGCACGTTCTCGGAGAACTTGCTCGACAGCAGGGCGAGCCGCTGCATGATCTCGCGGTAGCGGCTCTTGTGCTGCGGCGGCAGCGCGACACCCGCGAGGCGGAAATCGCGCAGGGCGTTCTCGACCAGCTTGCGCTCGTCGGGCTGGAGAGCGCCGCCCTCGTGCTCGAGCACGTGGGCGTAGCCGGCATACAGGGCCTCGTTCTGTCCGAGTTCGGCCGAGTACGCCGTGAGCAGCGGCACGCACTCGTTGTAGGCGGCGCGCATCGGCGGCGAGTTGGCCACCGCGTTCAGATGCCCGATGGGGCTCCACACGCGGCTCAGCCGGTGGCTCAATTCCTCCACGGGCGCCACCAGGGAGGCGAAGGTCGGGCGGGTCTGCGCGGTCAGCTGCGCGAGCGCGGCGCGATTCTCGGCAAGCACGTGCTGCAGAGCCGGCACGGCATGCGCGGCCTCGATCCGGCCGAAGGCCGGCAGGGATTCGAAACCCAGCAGGGGGGGGGCCGAAAGGGGGGTGCTCACGGCGGGATTCTAGCAGAGCAAGGGTTATGATTCGGCTTTCGAGCACCTTTTGCCGACGGAGTTCACAGTGTCCATCCAGGCTTTCGATCTGATCAGCATCGGCGGCGGCAGCGGCGGGCTCGCCTGCGCGCAGCGCGCCGCCCAATACGGCGCCAAGGTGGCCGTGATCGAGTCGCATCGGCTGGGAGGAACGTGCGTCAACGTCGGCTGCGTCCAGAAGAAGGTCATGTGGAATGCCGGCAGCGTCGGCCTGGCGCTCGCGGACTCCCGGGATTACGGCTTCGACGTGACCGTCGGCGGGCACGATTGGCGGCTCCTCAAGGACCAGCGCGACGCCTACGTGGAGCGCTTGAACGGCATCTACGCGCGCAATCTCGCCGCCAAGGGCGTGGTGCACCTGCAGGGCCGTGCGCACTTTCTCGATCCGCGCACCGTGCAGGTCAACGGCGCGCACCTGACGGCGCCGCACATCGTGATAGCGACCGGGGGGGTGCCCACCGTGCCGCGCCTGCCGGGCGCCGAGCACGGCATCACCTCCGACGGGTTCTTCGCGCTCGCGAGCCGGCCGCGGCGCGTCGCGGTGGTCGGCAGCGGGTACATCGCCTGCGAGCTGGCGGGCGCCTTCAAGGAGCTGGGCAGCCGCGTGGAGCTGTTCATCCGCAGGGAGCGTCTGCTCACGCACTTCGACGCCATGCTGGGCAATTCCCTGCTGCGCGAAATGCAGGCCCAGGGCGTGCTCGTTCACGACCACGTCGTGCCGGCGGCCGTGCACGAACGCGAGGGGCTGAAGGCGCTGATCGCCGAGGACGGACGCGAGTTCCATGGCTTCGACTGCCTGTTGTGGGCGGTGGGCCGGTCGGCAAACGTCGCCCACCTGGAAGCCGGCCGCGCCGGCGTGGCGCAGGACGCCGCGGGCTTCATCGTCACGGACGCCTCCCAGGACACCAACGTGCCGGGCATCCACGCCATCGGCGATGTCACGGGGCGCGCCGCGCTCACGCCGGTGGCGATCGCGGCCGGGCGGCGCCTGGCGGACCGGCTGTTCGGCGGTCAGCCGGAGCGCCGCCTGGACTACCGCATGATCCCCACCGTGGTGTTCACGCATCCGCCGATCGGCACGGTCGGATCGAGCGAGGCGCAGGCGCGCGAGCAATTCGGCGACGCCGTAAGGGTCTACGCCGCCGAATTCACGCCGATGTACCACGCGCTCACGCAGCGCAAGACGCGCACCGACATGAAGCTCGTCTGCGCGGGCCCCGAGGAACGCATCGTCGGCTGCCACGTGATCGGCATCGGCGCCGACGAGATGCTTCAGGGTTTCGCGGTCGCGATCCGCATGGGCGCGACCAAGCGCGATTTCGACGATACCGTGGCCATTCACCCGACGAGCGCCGAAGAGCTCGTCACCATGCGCTGAGCGGGCCATGGCGCTGCGCAGCTACCGGGGCGTGCACCCGAGCCTGGGGGACCGCGTCTACGTCGACGAGACCGCCGTGGTGATCGGCCGCGTCGCGCTCGGCGACGACGTGTCGATCTGGCCGCTGGTGGTCGCCCGCGGCGACATCCACCGCATCGAGATCGGTGCGCGCACCAACATCCAGGACGGCAGCGTGCTGCACGTGGTGAGCGACGGACCGTACAATCCGGGCGGCCTGCCTCTCACCGTCGGCGAGGACGTGACCGTGGGGCACAAGGCCGTGCTGCACGCGGCGAGCATCGGTCACCGATGCCTGATCGGCATGGGTGCGCTGATCCTCGACGGCGCGGTGGTCGAGGACGAGGTGATCGTCGCCGCCGGCAGCGTGGTGCCGCCCGGCAAGCGCTGCACCGCGCGCGGCCTGTACCTCGGCAATCCGGTCAGGCGCGTGCGGGAGCTTGCCGATCGGGAGGTCGAGCGGCTGCTGTACACGGCCGCGCACTACGTGAAGGTCAAGGAGGACTACCGGGGCGCCTGAGCGCGCCGGCCGCTCATCCCTGCTGCGCGAGCGCCTCGAGCACCGGCCGGGTGTTGGGCCGGATGCCGCGCCACAGCAGGAAGGATTCCGCCGCCTGTTCGACCAGCATTCCCCAGCCCTTGTGGGTGCGCGCCGCACGCAGCGAGCGCGCCCACCGCGTGAACGGCGTGGGGCCGCGGCCGTAGGCCATGTCGTAGCACACCGACTCGGCGCCGACCAGCTCTGCAGGCAGCGGCGGCATCTCGCCCTGCAGGCTCGCCGAGGTCGCGTTGATGATGAGATCGTAAGGCGCGCCCTCGAGATCGGCGAAACCGCAGCCGCGCACCTCGGCCAGGTCCGAGAATTCCACCGCGAGCTTCAGGGCGCGGTCTCGCGTGCGATTGGCGATGACCACTTCCCGCGGCTCACGCTCCAGCAGCGGCCCGAGGACTCCGCGCACCGCGCCGCCCGCCCCGAGCACGAGGATGCGCTTGCCGGCCAGCTCCAGGCCCAGATTCCCCTCCAGGTCGGCGATCAGGCCCAGGCCGTCGGTGTTCTCGCCCAGCAGCGTCGTATCCTCGAAGAAGGCGATGGTGTTCACCGCCTGTGCGCGGGCGGCACGCGGCGTCAGCTCGTTGACCAGCTCCGCGGCCGCCTGCTTATGCGGCAGCGTGACGTTCAGCCCCCGTACGCCGCCGGCGAACAGCTGCAGGGTTTCGCGCCGAAAAGTCTCCGGCGTGATGTCGAACAGGCGATAGGCGAGGTTCTGCGTGGTCGCCTTGGCGAACATCCCATGGATGAAGGGCGACCAGCTATGCGCCACCGGATGCCCGACCAGGCCGTATTGGTCGGGCGCCTCGGCGCCGAATGCGTTGCTCAGCCCTTCAGCCATTGGGCGGCCCGCTTCGCGAAGTAGGTGAGGATGCCGTCGGCGCCGGCGCGCTTCATCGCGATCAACGCCTCGAGCGCCACCGCCCGTTCGTCGATCCAGCCATTGCGCGCCGCCGCCATGATCATCGAGTACTCGCCGCTCACCTGGTAGACGAACGTCGGCATGCCGAATCGGTCCTTCACGCGCCGCACGATGTCGAGGTAGGGCAGGCCGGGCTTGACCATCACCATGTCGGCGCCCTCCTCGATGTCGAGTTCGACCTCGCGCAGCGCCTCGTCCGAATTTGCCGGATCCATCTGATAGGTGTGCTTGCCGCCGGAGCCCAGTTGACCGGCCGAACCCACGGCTTCCCGGAACGGCCCGTAGAAGCTCGACGCGTACTTGGCCGAGTAGGCGAGGATGCGCGTATGCACCAGGCCGGCGGTCTCGAAGGCGCGGCGGATCGCCCCGATCCGCCCGTCCATCATGCCCGAGGGCGCGACCACGTCGGCGCCGGCATCGGCGTGCGAGCGCGCCGGGCGGACCAAGGTCTCGACGGTCAGGTCGTTCTGCACGTAGCCCCGGTCGTCGATCAGGCCGTCCTGCCCGTGGGTGGTGAACGGGTCGAGGGCCACGTCCGTGATCACGCCGAGCTCCGGGTGCGCCTTTTTCACCGCCCGGACCGCCCGCTGGGCGATGCCTTCGGGATTCCACGATTCGCGGGCGTCCAGGGACTTCTTCTCGACCGGCGTCACCGGGAACAGGGCGATGGCGGGAATGCCGAGCGTCACGAGCTCCCGGCACTCGCGCAGCAGCTCGTCGATCGACAGCCGCTCCACCCCGGGCATCGAGGCGACCGGCTGGCGCTGGCCTGCCCCATCCACCACGAAGATCGGGTAGATGAGGGAGTCCGCCGTCAGCTGGGTCTCGCGCATCAGCCGGCGCGAGAATTCGTCCCGCCTCATCCGGCGCAGGCGGGTTCCTGGAAATGTTTTCGGGAAAAGACCGGTCATCTCTACTGTGACTCCTGCCAACCATTCAGACATCGCAATATCGACCGCGGGGTGCGCGGCCGCGGTAATATCCGCACACCGGTACCGCAGGCTGGATGCTGATTTATACATGAAGGACCAGGTTCGCGGAAATGACAAGCGCGCGCGCTTTCAGGCGTTGTGCCAGTCGTTGCGCCCCGACTTGCTGCGCTTCGCATTCTGGCTGTCGCGCGACCGGGCCCTGGCCGAGGACGTGGTGCAGGAGGCCCTGCTGCGCGCCTGGAAGGCGCAGGATTCGCTGGCGGACGAGGCGGCCGCCAAGCCGTGGTTCCTCACCATCGTGCGCCGCGAATACGCACGCTGCTTCGAGCGCAAGCGGCTGGTGACCGTCGACGTGGACGAGCTGGTCGCGCGCGAGGAACCCACCCTGGCCGACGGCGACGATCGGCAGCTGGAGGATCTGCGCACCGCCGTGTTCAAGCTGCCCGAGGAGTACCGGGAGCCGCTGGTGCTGCAGGTGCTCATGGGGTATTCCACCGCGGAAATCGCCGTGGCGCTCGACTTGTCGACCGCCGCCGTGCTGACGCGCCTGTTTCGCGCCCGCAAGCAGCTGCGCGCGCTGTGCGGCGAGGACACGACCCTGGACCCGGACGAGGACTGATGGACTGCGAGCGTTATCGACGATCGGTGCTGACGGATCCGCGCGATCCCGACCCGCTGCTGCGGGCGCATCTCGAGACCTGCGGCGCGTGCGCGCAGTTCACGCAGCGATTGCTGGGCTTCGAGGGCCGTCTCGAGCGGGCGATGCGATTCCCGGTGGCCCCGGTGGCGCCGGTGCGTCCGGCCGAGCTCGATCGGTCGCGGCGCGCCCGCGCCGCCGGCCGCGCGCCGCGGCGGGACGGGCGCCGCCGCTGGCTCGCGATGGCGGCGAGCGTGGCGCTGGCCGTGGTGGTCGCGGGCGGACTGTGGCTTGCGCTGCCCGGGCAGAGCCTCGCGGGCGACGTGGTCGAGCACATGGCCGAGGAGCCGCAGGCGTGGACCCGCACCGACGTGCCGGTGCCGCCGGAGAAGCTCGCCGCGGTCTGGCGCGACACCCACGTGCGCCTCGGGGGAAATGCCGGCCTGGTCAGCTACGCCAACGTGTGCGGATTCCGCAAGCACAACGTGCCGCACCTGGTGGTCCAGACCGACCAGGGGCCGATCACGGTGATGGTGCTGGTGCACGAGCGGGTGGCGCGGCCCACGCCGTTCGACGAGGACGGGTACCGGGGGGTCATCGTGCCCAATCCCGGCCATGGCAGCCTCGCGGTGCTCGAGAAGGGGCGCGCGGCGAGTGCCGCGGATCTCGATGAAATTGCCCGGCGGGTGCGCGGTGCCCTGACCTTCACGGGCTGAGGCGCGTCAGACTCCGATCTTGCCCAGCAGATCGACGAGCCGCCGGGAGCTCTCGGCGAGCGCCGGATGCGCCGCCGCGAACTGCACGGCGACGCTCTCCAGCCGCTCCGGGAGCGAGGCGTCCTCGGGCGCTCCGGTGAGGCGCCGGATGTCCGCCATGATGTCCTCGAGCAGCCGGCTCGATCCGGCATCGACGCTGCCGGTCTTGCTGAGCTCGGCGTGCAGTTCTTCGAGTCGTGCGCGCAGTATGTTCGGGTCCATGCGATCATCCTATCACTCACAGTCGCTCGGGCGTCAGCCGTGCGACCTCCACGTAGCCCGCATCGGTCCCCGCCAGATGCCGGTGAATCGCCTGGTAGGCACGACGGAGGTGCTCGTCGGCGCCGAAGGGCGGATTCACGATCACGAGGCCGCTGCCCGCGAGGCCGAGGCCCGCGTCGTCCGGGTGCACGGCGAGGTCCGCAAACAGCATCTTCGGGATGCGCAATGCCTCGAAGCGCTCGTGCACCATGCCGCGTTGCGTCGCGCTGCGGATCGGGTACCAGAGAAGGTAGGTGCCGGTGGGCCAGCGCCGATACGCGTCCGCGAACGCCTGGGTGAGGGCCTTGAACTCCTCCAGGCTCTCGTAGGGCGGATCGATGAGCACGAGTCCGCGCCGTTCGGCCGGCGGCAGCGAGGCCTTGAGCAGCGCGTAGCCGTCGTCGATCACGACGCGGATCCGGCCCGCGGATTCCAGTTCGCGCTCCGCGGCCCGCGCCTCCGCCGGCATCAGCTCCGCGAAGCACGCCCGGTCCTGCGGGCGCAGGGCGGCCGCGATCAGCCCCGGAGACCCGGGATAGCGCGCCAGGCGCTTGCCGCGCCGCGCCCGGACCGCCGCGAAGTAGCCGGCGAGCGCCGGCTCGCCGAGTCCCGCCTCGATCAGCCGCTGCACGCCGCGCTGCGCCTCGCCGGTCTTCTGCGCTTCCGGCGCCTGCAGATCGTAGAAGCCGCGGCCGGCGTGGGTGTCCAGCGCGAAGAACGGCGACTCCTTGCGCTTCAGCGCGTCGAGGCAATACAGCAGGCCCACGTGCTTCGCGACGTCCGCGAAGTTGCCGGCGTGATAGATGTGCTTGTAGTTCAACGGCGCATCAGCAGGTCTTGCATGGCAGGTGTTGCCCCGAGATCACGAGCGCGGCGCGGGCGCGGCGCGACCGAGTTCCGCAAGAAAGTCGCGCGGGCGCAGGAAGTCCGAGTACAGCCTTGCCTCGGGCGAGCCCGGCTCCGGCCGCCAATCGTACTCCCAGCGAACCAGCGGCGGCATCGACATCAGAATGGACTCGGTGCGTCCTCGCGACTGCAGGCCGAACAGCGTGCCACGGTCGTAGACCAGGTTGAACTCGACGTACCGGCCGCGTCGGTAGAGCTGGAATGAGCGCTCGCGCTCGCCATGGGGGTGATCCTTGCGGCGGTCGAGGATCGGCAAATAGGCGGGCAGGAAGTGATCTGCGACGCTGCGCATCAGCGCGAACGACCGCTCGAAGCCGTCCTCGTTCAGGTCGTCGAAGAACAGGCCGCCGACGCCGCGCGTCTCGTTTCGATGCGGCAGGAAAAAGTACCGATCGCACCAGTCCTTGTACCGCTCGTACCGATCCGCGCCGAAATCATCGCAGGCGGCGCGCGCGCTCCGATGCCAGTGCAGCACGTCCTCGTCGAACGGATAGTACGGGGTCAAATCGAAGCCGCCGCCGAACCACCAAGCCGCCGGTCCGACGCTCGGGGAGGTGGTGAGGAAGCGCACGTTGCAATGGGTGGTGGGAGCGTAGGGATTGCGCGGATGGAAGACCAGCGAAAGGCCCATGGCCTCGAAGGGCGCGCCGGCGATCTCCGGCCGCGACTGGGTGGCGGACGGCGGCAACGAGGCGCCGAAAACATGCGAGAAGGACACCCCGGCCCGCTCGAATACCGAGCCGTAGGTGAGCACGCGGCTCTCGCCCCCGCCGCCCTCGGGGCGGCTCCAGCCGTCGCGCCGAAACCGCACCGCATCGCGCGCCTCGATCGCGGCGGTGATGCGGTCGTGCAGGTCGTTCAGGTAGCGCCTGACCTCGTTCGCCGCATCCGGTGCCGCCGTCGTACTAGGCATGGAACCTCACGCCGTCTTCTTCTTGACCGGGTCCTTCCTCTTGCTCTTGGTCGATCCCTTCTTCGCGGCGGTCGTCTTCTTGGCGGCGGTCGATGCGCTCTTCTTCACGACCGACTTCGCCTTGGCCGCGCGCTTCACCGGCGCCGCCGCGGGCTCCGCCGCCGCGCCCGCCGCCTCGGGCTCGGCCGCGCCGGCCTTGGCCTTCTTGCCGGGTGCGGCGGCCTTGGCCGTCCCGGCGCCCTTGCGGCCCCATCGGCCGAAGGTGCGGGCGGGTGCCGCCGCGAGCAGCGCCCGGCATTCGTCCAGCGTCAGGCTCTTCGGGTCGCGGTCCTTCGGAATCTTGGCATTGCGCTTCGTGTCGGTGATGTAGGGACCATAGCGCCCGTTCAGCACCTGAATCCCCGCGTCGGGAAATTCGAGGATCAGCCGATTGGCGTCGGCGATCTGCTTCTCCCGGATCACCTCGAGCGCGCGCTCGAGCGTGACGGTGTAAGGATCGTCGACCTTGAGCGAGACGTATTTCGACCCGTATTTGACGTAGGGGCCGAAGCGGCCGACGTTCGCGGCGATCTCCTCGCCCTCGGGCGTCACCCCGAGCTTGCGCGGCAGCTTGAACAACTCGAGCGCGTCGGCGTGCGTGATGGTGTCCATCTTCTGGCCGGGCCGCAGCCCCGCGAAACGCGGCTTGACCGGATCGTCCTTGGTGCCGATCTGCACGAACGGGCCGAACCGGCCCATCCGCACGCTCATCGGCTTGCCGCTTGCCGGATCGGTGCCGAGATCGCGCGCCTGCGCCACCTCCTCGCGGCTCACCGAGGTCTCGATGTGCTTGACGAGCTCGATGAACGGTCTCCAGAACCGCTCGAGCAGCGGGACCCAGTCCTGCTCGCCGTTCGACACGGCGTCGAGGGAGTCCTCCATCTTCGCGGTGAAGTCGTAGTCCACGTAGGTGGTGAAATATTGCGTAAGGAACCGGCTGACGATCTTGCCGATGTCGGTTGCGGTGAATCGCCGGCTCTCGATGTCCACGTAGCCGCGGTCACGCAGCGTCGAGATGATGGATGCGTAGGTCGACGGGCGGCCGATGCCGAATTCCTCGAGCGCTTTCACCAGCGAGGCCTCGGAGAAGCGCGGCGGCGGCTCCGTGAAATGCTGCGTCGGCGTCACGCCGGCGAGCCGCACGAGATCGCCCTCGGCGAGCGGCGGCAGCACGTGATCCGAGTCGTCCTGCACGGTGTCGTCGACGCCTTCCTGATACACGGAGATGTAGCCGGGCTTGACCAGCGTCGAGCCGTTCGCGCGCAGCACGGTGCGCGGCGCACCGCCGGCCGCGCCTGCGCCGGGCCCGCCCCCGGCGAGAACGTCCACGGCGACCGTGTCGAACACGGCCGGCGCCATCTGGCACGCCACCGTGCGCTTCCAGATGAGCGAATAGAGCCTGAACTGGTCGCTCTCGAGCCTGCTCTCGATGTCCGCCGGCAGAATGGCGGCCGACGTGGGGCGGATCGCCTCGTGCGCCTCCTGGGCGTTCTTCGACTTGGTGCGGAACACGCGCGGTTCGTCGGCGAGCCCTTCCGCGCCGTACAGCTCGACGATCACCTCGCGGATCTGCGCCACCGCCTCCTGCGACAGGTTGACGGAGTCGGTGCGCATGTAGCTGATGAGGCCGACGGCGCCTTCCCCGATGTCCACGCCCTCGTAAAGCTGCTGTGCGACGCGCATGGTCTTCTGCGCGCTGAAGCCGAGCTTGCGCGCCGCCTCCTGCTGCAGGGTCGAGGTGGTGAACGGCGGGGCCGGATTGCGGCGCCGCTGCTTGCGGTCGACTGCGAGGACGGTGAGCGGCTCGCGCGCCGCCGCGGTGAGCGCCCGCTCGACGGCTCGCGCCTGGGCTTCCGTGGTGAAGCTGAACTGCTCCACCTTCTCGCCGGCGTATTCGACGAGCTTGGCCGCGAATTTTTGGTCCGCGCGCTCGAGTTCCGCGTCGAGCGTCCAATACTCACGCGGCACGAACGCGCCGATCTCGTCCTCGCGCTCGCAGATCATGCGCAATGCCGGGCTCTGCACGCGGCCGGCGGACAGTCCCGGGCGGACCTTCTTCCACAGGAGCGGCGACAGGTTGAATCCCACGAGATAATCGAGCGCCCGCCGCGCCTGCTGGGCGTTCACCAGATCGATCGACAGCTGCCGCGGATGCTCCATGGCCCCGCGCACCGCGTTCTTGGTGATCTCGTAGAAGACCACGCGCTTGACGTCCTTGCCCTTCAGTTCGCCCTTGCCGTTGAGGATCTCGTACAGGTGCCAGGAGATCGCCTCGCCCTCGCGGTCCGGGTCGGTCGCCAGATACAGGGCGCTCGCCTTCTTGAGGGCGCGCGAGATCGCGTCGACGTGCTTCTGATTGCGCTCGACGACCTGGTATTTCATGGCGAAGCGATGCTCGGGGTCGACCGCGCCTTCCTTCGGCACGAGATCGCGCACGTGGCCATACGAGGCGAGCACCTCGAAGTCCTTCCCGAGGTACTTCTTGATGGTCTTCGCCTTGGCGGGCGATTCGACGATAACGAGATTGCTGCTCAAAATCGTGCGGGTCGGCTAGTGCAGCGCGTCGGAACGTTCTTCGAAGACCAGATCTTCCATCTGGGCGTAGGCGGACTCCTGGCCCGGCTGGCTGAACAGCACCATGAGAACCACCCACTTCACCTGCTCGATGTCGATCTCGTCGGCGTCGAGCGCCATCAGCCGATCGATGACCAGCTCCCGCTGTGCTCCCGAGAGGATTTGCACGTTCTCCAGATACATGAGATACCCCCGCACGTCCGTGTCGAGCCGCACCAGCTCCTGGCCGCTGAACACGCGCACCGCCCGTGCGGTCGCCTCCGCGACCTTGCCCACCTGTTCGCCCGACAAGCCGTCGAGCCACTCGAGCGCCCGTTCGATGTCCGGCTCGGTGAATCCGGCCTTCTCCAGTTCGCGCCTCAAGGTGCGCCGGTCCGGGCGCGGTACCTCATCCGCATTCATCGTGTTCTCAAAAAGATAGATGAGCAGATCGAGAACGTTTTCTTTCACCTCCGGCTCTCCATGTTGGCGACTCGGGCGTAGCGGCCCCCGGGGGCGGCCTGGACGTGGCCTTCGAGTTCGAGGATCAGCATCATCGAGGACACGATTTCCGGCCTGAAACCCGTGCGCACGACCAGGGTGTCGAGGTCCACGGGATCGAAGCCGAGCGCATCTAACAAGATTTTGTGATCCTTGTCCATGCCCGGCGCCGGGCCGCGGGCCGAACTACCGCCGGCGCGCGGCGCGGCATGGCGCGCCGGAACCGGGCCGAAGAATGCGGAAAAGTTCAATTCGCTCAATATGTCATCGGCCGTTTCGGTGAGCTTCGCGCCCTGTTTGATGAGGGCGTGGCAGCCGCGGCTCATCGGATTGTGGATCGAGCCGGGGATGGCGAACACCTCGCGGCCGCGCTCCATCGCCCAGCGTGCGGTGATCAGGGAGCCGCTGCGGCGCGCGGCCTCGACCACCAGCGTGCCGAGCGACAGGCCGGCGATCAGGCGGTTGCGCCGCGGGAAGTGCTCGCGCCGCGGTGGGGCGCCGAGCGCGAACTCGCTGAGCAGCGCGCCGCGCCGCCGGATCCAAGCCGCAAGCTCGGCGTTGCTGCGCGGGTAGATCACGTCGACGCCGCTGCCGAGCACCGCCACCGTCGTTCCCTGCACGGCCAGGGCGCCGTTGTGCGCGGCCGTGTCGATGCCTTCGGCGAGGCCGCTCACGATGCCGAGACCGCAGCCCGCAAGCTGCGCCGCGAAGTCGCGGGCGGTGTCGCGCCCCTGGGCCGTCGGATTGCGGCTGCCCACGACCGCGAGCTGCGGCTCGGCGAGCGCGTCGAGCTCGCCGTCGACGAAGATCACCGGCGGGCGGTCGGGCAGCTCGCGCAGCAGCGCCGGATAGCGCGGATCGTCGCAGGTGAGTACATGGTGGCGCGCGTCGCGAATCCACGACCGCTCGGCGGACGTGGGTTCGGTCGCGCCGCGCGCTCGGGACAGCCAATGCAGCGCTTGCTCCGGCGACATGCCGGCCAGTATCGCCCCCGCTCACGGGGGCGCCGCGCGCGAATATTGGCCGGTTCGCGCAGAAATCGCGCCGCGGCTCAGGGATTGGCGACGCGATCGCCGACTTGGATGATGTCGGTGGCCTCCATGATCAGGCCGTAGCTCAGTCGTTCGAAGGTCTTGAACACCATGAAGGTGCCGCTCGGTTCGTCCGGCAGCTGCACGCGCTGGCTGCCGAAGCGCGAGATGCCGTCGAGGAAGCCGCTCTTCTCGGTGTCGCGCACCTCGTAGCCACCGCCGAAAATCTCCAGCACGTTGCCCGGCGCCAAGCCGTCGCGGCTGCCGCGGTTGATGGCGACCACCTGGTACTGTCCGATCACGCTGACGCCGCTGGTCACCGCGATGATGCGGCCCTCGGTGGGGGCCCGCGGCGGGCTCGGCATGAAATCGAGCGGCACGTCGACGCCGCCGGGAATCAGCTTGTCGCCGGGATAGGTCTCGCGGGTGGAGTCGGTCATGAGCAGGGTGGCCGGATCGCCGCCGCGCACGATGTGGCCCGAGCCCGTGTACACGCCGTTGTAGCCGAGCAGGCTATCGTCGTCCGGATCGATCAACGGCGTGCCCACGCGCACCAGATAGTAATAGGCACCCTGCTCGACCGGGCTCTTGAAGCCGCGCGCGTACACGGTGTCGCCGTTCGCCATCACGATGTGCTGATCGCGCGTCGCGAGCACGTACGGAGCGGCCTTGATCTGCTCCTTGGAGAGCACGCTGGGCTTCGACATGAACGCCGCCACCTTCTCGTACGGTATGGTGGTGATCGCCGATTCGAGCGGTTGACTGCGCACTCGCGGCTCCAGGCGCACCTCGGCGCCGCGTTCCAGGTCGCGCTCGGCGCCGCGTTGCAGCACGACATGCGGCTTGCCGTCGATGTACACCAGGCGCAGCGTGTCGCCCGGATAGATAAGGTGCGGATTCTTGATCTGCGGATTGACCTGCCAGATCTCCGGCCAATACCAGGGATCGCGCAGGAACATCTTGGAAATTCCCCAGAGCGTGTCGCCCTTCTTGACGACATAGCTATCCGGCGCACCCTCGGCGAGGGTGGGGCCGCCGGCTTGACGGGGGGTGGCCCGTGCGCCGGCGGCGGGCGCGAGTCGGGCCGGGCTCGACGCGGGCGATGCCTGGGCCGCGA